>Ga0315294_10000290_pt1 | contig 54022 bp, 43 predicted proteins | sample YL17G13_40_MG_FD_203626 | JGI IMG/M metagenome (GOLD analysis project Ga0315294, IMG submission 203626) | Sediment microbial communities from Yellowstone Lake, YNP, Wyoming, USA - YL17G13_40 | ecosystem: Environmental > Aquatic > Freshwater > Lake > Sediment | place: USA: Wyoming | collected... | reverse complement strand
CGAAATCCAGATAGTTGGCGATGAGCAGGTCGAATTTCTCCTCCAGGTAGAACAACTCGGTCAATCCGCGCACCGCAGTCTTGATCACATTGTACTCGTTCATAGATATGGTAGAGAATGCGATGCACCCAATAGTCATTCGTGTTATTCCGTATTCCACACGTATCTCCGATGTCTAACTGCCGCTCATGCCGTTCCCGGATGACTAACTGTAGCCTGCCATGTGGTCCGCATATCCCCGACCAGCGCCAATCCTGAAGCTACTGTAGTCCCACCATGGTGTCAAGTCACGGATCCTCCTGGACCTGGATATGCGGCTTCCGCACAGCTCCGCCTCACCGGTTGACTCACCGGCCATTTTGTGGTATTCGTTTAGAGAGTGGTGCGACCCTAGCTCAGTTGGTAGAGCACCAGACTGAAAATCTGGGTGTGCGCAGTTCAATTCTGCGGGGTCGCACCAGTTATGTTGTTTGGCCGATTCGTGCTCGTTGCCCTCAGCGGTCGGGGCCGGCGTGCGCGTTCGACGGAGGCAGTGGGCCCGGGACGACCCTGGCACGGCCGGACGAAGTTGGCCGGGGCCGTGGAGAGCCCTCGCTGGAGCCTAGCCCCGAGAACCCTCAGAACGGAGTATTTTTCCAGGGCTGGTGTAGCTCAGCAGGTAGAGCAGCGCACTCGTAATGCGCAGGTCAGCGGTTCGATTCCGCTCACCAGCTCCAACATCCCCGGACCGCGCAGGGACTGGGGCGAAACCAGCAACGCTGGCGATGCGGGCTCGGCATCATCCCCGCACGGCGCAGGGACCCGGGCAGCGGTTTTCCCAACAGGAGTCGGAATTGAAAGGTTTGATGATTGGCGTTTCCGGCGTCAGGGGAGTCGTCGGCGAGACGTTCACTCCCGAGCTGGCGAGCCGTTTCGCCTCGGCCTTTTCGACGTTCTTGAAGCGCGGGAAGGTCATCGTCGGCAAGGACTCGCGGCTTTCCGGCGAAATGATAAAGCACGCCGTGATATCCGGGCTCGTGGCCGGTGGTTCTGACGTGGTGGACATAGGCATCTGCCCCACACCCACCATCCAGGTCGCCGTGGAAGACGCGGGCGCGGCAGGCGGCATAGCCGTCACGGCCAGCCACAACCCCGAACAGTGGAACGCGCTCAAGTTCATCGCTGCCAGCGGCGTCTTTCTGAATGACGACGAGGGCACCGAGCTCTTGCGGCTGTACAAGAGGGGTCTGATAAGTTACGCGGGATACCGCGAGCTGGGGTGCGTCTCCAAGGACGGAGACGCCATAGGCCGGCACGTCTGTAGGATTTTGGGGCTCGAGCTCATGGACAGAGAGGCCGTCTCGGCCAGGCGGTTCCGCGTGGCAGTTGACTGCTGTAACGGCGCCGGCGGCGAGGCGGCGAGACAGTTGCTCCGCGCGCTCGGCTGTGACGTCCTGGAAATAGCGTGCGAGCCCACGGGCATCTTTCCCAGGGGAGCGGAGCCGATCAAGGAGAATCTCTCCCTGCTCTCAGACAAGGTCTGCAGTGAGAAAATGGACGTCGGCTTTGCCCTCGACCCGGACGCCGACAGGATGTCCATGGTCACGGAAAAGGGGAACGCCCTCGGAGAGGAAAGGACGATCTGTCTCTCGACTGCGTACGTGCTCTCGAAAAAGAAGGGGCCGGTCTCCACCAACATCTCGACCACTGCCGCGCTCGAGGATATTGTGCGCTCCAGGGGCTGCAGGCTGCATAGGACGAAGGTCGGTGAGGCGCACGTCGTCGCGAAGATGAAAAAGACAAACAGCGTGGTAGGTGGTGAGGGAAACGGCGGGGTCATTCTCCCTGCTCTGCACTACGGGAGGGATGGTCTGCTGGCGATGGGGTTGGCGCTGCAGTACATGGCCGAAACGGGAAAGACGCTCTCCGAGCTGGAGTCGGCTTTTCCGCGTTACCACATGGTCAAGAAGAAGGTGGACGCCGAGGACATCTCGATGGGCTCCGTGAAGGCGATTCTTCTCAATAGATTTGACGGTGCGACGATAAGTAATATAGATGGGGTCAGGATGTCCTGGCCGGGCAAGTGGTTCCACGTTCGGAAATCCAGAACGGAACCAATTGTCAGGGTGATTGTAGAGAGTTCGGACGCGCACGAGGCCATTTCCCTGGCGGAGGAGATTTCTACTCTTGTGAGAAGCGGCCGATAGCCGGGACTAGACCGGGAGTGGTAGTTAGCGGCCTAGCTGGGAGAGCGGGCGTCCAGGGCGTCGAACCGGGCCCCAACCGGGGCGACGAGCGAGCTGTAACTATGTGTGGCATAATCGGATACGTAGGTAAGAAAGACTGCCTCTCCATACTTCTGGAGGGTCTGAAAAGACTCGAGTACCGGGGCTACGACTCCTCCGGCGTCGCGGTCCTCACGCAGCACGGAATCATAATAGAAAAGACCGCCGGCAAGATCGGCCTTCTGGAAAAAAAGCTGCAAGACGCCTCGCCGAGCGGGACCACGGGAATAGCTCACACCAGGTGGGCCACTCACGGTGAGCCCTCCACTGAAAACGCCCACCCCCATCTCGACTGCACCGGCAAGATCGCCGTCGTCCACAACGGTATCATCGAGAACTTCACCGTGCTCAAACGCAAGCTCCAGGACGAAGGGCACGTTTTCACGACCGAGACCGACACGGAGGTCCTGGCCCACCTGATAGAGAAGTACTACGAAGGGAACCTGGAAGAGGCCGTGGGGAGCGCTCTCTCCATGGTGGAAGGCACTTACGGCATAGCCGTGGTTAGTTCGGACAGCCCGGGCAAGATAGTGGGTGCCAGAAAGGGAAGCCCGCTCGTGGTGGGCATAGGGAAGGACGAGTACTTCCTGGCCTCGGACGTGGCCGCCATGCTCAGGCACACCAACCAGGTGATCTATCTGGACGACGGAGAGATGGTCGTGCTCGAGGAGAGCGGTTTCCGTACCACGACCATCGGCCACGAGAGAGTCTCCAAGAAAATCGAGGAGGTTTCCTGGAACCTCGAGATGGTGGAGAAGGCCGGGTTCAATCACTTCATGCTGAAGGAGATATTCGAACAGCCGCAGTCCCTCCGGAACGCGCTGAGGGGCAGGCTGATTCCCGACGAGGGGGCCGCGCGCCTGGGTGGCCTCAACCTCTCGGACAAGGAGCTTCGAAAGATCGACCGCATCATAATAACCGCATGCGGCACGTCCTGGCACGCCGGGCTCGTCGGGGAGTACATGCTGGAAGAACACGCCCGAGTGCCGGTGGAGGTGGAGTACGCCTCTGAGTTCCGGTACCGCAACCCCGTCCTCAGGGACGGCACGGTCGTGATCGTGGTCAGCCAGTCGGGCGAGACCGCCGACACTCTGGCCGCCATGCGAGAGGCGAAGAAGAAGGGCGCCAAGGCGCTGGGAATCTGCAACGTGGTGGGGAGCACGATAGCGCGAGAGTCGGACGGCGGCGTTTACACTCACGCGGGCCCCGAGATCGGAGTTGCGTCCACAAAGGCATTCACCTCACAGCTGGCGGTGCTGGCCATTCTGACCGTGTATCTCGGCCGGCTGAGGACCATGTCGATCGACAGGGGCAAGAGCATAGTCACCGAGCTCCAGCGCATACCTGAGAAGGTGGAAAGAATACTGGCGGAGAGCTCGAAGATCGAGGAGATCGCGAAGCAGTACTTTGCGCACCAGAACTTCATCTACCTGGGCAGGGGCTGCAACTTCCCGGTGGCGCTGGAAGGCGCATTGAAGCTGAAAGAAATATCGTACATACACGCCGAAGGATATCCTGCGGCGGAGATGAAGCACGGTCCGATCGCTCTCATCGACGAGAACATGCCCGTCGTGTTCATCTGCCTGAAAGACAGCGCGTACGACAAGATAATGAGCAACATGGAAGAGGTGCGCGCGAGGCGCGGGAAGATCATAGCTCTGGGCACAGAGGGCGACACGGAGCTTCAGAAGAGGGCCGATCACGTTATATACGTGCCGCAGACCCTGGGCATTCTGACGCCAATCCTCACCGTTGTGCCACTCCAGCTTTTGGCCTACTATATCGCCGTCCACAGAGGCTGCGACGTGGACCAGCCTCGCAACCTTGCCAAGAGTGTCACTGTCGAGTAGAATGGCTTTGCCGTCTTTCTGCGGGCCGGCCTGCGGGCGCTCCGCGAGTTCCCGGCTGGCGCTGAAGACTCTGACGGCGTGTTCTTCGCACCGCTTGCCTGAGACTTTGGAAGTCTCGCTCTGCGAGGTTGCGGCAGGCACTAGCGCAGGTTTCAGCGAGGCCGGCGATTTTGCACGGAGGACAGATGACAAGGGCAGTCAGATCAAATTCGGCGCCGGCTCCGGTGGGGCCATACAGTCAGGCGGTTCTGGCCAGGCCGTTCGAGACGCTTTTCAGCGCCGGCCAGATTCCTCTCGAACCCGCTTCGGCCGCGATTGTCGCGGGAGGGGTGAAGGAGCAGACGCGACGGGTCATGGAAAACCTGAGAGCAGTACTCGACTCGGCCGGGTACGGTTTCGGCGACGTGGTGAAGACCACCGTGTACATGATTGACCTGAGTGAATTCGGCTCCATGAACGAAGTCTACGGCGAGTACTTCTCGGAACCCTTTCCGGCACGCTCGACTGTCGAGGTGAGGGCCCTGCCCAAAGGCGCCAGGGTCGAGATCGACGTTGTCGCTGTGAAGGAATCGAGATCGTGACTGAAGTGAAAAGTACACCGCTCGCGCCGAACGGAGAGGCCGGAGAGAAGAGAGGGAAATGACGAAGAAAGAGATCATAAGACTCACCGCCAAGGTGTCTTGCGCCGGGTGAGCGTCGAAAATGGGTCCGGGTGACCTAGAGAAAGTAATGACGCGCATTCCGAGAAAGGCAAGAAGCAAGAGAGTCCTGGCCGGGCTTGACGTGCTGGACGACGCCGGAGTGTATCTGGTCCGCAAGGACCTGGCCCTCGTTCACACCGTCGATTTCTTCACGCCGATAGTCGACGACCCTTACGACTACGGCTCGATAGCCGCGGCAAACGCTCTCAGCGACATATACGCCATGGGCGGGACGCCGGTGAGCGCTCTTTCAATTGTGTGTTTTCCGTCCGACGAGATGGACCTGGACATTCTGAGAAGCATGCTCATGGGAGGCCTGGACAAGCTCCGGGAAGCCGGAACGGAGCTTCTGGGCGGGCATTCTGTGAGAGATCGAGAAATGAAATTCGGCTTCGCCGTCACCGGCACTGTTGACCCCGGTAGAATCCTGCTCAAGTCCGGCGCCAGGCCTGGGGACGCGCTCGTGCTCACGAAGCCGCTGGGAATCGGCGTCATGAGCACAGCGCTCAGGGCAGGGAGACTTCCCAGTAGATGGGAGACGGCCATCACTAAGCAGATGACCAGACTAAACAGGTCCTCCTCGGCAGCCGTGGTCAGGGCAGGCGTGAGCGCGTGCACGGACGTGACTGGGTTCGGCCTGCTGGGCCACGCATACGAAATGGCGCAGTCCAGCAACCGGACTCTGAAGATAGACTCTGCGGCGGTTCCCCTGTTGGACCCTGTTCTGCGGCTCATCAGAGACGGAGTCTTTCCAGGCGGGCTGACCTCCGTTCGTGAGTTCCTCTCGGGTAAGATGCGGGTAGGGAAGGGGGTGGCGGACGAACTCGTGTACGCCATGTGTGACCCTCAGACCTCTGGCGGACTCCTCGTTAGCGTGCCGGCCGTGAAGGCTGCCAGGCTCGTGAGAAGCATCAGGGGAAAGGGAGACACGGCCGAGATGATTGGCGAGGTGGTTCGCAGAGAGAGATTGCCACTTGTGGTATATTGATGCGTGACGAAGCACTTTTGCGGCGCGGGAGCGGATGAGTTCTGGTGGACTCCGAGGACTTCAAATCCTTAAGTCGGGCGCTAATAACGTCCGGGGTGGGTTCGATTCCCACACGTTCCCGCCATAGAGAGGTGACAGGAGCTGAACGGTTTCTCTAGGCCAGGATTTCTTCTCCGGGTCTCCCTGCCTGCGGCTTTCCTCGCGGTCACCCTGAGTTTTGCGCCCGCGCTGCCGGCGACCTCCGGAGTAGAGGCGCACATGGAGCCTCCCTACCGAGTCGTGCTGCGCTCGCTGGTGTATCCGGGTTGGGGACAGCTCTACAACAAGAAATACGTGAAGGCGCTGACCGTGTTCGTGTCGGAGAGCGCTCTTCTGGGCATGATATACACGGAGTCCAGGGCCGCATCGAAGGCGTACGACGCCCACCTTGCGGCGCCGGACGACGTTTCGGCAGCCAGGTTCTTTACGGATTACGAGCGACATTTCACGAGGCAGGAGTCCCTCACCTGGTGGGCGGCCGGCCTGGTGCTCTTCAGTCTGGCTGACGCTTACGTCGACGCCAATCTTCTCACTTTCGAGGAAGAGTTCGGTGAGCCGAAAGGGAAGGTGAGCGTTTCCTTTCAGCCTGACTCGTTCTCTGCCGGAGGTTTCGTCTGCCTGAGGTACGGGTTCTAGTGTCGTGGTCGGTGTCGCGGGCCGCGGCACTCGAGCCGGGCGTTCGGACCGCCAGGGAGCACTCTACCCAATCGTGCAGGACAGGATCACAACCATGACGAGTCGTTCTGACAACGTTAGGAACTTCTGCATCATCGCCCACATCGACCACGGGAAGTCGACCCTCGCAGACAGGTTTCTCGAGATGACCGGCACCATCGCCAAGGAAGAGATGCGCGAGCAGGTGCTGGACGACATGGACCTCGAGCGCGAGAGGGGCATCACGATAAAATCACACCCCGTGACCATGCACTATGTCGCCGGCGGCAGGGAACACGTTCTCAATCTCATCGACACGCCCGGGCACGTGGATTTCTCCTACGAAGTCTCGAGGAGTCTGGCCGCCTGCGAAGGCGCTCTTCTTCTAGTGGACGCGACTCAGGGCGTCCAGGCTCAGACTCTGAGCAACCTCAACATGGCGAGGGAAGTGGGACTCAAAGTCATTCCGGTCATCAACAAGATAGACGCGTCCTCGGCCAGAGTGGATCTGGCGACCAAGCAGCTTTCATCGCTTCTGGGGACCGGCGTCGAAGTGAGTCTCTGCAGCGCCAGAACCGGTCAGGGTGTGAGGGAAATTCTGGAAAGAGTGGTGCGCGAGGTGCCTCATCCGACTGGCTCGGACCGGAGCCAGCTCAGGGCGCTCGTCTTTGACTCCGAGTTCGACCAGTTCAAGGGGGTTGTTACCTACCTCAGGATGATGGAGGGGTCTCTCAGCGTCGGCAAGAGGATCAGGTTCGTCGCGAGCGGCGCTGAGTTTGAAGTCACCGAGCTGGGCCTTTTCAAGCCCTCCATGGTCGCTTCAAGGGCCCTGAGGGCAGGGGACGTGGGCTACATGATGGCAGGCGTGAAGCGCGTCATGGACGCCAAGGTGGGAGACACCGTGACCGGGGCCGAGTCTCTGAATGTGATTCCGCTTCCGGGCTACCGGCAGGTCAAGCCGATGGTCTTCTGCGGAATCCATCCGGTCGAAAGCGGAGAGTTCGAACCGCTGAGAGACGCCCTGGCCAAGCTGCAGCTCAACGACGCGTCACTCATTTACGAGCCCGAGAGGTCCGAGGCGCTGGGCCTCGGCTTCCGGTGCGGATTCCTGGGGCTTCTCCACATGGAGATCGTCAAGGAGAGGCTCGAGCGGGAATACGGCGTGTCGCTGATCGCGACCGCTCCCAACGTCGAGGTGAGAGTGAATCTCAAGGACGGTGAGTCGGTCTACGTCGAGAATCCGAGCAAGATGCCTGCGCAGGCCGAGATCCTCTCCGTCGAGGAGCCCTACGTGATAGCTGAAGTGCTTACACCTTGCGAGTTCCTCGGGAACGTTCTGCAACTTTGCTCCGATAAGCGGGGTATACATTGTGGCATGCACTATCTCAGCGAAACGACGGTCCAGATGGCTTACGAACTGCCTCTTTCTGAGATTGTGCTGGACTTTCACGATAAGCTAAAATCAATGTCGAGAGGGTATGCCTCCTTCGACTATGAATTCTGTGGATACAGAGAGTCAAAACTGGTAAAACTGGACATACTCCTGAACGGCGATCCCGTGGACGCCTTTTCTGCGATAATACACCAGGACAAGGCGTACGCGTGGGCCAGGGACATGGCCGCCCGCCTCAAGGAGCTGATTCCGAAGCAGTTGTACCAGGTCGCGATTCAGGCCGCCATCGGAAACAAGGTCATCGCCAGGGAGTCAATAGGGGCCCTCCGGAAAAATGTCACGGGCAAGTGCTACGGCGGCGACATCACGAGGAAGAGGAAGCTCCTGGAGAAGCAGAAGGCGGGCAAGAAGAAGATGAAGCAGCTCGGACACGTCAACGTGCCCCACGAGGCCTTCCTGGCGGTACTCAAGGTGGGAGACAGGACTTAGGGAGGCCGGACGAACGTGTTGTGTGGGGCGCATGAAGATGCATGAAGAAAGGAATGGATCTCGGGGGTCTGCGACATGACGGAAAAGAGAAATAGGAAATCTGTTCTCAGAGAGTACGCCGAAGCGATAATCATAGCAGTGGTCCTCACACTTGTCGTGAGGGCGTTCGTTGTGCAGGCGTTCAGGATTCCCACCGGCTCGATGATGGACACGCTGCTCGTGGGTGACTTTCTGTTCGTGAACAAGTTCATATACGGTGCGAGAGTTCCGTTCACGGACGTGAGATTTCCCGAAGTGCGTTCGCCCCAGCCCGGGGACGTCATAGTCTTCAAGTATCCCCTCGACCTCAGGAGAGACTTCATCAAGAGATGCGTCGCGGTCGCCGGACAGACCGTCGAGCTGAGAAACAAGGTCGTTTACGTCGACGGGGTCCCCCTGGACGAACCTTACATAGTCCATACTGACGCGAGGGTCTTCCCCAAGGAGATCTCGCCCAGGGACAACATGGATCCAGTTTACGTCCCTGCGGGTTACTTTTTCATGATGGGCGACAACAGGGACAACAGTCACGACAGCCGGTTCTGGGGCCCACTCGCCGCCGATCTCATAAAGGGCAAGGCCCTGATTCTCTACTGGTCCTGGAACAACGAGAAGCACCTTCCCAGGTTTGGCAGGCTCTTTCATATTGTGCGGTAAGCTCCTGTTCCCGGCGCGGCAAGGCCGCGTGCGGCGCGGTGCGCTGCGGCTCAGCTCCGGTGGCAGGACTCCAATTGGGAAATGACAAGGAAGAGAGACTACTACGACATCCTCGGCCTCCCTCGAGAAGCCTCCGTCGAAGAGGTCAAGAAGGCGTACAGGGCACTGGCCCTGAAGTACCATCCGGACAGAAACCCCGGCGACACATCCAGCGAGGACAAGTTCAAGGAAGCCACCGAGGCCTACGAGGTGCTGCGCGACTCTGAGAAGAGGGCGCTGTACGACAGATACGGGCACGCCGGCCTCAGCAGAGGGGCCGGTTTCGAGTTCGACTTCGGCGGCTTCGATCTGGCGGACGCCCTGCGCGCGTTCATGCGTGATTTCGGCGACTTCGGGCTCGGCGACCTCTTCGGCGGCCCGCCCGGAGCGGCCGAGACGCGCGGTAGCGACATCCGCATCACGCTGGGGCTCACTCTGGAGGAAATCGCGGAGGGGGTGGAGAAGAGTCTGCGTTTGAAGCGGCTCGGGAAATGTGATACGTGCGGCGGCTCCGGTGCTGCGCCCGGTAGCGGCAAGGCCGCGTGCCAGAGCTGCGGTGGAACCGGCCAGATTAGGCACGTTCAGCGCACGTTCTTCGGGCAGTTCATGAGCGTGGCCGCGTGCTCCAGTTGCGGCGGCAGGGGGAGCGTCGTGAAGAGCCCCTGTCAGAAGTGCCGCGGCCAGGGTCGTGTCCAGGTGCAGGAGACCATGGACGTGCAGATCCCGCCGGGCGTTTCCACCGGCAACTACATTCCGAAGAAGGGACTGGGGAATGCCGGGGCGCAGGGCGGGCCTGCCGGAGACCTCATCGTTTTCATGGAGGAGAAGCGGCACGAGATCTTTGCCAGGGACGGCGACAACGTGATATGTGACGTAGAGGTCTCTTTCAGCGAGGCGGCCCTGGGCACAAAACTGGAAGTCCCCTCCCTGCGCGGGACCGAGGAGATCAAGATATCCGCAGGAACCCAATCCGGCAGCGTGCTCAAGCTCTCCGGGAAGGGGATTCGCAGCCTTCACGGTCACAGGCGTGGAGACCAGCTCGTGCGGGTGCACGTCAGGACGCCTTCCAAGCTGGGCTCGAAGGAAAAGGAGCTCTTTGAGGAGCTGTCCAGGACCGAGAAGGACGGCTCCGGAAAGGATCGGCGATCTGTGAGGAGAAGGGGGAGTGTTCCGGGCCCCGAGGAGCAGTGACTGCAATACCACGGGGGTTCTCATGGAGGGCAGCAGGCGCTTCGGAGAGAGCTTCTACGCTCCCCCGGAAGCGAGCGACGGTAACAGGATCGTGATTGACGGTCCCGAGGCCAGGCACATCGCCGTGGTTCTCCGCCGGAGACCAGGTGAGCTCTTGGACTTCGTGGATGGGGAGGGTGCCAGGCACCGTGTAGAATTGACCGAGTGCGGGCCGGCCCGTGTGACAGGGGAGATCCGCACGAGCGAGCGGGTCTCGGCACCCAGGCCCGAGCTGTGGGTGGCGGTCGGTCTGATCCGCGCCACACGAATGGACGACCTGGTGGAAAAGTGCGCTGAGCTGGGAGCCCGCGCAGTGGTACCGCTTTTGACCTCGAGATCGCTTTGTGCGAGGGGCGTCTCACCTGCTCGACTGGACAGGTGGCGGCGCATCGCCGTGGGAGCCATGACTCAATCGGCGCGACTTTTTCTGCCGCGCGTCCACGAGCCGGTGCCTGTGCAGTCGTTGGCCGAAGTCGCGGGCGAGGACTCGGCCTTTCTGGTGGGCGACCCCTCTGGCGGGAGTCTGCTCTCAGTGAGGCTCGAGGCCCTGAAGAAAGATAGGCTGGTGGCTTGTGTCGGCCCGGAGGGCGGCTTCACGCCGGACGAGGTCATATATCTAATGGGCCTGGCTGCAACACGGGTCTCGCTCGGGCACGCGCGCCTCAGAACTGAGACGGCCGCAGCAGTGATGGTCGACAGGATGGCTTTTCTCCTGGCGCTCTAAGGGTTCGGTTTCTCTGCGGCCGCGGGTGGTCTCCTGCAGTCGAAGGTGTACTGCAGTCGTTCGTGATTCCTTGTAACTGTCTGTGACGATGCTGATTACTACGCTTGGACCGCGTGATGGACGGACGCTGGAGAACGGCCCGTCAGTTTTCTCACCAGTCTAACTCATTACTGTAACATTAGTTAGCAGAAAGAAGAGGTCGTCTGGAAGATTTCCTGTCTGCGGGGGTTGACAGACAGCTGTTTGAGTGCTAAATTGTGTTTGTAGACTTTCGGAGTCTTATTTTTTTCTCCAAGTCACGGCCTGGTTGTAATCCATAACGTGATCCGAGGAGGGGATCTGTTGCATGCCGGGTATTCGGCTAAGGGATAACGAATCTTTTGAAAGTGCGTTGCGACGTTTCAAGAAGAAGTGCGAAAAGGCGGGAATTCTCTCCGACCTCAGAAAACATCAGCATTTTGAGAAACCGAGTGAAAGACGCAAACGAAAGATGAACGCTGCCAGGAGAAAAGAGAGCGCCAGGCGCCAGGATTACTAAGGGTAAAGGAAGGGCTCGGGGTTCGAGAGGCTGAACAGGGGTTCTTCGCTGACAACTTGTCCAATTTTCTCCGTTCTAAAAGGCAAGAAGCTACAACTATGGGCTGCGCGACCGTTGCCGCAGCGTGGGGTTTTTATACCCAGGGGCTGATTGGTTCTCTGCTTTTGATGTTGCTTTCCCTTGAGTGTCTCTGAACTTCCCAACGAATCGTGCGTCTGAGGACTCTTCCTAGTTGCACATAAGTATGGCTTGTGGGGGCGGCATCGAGTTGCAGGAAGAACTGAACCAGGTTGATTCACATTCTCTGGAAGTCCTCGAGCTTCCCAAGACGGTGGCCCTCGCTGCACAGAAGGCCCAGTCAGCGCCGGGCGCCGAGGCAGTCGGCAAACTGGATCTCTCGTCAGACCCCACCCTCATCGAAAGAGAACTGGCCTGGACCTCTGAACTCCGGGGGGCGCTTCTGGCCTCATCCGGAGTCCCCGGCCTTGCTTTTGCAGACGTCCGGCCGCAGCTGGAAAAAGTCAAGGTGGAGGGTTCGATTCTGGAACCCCGCCAGCTGCTTGACATCGCACAATTCCTTCATGTTGCTTCGAGAGCACTGAAGTTCTTCAGGGCTGCGAGGGCGACCTGTCGTCTTTCCTACGAGCTCGTGGACGGCATTTCCCTGGAAGACGAACTGGCCCACAGGATAGACCGGTCCATTGACCCCACCGGAGAGCTCCTTGATGGTGCTAGCCCGGCTCTCAAGGCACTCAGACGCGACATCGAGAAAAACAGGGACAAGGCGCGGACTCTCCTGACCACGTTCCTGGAGTCAATGGGTTCGCCTCCCGAGTCCTTTCCCACGCTGAGAAGCGACAGGTACATGGTGCTGATTCCTGCCCAGTCGAAGAAGAGGCAGAAGGGAATCGTCCACGACCAGTCCGCCAGCGGCGCAGGGATATATTTCGAGCCCCTCCAGGCGGTCGAGGTGAACAACACCCTGAGCCGTCTGAGGGCCGAGGAAAAAGACGAGATACTCAAGATTCTGAAAGAACTCTCCTCCGCGGTCAGAGATTGCGCACCCCAGCTCGCGCGCGCTCTCGCGGCGCTGACGAAGCTGGACGCGGTTCTTGCCCGGGCGAGGTTGGCCATAGAACTCTCTGCAGTCTGCCCGGCGATCTCGCGCGACGGCACCCTCAGGATGCGCGGCGCGCGGCACCCGATTCTTCTCCTGCAGGGTAAGGAGAAGGGTTTCGAGGTCTGCCCCCTAGACCTTGAAATGGGAGGCGGCCACAGGATACTGCTGATCAGCGGCCCCAACATGGGCGGAAAGACAGTGGCGCTTAAGACGGTGGGGCTCCTTTCGCTGATGATGAAGGCCGGGTTCCATGTGCCGGGTCTGGACGGGACCGAAATCCCGGTGTTCAGTCGCGTCTTCTGCGACATAGGTGACGAGCAATCCATCGAGGAACAGTTGAGCACGTTCGCCTCTCACATGAGGCAGGTGGCCACTGCGCTGAACGAATCTGATTCGTCCTCTCTCGTGCTGATCGACGAGCTCGGTGCCGGCACCGACCCCATCGAAGGGGCCGCGCTGGCCAAATCGGTGCTCGAGGAGCTCGAGGCAAAGGGCGCCATGAGTGTCGCCACCACGCACCTCGGTTCACTGAAGAGTTTCGTGGCCTCGAGAAAGGGCATGCACAACGCCTCGATGGCGTTCGATCCCGTGACACAGAAACCACTGTACCGGCTGGAGGTCGGGATTCCCGGACAGAGCAGGGCCATAGAGACTGCGTCGAGGATGGGAATCAGCGAGCACGTGGTGGAGCGGGCCAGGGCGTCGCTCAGCAGCGAAGATCGAGAGATCGGCAATCTCCTTGCAGAGCTGGAGGCACTCAGGCGAGAGGCCCAGCAGGAAAAGGAAACTCTCTCGAGCGGCACTCGGAAGCTCGGCGAACTGGTCAAGGAATACGAGACGAAACTGGCGCAGTACGAGGACGAAAAGAAAGACCTGAGGGCAAAGGCGGCCAGGGAAGCCAGAGCTCTCGTGAACGAGGCCAGGACGTTGGTCCGAAGCGTCAAGGAAGAGCTCAAGTCGGCTGCCGCAAAGCCGGCCGAACTTGCACGGCTCAGGCGTTCCATCGACGAGACAGACAAGGTGCTGGCCATGGAGGAAAGCCCGCGCCGCGGCCCCGAGCCTGCCGTGAAACCTATAGACATAGAACAGGGTATGAAGGTCTGGGCGCAGGACATCGGCTCTCTGGCCACGGTCGTTTCAGCGCCGGACCGCGAGGGCAGGGTCAAGGTCGAAAGAAAGGGAGTGCGCATTGACACGCATGTCTCGCGGCTGAGGGCGGCCCCCGAGGGAACAGAGCCCTCCGAGAAAATCGCAGCGACCGGCCCCGTGTCAGACGAGAGCTTCTCCGCCTCACTCGATCTGCGAGGTCTCATGGCGGACGAAGCACTGGATTCTCTCGACAAGTACCTGGACGGCGCGATGCTGAGGGGGATCTCCCAGGTGACCATAATCCACGGCAAGGGCAGAGGGATTCTCCGGGAAAGGGTGCAGGACGCACTGTCCACGTGTTCATTCGTCAAGAAATATAGATTGGGTGAGATGAACGAAGGCGGCACTGGCGTCACAGTTGTAGAGCTTGCGACATGATGCGATTCTCTCAGGAGACAATAGAGAAAGTCAGGGAAGCCTGCGACGTGGTTGAGGTGGTGGGCGAGCACGTCTCTCTCAAGAAATCCGGGCAGAACTTCAAGGGACTCTGTCCGTTCCACTCCGAACGCACGCCCTCTTTCACCGTGAGCCCGGCCAAGCAGGTCTATCACTGCTTCGGATGTGGGGCCGGCGGCAACGTCATCTCTTTTGTGATGCAGGTGGAGAACCTTTCCTTCGTCGAGGCCGTGCGCTCCCTCGCCAGTAGAAAGGGAATCGAGCTTCCACGTGAGCGTTCTGAGACTGACAGTCTGACCGCAAGCCTGCTCTCTGCGATGGAGTACGCCGTCAGCTTCTACAAGAAAGAGCTAGCGTCGCCGGCCGGAAAGAAGGCCAGAGACTATCTGGCCGTGCGGGGCGTGGAACAGAAGACCCAGGAAGAGTTCTCGCTCGGGCACGCGCCGGGCGGGTGGGACGGGCTTTCGAGCTCTGCCCGGAAGTACTTTCCCGAGGCCATACTGGTTCAGGCGGGGCTGCTGGTTCCCCGCGAAAGCGGGAGCGGCGTCTACGACAGGTTCAGGGACAGGTTGATGTTCCCGATACTCAGCGCCGGCGGCAGGGCCATCGGGTTCGGAGGTCGCGCGTTCGACGAGAGTCAGCCGAAGTACATCAACTCCTCGGACTCGCCGATCTTCCAGAAGGGCAGCGTGCTTTACGGCCTCTACCAGGCGAAGCGTTCTGTGCGGGCCAGGGAATCGGCGCTCGTCGTGGAGGGATACATGGATCTGCTCTCCCTCTATCAGAGCGGCTTCCAGCACGTGGTGGCGAGCTGCGGGACCGCGTTCACGCCGGAGCAGGCGAAGGTGTTGAGACGCTACACGTCTGACGCGGTGCTCATCTACGACGGGGACGAGGCGGGGATCAATGCCGCGCGCAGGGCCCTCCGCGTGTTCGTGGACGCCGGGCTTAGGGCGCGGCTGGTGTGCCTTCCTTCGGGACACGATCCCGACAGCTTCGTGAGGAAGGAGGGCAGGGAGGCGCTGGAGGAACTTGTGGAAGGCGCCTGGAGCGTCACCGGGTTCGTGCTCCGGACCGCCCCCCAGGGAATGAACCGCGAGAACAACATACGGTCTCTGATCGAAGTCTACGCCCTGATAGACGATCCCATTTACAGGAGAATTCAGATTCAGGAAGGCTCCGAAGGCCTCAGGTTTGACGAGAGCACCATCGCCTACGAGGTGGACCGCCTGAGGAAGAAGGCTCTCGCCGGCACTGGAGGCGGGCAGCTCGAGGCCGGTTCCGTTGACAGAGTGGAGCGGGAGCTCGTGAAACTGATCCTGGAGAACGAGTCGCTGCTCAAGGCGGCGCGAGAATCTCTGAGCGAGCAGTACTTCAAGTCCGGCGCGTGCAGGGAAGCGTTTGTCCTGCTGAGGAACATGAGAAGCCTGAAGGAGCCGCATCTCGCCAGATTGCTCAACGCCACCGACAACGGTGAGGTGAGAAACCTTCTTTCCTCGGTCATGCTGGAGGAAGATTACGGCTACGAGGAGCCGCTGAGCGTGTTTGCAGACTACGTGAGGAAGCTGAGGATGCGATGGCTCAACGAGTCCATAAAGAGCGTCGAGGAGGAGATCAAGACGAAAGAGGCCTCCTCTGACGCGAAAGAGATGCGCGCCCTTCTCTCCAGGCTTCAAGAGCTTGTTGTCGAGAGGAGTTCCCTTAACGGTGCCCGCGAGGAAGCCCTCGGGTGATCACGTCCGGCCCAGGAGGAGACCGCTAGATGGACAAGGATAAGGAGAAGAAGAAACAACAGGCACTCGACGAGGTCAGGACTCTTGCGCTCAAGCAGAGCTACATAACGCATGAGCAGATAGAGTCCCTGCTTGATGAGGACGCTTCTCCCGACGAAATGGACGAGATCTACATCGCGCTCACGTCGATGAGGATCGAAGTCTTCGACACCGTTGACGAGGCACAGGAGAAGCTGAAGAAGCAGAAACGGTCCGAGCAACGAAAAGCGGAGAGCCGCCTGCTGGCGGCGCAGCCGATGCGCTTCGATGACCCTGTTCGAATGTACCTGCGGGAGATGGGAAGAGTACCGCTGCTGGACAGGGAGGGTGAGGTCGAGATTGCCAAGCGGATCGAGCAGGGCGAGGACATGGTGGTGAACGCCATGTTTCAGACGGCCACCGCGGTGAACGAACTGTCGACCATGGCTAAGAGGCTCGGCGTAGGGAAGATGAAGGTCGAGGACTTCATACAGGTGGACGTGGGGAGCTGGAGCCCGGACTTCTCGGCCACGCGTGAGAGGCAAAAGGTCCTGACGGCGGTGAGGAGGGTGGTGCGATATCACGCCGGCCTGGAGAAGTACAGGGCCAGGGTGACGAAGAAGACTCCGGAAAAGAAGCGGGCGTTGCTTCAGAGCAACATCACGAAACTCCAGGAGAAGATACAGGCAGAGCTGAACAAACTGACCTTCAGCCCGAGATTGGTGGAGAAATTCGCACAGCGGCTGAAGGGGCTCGCGGCGCGGATCGCTGAGGCGGACGAAGAGATAGCCGGCACCCTCGCCGAAGTCGGACTCACGATGGAGGGGCTCAACGGCCACGCCAGAAGGGTCCGCAAGGGGAAGAAGGAAGCCGCCAAAGCCGCCAGGCAGGCGAGGAAGTCGCCAGAGGTGATCCTGTCGGCGGTGAAGCGTATAAAGAACAGCAAGCGCAAGGTGAGGCGGGTCGAGCTCGAGGCCAGGATGTCCAGGGACGCCCTCGTTACGGTGGTGAACCAGATAAGGGACGGGGAGACGCTCAGGGACAAGGCCAAGAAAGAGATGATAGAGGCCAACGTGAGGCTCGTCATCAGCATTGCCAAGCGCTACACGAACAGAGGACTGGAGTTCCTGGACCTCATTCAGGAAGGCAACAGCGGCCTGATGCGAGCCGTGGACAAGTTCGATTATCGCAAGGGCTACAAGTTCAGCACCTACGCCACATGGTGGATAAGGCAGGCCATCACCAGGGCAATTGCCGACCAGGCCAGGACCATTCGCGTTCCGGTCCACATGATCGAGGCCATAAACAAGGTGATGCGCACTTCGAGGAGACTCGTGCAGGAGTTCGGCCGCGAGCCTGCTCCCGAAGAAATCGCCGAGAAGCTGGACTATCCTCTCGACAAGGTCAAGAGCATTCTCAAGGCATCGCAGGAACCGGTCTCGCTCGACAGGCCGATGGGAGAGGACGACGACAGCAGTCTCGGAGACATAATCGAAGACACGAGCGTGGTGTCGCCTGCGAGGTCCGCCACCTATTCCATGTTGAAGGACGAGGTCAGCGAAGTCCTGGAGACTCTTAGCAAGCGGGAGGCCAAGGTCATAAGGCTGCGATTCGGATTGACCGAAGACGGCTGCCCCAGAACCCTGGAGGAAGTGGGCGCCTGCTTCAACGTCACCAGGGAACGAATCAGGCAGATAGAGGCCAAGGCGCTTCGCAAGCTGAGGCACCCGACACGCAGCAGGAGGCTTCGGGCCTACATGGAGATGACGACCTAGGTCGGGAGTGGCATGGAGGTCGGCCTCAAGTGTCACGTGCAAGATCGTTTTCTTGAGTAGTGGCTTGACGCGTGAAACAAGATTGTGCTAAATTAGCCAGATGTGCGCGATGGGCCCATAGCTCAGTTGGTCAGAGCTACCGGCTCATAACCGGTCGGTCCTTGGTTCGAATCCAAGTGGGCCCACCACAAGGGCGGATAGCTCAGTTGGGAGAGCACCGGCGTCACAAGCCGGGGGCCACAGGTTCAAGCCCTGTTCCGCCCACCATGAGCATAACGAGGTGTTCGACGCCTGAATGAGAAACATCCTCACAGAATTGAGCTCTCACATGAGAGCCCCGGTTTCGAGAGAGGTGTGCGCTCACGCGCACGCCTCTTCTGTTTATGGAAGGAGTTGGTCCACTAGATGACAGACGAGATCGCCGCTCTCATTCAGCTCAAGGACGTTGACGCCAGAATCCAGAATCTCACGACTCTGATTGACGTCGTCCCGGAACAAATAGCAGAGCGCACCAGGAAGGTCGAGCTGCTGCGGGAGGACTGCGGAAGAAAGCGGACCAAACAGGAAGAGCTGAAAGTGAAAAGACGATCCCAGGAGAAGGAAGTGGAAGACTTCTCCGCGAAAATCCACAAGTTCGAGCTGCAGCAGTTCGAAGTGAAGACGAACAAGGAATACCAGGCTCTTCTTCACGAAATAGCCCTTCTGAAAGAGAGACGCTCGCAGGTGGAGGGAGAGATCATCGAGATCATGGAGCAGGAAGAGAACTCCGCCAGGGACTTGAAGGAGTTCGAGGGCAAGATATCCAGAGAGGAGACCGTGGCGGCCGAGGAAAAAGGGAAGCTCGAGGCAGACCTGGAGCGGGCCAGGCAGGAGCTGACGGTGGTGGACGGTGAGAAGTCCGCGCTCCTCGTGAAACTGACCTTTCCGGTACGCTCGCGGTACGAAAGGGTGTCGGAGGGCAAGGGGGGGATGGCCGTAACGGCCGTGCGAAACAGGGCGTGCGGCACCTGCCGCACGAATCTGCCTCCGCAGACGCTGAACGAGATCCGGAAGGGGCTTCAAGTCATAACCTGCGAGACCTGCGGGAGGCTCCTCGTCTGGACTGAGGACAGCGCGCAGTGACGCGCGCAGACATTGGCCGACGGACAGAAGACAACGGGCGGCGAGGCACGCAGGCGCGATCTGATGGACCTGAGAAGGCGGGCGGTGGACCCGCGGGTTTGATTCGATAGTCGAGGGGTGAGCACTTGCAGATGGGCCAGAGACTGTGGCACGAAGGGCCTCAGAAGATATCGATTTTCATCGACGGGTGTGCCAGAGGCAACCCCGGCCCGGCCGGATGCGGCGTCATGATCGTGGACGCGGACGGGAGGACGATCCTCCAGAAGGCCCGGTATCTGGGGAGCACCACAAATAACGTGGCCGAATACACTGCGCTCATAGACGGCCTGAGGGAGGCGGTGGACCTCGGGGCCCGGGAGGTCGCCGTCAGGACTGACAGCGAGCTGGTGGTGCGGCAGATGAAGGGGGAGTACAAGGTCAAGGACGTGAAGCTGAAAGAACTCTTTGCGGAGGCGCAGAGACTCTCACGCAGTTTTGCGAGTCTGGACTTTTCCCACGTGCAGCGTGAAAATAACAGGGACGCTGACCGGCTGGCCAACCAGGCCGTGGACAGTTTCCTCGGCGTGCGAAACGGCGCGGGCCTGGCGGCAGAACAGCCTCCGCCGCCGAGCTGAGAGGCCGCGTACAGTTCGGGACAACGGGAAGAGAGGAGACCACGGCGTCCCCCGATTCCCATGCTGCCACAATCCAGAGTGTCTCTAGAAGGCCCCATGAGTCTGAGAAGTCTCTTGTTCCTGTCTGCGCTTGTGTCCGTTCTGGTCCTCGCGGCGTGCAGCAAGGACGACGCCACGAAGCCGCCAGGCATCAAGGAGGACCCGTCCTTCAGCGCCGACATCCAGCCGATTGTTACCGCGAACTGCGCCCTCTCGAGCTGCCACGCCTCTCCGGGGCAGGCGGGGATGATTCTCAGCCAGGGCGAGGCCTACATGAACATTGTCAACGTCAACTCCACCGAGGTGCCTTCCATGATGAGGGTGAGACCCACGCTGCCCGACAGCAGTTACATGATCCTCAAGCTCGAGGGACGTCAGAGTGTCGGCGGCCAGATGCCTCCTCCGGGACCTCTGAGCTCCACAAACATACGGCTGATGAGGAACTGGATTACCAAGGGTGCGCAGAACAATTAGGGAAACACCGGGTTGGACACGCCCGGCGTTTGACCGCCCACGGGTCTCGATCAGACCTGGATTACGAGCGGAGGTGACGTGATGCCCATCAGATTGGTGTCGGTGATTTCGGTTACAGTGCTGGCTCTGGCCTTCTTGATGGCAGCGGAAGGCGTGCCTGCTCAAGAGAGGCCGTCGGCGAGCGCCGCGGCGGCGGAGCCGTCGCGCTCAGAGCTCCAGGCGAGAGCAGGCGCCATATTCAAGAACAGTTGCGCCGTGTCGGGATGCCACACCGGCAAGCGGCCCTCGGCGAAGCTGTCTCTCGACCCGCAGCGCCTGCCCGGGTCGGTGAAGAACGTGCAGAGCCGCGAGATTCGCGCGCTCAGGATAGTGGACACGGCGAATCCGGCGAAGAGCTATATGCTCATGAAACTGCGGGGAGCAAAAGGCATCAAGGGCGACAGGATGCCGCGCGTGGGTCCGGCTCTCAAGGAACATGAGATAAAGACGATCACCCAGTGGATCGAGGGTCTTGCTGCAGACGAGCGCGGGGCGGGGGGAATGCCACTGTCTGACGAGCTGGCCGAAGGAGAGAACGGAACTCACGGCCCGTTTCTCGCGCAAACTCTCATCAATCTACCCACGACTGAGTCACTGGATGCAGGCAAGTTCCTTTTCCGCGTGTCGCACCGCTTCTACACGCGAGTGGCGGAGGGACACGAATATCTCTACGGGCTGGACGGTCCGGCTTTCGTGTTCGTGAGCCTCGCCTACGGCGTCAGCGACCGATGGGGGGTCGCGCTCGGAAGGACAAACCTGCGTGACGAGGTGGAGCTTTCCTCCCGGTTCTCCCTCTTCCGAGAGGAGAGCGGACGGATTCCATTCTCGGCTTCGCTCGCGGCTGCGGCGTGCCTTACCACGGAAGTGCCGGAAGGCGAGGACGTCTTCGACTCGAGGAACCTCCGGGGCAGCCTTCAGCTGAGTCTCTCCCGCGCCCTGTGCGACAGAGTCTCCGCGCTGGTGGTGCCGTCGTATTCATACAACACAGACTACTCGCGCCCCAAGGAGGAGAGCACCTTCGCCGCCGGACTGGGCGGGAGGCTCGTGCTCTCAGAAAACGTGTCGCTCGTCGGCGAATTCATCCCGGTATTCTCCGGCTACAGTCTTGACGCGAGCACCTGGGGAGCCGCCCTCGAGGTGAAGAAGGGCGGGCACGTCTTCCATCTGTTCGTGAATGACAGTTACGGCCTGACCCCCAGCCAGTACTTGCCGGGAGGCGACCTCGAACTCAGCAAAGGTGACGTCAGACTCGGCTTCAACATATATCGCACTTTGTGAGTCAGCACAGCGCACTTTCCGGCTGCGCGGGCAGAGACCCGGCACCGGGACTCTCCAGGGAGGTGAAAGGTGACGTCGCACAAGAAGGAAACCACGGAACTGATCCTGGCCCTGTTCTTCATCTCCGTGGGCGGATGGCTGCTGCATTTTCGGATTCATCCGATCCTGCCGGACGCGGCGCGGATGAGGAATTCAGCGAATTTCTTTCCTTTCACGGTGGGACTGACGAGCATGCTCGTTACCCCGGTCCTGCTGTGGTTTCGGAGAACGCTCCTTGTCGGCTACCTGTTGAACGGGATCGGTGCGCTCACCGGTATGCTGCTTATGACTTACTTCAGCCTGGCCACATTCCGGCATCCCTTCACGCTGGCCGGCGTATTCACGGGCACGCTCGTGGCTGACGTGCTGATAGCTTTCTCCAGGCTCTTCCTCGGCCAGAGGATACTGCACACGTACTACCCGTCGGGGACGGGCAGGATGTTCACGGCCTGGTGGTGGACTCGTCATGCCTTCTACGTTTCGGCGGTCTTTCTTCTGGGTCATTCTGTCTGGAGGTAATCGTGAAGCATCTCGTGAGAGGCAGACCTGGCTGGCTCGTCCTGCACGTGGTCGCAGTCGCGTTCTTCCTCTGGATGGGCCACTTCGTGCACTTCTAAGATTGTAACCCCGGTCGGTTCCTGCGATGGCGGACAGCGGGTGCTGTGCGCGCGGTCGGCGGCGATCGTCCCCCGGATGGGGACTATCCTGCGCCTGGCCGGCGCCGTGACCCTCGAGCAGGGCAGTTCAGCTCCACGGAGAACAGCTCCTTTCGCCATTTCCAGGATATGGACGAGCCGCGAGCTTGCCCTCGGGTCCTGCCCGTGGTACAATCCGAAGGCCGGTGGAAGGCAGGTGACCGCGGGCTGGCCTCAGGGCCAGCCGGAGGAAAGTCCGGGCTCCCCAGGGCAGGGTGCTGGGTAACACCCAGTGGGAGAAATCCCAAGGAAAGTGCCACAGAGAATAGACCGCCTGCGGCGTTAGTCGCGGGTAAGGGTGAAACGGTGAGGTAAGAGCTCACCAGTGCCGGTGGCGACATCGGCAGCTTGGCAAACCCCACCCGGAGCAAGACCAAATAGGAGAGTAGAGGTGGCCCGCCTCGCTCGACTCTCGGGTAGGTTGCTCGAGGCGCGCGGCAACGCGCGTCCCAGATAAATGGTCACCGCGGCCCACGGCTTCCTTCGGGTCCCTCAGACTCGAGGAGGCAGGGCCGACAGAACCCGGCTTACGCCTTCCGCCGGCCTGTTTATTATGCGGCCACCTGGCAACGATGCCAGGGAATGAATTTGGAGGTTCGCTTGGTCTATTCGGGCAGACATTCGGTCAGTGCAGCAGGCGGATTGAGGCCGCGATGGGTGAGGCCCTCTGAGCCTTCTCAGAATGCCGTGAACGAGCTCGCCGGGGCGCTTTCGGCGCCGCGCGCGTTCGCCGCGATTCTGGTGGCGAGGGGAGTGGACACCCCGGAACGCGCGGCTCAGTTCCTGAACCCCAGCATATCCTCTCTTCACGACCCGTTTCTGCTTCCGGACATGGACAGGGCCGTGGCCAGGATACTCAAAGGAATCCGCGACCACGAGAGAATGATGATATTCGGCGACTACGACGTTGACGGAATAACGTCGGTGTTTCTTCTGGCCTCCTTCCTAAAAGAGCTCGGGGGAGACGTTCATCACGTCATACCTCACAGACTTCGTGAAGGTTACGGTCTCTCTGAAAAGGGAGTCAGCTGCGCGAAGAAGATGGGAGCCACCCTCATAATCACCGTGGACAACGGGATCGGAGCGATAGACGAGGTCGCGCTCGCGAAGTCCATGGGAATAGACGTCATCGTGGCAGATCATCACGAGCCCGGGGCCAGAATGCCCGAGGCCAGCGCAGTCATAGACCCAAAGCGTGCTGACTCCAAGTACCCTTTCGCCGACCTTGCGGGGGTCGGCGTGACCTACAAGCTGGTCCAGGCCCTGCTCGAGGCAGCAGGCCACTGCGTCTCCAGGGACTTGTACGAGGACCTCGACGTAGTGGCCCTGGGAACTGTCGCGGACGTGGTCCCTCTTACCGGGGAGAACAGAGTCTTCACCAAGCTTGGACTGCGAGCGATAGAGTCCAGCAAGAAGCCCGGGCTGGTGGCCCTCAAAGAGCTTTCCGGCCTCAGCCGGCGCCGTATCGAGAGCGAGCACGTGGCCTTCATACTCGCGCCGCGCATAAACGCGGCCGGCAGAATGGGGGATTCCGACTCCGGAATACGGCTCCTGTTTTCCCAGGGCATCGACGAGGCGAGAGCCATTGCAGAGGGATTGGAGGACGACAACGCACGGAGGCGGCAGGTCGACGCGGAGACGCTTCACCAGGCGGTCGGGAAAATCGAGAAGACGTACGGCACCGACATACCGCCGGGAATTGTGCTGTGGTCGAGGAAGTGGCACCCGGGTGTGCTGGGCATAGTGGCGTCCAGACTCGCGGAGAGATACAGAAAGCCTGCGGTTCTCATCTCAGTCGAGGGCGAGAGCGCACGGGGTTCGTGCAGGAGTGTCGAGGGTTTCGACGTCTATGGCGCCCTGTCCCGATGCAAGAAGTTCCTCACAGGATACGGCGGCCACAGTCACGCGGCGGGCATAACTCTGAACAAGTGTGACCTGGAGCAGTTCAGAGACGCATTCATGCCGCTCGTTGACGAGAGCCTGAGGAGCATTGACGTTACACCGAAACTGTATCTGGATTACGAGCTGCACCTGTCCGAGGTCAGCGAGCGCCTGGCGCAGCTGCTGGAACAGCTTGCACCTTACGGCATCGGGAACCCCGAGCCGGTCTTTCTCACATCCGACGTCCAGGTCCTGGACAGGTCCGTGGTGGGCGGAGGCACCCATCTGAGGCTTTCCGTGAAGCAGGGCAGTTTCTTCGCCGAGTGCATAGGTTTCAATCTGGCGCATCTTGAGAAAGAGATAGCTTGTGCGGACGGAGACGTCTCGCTGGCTCACATCCCGTGGCTCAGCACCTGGCAGGGCAGGACGAGACTTCAATTGCGGCTCAAAGACGTGAAGGGCCCGTAACGCACCGTTACAAGCCGGCACCGCTTTCAGAGCCCTGTCTACTCTCCTTCCGCCTGCTTTCCACGTCTGCCACCGGGGCGCGTACGGCCCGAAGAGACGGGGCCGTCATTTGAGCTTGGATGAGCACTGCCATGAACCAGATTTCTGGACAAACCGAGCCTCTTCTCAGTTCGTTCCTGGAGAAAGTGAGGAAGAGGTGCCCGCGAGTGAATCTGGAGCTCGTGGAGAAGGCACTCAGATTCTCCGCAGCCGCGCACAGCGGGCAGCTCAGGAAGTCCGGAGAGCCGTTCATCACCCACTGCGTCGAGGTGGCCTCCATCCAGATCGATCTGCTCGAAAGGCGCATGGACACGCTCCTGCTCTGCTCTTCCCTCCTGCACGACGTGATTGAGGACGTGGGGGTCAGCGTTGAAGAACTCGGGCGCGATTTCGGCACGGACGTGGCCGGCCTCGTCAACGGAGTGACCAAGATCAGCGGGATCAAGTTCCGCAGCAAGGAGGTGGAGCAGGCGGAGTATTTCCGGAAGATGATTCTGTCCATGGCCGCGGACGTGCGAGTCGTCCTGATAAAGCTGGCAGACCGGCTCCACAACATGCGCACGCTCAGCTCGCTCGACGAGAAGAGGATCCTGGAGACCGCCCAGGAGACCCGGGACATCTATGCGCCGCTGGCACACCGGCTCGGCATCTGGAAGCTCAAGTGGGAGCTCGAGGACCTGGCGTTCAAGTACCTGGAGCCGGACGTGTACCGTGAGATCTCGGACAAGGTGGCGCAGGCAAGAGAAGACAGGGAGCGTTACATCCAGGAGTTGGTCGATGCGGTCTCTAAGAGACTCACGACCGCAGGCATAAAGGCGGAGGTGGCGGGCCGGCCCAAACACTTCGCGAGCATCTACAGGAAGATGAGGGAAGACAACGTCGCGTTCGAGCAGATATACGATCTCACCGGTGTCAGGATCGTCACGACGGGCAAGACGGACTGCTACAGGGTCCTGGGCCTGGTGCACGACCTGTACCCGCCCATGATGGAGAGGTTCAAGGACTACATCGCGACCCCCAAGAGCAACATGTACCAGTCGCTCCACACCACCGTCTTCGGCCCCAAGGGTGAGCACGTGGAGTTCCAGATTCGAAGCAGAGAGATGCACAGGACCGCCGAGCTCGGCATCGCGGCTCACTATTCCTACAAAGAGGGCGTGCACGTAGGAGGAGAGCTCCAGAAGGTGCGCGAGCTTCTAAGGCAGGCGACGGAATGGCAGGAGGCGACGACCGACCCGGTCGAGTTCATGTCGCTCGTGAAGGAGTCGCTATATCACGACGAGATCTTCGTTTTCACGCCGCGCGGGGACCTGAAGCATCTTCCCAGGAGCTCCACGGCGCTGGACTTCGCCTACGCGATACACACGGAAGTCGGAAATCACTGCGTCTCGGCCAAGGTGAACGGAAAGCTGGTGCCGCTCAAGCACGTGCTCGACAACGGGGACAAGGTCGCGATCGTCACGTCGCCCTCCGCAAGGCCCAGCGAGGACTGGCTCAAGATTGCGAAGAGCTCCGCGGCGCTCGGGAAGATACGGCACTGGCTGCGGTTCGCCAGGCTGGACGACAGCGTGGTCCTGGGGCGCGAGATTCTGGAGAAGGAGCTGAGGAAGCTCCGCAAGAAGATGCCGGCCGACCTGGCTGAGGCCGCGGCGCGGATCGGATTTCAGTCCGGCGAGCAGATGCTCGCCGCGATCGGGCAGGGGGACTCCAGCGCCGAGAACGTTGTGTCGCGTCTTTTTCCGAGGCCGCGGTCGGTGCTGCAGCGGGCGCTGCCCATCGACAGGTTGCGAGAGCTTACCGAGAGACGCAGGCATTGTGTGCGGATAGAGGGGATCACGAATCTGATGGTCTCGTTCGCGCACTGCTGCGAGCCGATACCGGGAGACAAGATCACGGGCATAATCACCAGAGGTAGGGGCGTCTCCGTGCACCGGATTGACTGTCCCAACGCCTTCCGCGAACGGGTCGAGAGGGGCAGGCGTATCAACGTGGATTGGGACGTGGGGAAGGACACCGTCTTCTTGGTCAACTTGTCGGTCTCTGCGGCGGACAGACACAATCTGCTCATGGACATCGCGAAGGCCATATCTGAGAGCGACACGGAGATCAGGCAGACCGACATGGCCAGCGTGGGCCGCCGGGTCAGAGGGAAGTTCGTCGTCGAGGTGAAAAATCTAAATCATCTCGACAGAGTCATGAAGGCGATCTCCGGAGTGAGAAACGTCGCCAGGGTCGACCGGGGTCCGTTCCTGCCGGACGCCGGCTCGGAGCGGGAGCCAGACAGGGGGCCGGGAGCCGGCCGATGAGAGCAGTGGTCCAGAGAGTCGCGTCAGCCTCAGTGAGCATCGGCGGCAGGGACGTCTCGGCCGTGGACCGCGGGTTTCTGATACTGCTCGCCGTCAAGAACGGCGACACCGAAGAGGACGCGAGGTGGATGGCAGAGAAATGCGCCGAGCTCAGGATATTCGAGGACGAACAGGGAAAACTGAACAGGTCGGTCCGCGAGGTGCGAGGGTCTGCGCTTGTGGTCTCCCAGTTCACGCTGTACGGGGATTGCTCGAAGGGCAGGAGGCCCAGCTTCAGTTCCGCCGCGGTTCCGGAGCGGGCAAAGGAACTATTCGAGGTCTTCTGTGAGCTGCTGGGCGGAGCCGGGGTCGAGGTGCGGACCGGAGTATTCGGAGAGAAGATGCAGGTCAGCCTGGTGAACGATGGTCCGGTGACGTTGATAATCGACAGGGAACCGAAGAGTGGCCTCGTGACGGCGCGAGGTGATTCGAGTGCCGGCCGCGGCATGATGACACTGCCGAGAGAAAGACTGGTGCTCGCCTCGGCTTCGCCTCGGAGGCGCGAGCTCCTGGAGATGATAAGGTTGGACTTTGAGCTGGCCGTGCCCGACGTGCACGAGACCTCTCTCCACGAGAACGACCCGCCTCGTTTTGTGACAGAGATAGCGCTGGCAAAGGCGCTGTCTGTCTCGGCCGGATTCAGCGGGGCAGTGGTTCTCGGTGCGGACACGATCGTGGTGCTGGACGGCCGTATTCTGGGAAAACCACGCGACGAATCGGACGCCGAAAGAATGCTCCGCACTCTGAGCGGCAGGACACACGAGGTGTACACGGGCATCGCGCTCGTGGACACCGAGACAGATTTGAGGCGAACCGGGTTCGAGCGCAGTGAAGTCACGATGAAGAGACTCACGGAAGACGAGATCGCTCGCTACGTAGCCACCGGCGAGCCCGCGGACAAGGCGGGAAGCTACGGGATTCAGGGGCACGGGGCCATCTTCATAGAACACATTAAGGGATGCTACTTTAACGTTATGGGACTTCCACTTGCGAGGTTCTATCTCATGGTGGAGGAACTCTCGAGAGAGCTCCATACCTGGCGCGGCAGAGAGCAAGCCAAATGAGACTGGACGAGAACGCGGACCCGGGAGAGTCCAATGCCTGAGACAAGGAAGCGCAATCCGGTGGCGCCACGGACCGTGGAGTGGACCGGAGAGGCGGTCAGAATAATAGACCAGACGTTGCTGCCGGAGGAGCTGAGGTTTCTCGAGCTCCGGGCTCCCGGGGAAGTGGCCGAGGCCATAGGAAAACTCAGGATCCGGGGAGCGCCGGCCATAGGCGTAGTGGCTGCACTTGGCGTGGCTCTGGCCGTGCGGGATTGCCCGGACTCTCTGGTGCGGGAGAGAGCCCACGCGGCCATTCGGCTCCTCGGCGCCACGAGACCCACTGCCGTGAATCTCTCGTGGGCCCTGGAGAGGATGAGAAAAGTCCTCGACTCTGCTGCCGGTGCGGGGAGCGGCGGGCGGGTGGCGGCATCAAGTGCGGTTCTCGCCCGAGAGGCACTTCTGGGTGAAGCGCTAAGCATCATGGACGAGGACAGGGAGCTCTGCCGGCGAATAGGCGAGAACGGGGAGAGTTTGCTCAAGGACGGGGACACGGTTCTTACGCACTGTAACGCAGGCGCCCTCGCCACGGCAGGAATGGGGACCGCACTGGCCGTCGTTTACGTTGCGGTGGAGAATGGCAAACGAATAAGAGTCATCGCGGACGAGACGAGGCCGCTTCTTCAGGGAGCGAGACTGACGGCGTGGGAGCTCGTCTCGCGCGACATCGACGTGACCGTCATATGCGATTCTGCCGCGGCCTGGTTGATGAAGCAGGGGAGAGTCAATTGCGTGCTGGTGGGAGCGGACAGAGTGGCCGCGAACGGCGACATGGCGAACAAGATCGGATCGTATTCGCTCGCCATCGCGGCCAGGGAGCATGGGATTCCTTTCTATGCGGCCTGTCCCTATTCCACGATCGACCAGTCGCTCCGGGACGGCACCTGCATCCCGATCGAGGTCAGAGGGGAGGACGAGGTGAGGTCGTTTGCCGGGAGGCAGAACGTGCCAGACGGGGCCGGGGTTGAGAATCCGGCATTCGACATCGTGCCGAACAGCCACGTTTCGGCCATAATAACCGAGAAGGCCGTGATCACGCCTCCCTACGAGGGACGGCTGGCCGGATGAGCAGAGCCAGGGCCGGTCTGAGTGCTCGGCTGGAGACGGTAAGGAAACGTTTCAGCTAGTATTGTGTTGACAGGCTTTTCGTTGGCGAGTAAAATCGTAGGATTGCACGGCCTTAACGAGGCCGGTTTTTTAACTGGCCCTTGGTGAGATGGTCTCCAGCCGGTCGTAAGCCGCAATACCATATGAACTTGTGAGGGGTTTTGTTAATGAGGACAACTTTCGTTAAGAGGGAGGATTTCCCCGCAGAGTGGCTGGTCGTTGATGCAGCGGGTATGACTCTGGGCAGACTCTCGAGTCGAATAGCATACGTGCTCATGGGCAAGGGAAAGCCAGGTTACAGTCAGCAGACGGACATCGGCGATCACGTAGTCGTAATCAATGCGGAAAAGGTGCACCTGACGGGCAGCAAAGCTGAGACCAAGACCTACTTCAGATTCAGCGGCTATCCCGGCGGAGCGAAGTTTACGTCGTTCAAGGAGCTCATTGAAAAGGACCCGGAAGAGGTGCTGATGCACGCCGTCAAGGGGATGCTTCCTCACAGCCGGCTTGGCAGAAAGATCTTCAAGAAGCTCCACGTTTACAGGGGGGCCAGCCATCCCCACTCGGCTCAGAAGCCCAGGGTTTGGAGTCCTGGCAAGTTGATGTAGGTTAATGGAGGTTTGTGATGTCGTCCGTAACTTTCATCGGGACGGGTAGAAGAAAGGAAGCGGTGGCCAGGGTGAGGATTGCCCCGGGCACCGGCCAGAACACGATCAATGCGAAGAGCTTTGAGGACTACTTCAGGCGCAAGAATCTCGTGGCCGAGGCCCAGGAGCCGATGGTGTCGACCGGCACTCTGACCAGGTACGACGTCGTGGTGAGGGTGAACGGCGGGGGCCTCAGCGGGCAGGCAGGCGCGGTGAGTCTGGGTATCGCGCGGGCGCTCAAGTCTGCCCAGCCCGAGCTCTCGAGCTCGCTCCGCAAGGAGGGATTTCTCACGAGGGATTCCAGGATGAAAGAGCGCAAGAAATACGGTCAGCCGGGAGCCCGAAAGAGGTTCCAGTTCTCGAAGAGATAGCAGGGAGGCTATCGATCACACACGTCTCTCGGAAGTACGCGGTGGCTTTCAGCCGGTCTGAAGGCCTTCTGGAGACGGAGGAGAAAAACCGCGACACAAGGAGGAGTTGATGGCGCAGATCGGAATGAAAGAACTGCTCGAGGCAGGCGTTCACTTCGGGCACCAAACGAGGCGTTGGAACCCGAAGATGAAGGACTACATCTTCATCGAAAGAAGCGGCATTTACATCATTGACCTGCAGCAGACACTGAAGTGCATAGAACGGGCCACGGAGAAAATCAGGGAGATCTCCAGGGCCGGCGGCCGCGTGCTCTTTGTCGGAACCAAGAAACAGGCAAAGGACGCAATCGCGCAGGAGTCCCTGCGCTGCGGGATGTTCTACGTTTCAGAGCGCTGGCTCGGCGGCATGCTCACCAACTTCAGGACCATACGTTCGAACATAAAGAAACTTAAGGATTTGGACCTCATGAGCCAGGACGGCACGTACGAGAAGCTCTCCAAGAAAGAAGTGGCCCAGCTCGAGAAGCAGAGACTGCGGCTCGAAAAGATATTCAGCGGCATCAAGGAGCTGGACGTGCTGCCGAAACTCCTGTTCGTGATTGACACCAAGAAGGAAAAAATCGCTGTTCAGGAAGCAAACAAGCTGAAGATACCCATTGTCGGGGTCGTAGACACGAACTGTGACCCGGACGTAATAGACTATCCCATCCCCGGCAACGACGACGCCATAAGGGCAATACGGCTTTTCTCCCGCATGGTCGGCGACTCGGTGATCGAGGGACTGCAGGAGGCCAGCGAGGGCGAGGACGCAGAGTTGCCCGTCGCCGAAGGCCAGACCGGAGCAGACGGCGCTGAAGGCGGCTCTGGAACCGGCGGAGCCGAGGGAGCCGGCGGCACGGGACGTCACGAAGCGCGGAAGCCGCGCGGCCGGGAAGCGGGCCGGGAAGCCGAGGCGCCGGCGCACGGCACCCAGAAAGGATAAGGGAACGAAACCGGAGGCTACAGATGGAGATTAGCACCGAGTTGATAAAGGAGCTCAGAGAGAGGACCGGAGCGGGCATGATGGACTGCAAGAAGGCCCTTTCTGAGTGCAGTTGCGACCTCGAGAAGGCGATAGAGCACCTTCGCAAGGCCGGCATCGCGGCTGCCGCGAAGAAGGCGTCCAGGGTCGCTTCGGAAGGGCTCGTGGACTGCTACATACACCCGGGCAACAGGGTGGGCGCCATCGTGGAAGTGAACTGCGAGACCGACTTCGTGGCGAGGACGTGTGACTTCAAGGCCCTCGTGCGAGACGTGGCCATGCAGGTAGTGGCCAGCGAGCCGCTCGTGGTCACCCGCGACCAGGTGCCCTCGGACGTGCTCGACAAGGAGAAGGAAATCCTGGCGGCCCAGCTCGTGGACTCGGGCAAGCCCGCGCAGGTTCTAGAGAAGATCGTGCAGGGGCGGCTCGACAAGTTCTACAAGGAAAACTGTCTCATGGAGCAGCCCTTCATAAAGGATCCGAAGAAGACGATGGAAGAAGTCGTCAAGGAAGCCACCGCCAAGTTCGGTGAGAATATTGTGATTAGGAAATTCTCGCGTTTCCGTCTGGGCCAGTGTTCCTAGCAGGCGCGTAGATGCCTAATATCCGATACGAAAGAATACTCCTCAAGCTGAGCGGGCAAATCCTCGCCGGCGAGAGAGAACACGGGATCTCTCAGAGCCGGCTCGCCACTCTGGGCTCCGAGATCGCCGAGATCGCCGGCCTGGGCGTTCAAGTCGGGGTGGTCGTCGGCGGCGGCAACATCTTCAGGGGCTCCGAGGCGGAACACAACGGGATGGACAGGGTCAACGCCGACTACATGGGCATGCTCGCCACCATCATCAACGCCCTCGCCATCCAGGACCATCTAGAGAAGCTGGGCCTCCACACCAGGGTACTCTCGGCCATCACCATGGCCCAGCTGGCCGAGCCCTACATCAGGCGAAGAGCCATCAGACATCTCGAGAAGGGCCGCGTGACGATAATGGCGGGGGGTACCGGCAACCCCTATTTCACTACTGACACCGCGGCGGTACTGCGCGCCATCGAGATCGGTGCCCAGGTTCTGCTCAAGGCCACCCGGGTCAAGGGAGTGTATACGTCTGACCCGGCGAGAGACCCGAACGCCGTTTTCCTGGAAAAGGTGGCGTACATGGAGGTCCTGAACAGGGGGCTCAGGGTGATGGATTCCACCGCTATAACGCTCTGCATGGAGAACAAACTTCCGATAATTGTCTTCGATGTGAACACACGGGGCAACTTCAAGAAGGCAGTCCTCGGAGAGACTGTCGGGACCTTAGTCGGAGAGTGCTAGCATGGAGAAACAGGTACTCGCGAGCGTCGAGCAAAGGATGAAGAAGGCCGTCGAGCGCCTGAGGCAGGAACTCGCCTCGGTGCGGACCGGCAAGGCCACTACTGCTCTCCTCGACCCGATCAGGGTCGAGTACTACGGTTCTCGTGTGCCTCTGAGCCAGGTAGCGGGAGTGAGCGCGCCTGAGCCCAGACTCCTGATCATACAGCCGTGGGACAAGGCCCTGGTTTCTGAGATCAGCAAGGCGATCCAGAAGTCCGACCTCGGACTGAATCCCATCAGTGACGGCAACGTGCTCAGAATCCCCATACCGCCGCTCAACGAGGAGCGAAGACGCGACCTCGTGAAAGTGGTGAAGAAGATGGTGGAGGAAGGTCGCGTGGCGATCAGGAACGTGAGGCGCGATGGAAACGAAGAGCTCAAGAAACTGGAGAAGGACAAGAAAATTTCTGAGGACGCGGAGAAGAAGTCACAGGGCGAGGTTCAGAAACTGACCGACAAACACATAGCACAGATGGACGAGCTTCTGTCGAAGAAGGAAACTGAGATCATGGAGGTATAGGGAGGTGGCCCGCACTCGCTGCGGTGCCTTTCCTGTGTTCCTTGGCGGCTGGCAGTTTGAAGGCCAGCCGCATTTTGTGAACGGGGATTTGCCTGCGCCCATTCTGCGAACTGAACTGTGACGCGGCGCGCCGAGTGACACGTTATGCGGATCGGGCTTTGCCACCGCGTATCTTGTGGACGGCAGTCTGAGTGAGCCTTTCCCGGAGTGATAGCGTTTGAGCAAGGGCGGACCTACTGATACTGCGGAAAAGATCAAGCGCGACGGGAACATCCCGAGGCACGTGGCCATAATAATGGACGGCAACGGAAGATGGGCGAAGCGCAGGGGCCTGCCCCGCATACACGGCCACAGGGCCGGCCGCAAGGCGGTTCGGGAAGTGGTCGAGGGATGCGTGGAGCTGCGAGTCCAGGTGCTGACCCTCTACACTTTTTCCGTCGAGAACTGGAGGCGGCCTCAGAGAGAGGTGTCTGCCCTTATGCGTTTTCTCGAGCAGACTCTCAGAGAAGAGCGGGCCGAGCTCAGAAAGAGCGACGTACGGCTCGGGGCGATCGGCCGGCTCACTGATTTGCCCGAGCCCGTCCAAAACACGCTGGCCGAGACGATCGATTATCTCAAGAGCGGGAAAGGCCTTCTTCTCAATCTGGCGATCAGCTACGGCGGCCGCGCCGAGATCGTGGACGCCGTGAAAAAGATGATCGGAGACGTGCCGGAGTGGCTGAGCGGTCCCCAGGAGATCGACGAGCAATTCTTCGAGAACTATCTCTACACGGCCGGACTGCCTGACCCGGACCTCTTGATCCGGACCAGCGGAGAGCTGAGGATCAGCAATTTCCTTCTCTGGCAGCTGGCGTACTCCGAGATCTGGGTGACCGACACCCTCTGGCCCGATTTCAGGAAGAAGCACTTGTTCCAGGCAATCAGGGACTATCAGCAGAGGGAACGGCGGTTCGGGAGGATAGACTGAGGGAGCTCCGCGCGGCGGGGGGCGGCGCAAGTTTCTCGCGAGAGCAGATCGGGCGCGTCTCCTGCCGGGGCGAGTTGAGAACATTCTTCCGGAGGATGGAGTGAGCACGTTTCTTCAGACTGTGGGCCACGTCAAGGAAAACAGGTCCTTCCGGCTGAGATTTCTGATGGGCCTGATCTTCGTCCCGCTCCTCTTCTTCATCGCGTCCAGGGGGCGTTTCTATTTCCTGGGCTTGGTGGACCTGATTCTTCTGTTCAGCATACTGGAATTCTACAGGATGATGAGAAAGGCCGGTTACCAGGCGTACAGGGCGATCGGCGCGGGAACCACTCTGGCCCTGACCTGGTACGTTTACTTCAGGAGCGAGCTCTACTCCGACTTCCTGCTGACCGCCGCCCTCGTGCTGATAGCCACACTCGAGCTTTTCCGCGAAGGCGAGAGATTCTCCGTGAAGCACCTGGCCGTGACCATTTTCGGAGTCCTCTACGTGGGATGGCTCGGAGCGCACTTCGTCTCTCTCAGAGAGCTGCCGCTGAGAGTGGGGACCGACTACAGTGACGGCGCCCGGTACGCTTTATTGCCATTCTTCCTCGGCTGGACCTCGGACACGGCCGCGTACCTGGGAGGCAGGTTCTTCGGAAAGACGAAGCTGTTTCCCAGGATCAGCCCGGCCAAGTCGGTCGAAGGCTCCCTCTCGGCACTGATAACCGCTCCGTTGGTGGCCTGGCTGGCCAAGCTGACGTTCGCGCCCTTCCTGAGCGTCCCGGACGTCTTTGCGCTTGGACTTATCACGTGTGTTGCGTCACAACTGGGTGATCTGGTCGAGTCGATGATAAAGAGGGAGGCCGACGTGAAGGATTCGTCCAACCTGATACCGGGGCACGGCGGCCTTCTGGACAGGTTCGACAGTCTCTTTTTCGCGGCGCCCGCGGTTTACTACTACCTCGCTATCGCAGTCTTCTGAGCCTCCTGAAGGGACGTCGGATGACCAACGTCGTTGTTCTTGGAAGCACCGGCTCTATAGGCAGGAACTGCCTGTCGGTGGTCAGAGACAATGCGTCGCGCTTCAAAGTCGTGGGACTGGCCGCGGGCTCGAACATCGAGGCCCTGGCAGAACAGGTGAAGGAGTTCTCGCCGGGTGCGGTCTCGATCGGTGATGCGACTGCCAGAGAGGAGTTTTCCCGTCGTAACGAGTTCCCCGGGCTTGCGGTTCTCGACGGTGGCCAGGGATTGAGGGAGCTCTCTTCACTCCAGAGCGCCGACGTGATCGTGAACGGACTTGTCGGAGCGAGCGGGCTTATCCCGACTCTGGAGGCCACAAGGGCAGGGAAGCGAGTGGCTCTGGCGAACAAAGAGTCCATTGTGTTGGCGGGCGAAATTGTCATGAACGCTGCCAGGGAGCACGGCGCCACGATTCTTCCGGTGGACAGCGAGCACAGCGGGGTGCATCAGTGCATATCCGGGAGAAACGGCCAGATAAGGAGGATCGTGCTCACGGCCTCGGGCGGACCGTTTCTGGGGAAGAGCGAGGACGAATTGCGCGGCGTCTCGCCTGAGGATGTCATGCGCCACCCCGTCTGGAGAATGGGGCGGCGCATATGCGCTGACAGTGCGACTCTTCTGAACAAGGGTTTTGAGGTGATCGAGGCACGATGGCTCTTTGGAGTGGAGCTGTCGAAGATCGGAGTGTTGATACATCCCCAGTGCGTGGTGCATGCTTTGGTCGACTTCAGCGACGGCACCACCCTCGCGCAGATCAGCAGACCCGACATGAGAATCCCCATTCTCTACGCGATGTCATACCCGGAGAGACTGCCCGCCGCGTTTCCGTCATGCGATCTGGCGCAGGCCGGTCCCCTGGCGTTCTCGGAGCCCGACCTGGGCCACTTTCCATGCCTGCGGCTCGCATACTCTGCTGCCACGGAAGGGGGAACGCGGCCGGCCCAGCTCAACGCAGCGGACGAAGTCGCGGTGAGAGCCTTTTTTGAGCGGCGGATACGCTTCATTGACATTCCCGTGGTGCTGGAGGAGTCTCTGGAGCAATTGAAGGGTGGACCTGCGCAGTCGGTGGAGGTAATACTGGAAGCAGACGCTGAGGCACGGGAAACTGCCGAGCGAGTGATTTCGGAACTGGGGTAGCGCCCTTCGAGCGCTTGCCGTCAGAATGGAAACAGGTGCAAGGTCGTGCAGGGACAGCGTTTCATCCGTCAATTCAGGCGGAGGCCCTCGCGAAATGGTGACGGGGCCTAACCAGGATTGGTTGGGGCCGTCTCTTGGTCAGGCAGGGGAGTCTATGCGATTGGGAAGCCCGGACAGGGCAAGGCTGAAGAAGATCGTGCGGAGCTTTCGCGGCGAGAAGGTGCTCGTCATCGGCGACCTGATGCTGGACGAATACGTTTACGGAAGTACTGACCGAATATCGCGCGAGGCGCCTGTTCTTATCCTCAATTTCAACGGCAGTACTGTCATGCCGGGCGGCGCCGGCAACGCCTGCGCAAACGTCTCTTCGCTGGGCGCCACCGCAGTGCCCGTCGGTGTGGTCGGGGACGACCCGGCAGGCGCGAAACTACTCGGTCTTCTGCGAGCGTACGGCATAGACGCCGATTCTATTGAGCGTGTCAGGGGCCTCGAGACCATCCAGAAGACGCGCATACTGGCTGGAGGTTTCCATTGCGCCAAGCAACAGGTGATCCGGCTGGACAGGGGAAAGAGAGTCAGGCTACCCGGCAGGGTGGTCGACAGACTGCTCGACAGGGCCCGTTCTGCCATGCCGTCTGTGGCGGCAGTGCTCTTCTCGGATTACGGTTATGGAGCCATTGCCGACAAGCTCAGGACCGAAGTGATAAGGCTCGCCAGGGCCCGAAGAAAAACCGTCTGTGTGGACTCTCGCTTTAACCTGCTCAAGTTCAAAGGTGCGACCGTCGCAACTCCGAACGAGGCCGAGGCCGGCCCGGCTGCGGGCGCCGAAATCTGCGACTCCGCGTCGCTTCTCTCCGCTGGAAAAAAACTCATCAGACTGATGTCTCTCAAGTCTCTGATAGTCACCCAGGGCAGTTCCGGCATGACAGTGTTCGGGCAGGCAGGCGGTCCGATGCATGTTCCGATCTTCGGCTCGGACGAGATCGCCGACGTCACCGGCGCAGGTGACACGGTTGCGGCGGCGGTCTCTCTTTCCCTGGCAGCCGGCGCCAGTGTGGTCGAGGCCTCGTGCATAGCGACGTATGCAAGCTCGGTCGTGGTGATGAAGAGGGGCACTGCTGTCGTTACCTCTGAGGAGCTTATGGCCGCCGTCTCCAAAGGCCGTATCGAGGGTGTGGCTGCCGTGAGATAGGTGAGCGCGGCGTACCCGGCGTAAGGGGTATGATGAGCGTGCCCGCTCGAATCGTGGACTCGTGGACGCTGGAGAGAGGGAGAGAGCACTCGGACGATGTCGCGAGCGGATACTGGCGGTGCGTGAGGGAAGGCGGAGTCAGGCACCGGGCGATCGATCGGAGGGCAGGTGGGACGCGCATCAAAACTGAGAAGCCTCGAGGAACTCGAGGGTATTGTCTCTCTGGCGAAATCCGAGGGCAAGCGCGTCGTGATGGCCAACGGGTGCTTTGACCTCCTCCACGTCGGGCACGTCAGGTATCTGACTGCCGCGCGAAGACTCGGAGACATTTTGGTCGTCGCGATAAACAGCGATGAGAGCACCCGCGCGCTCAAAGGAGAAGGCAGGCCCATTGTGAGCGCAGAGGAACGCGCCGAGATAGTAACTGCGCTCGGGTGCGTGAATTACTGCTTCGTGTTCGAAGAATTGACGCTGGACAATTCGATCCGGCGGCTCATGCCCGACGTTCATGCCAAGGGCACCGACTACACCAGAGAGAACGTTCCGGAACGTTCGACCGTGCTGGACGTCGGAGGCAGAGTGGAGATAGTCGGAGACGACAAGAGTCACTCCACGAAAGACTTGGTTGAGCTGATACTCGACAAATTCTCGGGATCCTCGTGACACGCGTGCGGTGGTGTGCGACTGAGTCGGCGCTTGGGTGCGGGTGGCCTGGGAACAATTGGCGACCATGAGCACGGTACGGCTGATGGCAGTGCCGCCGCACAGTGCCCATTCCGAGTGCGGGAGAAAAGCTGAAGTTGTGGCTGAGAGAATCCTCATTTCGCGGCTCAGGTACATGGGGGACGTGGTCCTTACCACCCCTTGCATCCGCCGCCTCAAGGACAACTTTCCCCGGGCAAGAATAGACTACCTCTCGCAGGCTCCTTACGGCGAGCTTCTCCATAACAACCCCTTTCTAGACAGGGTAATCTCTGTTGATGTTTGCGGAGCCGGTACGTCCGGCTCGCTGAGACTCATGTGGGAGCTCTGCCGCACGCGCTACGACCTCGCCATAGACCTCCTGTCTAACCCCAGGAGTGCGCTCCTCACTGCTTCGACTGTGGCGCGGAGGCGGGTGGGTACCTATCATCTGTCCCGGAGCTGGGCATACAACATTAACGTGAGAGTGCCGGTGAGCGTGAGAAGCGCAGTCGAGCACCATCTTGAGCACTTGAAAGTGCTTGGGCTCGAGGCCTCGACGTCACGGCCGGAGCTCTTCGTGACTGACGACGAGTTGATGCGGGGAGAGCACCTGCTAAAGAAGGCCGGAGTTGAGACGCCTTCCAGGACCATGCTGCTTCAGCCCGGAGCGAAGTGGCAGGCCAAACGCTGGCCCGCGAGGCGTTTCGCGGAACTGGCAGAGGCGCTCTCGGGGAATGGCTTCGGCGTTGCTTTCCTTGCTGGACCCGGGGAAGAGCCTTACGTGCGCTCCGTGCTTTCCGTAAGACCTGAGTTTCCGGTTGTCTCCGGCCTTGGTCTACGGGAGCTCGTCTGCGCGCTGTCTGCGGCGGCCGGTTATGCAGGCAATGACGGAGGCCCTGCTCACGTATCCGCCGCGCTGGGAAGGCCTACGGTGGTCCTTTTCGGGCCGAGCGAACCGGACATATGGTTTCCGTACGGCACGGAGGGGAGGGCCCTCTGTGTCTATGAGGAAATTCCCTGCAGGCCTTGCCATCTTCATTTTTGTGAGGACGTGCGATGCCTCGAGGCGATTAGTGTGGAGAGAGTCGTGTCCGAACTGAAGAGCGTTGTGGACAGGGTGTGACGCCCTGCTTCGACGTGAGGTCGAGCCCTCGACTTACGCAGGATCGAAACCGTCCAGGGATTGAGGCGCCCGAGGCAAGCCAGCTGGACATGGGGACAACCGGGAGATTTCATGGTGGTCAGTGAGGTAGTTGAGCAAGCTGATGTCCCGGCGAAGGGGGGCGGGAGTCGTCTGCGTGGGCACAGCCCGGCTTCCATGCTCGTGTTGAGGCCCGGTGCCATGGGAGACGTGCTCCTCACCACGCCTGCACTGCACGCTCTCAAGAGCGCCTTTCCGAAGAGCCGCCTGACGATGCTCGTGACCAGACCTGGAAAGGAAATACTGGCGGGAAACCCGGACGTGGACGAAGTCATGGTCCTGGACAAGAGCTCCTGGCGGCCACAGGTGGAAATCGTCGGCGCGGTACGAAACAAACGCTTCGAGCTGGTGATCGATTTCCTCTGCAATCCTAGGACGGCAATAATCACGATTTTGTCTGGCGCGCCGCTCAGGGTGGGCTACAATGTCGGGATGAGGCGCTTCGCCTACAACGTGGTCAAGCCGAGAGACGAATTTCGTGACGGCAATAAGGTCGCCAAGTACGCGGCGGAGGTCAACCTCGACATGGTGAGATTCCTGGGCATCAAGGCTGAAGATTCACAACTGCGGTTTGGCCTGGACGAAGCTTCTCGAAGGGCAGTGCGCGAGTTCCTGGCGTCGAGCGGACTTGAGGCCGGCAAGTTTGTGTCAATTTCACCGTCGGGCTCCTGGCCTGCGAAGACCTGGAAATTGGAGAAATTCGCGGCGCTGGCAGACCTCATAACCGGGCGCGTCGGGCTCCGGGTGGTCATTCTGTGGGGGCCGGGTGAGAAGGGACTTGCCGAGAGAATGCTGCGGCTGATGAAAACGCCCGGCATCGTGGCCTGCGAGACCAGCGTCGCGGAAGCGGGTGCCATGCTGGAAAGCTCGGCCCTGTTTGTCTCCAACGACTCGGGTCTGAAGCACATCGCCGTCGCCCTGGGAACACCAACTGCTACGATCTTCGGCCCCACGAACCCGAAGACGTGGAATCCGCCTTCGGCACGGCACAAAGCGGTGTGCGCCGACGTAGTGTGTCTCTCTTGTGACAAGAATAAGTGCGACACCATGGATTGCATGAACGAGCTTTCGATCGACAGAGTCTTTACCGTGGTGGAGGGGATGCTCCTCAGCAGACAGTGATCGCGGCACCCCGTGCGCGTGACAGAGAAGTACATGAGACAGCAGGTCACAGCAATAGTCCCGACATATAACGAAGAGAGCAACATCCGGGAGTGTCTGGAATCCGTGAAGTGGGCCGACGAGGTGATAGTCGTCGATTCGTTCAGCACCGATTCCACTGTCGAGATCTGCCGCGGCTACGGCGTCAGGTTAGTGCAGCACGAATACGTGAACTCGGCCGCGCAGAAGAACTGGATTCTTCCGCAGACCCAGCACAGGTGGGTGCTCATCGTGGACGCGGACGAGAGAGTGACCGCGGCCCTTCGTGAGGAAATAGCTGCCCTCCTGGCTGAGGGACCCAAATGCGACGGCTACTGGATCCGGCGCAGGAACCGTTTTATGGGTAGGGAGGTCAGATTTTGCGGCTGGCAGAGGGACAAGGTACTGAGGTTCTTTGACAGGGACAAGGCTCGCTATGAAGGGAAGCACGTTCACGCCGAAGTCCAGTTGAAGGGGAGGGTGGGCTTCCTAAAGTCGCCGCTCGTGCATGACAGTTACAGAGATTTTTCCTCGTATTTGATGAAACTCGACAAGTACACCGACTGGGGAGCGGAGGATCTGCTCAGGAGGGGAAGACGCATGACTGTTCTCCATCTGCTCGTGCGGCCTCCTGCCAGATTCGTCAGGATGTATCTGCTGCAGCTCGGCTTCCTGGACGGCGTCCGGGGTCTCATCATCTGTACTCTTGGCGCAACGAGCGTGTTTCTCAAGCACGCGAAGTTGTGGCGCCTGTCCTTCAGGGAGTGACGCCCGGCAGGAAAGTCCAGGAACCGAGAATGTGAGGAGGCGCTTGCCGCCGGCGTCAGGTAGAGTGTGGAAGAGCGGGACGCGTTAGAGGGGGCAGACGCGAGAACAGGAGCACGTAACCAGTGCGTATTGTTTTTCTGGACAGCGGAAAGGAGTGGAGAGGAGGGCAGTACCAGGTCCTCAATCTGGGCCTGGAGCTCCAGGGGCGCGGGCACGAGCTCCTTCTCATCTGCCAGAAGCTGAGCCCGCTCCACGCCAGAGCCAAGGAGAGAGGCCTGGCCGTCGAAGCCGTCAGGATGAGGGGAGACCTAGATTTCCGGGCCTGGGTTCGCGTGGCCGGGATTCTCCGTATGTTCAAGCCCGATCTACTCCACGCCCACACTGGTCGCGCTCATGCAGTAGGCCTGGGCGCCACGCTCTTTCAGGACGTCGAGGCCTTCGTAGTCACCCGGAGGGTGGCTACGCCGCTCAGAATAAACATCGTCAACAGGATCAAGTATTCGAGACTGGTGTCTTCGTTCGTGGCAATCTCCGAGCACGTGGCCGAGACCCTCAGGTTCGCCGGCGTTTCTCCGGGCCGAGTCCGTGTCATCCCCAGCGCTGTCAGACTCGATGAATTCGAAGTGGAGGAGCAAGACGGTGCGGTAGGCGCTCGACTCAGGGCGAACGCGGGTGTCCTGGAGGATGCCCCCGTGGTGCTGAACGTGGGTTCGCTGTCCAAGGAGAAGTCTCAGCAGGACGTGCTGAGGGTGGCGAGCATTGTGGGGAAGGAAATCCCGGCAGCGCGCTTCATGATTGCCGGGACCGGGCCACTGCGTCACAGGCTCGAGAGAGTGGCGAAGGACGTCGAGGTGGGCTCGTTCGTCCGGTTCCTGGGGTTCAGGGATGACGTTCCCGCTCTCATGAAAACGGCGTCTGTTTTTCTCTTTCCGTCAGAATCCGAGGGCCTGGGAAGCGCGGCGCTTCAAGCCATGGCAGCCGGGCTTCCCGTCGTTGCAGCAGACAGTGGTGGCATCCGGGAGATCGTCAAGCATGGTGAGACAGGATTCCTTTTTGCCAGGCACGACGTCGCCTCGATGGCGGACGCGGTGGTGAAGCTCCTGAGAGAAGAAGATTTGGCCAGGCAAATGGGCGAGAACGCCAGGCGGCTCGCCGCAGATTTCTCGTTTCAACGCTGCTGCGCCGAGCACGAAGAGTTGTACAAGGAGCTAGTGGGGTAGAGTGCCGACAGAGTGCGACGGCTCGGGTCTGGATGTCAGGTGGGTGGAATGCATGTGCCGGATGCAAGAAAGATGTGCCAGTGAAGTTGCCGCAGCTGGGAGGCTGGAAGAGTCACTGAGCAGGAGACCACTGTAAGCCGCCCTGAGACAAGGGCTCGTTTCGACGGTTCAGGGACGGCAGCGTCTCTGAGTCAGAGACGCGTCGCGAACATCCAGGTCCCGAGACGACGAGTCAGCCGATCTGAGGACGGGCGTGAGTTCCGCCTCGGGTCGAGCCACCGGCTCCGTCAGCTCCTCCGTCAGCTCCTTTCAGAGCGTCTGCTATTGCCACGAACGTGCGCGTGAGCTCGTCACGGAACAGGATTATCACGGATATCAATGCGATCGCTACGAGAGCCAGAAGCAGCGCGTATTCTGTCGTGGCCGCGCCGCTGTTCCCCTTCAGCATCCTTCTGAGCGTGTTCATGTTTTCTCTCCTTTCATGGAAGGCGCTCTGTTGATCCCTGCAATAGAGAAGTAGCAAGAGATATGCCATGACTCCAACTGCTGCATGATTCTGTAACTGTTTCATTTTCCTTGGATTGGCCGTCTGGGGCAGTTCAGACGGGACCCCGGAGGGGGCTCCCATTCCAGCTGCTGCGTTATTTTCCGCACCTGCCGCGCAATCCTGCGCTGGTCATCGGAGGATCTTAGGGCCGGGGTAAGAGCGGTGCGGAGAAGCGAGACTCTTCTCGGTGGAAGACGTCCGAGCCGGTCGCGTGGGGGCCGGAGACGGCAGGTCGAACCGACGCCTAAGCGAGGCCTAGGAGCTGGTCCTTCGGAGACGTCCTGTCAAGCCCGCGTCCTCAAGGCCGCGAGCCGCTTTCTTGCGTCCACTAACTGCGGCAAGCCCTCGTCTGCGTCGGACCACATCTCGAGGAATTTCGCATACTCTTTCTTCGCGTCCGCGGGTCTTTTCATCTCCTCGTAGATCTGCCCGAGCTCGTGGTGCGAGAGGGCGTGGCCTCCGTAGATGTGGAGCATCTCCTTGTGCACATTTGCGGCTTTGTCGAGACGGCCATCCATGCGGTAGGCCATGGCCAGGGCAGTTCTGTAATCAATATCAATGAACCCGCCGAATATGACGCCGCACTGTTTCATTTTGCCCAGGGCTTCGAGAGCCGCCTTAGGATTGTGCTCTGCCAGGGCGGCCCTGGCCTGGATCTCGAGCGCGTCATAGCGCGCCATCGCCCCAATTTCTGACTCCCGTTCAAAGAGCTTCTTTGCGGCCTCTCTGGCGCCCCTGGTGTCGCCAAGCTGAGCCAGCGCTCTGCCCCGAGGCCGTGGGTAGAGGTCCAGAGTGCTGTCAGCCCTCGCCATTTGCCTCTCGATATCGAGGATCTCTTGCGCGCGGCCCATGGTTACCAGGAGTCTCAATTGCGGCGCACTAGTGTTGGACAACATATAGGGCAACGACATGTATTCGCGGCACAGGTCGCGCATTCTCCCATATTGGCCTGCCTCGATGTAAACCGCTGCCAGATTCAGCCTGCTGTGACTGATGATAATGAGTTCCCAGCGCCTGCTAGGACTGAGACTCCTCTGGCCGAGGATTCTCTCGAAACCTGTGATTGCGCCCCTGAGGTCGCCGCGGTGGTAGGCGCAAAAGCTGAAACTCTCCGGAGACCAGTCAGGATCCAATTCAACGGCCTTGCGGAAGACCGCCTCGGCACTGTCCGGTCGCCCCAGGGCAAGATACACCGATCCCAGTCCGTCCCAACCAATCGGCTCGACGGGATGTCGCTTCACGTATGACTGAGTGGCCTGCAGTGCCTCATTCGTGCGACCCAGATCGAGCAGGGTGACAACTCGCTCTGGGCCGCCGAAGGCGATATCATCAGGAAGAAGACGCTGTCCTTCTTCGTCAACTTCGAGAGCCTCAGCGAAGTACCAGCGAGCAAAGAGCCTTCCGAGCAGATCAATCAATGTCTGGCGGTCATCCGGCCACCGTTTGTGGATTCCTCGTAGGGCTGCAATCGCTTCGACCACCCGGCCGTCCAAATCCTGGCGGGCGGCCTCTAGCCGCATCTGATCCTTTGCTCCCAGTCGAGATCGCAAGCCCCAGGCCTTCTCAAAATACTCCCCAGCTCTTTGATAATCCAAGTAACCCCAATGCATTTTCCCGAGTTCGAGGTACGCCAGCGCAAAGGTAGAGTCTTGCGTCACGGCCCTCTCGAATCCGGCAATTGCATCGTCTGCCCGACCTTCCTCAGCCGCCAAGAGGCCTGCCATGTAATGCTGATAAGCTCGGGAGGACCCGGTCGTGATGTTCTCCACTGCAGTGAACGCACTCGTCGCCTTTGTACCACAGGCTTGTGCAATCAAAGGGAGAACGTCACCGATTATCTCATCTGCCAGCTGTGTCAGCGTGTTTCCCTCCACACGCCGCCACGTGACAAACTGAGTATCACCTGACTTCCCAATCCGTCCCGCCAGAAACAAGGTGGCCTCTGCCTTCCGGGCAATCTCGATAGCCTGGCTCTCCTCTATCGGACCCCTCGTCTTTCCAAAAAGACGACGGCTGAGGTCATGAAGATACTCGGAGCTGATGACCCGGACAGGACTCGCCTGGATGAGCCCGATGTTCACAAGCTCCGTTATCCCAGCAGAGACTGTGGGATCGTCAGGCGCAGCCAGGTCGCGGAAGTCCATCACGGCGAGGGCATAGGCAGCTCCACTCGGAGCCCCCCTCCATAGACGGGGTAACATAACCCATGCGAGCACAGCTGCAACCACGAACACTGCCGCGGCAATCAAGATGCGTCGCCTTCGCGAATTCCCTCCTAAGAGACTGCGGTCGTCCCCTGGTAAGCGCCCACCGGAGCGCATGCGTCCGCTGCCGGAGCGAGGGGCTGCACTCCGGGACTTTGTGACGTCTCCTAGAGGCCGGCTGCCGAAGCGCGCAGGTCTGCTGCTACGTTTGCTGGCATCTCCCGAAGCCGCACCTCGACCTTTCGAATTGTCTCCCTCGGCCCCTGCACCCAGCGCCTTGATTTCCTCTCGCAGCTCCAGCACGCTCTGGTATCTCTCGTTCGGGTTCTTGGCCAGAGCCCTGTCTATCACCAGTTGCAGACCATCTGGAATGTCACTGCGCAGTTCCGCAAGAGGCTTCGGGTCGCTGTTCATTATTCCGTATAGCACCGCCGCCTCGTGCTCTCCCGGAAACGGAAGCTTGCCAGTGAGCATTTCGTACAGCACCGCACCAAGCGAGAAAATGTCCGAACGCGCGTCCGCCTGCTCCCCGCGCGCCTGCTCCGGAGACATGTAGGCCACTGTCCCTAATGTTATCCCAGTCCTCGTCACCTTCGTCTGACCGGCAAGCTTCGCCAAGCCGAAATCCAGGATCTTCGCAATCCCATCGCTCGTCACCATGATGTTCGCAGGCTTGATGTCGCGGTGGACCATCCCAGCCCCGTGCGCCTTGGAGAGCCCTTCGGCCACCTGCACAGCCAGACCCAGGGCCTCCTCCAGAGGCAGAGATCCCTTCGAGATCTTTTCTTTCAACGTCTGGCCATCGTAGCAGTCCATGCTGATGAAAAGCTGTTCTTCCGGAGTCTCGCCGATCTCGTGGATTGTGCAGATGTTGTGATGCTGGAGAGCCGAGGCCGCTTGCGCTTCGTGTAGGAACCGGGTCTTGGCCTGGGGGTCCCGAGTCAGTTCGGGAGTCAGGAACTTGAGGGCAACCGTGCGTTTGAGCTTCGTGTCCTCGGCCTTGTAGACCACCCCCATGCCGCCCTCCCCCAGTTTCTCGAGGATGCGGTAATGGGAGATGATCTTGCCGATCATGTGAGATCCCGTGGAATAGAACCCAATAGGAGAACTGGCTCACTCACGCGCTCATAGCGTCGTTCCGATCAGCTTCTTGATCGGCCGGCTGAAGACGAGGAAGAGGAAGCCGGTTCCGGCAACTATCAGTGCAACCATGAGGAATAGCCGCGGCAGCGGCAGGGTCTCGAATTGTCCCGCTACCAGGCCCGCAATGAGATTACCCAGCGCGGCGCCCATGAACCACGTGCCCATCATCTGGCCCACAAGACGCTTAGGCGCGAGCTTGGTGACGCTGCTAAGACCCACGGGGCTCAGACAGAGCTCTCCGAACGTATGGACGAAATACGTGACCACCAGCCACATTGGGCTCACACCCGACCCGCCTTCAGAAACGTACAGCGATGCCCACGCCATCACCAGAAATCCGACGCCGAGGAGCAAAAGACCCAAGAAGAACTTGACGGGAATCGAGGGCTCGCGCTTCCTGCGGGCCAAGGCGACCCAGAGCCAGCCGAAGACCGGTGCCAGAGCAATAATGAAGACCGGGTTTACCGACTGCAGCCAGCTCGCCGGCATCTCCCACCCGAGGAAGACACGGTCCGTCAAACGCTCGGCGAAGAGATTCATCGAGGAGCCGGCCTGCTCGAAGCCTGACCAGAAGAGCGCCGCGCCGATGAACAGGAGGAAGATGACGCCGACCCGCTTCTTCTCGGCAGTCTCCAGCTTTCCAAGAAACACGATCAGAGAGAAATAGAGAATGGCAAGGACAATGACGAAGTAGCCGAGTCCTCGTGCGAATCCCTGGATGGAGAACTCCAGCAGGGTGAATCGCAGAACCGCCAGGAGCGCGATCACCCCAAGCAGACATCCGCCCCCCACGGCCAGCCTGCGCACGGCCCGGTCCAGTTTCTCTTTGTCCTCGTGCCTCATAACGCCCACGGTATGGAAGTACTTGTAGCCCAACCTGTACTGGATAAGCCCGAGTACCATGCCGACGCCGGCAGCGCCGAACCCGTAATGCCAGTTGATGTTCTCGCCGAGATATCCGCAGATGAGCGGGCCGCATAGGGCACCGATATTGATGCCCATGTAGAAGACGGAGAAACCGGCGTCGCGCCGTGCGCCGCCCTCAGGATACAGGCCGCCGACAATCGCGCTCACGTTCGGCTTCAATAATCCCGTGCCGATGATGATAAGAATGAGGCCCTGGTAGAATGTGTAGGTCGTCGGAATCGCCATGCTGAAGTGGCCGCAGGCAATGATGACCCCGCCCGCGAAAATGGCGTTTCGCTGTCCCGTCAGATTGTCCGCAATCCACCCGCCCGGCAGCGCGACGAGATAGACCATCGATGTGTAAAGCCCGTAGATCGCCGCGGCGGTAGCCGTGCTCATGGCAAAACCGCCCCGCATGGCGTCTACCAGAAACAGCACGAGGATTCCGCGCATGCCATAGTAGCTGAACCGTTCCCAAAGCTCCGTGAAGAAGAGGGTCATCAGGCCGCGCGGGTGGCCCATCCAGGTCGTCTCACCGCTCTGCGGTACGCATGGGTTGTCCATTCGAAGCTCCCTTGTGGTGGGTGCGTTGCACCGTGTGGCAACAAAGTTGAGAATGCGCCAATCACCGAAAACCCGCCAATTGAAAATGTGACCGCAAGTATAAGTACTGATCGGAAATACGTCAAGAACACTTGGTGGCTGGCAGATTCAGTCGCTTGTAAGAGGCCCTCGCACAGGCGCGGGGAGGGTCATGAGATGGAAAACGTAGCCGTCATTGACGTCGATACGCTGAGGGGTGATGCGGAGAAGGGTCAAGCGATTTTGGCTGGGATGCCCTCTGTGACCAGGATCATTTCTCTGGCGTGTTCTTTAGGGCAACGATTGCCGACTCAAGTGTCGCGTCCCGTCCCGCTCGGATATCTTTCACCGTTGCAGAAACGACAATGTCGGGCTCGATGCCGCGACCGACGAATTCTCTGCCGTCCGGATACGATGCGCGGGTCGTACATACGAATCCGCTGCCTCCCCCAGGTAAGCTGTAAAAGAGAGGCTGGCCGGTTGAGCCGGCGGTTAGGGCGCCGATCATTTTCCCGCGAGCGAGGACATTGAAGGCGACGCAAAAATCTTCCGCGGCCGAGCCTGTCTGGTGGCCCACCAGCACTACAATGGGCTTAGAATAGCATTTGCCTCCGTTCACGGGCCACTCCGCGGGTGGGATTTCTGTCCACTCTAGTCCCCTGCGTTGTGTCCTTTCGAATGCGCAGTACTTACGGACTTTTCCCGCAACTGTTAGAAAGGGCTTATCGGTGAGGCATCCAAGAATGTCGTAGCCAACGTCGCTGTTTCCGCCCGTGTTCCGGCGCAAGTCGAGGATGAGACCGTTCGCCTTATCGATCTGTGAGAAAAGAGAATCAAATGCGGCAACGATGCGACGGTCCCCGAACGAGTTCAGTGCGACGTAGGCGATGTTGCCTTTAAGCATTTTGAATTCAAGTGGCTTCGAACAACTTTGGATCGTGTGGTGCGAGCGTGCAACTACCCTCTTGAACGTGCGTCCCCGGTCGTCACGGAGCTCGATCTCGACCGGAGTGTGCCCGGAACCGCAGAGCAGGTAGAACTCGTACGTCCCGACAAGATATCCTTGCCGGGTCGACCAGCTATCATAGGGCGCAACTCGCTCCTCCGCGTACTGCTTGACGGGGACGCCGTCAACTCTGACGATCTCCAATCCTCGTCGAATGCCCGCTTTTTCCAAACTCTGATCCAACACTTCCGTGATCAGTACCGTACCCTCGACATAACGCGTGTCTAAAGGCGGGCGAGAATACATATCTCCGAAAAGGACACCAGGGACGTTCACCCCGGTGTGAGGATCACGCAATTGTGAGCACATATTCTGGAGAACCCGGTAATACTCGAGTGTGCTTTTCGCCTCCTTGGCCTTGGGTATGAACGCGATATAGAGACTGTCCCAATCCAGGGTGGGAACGTGATCGAAATACACAAAGCCGTATTTAACTTCGGCCCAAACTCTTGCCAGTCCCGCCAGTTTCTCGTCGTCGCTCAAGTTCTCACAGTAAGGCGTCACAAATGCGGGGCTTTCCCAGGTAACCGCCTTCAACCTCAGCTTTGCCAGTATCGGTGCAAAGCGCTCATCATCCCTGACAGCGGCGAGGTCGGCATCCCGCAGTACTTGGTCGGGATCGTCGAAGCCGGAATCTACGGCCTCATTCAGGCAGAAGAGCGCCTTGTCATTCTTTCCGAGGAGCGAATAGCCGCAGGCAAGGTTATACAAGACACCGATCCAGGCGTCCCTGAGATCCCGGATGCCATCCACGTCACGAAGCTTCTCGAGAATGGCGACGGCTTGGTCGATCTTCTTCTGGCCCCAGAGCTCACCTATCTGCTGAAACTTCTGTTGAACGTCCCGAGCGAGGTCCTCCTTGTCCGGTTGTCCCAGAGAAGGGGAGTACACGAATAGTGATGCCAATAGAAAGCAAACGAGGATGCGTCGCATGATTACCTCCTTGGCTGGACGATACCATCTATACTGATTCCAAGCGGGTGTTACAAGTGGAATTCGAGGCCGGAGTGCCTCCCCTCGGTGGACGACGTTAGAACCGCATGCGTGATGGGAAGACGTTGGTAGCGTGCGCACCGGTGACCGTATGATTTCGCTGCCGGGGTAGCGTCAAGAGTTTTGTGTAGATTTGGTTTTTGGGGAGGGGTGTTTCCTCCATCTCATGTTGATCTTGTTGAACACGGCCACCATTATCCGGTCGCAGCTGAGAGTGTTGGAGAAGATGGTCATGGGTCTTATCCTGCGTCTGACCTCTCTGAAGCCTCTCTCGATAGTGTTTGTGGTTCTGATCTTCTTCCAATCCTTCTCGGGCATGTCCATGTAGACGAGCATGTCGTCTAGGTCTTCCATGAGGCGGGCCACGGCGTCAGGAGCTGTTCTCTTCCACTTTGCCGCCCAGGCTCTTGCGATGCCGACGGCTTCTCTCCTGGTCTTGCTCCTGTAGATGGCTTTGATCTCGCCCATGCACTCTTTCTGGACTCTCCGTGGGACCTTACAAGCCACGTTGCGCATCTTGTGGGCGCAGCATCTCTGCCGGAGCACACGTGGATACAGAGCACTGAGAGCGTTTATGAGTCCGTGGTTGCCGTCCGTAACCGCCAGCCTCAGGTTCTTGCCCTCCAGTCCCCGGTAGAAGAGATCCGTGAGGAAGCCCTGCCAGTTGCTTTCACTCTCACTGGTTGTTATGAGGAAGTCTATGAACTCCTTCCTGCCGTCTGCCGTCACGCCGACTGCACACAGCACAAGCCTGTGCGTCGAGCCCTCGGCCGTGCGGAAACGCACACGCACACCGTCCAGGATAAGATAGACATAGTGGTCCTCTATCCTCCTGGAGTGGAAGGCTCTCACCTCTCCCTCCATCCTCGCTGTGACTGCACTCACGGTGGAGGCGCTTACACAATGCCCAGTCAAACTCTCCAGCACACGACCCACGTCACGGGTGCTCATCCCGTTGAAGAAAATGAGCTTGATCATCCTGTCCAGCTGCGGCTCCCGCCTGGAATATGCCCGCGCTACACCCATAAACGGACTCTCACAGCCCCTTGTCCGAGGCACCTGCAGATCGAGCAGACCATACCTGGACAGAAAACTACGTGGATAACCACCGTTACGCACGTCCCTCCTCCCCGGCGTCCTCTCGTAACGCTCCGCCTGAACCTGAAGAGCCACAACCTCCTGCATCGCCCCCTCCATCAACTCCCTAAGATGCCTCCTAGATCGCTCCTCCGCCTCCACATGAAAGAGCCTCTTGATTTCCATCCTCAACGGCGTAGGATGTAACGGAGCGCCAAAATCAAGCTGTCTCATGGGTGTATTCCTCCTCTCTGTTGACGCGTTTGCCCTACAAACGTCTAGCGAACTGGAAAGAATACACCCTCTCTCTTTCTACCCCACAACCCTTTTACACATACAACCGTACTCTACCCGACGGTCGTCTTCGCTTGCATTGACGGCCAGTTAGTGATATACTTTATGATTGCATTGGCTTACAGTAGTTCTACAAACCTGAGAAAACGGCGGAGACACGAGTGCAACGTAGGCCCCGGACGCTTTGTGTGTCTTCATAGAAAACCCTGAGCCTCATCGGTTCTTGATGAGGCTTTTTTCTTTGGTGGTATCTCGTCGCAATGGTTAGTTGAGGTTCAGGCGTTGGCCTAGCGGGAAGGAGGATATGAGATGGAGAGGCCTGCGAGAGCGCTGGTAGGAGTATTATTTGTGTTCGTAGTGGTCGGAGTATTTCCGGCGCGTTCCTTTGGTCTGTGGGTCGACAATGGTAATGCGCTGTGCACGGTAGCGGGGGATCAGTCGTCTCCCCAGATCACTTCCGATGGTTCGGGGGGGGCGATTGTGACGTGGATTGACGGCCGCATCGGTAACAATGGCATCTATGCGCAGAGGGTGGATGCTTCAGGAGTTGTTCAGTGGACGGCGAACGGGGTGGCTCTGTGCACGGCAACGGGGAACCGGTGGGTCGTAACGATCACTTCCGATGGTTCGGGGGGAGCGATTGTGACGTGGCATGACAATCGGAGCGGGAGCTATGACGTCTATGCGCAGAGGGTGAGTGCTTCGGGAGTTGTTCAGTGGGCTGCGGATGGGGTAGTGCTTTGCACGGCAACGGGGGACCAGGAGTATCCCGCTATCGCCTCAGATGGTGCAGGAGGGGCGATTGTGACGTGGGATGACTGGCGCAGCGGGAGCTATGATGTCTATGCGCAGAGGGTGAATGCTTCGGGAGTTGTTCAGTGGGCTGCTGGTGGGGTACCGCTGTGCACGGCAACAGGGAGTCAGTCGTCTCCCAAGATCGCTTCAGATGGTTCGGGGGGGGCGATTGTGACGTGGGATGACTGGCGCAGCTGGAGCTATGATATCTATGCGCAGAGGGTGAATGCTTCTGGGGTTGTTCAGTGGGTTGCGGATGGGGTAGCGCTTTGCGCGGCAACGGGGGACCAGGAGTGGCCTATGATCACCTCAGATGGTGCAGGAGGGGCGATTGTGACGTGGGACGACGATAGAAGCGGGAGCTATGATGTCTATACGCAGAGGGTGAATGCTTCGGGTGTTGTTCAGTGGGCTGCGGATGGGGTAGTGCTTTGCGCGGCAACGGGGACTCAGCAGTATCCTGCGATCACCTCAGACGGTGCAGGAGGGGCGATTGTGACGTGGGAGGACTGGCGGAGCGGGAGCAACTCTGACGTCTATGCGCAGCGTGTACCCACTGGCGTGGCTGACGTGTCTGCCGCTCCAACAATATCAACTTCGTTGGCTCAGAACATTCCCAATCCTTTTAATCCGGTGACGAGTATCACATTCTCGGTGGCAGTTCCTGGTGAAGTGAGCCTGCGGATTTATGATGTTGCAGGGCGTGTGCTGCGGACGCTGGTGGAAGGCTGGCGTGAGCCTGGTGTGTATAAAGAGATATGGGACGGTGGAGCTGATGATGGTAGCGTGCTGCCTTCAGGCGTGTATTTCTATTCGCTCAAGACAGGTGAGCTTGTGGTAACGCACAAGATGGTTTTATTGAAATAGCGGCTACAAGCGGCCACCTCAAGAAGGGCCATTCTGCTTAGCCCAATCTGATACAGCCTAAGGAGCATCGGAGTGGCTCCCCAGGTAGGACTCGAACTGCCGTGAGTGTGTGCGGTAGCGAGCCAGTGAACTGCCTCCTCGTGACTCGGTGTCCTGCGCCCAGGCACCTGCCACGAATGTCGGGTTACGCGCCGCATCGCCTCCTACGTCATTAGAGAAAGGCTGCCCGGGCTCGCCCATCGTGATCACGCCAGCTTCGCCGCATAGCACCACCAGGCCGAAACCACGCTCCTCCCGCCTTCCCCACGCCCCGCCCGAACCAAGAATCTGCGCCTCCCTCTGCCCTTGACTGCGCCATGACTGGGGGTTAAAGTAGGGCTTAAGGGTAGCCGTCTTTTTCTCTTAGACAACAAGGGGTAATGAATGCACACACTCCTCATGGGTATCATAGTTCTGGGCGTGCTTGTCTTCGTCCACGAGCTGGGGCATTTCGTGGGCGCGAAAACGCTTGGAGTCAGGGTGCTCAAGTTCTCTCTGGGGTTCGGGCCGCGTCTGGTGGGGTTCACCCGCAAGGGCACGGACTACGTCATTTCCGCCTTCCCAATGGGCGGGTACGTCAAAATGGCCGGCGAGAACCCGGACTCCGAGGAAAGGTCGGGGGCACCGGACGAGTTTATCTCGAAGCCCTGGTGGGCGCGGATGGTAATAGCAGTAGCAGGACCGGCCATGAACCTCATCTTTGCCTTTGTGGCGTGCTCCATGATGTACGTCGTGGGAATAAGATACGTGGATTTCGAGAGCGTCGTGGGCAGGGTCCAGCCCAGCTCGCTGGCCACGCAGTACGGCTTTTCCGACGGCGACAGGGTCGTGAAGGTGGACGGCGCGAAGGTCAAGAGCTGGACCGGCTTCATGGACAAGCTGATGGCCAGCAGGGCCGACTCGGCAGCAAGCGTCCTAGTCCAGAGGACCGACAGCCAGATCGACATAAGAGTCAAGCTTGCGGACAGGGCCGCGCTCCTCAAGGAGCTGACACCCATCTCCAGCCCGCCGGTCATAGGGTCCGTGACCGTGGGTCTTCCGGGTTACGAGCGAGGGCTCAAGCCCGGCGACCGCATAGTCTCGGTTGATGGCGTGGAAGTGAAAACCTGGGAGCAGCTGGCAGAAATGATACACCAGCGCCCGGAGAAGGAAGTCGCACTCGTCATAGAGAGGAAGGACAAGAAGTTCGAGCAGACGATCACTCCTGTGATGCAGGAGATAAGAGGCCTCGGTGAGATCGGCTTCATCGGAATATCTCCCACGGCGACTGCGTACGGCACTGTGCGGGCGAGTGGAACCAAGATAG
>Ga0315294_10000289_pt1 | contig 54031 bp, 67 predicted proteins | sample YL17G13_40_MG_FD_203626 | JGI IMG/M metagenome (GOLD analysis project Ga0315294, IMG submission 203626) | Sediment microbial communities from Yellowstone Lake, YNP, Wyoming, USA - YL17G13_40 | ecosystem: Environmental > Aquatic > Freshwater > Lake > Sediment | place: USA: Wyoming | collected... | reverse complement strand
ACATGGTATTTTGTGATTTAAAGTTATCCGATGGTGATGGGATGAAGATTCTTTCTAAAATTAAGTCGATAAGCCCCGGCACAATAGTAAATATAATTACTGCATATGGCAGCGACGAAACAAGAGATGAAGCAAAGAGATTGGGCGCAAATAGTTTTATAGACAAGCCTTTTAACGAAGAGGACATACTAAGGAATATAAGAGAATTTTCTAAAGTGGGAGTAAAGTGAAAAGAATTCTTATTGTAGATGACGATAAAGATTTACGTTTTAACCTTTCATGTATTTTGAAAGAGGAAGGCCACGAGGTGATTGCCGCGGCGGATGGAAAACAAGCGCTTAATGCCCTAGCGGAGGATGTCCCTGATTTAGCCTTACTAGATGTCAGGCTGCCTGGGATGGATGGGGTAGAATTATTAGAAGAGATGAAGAAAATAGAGAAGAATTTACCCATCATCATGCTGACTGCGTACAGTGACGTGAAAAGCGCGGTAAAGGCGATGAAATCAGGCGCATTTGACTACATTACAAAACCTTTTGATGAGGAAGAAATGATTCTTATTATTGAAAAAGCTCTACATATGCAGGATTTAAGCCGGGAAGTGAAATTCTTAAAAAAGAAATTGGGCCAGATGCCTGCTATAGAAGAGACGATGGGGGGTAGCCCGCAAATAAAACAAGTCCTAAAACAAGTTGAAATCATCGCATCCACAAATATGACCGTGATACTTCAAGGAGAGAGCGGTACAGGGAAAGAGTTGATAGCAAAAATGGTTCACGAAAAGAGCCTGCGTAAAGACAAGCCTTTCATTGCTATAGATTCTGGTGCTATACCGGATACATTAGTTGAGAGCGAGCTCTTTGGTTATGAGAAGGGAGCTTTTACCGGGGCAGAGGAGCGCAAAGAGGGTAAGTTTGAGCAGGCCAATGGCGGCACTTTATTCTTCGATGAGATCACCAATATTCCTAATAGTATACAGATGAAACTCTTGAGAGCCGTTCAGGAAAGAAAATTTCAACATTTGGGCGGGAAGATTGATATAAGCGTAGACGTGCGCATAATCGTGGCAACGAATATCACCCTTTCCGAAGCCGTAAGGATGGGTAAGTTTAGAGATGATCTGTTTCACAGATTAAACGAGTTCCATATAGACCTTCCCCCTTTAAGAGAAAGGAAGGAAGACCTGTCTGTTTTAATTAGATACTTTTTGGATGAAGCAAACAGAGATCTTAACAGAAAGGTGGAGGGTTTCTCAAGGGGCGCAATGAGGTTTCTTCTTGATTATCACTGGCCGGGTAACGTTCGGGAACTGAAAAACGTGATCAAGCGGGCGGTCCTTTTGGCCGATTCTAAAGACATTACCCCCGCGTGCCTTTCCTTTCCCGCCTATGGCGGGATCCCGCTATGGCGGGAAAATAATGGCTATCATCCCACGCAACCTCATCTTCAGTTTGATACTTCGAAAGAAGGTATTTCGATTAGAGAGATGAAGAAAATGGCCACAAACGAGATCGAGGAGAAGATGATTAAAGAGGCCTTGGCTAAAGCCGGCGGCAATAAAACCAAGGCCGCCAGGATCCTTAAGATAGACCGTATGACCCTCTATTCTAAAATAAAAGAATTTCAAATCAAGTAATCTCCTTAAACCGACAACCCCGCACCATCTTAAAAACCGTAAGGTAATTCCTACAAAAGCGTAGAAAGAGCTTTACATTTTCTGATACAAAGCTCTTTCAACGCCAAAGAGATAAAAACTCACCCGAATTTATTCTTTCCTCATCTCTCTGTAACTCATGTTAAATCAATAAGATGCGGAATAGAATCCCCCAATATAAAAAAATCTTTCGAACAGTATGGTGTATGGCACATTTGTTGCTTATATATAAGGTATAGGGTAAAGTTTCTTTAGCCAGATTTTTGGGAGGATGAGCTAAAAATATGAACCGAGTGTTAGTAGTTGATGATAATAGGGATTTGGGAATGTTAACCTCAGAGATGCTTGTAGAAAGAGGTTTTAGGGTAAATATTGCCTTTGATGGAGTATCTGCCTTGGCAAAAATTAAGCAGGAGCCATATGACTTGATGATTTTAGACTATAGGCTTTCCGGAATATCGGGCCTGATAGTTTTGAAAAAGACCCAACAAATAAGACCAAATTTAAGAACTATAATGATTTCTGCTTTTGGAGATGATTCTACTAGGGCCAGGGCAAGAGAATTAGGGGCTTATGCTTTTTTAGATAAGCCCTTTAACATAGATGGGCTGGTAAAGGTGGTCAAGAAGACCTTAAAAAAAGGTAAAGGAGGGATTGACTAATGAAGAAAAGTGGAAAAGTTGGGATTCTATTTTCACTCCTGATGACGGGAGTAGTTCTTCCTCTGTTTGCTGCTGAGCAGTCAGCGCAGGTTGTCTCAACCACAGTAAAACAGGCGGGCATTATCAAAGGGATATTGCAGCCTACGACAAACTCTCTTAGTCAAGTGAGCGCATATTTGCCAAAACTGGGAGTATTGTTATTGATTCTGGTCATTGGTGCATTAGTAGCAGTGGGAGTGGTAGCTCTGGTAACAGCTATCCTTAAACTCATCCAGTTAGAAAAAGGCGCCAAAAAGATTAATGTCCCGGAGATCCTTAAAAAAGGCGGCATTGGGTTATCACTAAGCGAATTAATTACTGAGATAATCTTTTTCCTCTTTATCATCGCTACCTTAATTACTGCCTTGGAATTCTATGGTGTTGGGACAGGTGTATTGACGGGCTCAATTCTTGCCTATGTTCCACAAGTAATTTCTGCGGTGTTTATCCTAATTTTAGGTATCTTGGTAGCTATAGTCATTTCAGGGATAATCAAATTAGTTGGCGGCAATGTCAAGATCGCTCAGTCAGATACGCTAGGTAATGTTGCGAAGTATGCGATTATTATACTTAGCACAGTAATTGCCTTAAAAGAATTGGGTTTAGGGATAATTTTGACTGATAAATCCAAGGATATTATCTTTGCAGGTTTAGTTTTGGCTTTAGCTCTAGGGTTTGGTTTAGGTTTAAAGGGTAAGGCCGAAGATTTCTTAGGTAAGATTTTTAAGAAATAAATCTAAAAATGAAAGGGGGTGATTTACATGGCAGTAGAAAAAGCGATTGGTTCTTCCAGCTTGGTCGAGGTTATTGACCGTATCCTGGACAAGGGCGTCGTAATTGATGCTTGGGTAAGAGTCTCTTTAGTAGGTATTGAGATTCTCGCGATTGAAGCAAGAGTAGTAGTGGCTTCAGTTGAGACTTACCTGAAGTATGCTGAGGCTATCGGTTTAACCGCAACAGCAGCCTAAGGTTAAGGTCAGAAAGGGATTCTTGCCGAGTCATCCTTAATCTGCTTAAAAGAGCGAGAGAAAAGCATGGCACGCCAAGATGTTCCTTCCTACCAATTATGAGATTGAATTTCCTTAATAAAGAGAGAAAAAATGCCAGAGATTTTAGATTTAAATAAAGTTGTAGAAGATGTTGTTGCCTCTTATGAGGCAAAGATTGAAAACATCAACTCTTTCTTTGAAACTACACATTTGATTCTTGGAGAATTTCAAGAGCCCCTTCTGGAGACAAAACAAGAAAGAGGAGAAATTAATTCCCAGCTAGAAGATTTACTTGCTAAGAATGAACACCTAAGGAGAACAGACTTTAACCAAATGATGCAAGGGATTCTTTCTATCCAAGTTAACAAGGAAAAAGAAATAAGAAATTTATTAAATAGTTATCTTACTGAACAGAAACAAATGGTAAATCTTTTAAGAGATAATTTGACCAGAATTAAGGCGGCCCTGGCTAATGGTCAAGGAGTCCAAATCAAGGAATCTAAAGAATTGATCAGTCAAATTCTTGCTCAGCAAGATAAAGGGAAACTGGAAGTTAGCCTTAAGTTAAAAGAGTTTCAAAAAGAACAAAAAGAGATGATTCAGCGGTTGCAGAAACTCTTAGCCAAAGGAAAAGAATTGAGGATTAAGGATCTTCAATTAATGCTTAGAGAATTTGATGTTCACCGTAAAGGGCGATTAGTGCGTCAAGAAGAAAGAAAAATAGAAGGCCAGAGAAGAAGAGGAGAAGTTCGCGATATGTTGGTTGACTTTAAAAAGAAACGAAAAGACTCGGTCAAGAGTTGGAGAACTAATCCGCCCAAGGCAAATCCGCCCGTTAGAAAAGCAGAAGAGGCTAATGAAGATAATAGCGTTTCTAACGAGGTTAATATAGATGTAGTAAAAGAGGGGTTGACAAAATAAAATAACCCAATCAAAAAATTACCAAAAAAGGAGGAGGTAGAAAATGGGAATAGCAGAGAGCATGAAAGGTCTTACTGAGGATATACTCGCTTCCTATGATACTCGAGTGAAGGCGTTGGGCGATATTGTTGCAGATACGCATAAAATAATAGCTGATGTTCGTAAAACCATAAAAGGTTTTGCCTCGGATAGGAAAAAGATGTCTGCTGAACAGGCAGAGGCTTTGGCTAATTATGCCAAGGATTTAACCAAAAATGTAAGTGGGCTGCTTAAAGAATTTGGTAAGAACCGCAAGCATATGAGTGAGGCGCAAGCAAAGAGCTTGACCGATTTCGTCAAAGGCATTACTGATTTTGTCAAGGATTTGACTAAGAAGACGGGCTCAATGCTGAACGGTTTTAACAAAGACCATAAGGAAATGTCAGAAGAGCTTAAAGATAAGCTTAGTAAAGATGTCAAAGGGATTCAAGCTGCCGTAAAGAATATAGTCAACGATGCCCAAGCGCTTATTGGAGAATATCGCTCTGATATGGCTAAGGCAAGGCACACTTGGCAAGGGATGGCTGCTAGCTTGGTTAAATCTCGAGAGACAGGTGTAATGGCTAAAATTGAGGCAGGAGAAAAGGTGGCTCCAGCTGAGGAAACTAAGAAGAAAGGAAGAGGTAAAAAGAGAGGAAGAAAAAAGGGAAGAAAGTAAAGGGTAGGTAAATAAGAATGAGTCTAATTACTTGTGCTTTTTGTAAAGGTAAAGGCAAAGATCCTTTTGGCCTTCTCTCTAAATTAGCTGATTGCCAGGTGTGTAAAGGCAAGGGTAAAATTGAGGTGGAGTGGCCAATGGTAGAATGTGCCTTTTGTAAGGGAAGCGGCGTCCATCCTCATGAAAGGCTTACCTGTTCAGCTTGTCGGGGAAAAGGTTTTACTGCTTTTAGGGGCGCAAAGGAAGAATGTCCTAACTGTGGTGGCACAGGTTATAAGGTAGATGGTAATCTTCCTTGTAGTGTTTGTCAAGGCACAGGGGTTGTGCCTAAAAAAGAAAGGGGTTAATGCATGGGGAATATAACGGATGGAATTGAAACAATCTGTAAGAATATTGTAGATGGTCACGAGGATAGAGGGAAGTTTATTCGTGATGTAAAAAAAGATGTTAAGGGCATAAAAGAGCAAGCAGGAACTATTACGGATAATGCCAGAAAATTCATTGGTGATTGCAAACAGTCACATAAAGAAATGGCTAAGAATTTAAAAGAGGGCCTTTTTAAAGGCAGAGAAGGCTTGACCAAAGATGTCGGGTCACTAAGAAAAGATTTTCAAAAGATTCAAAAGGCAGTGCGTTCAGATATAGAAGGGGCAAGCAAAAACTGGAATGAAATGCACAAAACCTTAAAGGAGAAAAAGGCAAAATAAGAAATAAATTAGGAAGCAAGTTTAGTTTAGGGAGGTGAGGGAAAAATGATTGATGAGATGACTACAGTACTAGAACCCAGTCCTATGCCAGATTTTGTGGAGACAAAGTTCACTAAAAGTATTACCCAGAGGGCTCTTTCTTATATCAAAGCCGGTTTTCCCGTCCATTTTAGAGGGATTTCTGGAAGTGGAAAGACAACCTTGGCAATGCACATTGCCAGCAAGATTAAAAGGCCGGTAGTGATGATTCACGGAGACGAAGAGTTTACTACCTCGGATTTGGTGGGTGGTGAATACGGTTATCGGTTTAGGAAAGTTGTGGATCGTTTTGTCTCCCGGGTTATGAAAATGGAAGAAGATATGACTAAGCATTGGGTGGATAACCGCTTAACCGTGGCCTGTAAATACGGGTTTACCCTTATTTATGATGAATTCACCCGTTCCCGGCCTGAGGCAAATAATATTCTCTTGGCAATCTTACAAGAGAAGATAATGGATTTACCCGTAGGAAGAGGTGGCGAGCAGCCTTATTTAACAGTGCACCCAGATTTTACTGCTATCTTTACCAGTAATCCTGAAGAGTATGCCGGAGTCCACAGAAGCCAAGATGCCCTGCGCGACAGGATGATCACCATAGACTTGGATCATTTTGACTGCGAGACAGAGGTAGCTATAACCAGAGCGAAGTCTAAACTTAGTAGGCGCGATTCTGAGACTATTGTGAACATCGTGCGGGAATTGCGCGAATCTGGCAAATGTGAATTTGCACCTACTGTCCGTGCCTGTATTATGATTGGTAAAACTCTTTCTGGGCAGCAGATGAATCTTGCCCAAGCTAATGGCGTGTTTACCCAGATGTGCCAGGATATTTTATCTTCTGAGACGAGCAGGGTTGGCTCTAAGACAAACCAGAACCGGATAAAGGCTTTAGTGGGAGAGATAGTTGCAACACATTATAAATAATTGCTTTTGAGTATGTTTTTCCCGCAATAGCGGGATCCGCCTAATAGTATATGATTGGCGGGAAGAGAAAGAGGGAGGTGGAATTAATGAAAAGCATGTCTCAACTTCAGACGGTAAGCGACATAAGGGGAATGCACTCCATAGGCGCGCGTTCTATTCCAAAGCATATGAGGGCAAGTTACTTAGAATTATATGTGCTTGACAGAGAAAAAGCTCGGTTAGATAGAGAGATATTCAGCTTAGATAAAAGAAGAAAAAGTGCCCATACGCGATTAGATAGTATTCTTGGACGTATGGAGCTTTTCAAGAAAGAAGTAGCAGCGGAAACGGATGCAATAACTCAACATCGTGCAACTCCTAGGAAACCACTAAAAACAATGTCGATAAAGTATTAATTCGCCCAAACAGCTTATGTCGCACTTCGTGCTCCATAAGTTGTGGGCTCATTAACTATGGATTGGAAGACTTATGACTGGCAGAGTCAAAAAGTAGGCCAAAAAGGCGAAGCCTTAAAAAGGAATGACTATAAATGCGGTTTTTGTAAGGGAAAAGGCATTATATCTCATAATAAAGCAATAAGATGTCCTGCTTGCGCCGGGGCTGGGACAATTAGGATTACCGGTTTTGTAACTATATGCGCATATTGTAATGGGGGCGGAAGAGCGCCTTTAAATAGAGATATTCCTTGTAGTGTTTGTAAAGGCAAGGGGGTTGTGCCTATTGAAGGCAAAGATATCGAGGCTTGTTCTGTGTGTAAGGGTAGCGGTAGAGAACGCGGCTCAAGCCTTTCCTGCTTAAAGTGTAAAGGAAAGGGGGTTGTGACGAAACTCCTGCCTGCCGGCAGGCAGGAAAAATTCAATACAGAAGATGTAAAGTTAGAAGATGATACAGCGGGACAATACGGAGGTGTCTGATGGTGATCAAAAAAGCTAAGAAAGAAAAAGAGAAGGAAGAGGGATTAGATTTCGATTTTGGGATAGGAAAATTAAGTTTAGGAGGTTTATTTAAAGGCATTGAGAAATTAGTTGATCTTGCAGCTGATTTAAAGGAAGCAGGCGGCGAAATCAAAAAAGAAGGCGAAATAGACTTAAGCCATCTTAAAGAAGGGATGAAAGGGGTATTCGGTTTTTCTATCAAGACCGCAGTAGGCGGAAAACCCATCGTAGAGCCATTTGGGAATATTAAAAAGACACCCAAAGGGCCAAAGGTTGAAGAGGAAAGAGAGCCGATTACTGATGTTTTTGATGAGAAGGATGAAATAAGAGTTTATGCTGAAATGCCGGGCGTAAATCAAGAAGATATAAAATTAGATTTGAAAGAAGACATCTTGGATATCTCTGCGCAAAGCGGGGATAGGAAATACCACAAAGAGGTCCTACTTCCCGCAAAGGTACTAGCAAAAAATTTGAGCTCATCCTATAAAAATGGGATTTTAGAAGTCAAGATAAAGAAATGATAGATGCATGGCATTAACCGGCCTAAAAGAAAATGCTTTAAAGCTAATTTTATTTGGTGGAAAGGGCGGAGTTGGAAAGACGACCTGTGCCTCAAGTGCAGGTCTTTATTTAGCTAAAGAGGGTTTTAAGACGTTAGTTATTTCTACTGACCCGGCACATTCTCTTTCAGATAGTTTAGGTCAGAAATTCGGAGACCAGATAAAAGGCGTAGAGGTTGTAAAGAATTTAAGTGTTTTAGAGGTAAACGCCCAAATTGCTCTTTCTCAATTCAAGCTAAAATATGAAGCTCAGATAAAGAAAATATTTGATACCTCTACTTATTTAGACCAGGAAGACATTGGTTCTATTTTCGCCTTGCCTATTCCAGGTATTGATGAGGTAATGGGATTTAAAACCATAGTTGATCTGATTGAAGAGGCAAAGTTTGATAAATACATTGTGGATACCGCACCTACCGGCCATGCCCTTCGGCTTCTAACCTTGCCAGAATTATTAGATGAATGGATTAAGGTTTTAGCGAAGATGCGCTGGAAATACAGGTATATGGTAGAGAGGTTTTCCGGGAAATATAATCTCGATGAAGGCGATGATTTTTTGGTGGAGATGAAGAAGACGGTAAAGAAAATAGAAGGATTGCTTAAGGATCAAAGTAAATGTGAGTTTATTGCGGTGACTATCCCTGAAGATATGGCAATTTTAGAAACGGAAAGGTTGATAAATAATCTAAATAAATATGGTATAAAAGTTAGGCAATTGGCGGTGAACAACGTTTTAGAATTAAGAGATTGTGAATTTTGCCGGGAAAGAAGTAAAGCCCAGGAAGAATATGTAAAACAAATTAGAAGAAAATTTAGTAATTTAAAGACTACTATTATTCCCTTACAGCCTCGTGAGGTTAAAGGTATTGAGGCGCTGGATAAAATGTCCAAGAGGTTATTCCAATGACAGCGAAAAAAAACGATAAGGCTCTAACCCTAAAAGTAAAAGAGGCCTTGCCTAAGGATGTAGGCAGGGCAATTGCCAGAATCGATCCGGTAGATATGAAGGAGCTCAGATTGGATGTAGGCGATATCATAGAAATTAATGGAAAGAGAATGACGCCAGCAAAGATAATGCCTTGTTATGCGCAAGATAGGGGTAAAAAGATTATACAGATGGACGGCATATCGAGAGAAAATGCTCAAATTGGACTGGATGAGAAAGTAACAATTAATAGAATCGACGCTAAACCCGCTAATAAAATTACCCTCTCGCCGCTAACGATAACCAGCCTACTTCAAAGAGATAATGATACTAAATATATCGGTTCTCTAATAGAGGGGCTTCCGGTAACATCAGGTGATAAGATTAGGGCGACTTTTTTTGGGTCAAGGTCGAGTGATTTTAAGGTGCTAGACACCATTCCTGAGGGCGTGGTATTGATAAATGCTGCTACTTTAATAAGGATGGAGACGAAGAATCAAGGAGAGGCAAAGGCATCCACGGTCTCCTATGAAGATATCGGGGGCTTAAGTTCCCAAATTCAAAGGATTAGGGAGATGATAGAGCTTCCTTTAAGATATCCTCAGGTGTTCGAAAGGTTGGGGATAGGCGCGCCAAAGGGGGTCTTTCTCTACGGGCCTCCCGGCACAGGAAAAACTTTAATTGCTCGAGCGGTGGCTAATGAGACTGACGCGTACTTCACGCATATATCAGGCCCTGAAATTATGGGTAAATTTTACGGTGAAAGCGAAGCCCGCCTAAGAAGCGTCTTCGAAGACGCTCAAGCCCATGCTCCCGCGATAATCTTTATCGATGAGATAGACTCCATCGCCCCCAAGAGAGAAGAGATGGGCGGCGAGAAGCAGGTCGAGAGGCGCGTTGTGGCTCAGCTTTTATCTCTGCTTGATGGATTAGAGTCCAGAGGCCAGGTTATAGTCATAGGTGCGACAAATATACCCAACACTATAGACCCTGCCCTGAGAAGGCCCGGTAGATTTGATAGAGAGATTTCTATCCCAATACCCGATAAAAACGGAAGGTTAGAGATCCTTGAGATACACACACGAGGTATGCCTTTGGCAGAAGACGTGAGACGCGAAAAATTGGCTGAGATCACCCATGGATTTGTGGGAGCCGACTTAGAGGCACTGGCAAGAGAAGCGGCGATGAGCGCTTTAAGAAAGATTTTACCCAAGATAGACTTCGAAATGGCAGAAATTCCCTATGAGACGTTGATGAAATTAGAAGTGACGATGGATAATTTCAGGGATGCCATGAAAGAAGTTGAGCCTTCTGCCATACGCGAATTTTTTGTTGAGGTCCCGGATGTAAAATGGGACGATGTAGGCGGATTAGAGAATATTAAGGAGGAACTGAAAGAGGCAGTAGAATGGCCGCTTAAATATTCAGATCTTTTCAAAAAGGCTGGTACAAATCCGCCTAAAGGGATACTTCTTTACGGAGCTCCCGGTACGGGAAAGACGCTCCTTGGGAAGGCAATCGCTACCGAAAGTGGGGTTAACTTCATCTCAGTAAAAGGCCCTTCTCTTATATCTAAGTATGTGGGAGAGAGTGAAAAGGCGATCCGCGAGGTTTTTAAGATAGCCAAACAGGCCTCCCCAACGATTCTATTCTTTGATGAGATAGATAGCGTTGTGCCCAGGCGCGGTTCGAGTTCTACGGATGCCCATGTAACAGAACGCGTGATAAGCCAATTTCTGACGGAGATGGATGGGATCGAGGAATTAAAGGGGGTTGTAGTTCTGGCGGCTACCAACAGGCTTGATATGGTTGATCCTGCTATATTGCGTTCGGGCAGGTTTGATATTTTATTTGAGCTTCCGAAACCCGACGAGAAGACCAGGGAAGAGATATTCAAGATACACACTAAGAATAAACCGTTAGCTAAGGAAATAAATTTAAAAGAATTCGCTAAAGATACCGAAGGCAAAGTAGGCGCGGATATCGAATTTATATGCAGGAAAGCGGCGATGCTGGCGATAAGAGAATATATAGAAGCTCAAAACTCAAAGAGTAAAGCCCAGAGCCCTGAGCTTAAGATTACGAAGCGGCACTTTGAAGAAGCGTTGGCCTTAGTGATTAAAACAGAGCAAAAAAGAAAGGAGCTTTAAATATGTTGAAACTCATTAAAGGTTTAATTGGTAGCATTAAGAAGTTTTTTGGCGGTATCTTCAAGAAAAAGGCAAAACCGCAAGCCAGTTAGGCCGTGGTTTGCCTTCCGATAGGCAAAGCCACCGGATCAGAAATAGTTGACCCGTTGGGGTTTACATCGGCTAAATTTATGGCGGAGTTTGTCACTAAGACGATGTTAATATTTCACAGTGTGGAATATATCGCCAATCAAACTGACGCAGAGGGTGTATCCATACACCGGCAGAACCGGTAATGGCAGCCTTCTCTCCGCCATAATTTTTGTAAGAAAAAACTCTCCGATTGTTCAGTTAATTCGAACAAGCGTGAAATATCACGGAAAGGAAAGAGATGTATATTTACGGAATCCTAAATTCGAATGCAAGCCTGCAGCTTTCTATCCCGAAGGAACTCCTTTTAGAAGAAAACGAACCTAACGGGGTATATACGATTGCCTATCAGGGCATCTCAGCCTTGGTTAGGAACTCTAAAATAGCTGATTATACACATATGCGTAAGGATGTTTTGGCAAAGTTGTTAGTTGGCCACCAAACGGTTATTGAAAAAATCATGACCGCCCAAGATACAATTATCCCTATGAGATTAGGGACATCCGTTCAAGATGAAACTGAAGTCAAAGATATCCTCAGTAAAGGATACAATCTCATAAAAGAGATTTTTGAAAGAATAAGCGGAAAAATCGAAATTGACATTACCGCTACCTGGGGGGATTTAGTCTCTATTATTAAAGAAGTAGGAGAAGAAAAAGTGATAAAAGAGCTTAAAGAGAAACTTTTAAGCAATCCCAAAGGAATAAACGTAGATGACCAGATGAAGATAGGTTTTATGCTCAAGAATGAATTGGACAAAAAAAGAGATAATTATGCTTGTCAAATACAAGAAGCCCTAAAGACAGTGAGCACGGATTTTAAAGCCCATGAACTCATGGATGATAAGATGGTGGTTAATATTGCTTTTTTAATAGACAAAGACAAACGAGAAGACTTTGATAAAAAAGTAGAAGAGCTAAATGTTAAATTTGATGAGAAATTGAATTTTAGATGCGTGGGGCCGCTTCCTCCTTATAGTTTTTATACCCTTGAGATAATGAAACTGAAATTTGAAGAAATAGATTGGGCGAAGAAAAGGCTAGGGATTTTAGATGATATTACAAACAAGGACGAGCTCAAAAAAGCCTACCGGAGACAGGTGCTCTCTGTTCATCCGGACAGGAATCCGGAAAATCCTTGTGCTGAAAAGGAATTCGATGAAGTAAATAAGGCCTTTAAGATAATTGCTGACTATTGCGTCGCCCTCGAGCAGGCAAACCCCGTTAGAGGCGAAGAGTTTTTAAACGGGACAAATCAACAAGACAAGAGCCCTTTTGACAGAGAAATATTTAAAGAGAATGCGATGTTAGTGAGGGTAAGAGAGTGATGGAAAAAGAAGGAAAATATATCTATTGCATTATCGGCACCAAACAGGAAAGAAATTTTGGGCCTATTGGGATAAGTAAAAGCGGAGGAGAAGTCTTAACTATCAGTTACGATGATTTAAGCATGGTGGTAAGTAACACGCTCATGGGTAAGCTAGAAGTTAGCCGCCAGAATTTGTTAGTTCACGAAAAGGTAATCGAAGAAGTGATGAAAGAATTTGATAGCGTGCTTCCTGTGAGGTTTGGCACGATTGCATCAGGCGCCGATGAGATAAGGAATCTGCTTGGTAGAAGATGTAGCGAATTTAAAATTGCATTAAGAGATATGGATCATAAAATAGAACTGGGTGTCAAAGGGGTATGGAAAAATATGGAGGTTATATTTAGCGAGATTGTAGAAGAAAATCAAGATATTAAGAAGTTAAAAGTTAAGCTTCAAAACGATAAGGGCAAAAAGAACATCCAGGCAAAAATGGAAATAGGTAAGATGGTTGCGCGGGCAATGGAAAAGAAAAAAGAGAAAGAGGCGGCAATAATTGTAGACGCCTTGAGAAGAACAGCCGTTAATTATAAGCTTAACAAAAACATAGGTGATGATATGTTCATCAATGCAGCCTTTTTGGTAGATAAAGGCAGGGAAAAAGAATTCGATAATATTATGGATGACTTAAGCGAGGAATACAAAAACAGGATTAAATTTATGTATGTAGGGCCTTTACCCGTATATAATTTTATCAATATTGTCATCTATCCTGAAGAGTGGGAGAGAAATAATTAATGCTATCAGAAACAGAAGCCCAAAATTTAAGAGAAACAATTCCTGGCGAGGGTAAATATATTTATTGTATTATAGCGATGGATAATTGCGAGTCCTTAAACTTTGGCCCGCTAGGAATTGGAGGCAGAGGCGATGAGCTATATACAATTTCCTACAAGCCAGAGGGCAGTGGTTGGGCTTCCGATAGCCCAACCTATAAGACAATCGCCGCGGTAGTAAGTAATTCACCAATTAAGAAATACTCTGTTGCTAGAGAGAACCTCATTCCACATGAACGCGCTATTGAAGAAGTGATGAGGGCTTATACAGTCTTGCCGGTAAGATTTGCCACTATCGCCGAAGATGAAAAAAAGGTTAAAACGATATTAGAAAAAGACTACGATAAGATTTTAGATTTATTGGAAAAAATGAAAGGCAAAATTGAGCTGGGGCTGAAAGCAATATTTTCCGCTGAAGGCGGACCCGCCTCAGGCGGGAAAGAAAATATTTATAACTATATATTGGAAAAATACGAAGATATCAGGAGGCTTAAAGAAGCAATATCGTGCGAGCCTTCGGCAAAGACCTACTATCAACGTATGGAAATAGGAAGGATGGTGGAAACTGCTTTAGAAAAGGAAAAAGCGAATCTTAAAATGGATATTTTAAACAACCTCTCGTCCATAGCTTGGGAAACCAAAACCAATAATACTTATGGCGAAAGAATGATTATTAACTCTGCTTTTTTGGTGGAAAAGAATAAAGAAGGAGAATTTGACCAAAAAATTCAAGAGCTAGGCGAGAAATATGAGGATAAAGTTAAATTTAAATATGTAGGCACGCTGCCGCCGTTTAATTTTGTGAATCTAGTGATCGAAACAGGGAAATATTAAAGATGTTTTTAATTGACGATATATTACTTGCGCCATTGAATGGTATAATCTGGCTGGGTAAAAAGATTAATGAAGTGGCAGAGAAGGAATTTTCTGATGAAGGGCTGATAAAAGAAAAACTTATGCAATTGCAGTTTCGTTTTGAGATAGATGAAATTAGCGAAGAAAATTATAATAGGCAGGAAAAGGAACTCTTGGAGCGCCTGGAAGCTATTAGAAAAGCGAAAGAAGAGGGGGTGTAAGGATGGCAGATATAGCGCAAGTTGGAAAAGCGGTGAGTGAATTCTTAAAAGCCACACTTAATGCAAAAGATGTAAAGGTTATTAAGGTGACAAAGACGCCTGAAGGATGGGAGACTGAGGCAGAGGTTTATGAAGAAAGTTCTTTTATAAAAGCCCTTGGGTTACCCACTAGAGTGCAGGATAAGAATTTTTATGAGGTTAAATTGAATGATAGTTTAAAAGTTGAATCTTATGGACGTAAGAGTGCGTATAGTGAATTGGGATAATTTATTAAGATAATGAAATCACAAGGCAAAGGCCTCATCTATTTATATTGTCTTACTAATAAAATTCCAAAACTAAAAGAGCCAGAAGATTTAGTTGATAATGCGCATTCCCTTTATTATCAAGGCCTGTATGCAGTGGTGAGTAACGTTTCCACTGGTGAGTTTAGCGAGGAAAACCTAAAGAAGAATTTGGCTGATTTAGAATGGATTAAAACAAAGGCAGGCATTCACGAAAAGGTAATAGAAACTGTGATGAAAGATTCCTGCGTAATTCCCTTTAAGTTTGGAACAATATTTAATACTGAAGAAAACTTAAAAATAATGCTTAAAGAACATATAGGTGAATTTAAAGATACCTTAAAGTATTTAGAAGGCAAAGAAGAATGGGGAGTTAAAATTTATTGTGACATGGATAAATTAAAAGAAAATCTTATCCGTGAAGATAAAGAGCTCCTAAATATAGATAAAGAAATAAACTCTTGCCAACCGGGCAAAGCCTTTATTTTAAAAAAGAAAAAAGTCGAGTTAGTAAATACAAGTGTAAATAAAAAACTCAATGACTATGGCCAACTCATTTTTGAAAAGTTAAACAAACATAGCATTGAGTCTCGTATCAATAAATTATTACCCAAAGAGGTAACTGAAAGAAAAGAAGAGATGATCTTAAATTCCGCCTTTTTAATTAAAAAAGAAAAAGTAGAAAACTTTATGGAAGCAGAAAACGCTCTTAAGGAAATATCTGAAGAGATAGGATTCTTTCTCGATTGTACTGGCCCCTGGCCGCCATATAATTTTACTAATGCAAAGAAGGCGTAGATGGAATATGTTACTACAAAATCAAAAGACGTTACCCTTTTAGAAGTTTTAGATAGGGTTTTAGATAAAGGTGTGGTTATATCCGGGGATCTAGTTATTTCTCTGGCAGAAATTGACCTTATATATGTAGGTTTGAAGGTTTTAATCAGTTCAGTGGAGTCTATGGAACGTTTAAGGGGCGCGCCCTTTGCCAGCCCCATGCAGGAGCCGAAATAGTGAAGATATCTGCCTACGCCGTAATAGATTCTAATAGCAAAATAAGTGACTCCATCAATGGCTTAGAAGGAATAGGTATTTATAATATCCCTTACCGTGATATAGGAATAGTTGTAAGTGAGGGCGAACAGATTCAGGATATAACCCGAGAACATATTTTAAAACATGAAGAGGCAGTAGAAAAACTGATGGAGAGTTTTACGGTTCTACCAGTCAGCTTCCTTACGCTTTTTAAGAAAAAAGATGATGTTCTTTTGATGATGCAGGAATATTATAGCTATTTTAGAGAAAATTTAGATAGGCTACGCAATAAGGTAGAGTTTGGCATAAAGATTATCTGGCCCGGTGAAACAATAAAAAATCGTATCATTGAGGCCTCTAAAAAATTAAATGCCAATGTGGCTATAGCGGATAATACACCAGGAAAAAGTTTTGCAATGCAAAAATTAGAGAAGTATAAAATAGACAAAGAATTTGCTGAAGAGGCAGATAGATGTATCGCGCTTCTTGACGATTTTTTTAGCAGATTTGTTACTGAAAAAAAACTGGAAAAGTTAAGGAGCGACAATTTGCTTTTAAACGCGTATTATCTGGTGGAAAAAGAAAAACAAGGAGATTTTAAAGAGGCATTTCAGCGTACGCGCAGTACCCCCGGTGACCTTAAATTTCTTTTGAGTGGTCCTTGGCCACCTTATAATTTTATTAGCTTAACTAAAAAACCTAGCTCCCTTGATTATCTTAACACAAAGGATGTATTTACTAAATTGGTTAATAACTTGGACCTGACAGAAAAGAACATAATTTAATTATGGATAAGATAATTGATATAGATTCAACAGATGAGTTTATTGAAGAAATAGAAAAAATACAAGGAGCTCTTCCCAAAAGGATAGACGCCAATCCTAAGAATGTTGAGAAGGGCCTGTCAAAACTTGTCCTTACGCTCATAGAATTAATCAGGAAACTTTTAGAAAAGCAGGCAATGAGAAGGATTGATGTCGGTTCTCTCTCTGAGGAAGAGATTGAGCGCGTGGGTGAAACCTTGATGAAGTTAGAGAATAAAATGCAGGAACTAAAGGTGATTTTTGGGCTTAAAGATGAAGAATTAAATCTAAACTTGGGGCCATTAGGGGACTTACTATAGGAGAAAAGATATGCATAAGGAAGACGCTAAGATAAACTGCGCTATATTTCATAAACAGGAGGCGGTAATAAAAGATATCACGAGTAAGATCAACGCGATAGAAGGAGTGACGGGAAAGGCGGTGTTTGCTGAAGAGTTACGGAAAGAAGTGGATGTGTTATTTGCCTGCCAAGACTATAAGGATGCAAACCTCGATTGTAAAAATTGCCGTTTTATAGCCGTTTTGCGCAAAAAGACAGCAGATATAATTATTAAGGCCAAAAGTTTAGCCTAAAAAAGAAGGGGGTAATTCTTATGACAGAACAAAAAATGATGCACGCAAATGAGGCTACAAATCTCGCGGATATCTTAGAGCGAGTATTAGATAAAGGAATCGTAATCGCCGGAGACATCAAGATTCAACTTGCAGATATTGACCTTCTCAACATTAAAATAAGATTATTAGTTGCCTCTGTGGACAAGGCAATGCAAATGGGTATAAACTGGTGGCAGCAGGATTCCTATCTATCTTCAAAAGCAAAAGACAGCGAGATAGAAAAAGAAAATGTAGCACTTAAAAAACGATTAGACCGGTTAGAGGCCAAAGTACAATAGGTCTATTTATAGCGATGGTTTTGGAAAGATAGCCATGATTAGAGGCATACCGCCAGTAACGGGTTTAAGTGCACATAGAAAAAGCATCCGTTCCAAAAATACACAAAATGAAAAGGACGAAGGCTCTAAATGGAAGGCTCATCGAAGGCCCCGGCAATGGATATATGAGACCAAGCCTTTTTTTAAAAAGGTAAGAGAACCGCTGATAGATGTATTTAAAGAAGCAAAAGAGGTAATGATTGTAATAGACTTGTGTAGTTTTTCCAGGGGTGAAGTAGACATCGATATAAAACCGGACAAATACATCATCTTTGCCAAACGCGGAGACCAGGAGTTTAGGCAAGAGATTGACCTGCCTCCTGATGTAGATATTGAGAATACAGAGGAAAATTTTAAAAATGGGATTTTAGAGATAACTCTTCCGAGGAAAAAAGATAAACACAAAATAAAAAGAGTAGTTGAATCGTTTAAGCAAAAGGAATCAAGATGAAGAAAAAACCGATTATTTTAGTAGTAGATGATGAGAAAATCGTATTGGAGCTCTTCCAGAGGATTTTAAAAAAGAAAGAATATACAGTTCTTACGGCTAATAACGATAAAGAAGCACTAGAATTGGTAGAAAAAGAAAAGCCGGATTTAGTAATTTTAGATTTGCAGCTACCTGGTATAAACGGAATCGAAGTCTTACGCCGAATTAAAAAAATAGATGAAAATATAGAAGTGATTGTAATTACGGGTTACGGGACGATAAAAACTGTCAAGACAGCGATGAAATTGGGAGCTTATGATTATATCACCAAGCCCCTCGCTATTAATTATCTCAGTAGCCTTATAAAGAAAGCCCTTTCACCTGTTTCTCCAAAAAGACTCACTCGAGGGAATTAAATGAAAAAACTTATTTATGTTCCAATTATACATATGAGCGCTGACTTAGGTAGTATTGCTAAGCATGTGGACAAAAGAGGCATCGCAGTTTTTGGAGAGGAATTCTGGAAGAAACACCGAGAGACTGTATCAGGCTTTTGGGATTCGATTGTTAATTATTTCATTAATTTAGAGGTTAAGGATTTTAAGATATATCAGGATGGCATGGTTGCCGACGCAGAAGTGGGTCAAAAGATAGTAGAAGAAGGGGTAAAGAGCGGCAGTAAAAATTATGAAATTATTGATGATTTATTAAAGAAAGGTGCTGTCTTAGTTAAGACAGAGGATTTTGCTTTGGTTAAAGAAGAAAGAGACCGCATTGTTAAAATTACCCAGGCAGCGACAACCACGCAAAAATTAATAGCCTATTTAAAATACAAATTAGCTAAGAATAGGCTACTAAAAAAAAGAGATAATTATATAGCTAAAAGAATAGATGAGACCTTGGATTACGGAGAAACGGGCATTCTTTTAATAGGAGCATACCACGATATAATTCCTAAACTTGCTAAAGACATTCAGGTAATTGAAGTAAAAGAGGCAAGGAAAATAAGTCGTTATCAAAATTTACTTCTATCGGCAAGAAAAAATAAACTGGAATTTGAGGAATTAAATAAATATCTCATCTCCCCGGTTACTTTATAATCCTGGTAACTGGCAATCGGTGAGTAATGACTAAGACATACCATTTTTGAGAATTAGGGCGCTTTCTATAAGCGCAGTAAACGTGAAAAATATCATACTAACATTTATCCCTATTTTCGTAGCAATGGGTCCATTAGGCAATATGCCTATTTTTATATCTTTAACGCAAGGACTTGAAAAAAAAGAGAAGCAAAGGATTATCAGGGATGCAATTATTACCGCCTCACTAGCTATTGTAATTTTTCTTCTCATTGGTAAGGGTATATTTGTTTTAGTCGGAGTTACCATATCCGATTTTATGCTTGCAGGCGGGATACTCCTTTTGATTATTGCTATAACCGTTCTTCTAAATGTGGAGAAAACAATGAAAGCGCCCCAAGGGGAGGTTGGAATTGTTCCTTTGGGAACTCCTATCATTGTAGGGCCGGCTGTATTTACCACAAGTTTAATATTAATTGATCGCTATGGAATAATCCCCACCATAATATCGCTTGTTCTAAATATTGCTATCACAGGAGTTATTTTTATTAATGCAGACCATATTACGAGAATGCTTGGTAGAGGTGGTACTAGGGCGCTTTCTAAAATTACAGCTGTCTTTTTAGCGGCTATAGCGGTTATGATGATGCGAATTGGAGTAGTCGAGATTATAAAAAGCTCGTTGTGTCAGAATCCCGGTTGAAACGTCGGTAAACGTCGAAAGCAGAAAGGCAATGGCCGAATAATTGTCCCGATTTACGGGATCCCGATTTTATCGGGAAAAGGAGGTGCTTCGTGGTAATACCAAAGGTAAACTTAAATGCATTAGTCAGGCCAAAAATTTTTTGGCCCACTATGGTTATTCTTTTAGCTCTATGCGTTACTTTCTATGCGCAAAAGGAAAAAGAGAAATCCATAAGGATAGCTAAAGAAACAGAGTTATTGAGAACAGTTGAGGCAAAGAAAGTAGTAGAGAATAAACTTACCGAGGCCGAGAAACAAATCACTGCCCGCGATGAGCAGATTAAGCTTACTTTGGATAAATTAGAAAAGGAAGGCACAGCGAGAATTGACTTAGAGGCGCAGCTGGTTACAGTAATAAAGGAAAAACAAGACCTCGCAACGCAGATTGAGGAATTAGCGGTAAAGCTGTCTAAAAATATTGAATTAGAAAAAATCGTAATTAAAACATCTACAGGATTAAAAGGGAAAATTTTGTCATATAATAAAGACAATAACTTCGTGGTAACTGATTTAGGCAGCCAGAACAACTTAAAATTGGGTGATATCTTATCTGTTTATCGCAATGATGTATTTATTGGAAGAATACAAATTGAGAAATTTGAGGGAACAAGTTCTGCCGCAGTAGTTTTGTCTCCTTGGAAGAATGTAGAATTTAAAGAAAATGATGTGGTGAAAAAAATATGAAGAAGGCAAATTTTCCCGCCACAGCGGGATCCCGCAAAATGCGGGAAAAATCAGCCCTTAAACTTTTCTTAATTATTTTTTTTGTTGGATTAGCGTTTATAAGTCTTTCGAGAGCAGAAGAGCTAACGCAGCAAGCCAAAATCACACCGCCAGTCCAGGAATCTAAAGATAGCACAAGAATAATAGTTACAACTTCTGGTCCAGCTAAATTTTCTTCCCATTGGCTAGATAATCCCCCTAGATTGGTAGTTGAGTTTCAGACCAAAAATATAGTTAGTTCGATAGGAAGCGAATTAGTAGTAAATGAAGGTGTTATAAAAAGGATAACTAGCGAGTATTATGGCGGTACTCAAAAAATTCTTAAATCCTTAACCTTTGAGTTGCTGGAAAAAGCTCCTTATAAAATTTGGCAGGAAGACAATAATATAATTTTGGATATTCGGGCTTCTTTAACGGCGCCTCTCGGCAGCGAAGGAAAGGAAGTTTTTGTCAAAGATGAATCCAGGGAACAGATAGTTAAAAGATTAGAGACTAAGCAGAATCAAGAAAACCAGCCGTTTTCGATGGTTCTTGGTGATATTCAGGAAACCAACAGAACCTTAAAACATGTAGCATCAACTAAAGCAGAAGCAGGACTCTTTACCGGTGCTACGGTAAGTGGTTTTGTTTTGGAAGAGCCTATCAAGGTAAGAAAAAAATGGCTTAGTATTATACTTTGGTTTGCAGGTTTAGCTTTTATTTCCGGATTAGGGTTGTTACTCTTTTGGTTATTCTGGCGAAGATACAAGCTAATTCTGGATAAAGACCTTGCAGCTTGTGAGATCGCCAAACTTAAAACGCAACTACAGGGGCGGGATCAACTTTTTGAACATGAACAGATTATCCGCAAGACCGTAGAAAGTACCTTTTTACAAAGAGAAAAGGAATTTGATCAGCTCAAGACAGAATTGCAAAAAGAACAGCAGCTTTTAGAGCAAGAGCAGAAAGCCCGCAAAATAGCCGAAGAAGGGTTATCGCAAAAAGAAAAAGAGGTTGTAGAGGTTAAAGGTTCACTTGAATCTCTAAAAGAGGTGCTTGTGGAAAAGGGAATAGCCAAGAAGTTTACAACTGCTGAGAAAGAAGGCGAGCTCTGGATTACCGGTAAAACAGCGGAAAGAAGAGAATTGCCCCGCTTGGATTTAAGTAAAGATTATAACCGCACAATCATCTTAAGGATTGAATCTGCTGACAAATCCAAGAGTATAAAATCCTTTGCCAATAATATAGGATTAGAAGGACTGTGTTTTGAAACAAGGCATGAATTTGATGAGAAAGAAAAAATAAGTGTGCGATTATTCTTTTTCGGGGATAAGGTTCCAATGATGCGCATGCAGGCAAAAGTTGTCTGGAGTAAGATCGATACACTGGTGAATCGTTACGGTATTTCTTTTACCAGCCAAGAAGAAAAAGACAAAACGAACTTAAGCCGTTATATCGAAGCGAAAATGACAACATGACCGTTATATTTTTTGGGATATTGGTTATTTTGGCTATTCTTTCTGCCATAGCTATCTATACTGTAATAAAAGAGGAGAGGTCGAACAATAAATTAATTTCAGACCAAAAGGCGAGGCTCGAAAAAATAGAAAACGAATTAACCGGGAAGAATCTTGAACTGGAAAAGGTAAAAAAGCAGATTTTGGAAATAAAAGACGAGTTATTAGTAAGTCAAGATGCTTTAAAAAAAGCTAATCTTAATAAGAGTACCATAGAGAAAAAGGCTCAAGAGTTAGAGAACCAGTTAAATGCCCAGACCTCAGAATTAAAAAATCAATTAAAGCAGAACCATGAAGCATTAAAAAAGGAAAGCGCTGATAAATTAAGTCTTGAGAGAAAATTGCAAGAGGCGCAGGCTCAATTGTCTAAGTTAGATAAAGAATTAACTTCTAACACGCAGGTATATGAGGGTCTTAAAGGTCAATATGATGAGTTAGAGCGCGATATGGAAAAATTGCAACAGGAGTTGGCTAACAAAGACACCGCTCTTAAGACAGAACAAATGGCACATAAGGAGCTCAAAGGAAAATATGAATCACCTTTTCCCGCTAATAAGCGGGATTCCGCCTCAGCATAAATGGTAGGCGGGAAAAAACAGCAGATAAGGTTGAGAAAGACGGTGGCACTATTTCAGGATAGAAGGGAGGCACGATGGAGGGTTATTGTCTAAAATGTAAAGCTAAAAAAGAGATGAAGGACGCAAAAGAAGTAACTATGAAGAATGGTCGCAAGGCAATGAAGGGAAAATGCCCTGATTGTAGCACAGGAATGTTTAAGATTCTGGGGAATAAATAGTTTGGTTATTAATTTATGGAACCCCGAGAATTTGGAATATGCTGTGAAAACTGCCAGTTATATGAAGTATGAGTTGCTGCTGGAGAGAAGATTGCTTACCGTAGCTAAACAATAAATTATGCCCTATAGAATTACAAAGAGTTGCAACCAATGCGAACGCTGCGCTGAAGTATGTGCTCAAGGCGCGATCGAGCGAGATAGGAATTACGAATTCTTTATACATAAAAATGATTGCGATGAGTGCGGTGAATGTGTTAAAGTCTGCCCTGTAGAAGCAATAATCCGGGAAGAGCGGTTATAAAATGGAAGAATCTATTCAGAATAACATAGCATGTCCTATTTTTTGCGAATCAGATGGAATAATAAAAAATATAATTTTAAAACTCGAGCAAGTAAACTCTAAAGAAAAACAAGATTATGCCCAAGATATTTTAGTTGAAGCAAATACCTTATTGTTATGCTCAAATTATAATTCCAAGAATCCGGATTGTTCAAATTGCCATGCCATTTCGCGCAAGTATCTCCAAGAATACGGCCATTTACCTAAGTCTAATGGCTAAAACATTATTAGAAGAGTAGGTATGAAGATAAAAAAACAAAAATGGTATAATTATAAAATAGGAGGAAAATCTATGTTTAAGAAAAACGATTTGCCACAAACAGACGATAAAGTTATTAACATCGAAGCCGGAATGCAGGGTAATCTTAAATTTACTGGTCCTGTTAACCTAAGATTAAACGGTGATTTCGAGGGCGATTTAGAGGCAAAAGGAATCTTAACCATAGGTGAAAAGGCAGATGTAAAAGCTAAAACAATTAAAGGAGATAGTATAACCATAGCCGGCAGAGTAAAAGGAGATATTATCTGTAGTAAACGCCTTGAGCTATCTGCAAGCGCAAGGGTAATAGGCAGTATTGAAGCACCTGTTTTGGTTATTCAAGAAGGCGCTATGTTAAAAGGCGACTGCCAAATGCCTGTAGAAGAAACTGAACGTAAAGAAGGTTCTTCCAAAAAGAAAGAAGAGGGATAATATATGAGAGGGCTTCTGATAAAGTGGCTAATAAATTCTTTGGCGATTCTTATTGTTACTTATATCGTTAGAGGGATTGAGGTAGCCAGCCCCATCACCGCTATAGTAGCAGCTTTTGTCTTAGGTATTATTAATGCATTCTTGCGGCCATTTATAATATTAATCACTTTGCCTGTAAATATATTTACCCTTGGCATGTTTACTTTCTTCATCAATGGTTTTCTCTTCTACATGGTCTCTAAAATTGTTAAAGGTTTTATTATCATCGGCTTCTGGCCTGCCTTTTTCGGTTCTCTCCTTTTCAGCACTATTAGTTTCCTCCTGAGTTTATTAATAAATAAAGAGGGAAGGCTCGAAATAAGAGTAATTGAGAGATAAAAATTAGGAAACCCTTCCACTAAATCTGCATTACTGAAAGCAAAAAAGTCTAATTTAATCTCCATTAAAGATATCCCGAAGGATGAAGTTTTTCCTTCGGGACTATTTTTATTCAGGATAAAACAGTCAAGTTCCTACCTCTTTAAGCCTACCGTGTCCCGAAGTCCGTCCTTTCCCTTATCTTTAAGTCATACATAAGAAGAGAGAAACTGGTACTTTAACTGGGGTTTTAATTGGTATTTTACACCCCAGATCCAAAATTCTAACCGTTTATTCCCCATACAATTAAGAATTTGGCTCCTGCCGGCTTATTATGTATATTTGTTATTTTCTTTTGCCTAACTTGTTAGGTAAAAAAGCGAAAGATTTATAAGCGGGTTTGCCTTGTCTTTAGCTATGGAAGAAATAGAAAATAAAATAAGGAATTTGAAAAATTCCTTATTTACGGAGAGTTTGCCCTATATTTTTACGGATTGGCAGATAAAAATAATTAAAAAGAGGTTGGATAAAGAACGCCTAACCAATAGCGAAAAAGTGGAGTTTTCCTGCAATATCAAGAAAAAGATAATAGCAATACAGCTTTTAAAAGATTTAAACCTTATTCTGTTTTAAGTCCATAACCTTTAAAATTTAAGGTTATGTATTTAAACATAACAAATTACCTATATATCCCTAAATATATATTAAATCTCCATAATATTTATAAATATACCCTTCCTTAATTCTGCATAATAAATTAGGCAAATATACCTTATAAAATAATATGGTTAATTTTCAAGAAGTAGAGCAGGGCATATTTAAAGAGATAGACAAAGCAATAAAAGAAAGTAACAGCAAAGGCGAAAAATGAAAGTTTATTCAGATAGCAAAAGCGATTATATTTTGATTAGGGAAAACCATTTAAAAAAAGCAGGTTTTAAGGCAGGTTTATTTTATGAGATTAAAACAGAAAACAATAAAATTATTTTAGAGTTAAAAAATAGTGGGCTTTCGGCTTTACAAGAAGCAACAAAAAGGAGTAAATAAAAATGGAATTATTACAAGAGCAAAACATAAACGAATTTTTTAAGGTAGGGCAGAAATATACTATTTTTGGTATTTCTTCTTTTCTTGCTACTACTTGGAAAATTGAGGCAATATGCACAGGGAAAACAACAGAAGAAACACCGATTTTTAAGTTTAAGGGAAAGAGAAAGGAAAAGATATTTAACGATTTAAAAGAGTGTGCTATTTTTCTTGGTTGGGATATTGGCTTAATTGCTGATAGTGATACAAATAGATTTAATGGTAACGCTTGCTTTAACTTTATAGGAAGTAAGGATTATGTTAAAAACTTTATAGAGAAAAACCAGATAAATCCTTTATTCCAAAAGCAAAAAAACCGAGTTGTCGCAGTAGAACGAACACCTTTAAACGAGAGTGAAAAAGTAGTTTATCCTGAATTAGACACAGGGCAACACGCAATAATAACAGGAATTTTAAAAAATGGAAACTGAACAGGAAACACTTTTAAGAGATTTAAGCAATTTTACAGGAACAGAAAATTATTATAGTAGCACTTTTAAAAGTTTAAATCTTACTGACGGAATACACTATTTAAGAGAAAAATTAAACTGCTATTGGTTAATAGATATTGTTGAAAGTGTCCAATATTTAGCAAAGATAAGAGATAATAAAGAGTTTATTGTTTGGAAAATAGAAGTTAAAGAGGATAAATCCTTTAATGTTACTGCTTGGAACGATACACCATATAAAAGCGAACTACTATATAAGCAAGAGGGCAAATATACCGACTTTATTTTAAAGGATTTTGAGTTTTACCAAGAGCAAGACGTTTTACTGCTGAAAACAGAACATTAATTTTTTTTGATTTTTAAATAGTATAACCTTATGAGAAAGACAGAACATAAATAAATTTATGTTCAAAGTTAAATTTATACTCATAAGGTTATGAGAGCAGGGTTTAACACACCATAGCATAGTAATAAAGGGGGTATGGGTAGCCCTTAACCTTGCTTTTTTATTTCTCATAACCTTTTAAGAAATTTATAAAATGGTAGATAAAATAATCTGTGCGAATTGTAAGGCATTTGTGCCGAGAGAGAACATAAGAACCAAAAATGGACTTCCTATATGCTTAACTTGTCTTGAATACAATAATATCAACTATGATGTATTACAGGAACAGCAGAAAGAACAGCAGGACTTTAAGCGAGTTAATCTCGATAACGAGGCATTATTAAAATGTGTAATGTAGAGGATTATATTTTAGAGCAGGGTTTAGAGCAGAAAAGGGAAAGCAGGGATATTTGGGATTACTGCTTTGAGTGTTCTAAACCTTTAACTGCCGATATGCAAGAGGGTAAAGAGTGGTTTAACATAAGGAATAATGGCGAGAGTTTTCCTATATGTAAAGAGTGCAAAGAGAAAGGCGAGAGAGGGGAATTAGATAAATGTATCTGTAACGAAGGGATACACGATAAGAACAAAATTGATTGTTCTTGCGAGTGCCATAAATAAAATGAAATACCTAAAAAAATGGCAGATACCAAGCGAGAATGACGAGAATAAAACCTATACTGTAAGTTTGACAGATAAAAATACCTTTGCCTGTTCTTGTCCTGTATGGATATTCAGAAGGCAGGAGTGCAAACATATAGCAAGAGTTAAAAGGGCAGTAGAAAACAACGAGGATATTTCCGAGATTAAACTTAACCCTTTGCATATTGTTTTTGCGAATGTTAAGGAAGTAACCTTAAAAGAGAATAACGAGGTTTATGTTCCCTTACTGCCTTTATCTAATGCTCATACAACGCACTTTTTAGCCACTATCATTTATGATTTGCTGAAATTGGGTTTTACTTTTTGCTCTCTTGCTGAAAGATACGATTTGCAAAAGGAATGGACTAAACAAAAAGTCATAAGCTATGTTGAAGCAAGAGGCAGATATATTATTAAGGAAAAGGCGAAGGGCGTTTTTCAAGATGATACTTACGAGATAAAACCAATTCAGAAAGAAATCATAATAAAAAACTAAAAAATACAAAACAAAAATGAGCGACAGAAAAATTGCGAGTATGGACATAGCCATAGGGAACTTTGACATACCTATTGACTTATACAAGTCAGTAAGCGACGACAAAGAGGACTTAAAGATAATAACCGATTGTTGCGGTAGCCCAAGAAAACTAAAATACCTTTGCTCTAAATGTGAAAAGGAAGTAAGCAGTAATTACCGAGAGTTTAAGCAGAAGGCACTTATGAGCGGTGATGAGGTGATTAAGGTAATTCCGAGCGAACTGATAAACTCATTTGCCAAGACAAGAAGCAACATCAACATAGAGAGTTTTAACAGCGAACAAGAAATCGGCTTTCAAGAGCAGAAGGAAACGCTTTACTATATCCTGCCTGAAACCGACAGCAAAAACAAAGACAGAACAGCAAGGAACATCAAAAAGTTTTCCCTGCTCTTAACCTATCTTAAACTAACCAAGCAGGTAGCAGTAGCAAAGGTAGTGATTTACACAAAGGAACTTTTGGTAAAGCTAAAGCCATTTGGAAATGTGCTTACTATGAACGGGATAGTGTATGCAGAACAGATAAGGGATATACCAAAGGATACACCCACCGCAGAAATCCAAGAGGCAGAAATGGAACTGATGAAAAAGTTAGCCGAGCGGTTTAGGAAACAGTTTATCTTAAAGGCATACAGAAATGAGTATTCAGAAAAACTTAACCAAGCGATAAATGGCGAGATAGAAGTAACAGTAAAGCCAAAGCAGGAAAAAAAGGAAGTGTCCTTACTTGACGAATTAGAACAGGCATAATACTCTTTTGCTTTTTCGCAAAGAGAAAGTAGCAGGAAGCCACCTCTTTTAAGAGCAGTAGGCGAAGGCAAGATAAAATGTATCCTGTATTGCACACCAAGAGGCAGTTAATAGGCAGATATATCAGCATACCTATCAACTCGGCGAAGTTTGAAAAGACAGTATGCTCTCTCTTGCCTATTTTCGCCGAACTGCCAATTCACAAAAAAAATGAAAACAAAAAAACTAACCCAAGAGGATAAAGAAATCATAGAGGATTTAAGGGATTATTTCAAAGATGAGTATAAGCCCTTAACTCATTCGCAAGAGCAGTTAGTCGGCACTCTTGATAAGGTTTTAGGATTGTAAAATTAAATGTATGTTAGCAAACCCAATAAGAGAACTGCCAAGAGGCGACAGATACATCTATCAAGAAAAGGCAGATGGCGAGAGGGCAGTAATAACCATAAGCGAGGACAGAATAGAGGCATTTAATCGTAGAAATAAAAACATAACCAAGAATTTTATTAAAGAACTCTCACAGATAAAGATTAACTGCGAGAGTGCAGTTTTAGACGCAGAACTTTGTGCCGAAAGTTTTGACAAATTACAGCAAAGGGCTTTAACCCAAAACCAAACAAAGCTACAATTTTTAAGCAAACTCATTCCTGTTACTATCTTTGTCTTTGATGTCCTTAACATAAATGGCGTGGATATGACAAAAAAAGAACTGCAAGAGAGATTAAACCTCTTGAAAAAAATTGTCCAAGAGAGCGACACGGTTAAAATACTGCGGACTTACGAGCATACAGAATTGGATAAACTGCTTGATGAGGTAAAACAAAAGAATGGCGAGGGCATTATGATAAAGGATAGGTTAAGCCAATACGAGCTCAGGCGTTCGGATAAGTGGCTTAAATACAAATTTTTCCGAGAAAAAGTTTTAAGGTTTCCTTTCTATACTGAAAACCCCGCAGGGATAAGATTATCTGATGGCTTAAACGCTGTGCAGGTGGCAGGGCATAAGGCAAAAGCGGTTAAGCAACTCATAGACACAAAGGGCTATGCTGATATTAATGTGCAGTATTTGGAATTAAGCAAGAATGGTTTGATGAGGTTTCCCAGCTTCAGGGGGTTGGCAAATGGATAAGGCAATTCAAGAAAAACTCGCACAACTGCTTATTGAGAACAGCGTAATCAAAGACAAGAATTTTAATTTCTTTTCTGATACCAAACAGCAGGAAAAATTAGCACAGCTTTTTATCCAAAAAGGCATAACCAAAGATTTAGCGGATTACAACGCTATGTGGCAAAATGCCCTTGCCGACCTTGAATGTATGGAAATTCTTGGGGGTATGATTAAGGATATCGCAACGATAGATAAGGACTTTGAAACTTTAGGAGATTACATTAAAGCACTCTCGCAACAAAAAGCAAAAACAGAAGTCAAAAAGGTTGAAAGAAAGGAAGCCGACAAAGGAGAGCAACTCAAAAAAGAAGCACAGTATTACAGCGAGGAATTTAAGAAATCCCTTGAAATGCTGAAAAAAATCAAGTCCGAGAGAATATCACAGCATTACTTTATCTTGCAAGAATACACAAAACTTCTTGTCAAGGCAGATAAGATTTTCGGGCTTTTGGTTGAGGGTAGCACAGGCAGGGGTAAGACTTTCCAGATACTAAATTCTGTTCTTGGCTTGGGGTTAAAACTTAACGAGGATTTTGTTTTTCTTACCACCTATGTAACGCCACTTGAATTTTACCACTTCTGCTATGCCAACAAGGATAAGCTGATTATTGTAGATGATGTGCCACAACTTTTTAATGACAGGGCAACCATAGGGGTAATTTTGTCTTTCTTATGGAGTGCAACAACCAAAAGAACGGTAGAATGGCACTCGACAACCACAAAATTAAAAGTGCCACCTCAATATAATCCCACAGGCAAGATGATTATTATATCCAACAGAATACCTGAAGCCATAGCTACGGTGAAATCTCGTTGTTTGAATTACAACATAGAATTTACCCACTCGGAAATGCTTGAAATCATCTATGAGGTTTGCAAGGTGAGTAATATCCCTATGGAAATCGCAGATTTTATCCGAGATAACACGGATATGACTACCTCTGATGATGTAATGAATTTGCGGTTGCCCATCAAGGTTTATGAAATCTACAAGCATAATAAAGAGAAGTGGCAGGAACTCGCAAAGGCACAACTGAATGTGGATAGAGAAATAAAAATCCTGAAAGAGATACTTTGCAGTAGCTTATCCAAAGCACAGCAGATTAGGGAATTTTACGAAAGGACAGGCAGGCACAGAAGCACTTTTTACAGATGGAAAGAAAGAATTGAAAGGGAGATGGAATACCAGAAGTTAGCCAAGTCCATAGCTGACGGGCTTTATACGAAGGAAAAACTGCAAGAAAGCCAACAGGAAACAGAAGCAAAAGCGATTGAGAGCATTACGCCCTTACAGATAGAAAATCAACTGAAAAATCTCAAAATCCCGTGAGATTTCCGATATAAACAAAATGAACATTAACACTTTGATGGTTATGAACTCGTTGCATAATCTCGGCTTAACCGAAGCTGAATTTGTGGCAATAGCAGATGAGATTAGCCATACAGAAAGGACAGGTTTCTCAATAAAGGCAATAAAAGGCGAAAGGGTTATAGGTATTTCTCACGATGGCAAAGAAAATATTGTCATTAAGGAAACTATTGACTTCGGAAGGTTTGAATTGAAGCCGAATACAAGAATACTCTTAAAGACGCTTATTAACTTTGATGAACTGCCCGAGCAGATTTACGCTCTACATAGGATTTGTCAGTATCGCTCTTTAGACATAAGCATCAAGCATACCGCAAACAATTTAGAGGAACTGAAAGAAAAACTCTGCGACAGATTTACCGATAAGTATGACAAAGTCCTCTTGGCAGATGAATTGTATTGGCAAGAACATAGCGGTTGGGATAATGATAAAAGGGATAAAATCAGGAAAACAAGGAAAGAGCAGATGACAGAGCAGTTGAAAGCGGTTTATTGGTTATTCAACGAGCCATTTGATTTTAAGTTCGAGGAAACGCCAAAAAACATTTCTGTTATTGTTAAGGTATTCTCTGCAAGGAATATCAGGTTAGCAGTAATCCAAGAAATGGAACAGTTTGAGAAATCAAGGGGTTGTTTCAGCAGGAATGTCCTTGAAACCTGCGAGGGCTTAAAAGTCAGGATACAAACCTTTAAGCCGCACGACAAAAGATATGATTATACCTGCGAGGGCAGGGAGATTTATTCCGCTTATGGAACAGGAGAGGTTTGGGTATGCGACGAATTAAAGGGCAAGATAAGCGATAAGGAACTTGTGTTTTTGGCTAAAAGGGTTGATGAGAAATGCTATCGCATATTAACAAGGGAACTTTATGAGTTGGAAAAAGACAGTTTGCGAGTGGAGATAATGACGGCAAGGCGAAGGGCATTAGAACAGCAGAGCAAAAATAAACTTATCACGGAAATCAAAAAGCAATTTAAAGAGGGCAGTTTAACAAGGCAGGGGATTACAATTACCCCTGAAAGCTTATCTTATAATGGCATTACCATAAAAGGCGACAAGATGAAGGAGTTTATTGCAGTAGAGGAAATACCTATGAGGGAAACCCTTGATTTCCATAATCTCGCAATCAGCTATGTTGAATATCTTTTGGGAAAAACAAAAGAGTATGGTTATTTGGGGAATGATATACAAGCCATAAATTTTCAAGGTAAGGCAAAAATCAGCATAGGCAAAATCAGTATAAACATAGGCAGAGCAAGGGGAGTGTTCTCTGTTAATGGTTCAAGGGTAAGAATTGATGAGGTATGCGACATTATTCTAAGGGCTTTGGCTTTTTCTAATCAGCAGGATTATGACAATTGGGTTAAGGAAGCAAGCCGAGAAAGTATGCGGTTAAAAAATGCCCTGAAAAATGGAATTACCTTTAAGTTTGAGGTAGGTAAAAATGATGATAACTGCCTGATAAGAAACGAGGGCGAATTTAAATTTACCCTGCCCTTGATAAAGAAAGAGAATAAGGTATGTGTCAATTTCTATGGAAAGGAATACAAAGTCCAAGACATAAATGCCTTGTTTGACTTGCAGAAGAAAGTTGATAAATACAGGATAGGTAATGAAACCCTGCTTGGCAGGGCAATAAAATTATTGTATAGAGGCATTAAAGATATTTCCCCAAAAGAGATAGGCGAATTGATTGTTATTTCTAAAAAAGAGCATAATGAAAGGATAGAGCGAAGCAAAAAGTTCTTGGAAAATGCGATAAGATTGGCAAGTGCAGAACGGGTAAAAGACGGTTGGTTAGTGAAAGGAGAGAGCGGACAGGAATATTTGGTAGGCAAGGATACGAGTGTCTATAAAGTCAAGGACGGCGAGAAAGATACTTACCTTTGCATTATGGATACAGAAACCTATGGCGAAAGCGAGGCACAAGAGAATGACAAGATAGCCAAGAGAATATTGGGTATGAGATATGATATAACCATAGCAAAGGATTTATGGGAGTTAGGCGATAGGGTGGATAAATGGTGGCGGGATATTCAGAATAAGGATTTCCAAGAGCAGATAAAGCAAGAGCAAATGCTTCCTAAAATAGAGGGTATGCAACAGATGACAGAGGCAATAAAATGAAAATGTTAATTATCGGGGTTGGTGGCGTGGGCAGTTGGCTCATTCAGGAAATAGCAGAGGCAGTAAGGCAGGAACAGATAGAGCCGACACTAAAATTTGACATAGCAGATAACGATATGGTTGAGTTAAAGCAGTTGGATTATCAGAATTTTACTATAAAAGATATTGGCAAGAACAAGGCAAAAGTTTTATCAGAAAGATACAAGGACTATGCCGTTATATCTCCCATCAAAGAAAGGATACTAAAAAGAGAGCAGTTAGAGGGTTATGGCTTGATTATCTGCTGTGCTGACAACACTCTTGTCAGGGAACTGCTCTTTAGATACTGCCACGAAAACAACAAGGACTTTATTGATTTGAGGGCAGAGGGCAGATACATTATGGCGTTTCAAAAAAGCAACTTAAAAACTGATTTAGCCACGCTTGACTTAGCGGACAAGACAAATGGAAGTTGCCAAAAGGACAAGGATATTGAAAAGAGGTGGATACAAAAAGGCAACAAAATCGTGGCTATGATGGGAATACAAATGCTCTTAAACTATTTAAGAGGCGAGAAAAACAATAAAATCTTAATAAAAATTTAAATTGGAGGCAAAAATGGAAAAAACAATACCCTTGCTTATTGAGAGCAAGAATGGACACGACGAAGTGCAGGTTCCTGAAAGTCAGATAGCCGAAAAGACAAACGAACAGTTGGCAGAGGGAAAGATGGTTACTCTTGAAAAAGAGAATACTACCGAAGTCCTGACAGAAGAAGTTCCAAAGGAAAATTGGAAGGATAAATTTGCAGATGTCCAGAGTGCAACAGCAACAAGCAAGATGAAGGGCGGATAAGTAAGAAAAGTATAAAAATATAAATTTGTTTTAATTAAAATGGATTTAGGACAATATAAAGGCGTAAGTTTGGAAAAAATGATTGTAAGTAAAGGGGAGTGTCCTTTGTGCCATCGGAAGAATAAAAAATTAGTTTTTGGGATTTGCGAAGATTGTTTAGAGAAGCATTATAAAATAATTGATTTAAATCAAGCTTAATTAAAAATGCCATACCTTATCAAAACAGATGTAGAGTTGCAGGCAATAGTGCCATTAAAGTCCTTAAAGAAAATTAGCGAGGAAGGTTTAAGGGAAGTAGCTATCAAGCAGGATACAGAATTTGGTTTTGAGAAGCACTTTAATAAAGACAAAATTGACAAAAGCAAAATAGATATAAGCTTTGGCTTTGGTAAGCTAACCGTTAAAGCAGAGGACTTAAAAGAGGCACTAAAAAGGGCAAGAGAAGTATTCTTAGGTTAAAATGGTAAAAAGTTTTATGTATAAAGGAACTAAGGTTTTTATAAGACACGAATTATATGGTTTGGTTCATACCGCAGGAACAGAAGTGCCTTTGCCAAGAGGCGTGAGGTTAAGCGAGGTTCAGGTAAAAGCAAGGAAGTTTGGCGTTGAGATATTAGGAGATGAAATTGAGTATGGGTTGCAGGTAAAGGCAAAAACCAACACCGAAGCTGAAATAGCGATTGAGAAAATAAAGAGATTTTTGGATTATTCTAAAAAGAAGTGGAAGATAAATTGGTGGTGAATTTAAGCTTTTAGGTTCAGATAAGCGGTTATATTTTATTCTTCTATGGTATAATTAAGCTATGGCTATTATACCCTCGCAAATAGATAATGACAGAAAAGATTTCTTTAAAAATTGCGAATATGTGATTAAAGTCCCGGCTTCTTTGTTTTTGGAAGGCAATAGACATTCGCAGAAAGCTAAAATTCTACCCATTCCTTTATATGCCTATGTGGGCATAGAAAATGGATACAGCGAATTTAGTTATGAAGAGTTTAATTGCGATTTAGAAGCCAGTATGGCAAAAGTGAAAGAAGTAGCCGATATTTTAGGTTTGCCTAGAGACAAATCAATCATTGAAAAGGAAAAAGACCTGACAGCAGCCTTTCTGCTGTCTAAGGTGCCCGAAGAAGAAATAAAGTGGATGACTACAACCCCGCACTCATCGTTTATTAATTACAGAAGAACCTATTACCCAGATTTTCTAAATAGGCACTACAAAGAGAACCTTAGATACGCAATGGTAACCCCTAAAGTCATCCGAGAAGCAAATATCAAGAAAAGAAGCGTAACGATGGATGCAAGGATAAAGATACTTCAGCTTCGGGATAAATATCTGGCTAAGAATTCCAATGAATTATTCAAGCTTAAAGTTTGGTCGGAAATCCCTTTTACTGGCGGACTAAATGAGGGCGCTGCCATTGCGACAGCCACCGCCTTAGCACTTCAGCTACGATTATCCCCAGAAGAAATTCAGGAGAGAATGGCAGAACTTGATAATCTAAGGGAAAATTTATGGGAAGAAGTTGCGATTGACGGCTGGTTCATGACGGTATTTACAAGGGCATTAGCCTTAGATTTTTTTGCTAATGGGGCCGCAGTTTTTGCTTCTTTATTCGGCTGTAATAGAGAACAGGAAGTCATAAATTATGAATGTCTTGTTTTTGATGAGATAAAAGATTATTTTAATCCTTATCCTCAATTTGAAAAAAAGGAAGAACGCAAGGAGTTCGATAAAAATAAGGGAATAATTCCATATTTTGATAAATGTATAAAATTGAAATATAACTGCATGAAAGCTGAACCGCTATACACTTGGAACTTCGAGAAATTGACTTTTAAAGATAAATTAGCGATGGCTATTATTTCAGAGCCAAATGTTGTTCACCAGCGCGAAAATTTTGAGATACCCCAGGATTTAAATATTAAATGCTGGCGAGTTTCTCCATACTTTCATGCTTTGATAGATGATCCCTCTACGGTAGCATTATGCGTCGCAAATCCCGAGAGACATATTTTTCGTTTTGAGCGTAAAAGCTTATCGCCAAGAGGTGATATGGGGCACTCGATGTTTGATATTATTTATAATTCAAGAAGACAAGGATGGGGTGCGCATGGGGTAGAAATGAAAGAATTAGTTCCAATGGGCCCAGAAGAGGTAAAAATGGAACAAATGACGGGACGCCCTAAGGAAATAGAAGTTAATTTCTCGAAAGATGAGAATTACATAAAATTTGATGGTAAGGAAACAGGGATTACAGGAGACCGCATATTTTCACTATTAGAAGAGTTAATCAATAGAAAGGTTCTCCATTGGTCCTGGGGGCTTGTGGTTTTTGATGGATGGGAAAATAAAGTACCTGACGATCCTGCTGGGCAGTTTAGAGTAGAAAAGGATAGATTTAATAGCAAATTTGGATTTGATTTGATTGAGTGTGTGCCACAAGAAAAGAAAAAAAAGAAAAAAAGAAGATGGACGTTAATAAAAGGAGTAATTATTAAATCGAGTATCGAGGAATCAGATTCCTTATGCAAAGAAGCTGTGAAAGAAGAGGATCACCAAAAAAAACTTGAGCTTTTAGATAGAGCTTTGCTATATCAGCATTCACTAAGAGCAATTAGATTATTACTTAATCTATTGCAAGAAAATCCGCCTTTGATTAATAAAAAAAATGATTCAACAGAAAAACTCTTACCATCTGTATACGAAGTATTAGTTAAAAGAAGGAATAAACTAAAAGGAGCAACTGAGAGAATTGAAGAGAAAGGTAGAAACAAAGGGTGGCCGGGTGACTGGGGAGAGGTTATACCGTACTTTCATATAATGCATCGAGAACTTAGCGAAGTAGAGGCTTATTTGAAGATTGCTGAAAAGTTTTTAGAAAAGAAAGAAGTTGTACCGAGAGAAGATGAGTTGAATATAATATGCGAAGAATGGAAGATTTTGGAAAGATTGGCTAAAAGCGAACAAAGTAAAGAAGAATCCAAACATTATAAAGAACAACTTTATAATCAGCATTTGAAAAGGCCTCTAATTAAAGAGATACTAAATAAAATTTCCAGCAAGATAAATTTTAAGATACGGGAAGAGCTCAGACTTAGAAAATTTGAGCCTGAAGACATTGCGCAAGAGGTACAAATATTTTACTCAGGGCTTATAAGAAAAGGTTATTTGTCTAAAATGAATTTTAAGAATATAGAAGAGCTAAAGGGTAATTTAATTAAAGGTTTATCATTAAAAATAAGAGATGAGATAATTAAAGGAAAAAATAAAGATATTTTTACTGACTCAAATTTAAAAAGGATAAGAGAAGTCTGGAAGATAAAGAAAGAGTTGAGGCAAAAATGGGAAAGAGAACCTCGTGATGAGGATGTACTTAAGAAATTGGGTCCTCAATGGGATAGCGAAAAATTAAAAGAGGTTAAAGAAATGATAAAAGAGCTATATAAAGGCGAAGAAGACATCGATATGGAAAAATACCTTAAATTCTTTGAAGAAGCTAAAGCATACGAAAAAAACAGAGAAGGTATAGAATTATTCTTTGAATCCTAAGGTTCTGCAGAAAATAAATATATTATATCCTTTATATGAAAGGGCAACTTTGCCTTCAGATAAATTCACGAAATCTAGATTTATGTTCTCGCCTTGTTTTGGTATCCTCAGGTATTGAATCTTATAATTGCTGTCATTAGGGAATATCTGAATCTGATGATTGCTTGACCCAGGATACCCATCGTTTCCCACCCATACCTTTGCCTCAAAATTAAAATCTGTATTTTCTATTTTCTCTCTTTGCCCCCGGTTCTTTAAATACAAAACAGGCTTAAATTCAATTATTCTTCTCTGAAGCAATTCCTTTACGAGTTCTTTTGTTTCTTTGGCTTTCTCAGCCGGGCCATGGTAAAAGATTCTTTGTTCTAATCCCTTCCTTTTAGCCGCAGATACTTGTTTCTCCATTTCCAAGGTACCCACCTTTTATTTATAACCTTTTCTATCATAAAGAGTTAAGCATTAAGACTCATTATTGAAGTACATCAGAAGTATTTCTTGCGGTTGAGCTTATTGAGAGCAATATCGATTTAATGCAAACATGGTAGGTATAAATGCGAACTAAACATCAGGAGAAGGAAGACTGGACTTGTAAAAGCTGCGGTCGGAACTCCGATACTCTTTATTTTGTGTGTCTAGCTTGTATGGAAGATGTAAGAAGAAGCCGTATACATAAGGAAAGAGAGGCACAAGATGAGCGAAGATAGATATAACTATGAAGAAATTGGCAAATATCTTTGTAAAAGCAACATCCGGGTTGGAACCGCAATTTTAGCCGATAATGAGGAGAGCCTGCTTAAGGAAATCCAAAAAGCAGCCAATAGCGGATCCCGGCACATTGAGATTGGTTCTTTGGATAAAAATAACGCAGCACGAAGTTTCGGGTTTTCTTCATCAACGGTTGAAGAAATTAGGCAAATAAGCAAACTCAGTGCAGTAACCCTTATGGTACACGCCTCGCCCTATGCCAATATATCCGGTTTTAGCAACAGGGGTTTTTCTCCTGAAGAGCGTAACCGGGTTGTCTGTGAGGTTAAGGCAGCAATAGATTTTGCCTGTAAGATAAATGACAGAGATCCAGCAGTGGTTTTACACGCGAATAGTTTTCCCCGGTCAATATCGGACGTTGAGCTAGGAGTATTCCGCGAGGAAACTATGAAAACCTATTATTTAGTTGATCCTGCGACTGAGGCACTAGTCGGCGCTATATCAGAGCAAGACAGGGTTTACATACCGCAGCAGGCAAAAGACAGCCGCGGTAGGCCTATGTGGCTTGAAGACAGAAATCGGAAACCGATTGTTGACTCTGTTGCCGGGCAACCTATTCCGCGCTTGGCTATAGATGAGAATGGCAGGATAAGGGGTGAAGAAATAACTTTTGCTGAATATAGCCGGCGAATGCAAAGAAGTGGAAAATCGCAAAAAGAGATTATTAAGAGTTTCTTGTGCCTGCAAAGGACAGCTGAGATAAATGCAGCGTATTTACGCCTTCTGGAAGCAGAAAGAACCATTAGCGATGCCCAGGCGCGTAGGGATAAGCTTCAGGATAGTCTAGCGTACTGCCGAAGCCTTATCAAGTCGTCACCCCAAGAGATATGGCAGCATGAAAGGAGCATCCCGGATAGGCTCAGTTCCTTAGGTATTCCCGTGCCTCAAGACACCAGGTCAATTATTTCTTTGCTGGAAGACGAACTGGGACATAATCAGCGTATTATTGAGTCTGGAAGGCAGGCTTTGGCAACAGGCTGGCCGCAGTTCTCAAATATCGTAAAGCAGCTACGCGAAATAAAACCGCTTGAGGAGCATGGGCTGGAAGTGATTTCTGAAGCGATTGTCGAAATAGCTGAATATTGTATCAGCGCGTCTCGTTATAGTCCTATACGCCTGGCAATAGAAAATCTCCCCCAGCCGCAAATGTATGGCAGCCACTTAAGAGAGCTCTTAGAGATAATTGAGCAGTCAAGGAGCAAGCTTTCAAGGAGGCTTCAAAAAAAAGGCTACGGGACTTCCGAAAGTATAAGGTTAGCAAAGGAGGTCATCGGCGCCACCCTGGACATCGGGCATTTAAATTTATTCCGGCAGCTCTACCAAGGCAGCGCGTTTCATGGATGGCTAACTTCCCAGGTAAAGGATTTAGCAAGTGCAGGGGTGATTTATAATTTACACCTTTCAGATAACCGCGGCATGGATGATTCCCATCTTTTATTAGGAGAAGGAAACGCGCCCATAAAAGAAGTGCTGGGTGTTTTAGCTGACAATGATTATAGGGGTTATGTAGTGGTTGAGGCAGGGGGAGCCAGGGCAACAAGGCATACCTGGGATAAGTTTGGTATATTGCCAATGGCAACCGATGATGAGTTAATGAGAGGCTTTACGCCCCGGCAGGCATTTGGCGGACTTTTTAGCAAGGACGATCCTGAGCGGCCAATGTTTGGAAAGGATGGATAACACCATGCAAGGTTTTAGGCTTACTGACAGAGACATAGCGTGCTTTAAGGAGTTCTTTAATTACAATGCCCTTACTGCAACGCAGTTGGTTAAACTTGAACTTTTCACTAACGAGAAAAAAGCCAGGGAGAGATTAGCTATGTTGCATCAAGAGGGGTATTTGGATTATTGCGATAAGCCATACTTTGGCCGCGGAAGGCCAGAGCGTCTTTATTACCTAAAGCAAAGGAAGGCTAATGAGATTCTGCAACTTTTAGGATATTCGCGCGATGAGGCTTGCCTAACGAAGCCATCAGCCTATTCCCCACTACTGCTGCACCAGCTTGCGGTAACGGATTTTATAATCTGCGTCAGGCAGGCGTGCAAGCAATCCGGAAGTTATGAAGCCAAGGTTATTCCTGAATATAAACAGCTTGCCGGGAAAGTTACGAAGCTTAAAAAATCCATTGTCCAGAGCGTCGTTGTCAATGGCGTTGATACTGAAATAATCCCCGATGGCCTGATATGCCTTAGTCGTAAGCAAGAAACTGTCAAGTCGCTCTTTTGCTTTGAAATTTACAGAGGAACCCAGACCTTGGAAGGTGGAAAACAAAATATCCGGAATAAGATAGGAGCTTACGTTTCTTTTTGGGAGCAGGGGTTATACAAAGATTTCGCCGATATATTCTCTTATGATTTTAAAGGGTTCCGCGTCCTGTTGATTGTTCAGTCAGCTTCATACTTAGAGAACTTAAAGAAGATATGCAGCCAGATTGCGCCAGCAGGGTTATTTTGGCTTGCGTTAAGCGAACATATAGGCCCAGATACTTTTTTCAAGCCCATTTGGCATGTTTCAGGAGAGGCAGAGTTTAAGGCCTTGGTAAGGAAGGTGAGATAACAATGAAAAAACGGCTTAGCTTAAACGACCAGGCTTTAGTTATTGGTGGGATTCAAGGAGAAGTGCAGAATTCGTTTCTCGCTGAAGAGCACAGGGTGTTAGTGCAGCAGCAGCCAGTTGACCTTGAGCCGGTTTTTCATCCTTATACCTTAAATACCCTAAGCGGGGAATTACCGAGTTTTAATTTTCAGCAAAGGCCTGATTCCAGAAAAGCAGTAAGGGTGGTTTATATACGATTGTGGTTTTCTCGAGAGAATAAATTAAAGTGGCAGGAGATAGATTTCTTAAGAGAGCTGAGCATTGTAAAGAATCCTGTAAGTTTCATGATCATGGGGAATAAGACGGCAATTATGCACGTCCTTAGCGTAGACCCCGATGATGTATCTATCGTAAAGAATGTTTTAAAAGCAAGGTTTCCGGATATTGAATGCGATAGCGGGGTAAATCCTTTTGACAAGTTCTCTCACATATTGAAATTTGCCTCTAATGGAGAATGTAGTTATGGTTTAAGGGATTATTACCAGTATCCAGCATATTGGAGAAGTTTAACTTTAGATGAAAACAGCAAGTCTTCACCGCTACTATCACTTTATGCAAGTTTAAGCAGTTTAGGGGAAGATGAGCTAGGGATTTACCAAGTAATAGTCAAGCCAACGGTATATCCGTGGCCCAAAAACATCTTAAGTCTTATTGAGACCGAAGCGGAAACAGCAAAATACGGGAAAATAAGTCTTTCCAAATGTTATTATCCGGATTTTGGGAATAAAGAAAAAAATAAGTGTAAGCTTGACTCTCCAATTGTAGCAGTAGCCATAAGAATAGCTGTCCTTTCAAAGAGACCAAATACAGAGGATGCGCTTAATTCCCTTTCACTTGTTTTTAAGAACTTCCGGTTTTCCGGGGAGAATCTTAATTACTTGGATAAGACAGATTATAAGGGCATTATAAATACCCCTGAACAGCTTATCAGCTGGATAGCTGCCGGTATCGTGTATCATAGCGGACATCTTTTTAGTACCAGGGAAACTTTAGGGTTCTTTCATTTTCCGACAGAGGAAGTATTGAAGAACGAAAATTACCCAATAGATCGGATAACTGGCTTCAGGGTTCCGCAAGAGTTAAGACAGGCAGAAGGAGTAACACTCGGATACAGTGATTATGCCGGGGAGAGAGTAATTGTAACCCAGCCTGAAAGAGTCAGAAAAAACCATACCGCAATCATCGGACGGATAGACCAAGGAAAAAGCGCGGAAATGGTAAATATGGGTATTGATGATATTCGTAAAGGACGCGGGGTTGCATTTTTTGATTCGCACGGACCGCACGTACACAAATTAGCACGGAAGATAGAAAGAAAGGACATCGAGAGAACTGTATATTTGACTTTCTGCGACGACGAATATGTCCCTTGCTGTAACTTTCTTAAGGACGGAAAGAATATTGACAAGACCGTTGATGACAATGTGCTGCGATTTAAATGTCTTTATCCGGCAAATGCCTGGGGCCAGAGCATAGAAGATATTTTAAGGCGTTGTTTTTATGCAATTGCGGTAACGCCTGGTTTGTCTTTATCCGATGTGAGAACGCTTCTTGCCAAGAATAGTGAAGGGGAAAAATTACGGCACTTTATCCTGCCATTCCTTAAGAATAAGGAAGAGGAATTATTCTGGAAAGAGGATTTTAAGCACATTGTTTCAATAGAGCGCGTCGCAAGTAAGTTGACTTTATTCTTGCAGCCGGAAAGGGCAAGAAGAATTTTCTCGCAGAAAGAAAACAAAATAAATTTCAGGGAGATTATTGACAACGGAATGATTTTACTGGTAGACCTGCGGTCTGGCATCTTGGGAAACGACCTGACAAATATTCTCGGTAGCTGCCTGTTTTCCTCATTCTACAATGCGGCAATGTCCAGGATGGATTTGATAACAGATGAGACTTCGGATACAGAGATAGGAGCGCCCTTTAACCTATATATCGATGAGTTCCACAGGTATCCGACCAAGAGCCTTGAGCACTGTCTGAGGGAACTACGTAAATTCAACGTCCGATTGATATTAGCCTTTCAGCAAAAAGAATATATGAATGAAGCGATAAAATCAGCGATGGGCAATATAGGCACTTGGATTGTCCTGTCGCTTGGATGGGAAGATGCCCAGCAGTTTTTTAAGGAGTTTTACGGCATGGTGGATATAAATTCCCTTATGCGGCGCACTACAGGCAATGCCTATCTTAAGCTTGCCGATTACAACATTGTTAATATGAAAACTTTTGGTCCCTCGAAAGAAATCGGCAAGGGCTTTTTTGATGAGATAAAGCAGAATTCATTTGAGCGTTATTATACCAAGGTAAGTAAAGATAGCGGTGTCAATCTTGTAGTAAGTGAAGCTATGAACAAAAAAAGAGTAATTTATGACGAAATCTAGGGGGATAACATGAGAAAAGTAATATTTAGGAATCTGGCATCGCAAAGACCCTGGCATCGGGATATCTCCATATCTGAGATATCACTGAAGCCGATAGGTTGACAGAGGTACGGCGAGGCGCCATGTGGATTGTAGAGCGCGCTACGCATATCAGTCTTGAGCCGATACAGTTTTATGTTTTGAAGAAAGAGGATTCCAGAACAGGAGAATTTACATTTTGCTACGAAACGCACAGCGTGTCGTTTATCGCAACAGGTAATAACATCTACAAAGTAACCCAGGTTAGTTATCATAAATTAAAGATAAAGAGCCAGAAAACAACTCTTAACCCAGGAGGTTGCAATGGCAAATCTTAACAGGATGCTTGAACTTTTAGACGAGGTCAATATTACCAATGTGGTAGGGATGAAGCATGATACGGCAAGAGAGCGGTATCACCTGACGCGCAGTATCGTAAATTCCTCTGCGGAATTTGAAGAGGAAATAACCCGATTCGTCCAGTATCAGTTGTGCGCGACCCGCGGTAATGCAGCGGTGCCGAGATATATGGCATCATCGCAGGCAGCAAATATCATTGATCGAGCCTTTGCAAATATCAGAGGTTCAAGCGGGGCATATGAGATGGCAAACAGGGGTATTCGCGGAGGCTTACGGGCAGTGATTGACGTTTTGTATCAGGCCATAAAGAAAGAGGAAGAGGAAGCTTATATTGAGTATGTTTTGCGCACAGAGGTAGACCCGCTTTCTTTTGATGACCGCACTGCGCTTATGCAGGCTTACCTAAACCGGTTCAGGCACAATTTCCCTACGAGCGTCAGGGTTCCGACTGCTTTTGAGCTCGCGGGTAATTACGAAAGCATTATCCGCATGCATTCAGAATTAATAAATTCTATACGTATGCGCATAAGGCAAAACTAGAAGGAGGTGCGACATGCTTAAATGTATCCATAAAATAGAAATATTGGAGACAGGAATAACAAAATTTACCTCTGATTACAGTTTGAATTGTATATTACATAAAAAAAATCGAGCTTTTCTTTACGACATCTACGGCACTTGCGTCTGCCAGTTTGAATGCCGAGATAAAATGCAGGAGAGTGTATTTGCAGATAACCGAGCAATAGTGGCTACGGACGTTCGAACACTATGTTTTTACAACTTGCGAGAAAGAACTAACAAGATTATAAAACGAAAGAATCTTATTCATGCCTTGCTTCCCGGGTCCGAATCCAGTTCCTTTTATCTGGGAACGCGCAGAATAAGAAGCCTTGATCTTGAGCTCATCAGTACAAGGAAAGAAAATACAGTTTTAAGGCTAAAAGGTCTAAGCAGTACCTTCTCGGCAATAAAAAGGCTTTACGTCGAAGAAGCAGAACCGGTTGAGATTTCAATAACCCATGCGGGAGTGAAAACCTACATCTGTAATAAGACTCAGAGCGTCAAGGTATTCTCTAGGGCAAAAGCTGCCGGTGTGCTAAAGGATTTTCCTCTACCTATATATAAGGCCGTAGAAACCCCTTTTGACGTGCCGTATTTTGCCGGCGTACAAGGCAAAATTGTCAGGGTCTTTGACGAGCAGAAAAAAGAGATATTCACAAGCGAATTTCCTTTTGCCGTTAAAGATATATTGAGCTCAGCTAATCACATTGTGGTCACCTGCGAATACGGCGCAATCTTCATGCTTAACTTTAGAGGAGACATTGTGGATGGCGGTTTTCTTGCCAAAGAAATAATTGACTGTAAGGTTTCTCCTGACGGCCTTCTCTGGTGCCTGACAGAAGACGGCTCGCTTATGATTATCGCCCAAGAGGAAACTCAAGGGGCAGCAAAGATTAACCAATGGCTGCACTTGGATACCGCAGGGAAGAAAACTCCTTTACAGGAAGCGCTCAGCGGGATTAAGGAGAAGGATAAAGAGCATAACTCCAAAGAGTCTGAACTACAGTCTAAAGCGCATAAGCTGAATAAGAAGGAAACGGAACTTAAGAATCTTGAACGAAGACTGAAACAGGAATCAGCGAGGCTAAAACCTGTTTTAAATGAAGTAAAGGAGCGAGAGAGAAAAGCCGCGGAGAAATTAGACTCTGCCAATAGGCTTGAAGCTGAAATGCTGCGTTTAAGCACTGCTGAAGAGTTATGTAAGAAGCTCAAGGAGCTAAAGAAGAAGGCCGATGAGGACAAAGTGGAATTTCCGGTTACAGAAGAGGGAATCAATAAAGCCGAACAGGAGATTAAAGAAACTGAGAAGTTAAACTCAGGCCTTAATGAGCGGCTTAAGAGTAAAAAAGAAGAGCTCTTGGGTTTGAAAAATAAGGCAAGCAGCCTTTCCCAGGAAGAACTTAAGCTAAGCGAAGGTATCGGTCAGGCAAAAAAAGAATTAACAAGGGTTGAATCCGGCATACAGAAAAAGAAAGCGTTTCTTAAAAGTGCCCCGCAGCAGATCAAGACCTTGGAAGATGAGGAAAGTGCCTGCGGCTTAAAGGTAAAGGAATTAAACGATAATCTGGCAGCTGCCCAAAAGAAAACTGAGGATGCTGCTTTCACTAAGGAAAAGCTGATAGAAGAGCTGAAAAGTAAACAAGAAGAGTTAAATCTGATTTTAGAAAGCACGAAAGTCGTCAGGGAGAAGGCAAAAAATATTCCTGAGATTAATGCGTTGGCACAACGGCTTGCAGAATTAATCGAGAAAACCCAAATGGAGGAGAGCAATGTCTGAGTGGTTAGTCTATTTTTCTGATGAGAAATATTTTTCAGCATACAGAAGCTTTAGCCTTTCGTTTGTCGCTTTAGATAGGGTTAACAGCCGGTACAATAAAAACATCTCAACAGAGCACGATAAAGGCGAAGAGCGAAAGAGGAAAGAAGACGATAATCTTTTAATCCTTTCGACCAGGCAGACCAGGGACCGCGAGGAGCGCGCCAGAAAGATGGCAGAAACCCAAAACTTAAGCTTCGGTAAATTAAGAACAGAAGCACGTAGCGAAGAAGAGTCCCAAGATAATAGCATTTTACAAAATCAAAGAAAGTTCGAAGAGGAAAAACGCAGGAAAAGAGAAAACGAGCTCTTGGAGGAGAAAAGAAAGCTTAAGGAGCTTCAGGAAAAGCTCGAAAGGCAGAAAGCCGAGCAAAGAGATCTGGAACGAAGGAAAAAACAGGAGGAGTTTACCAGCAAAGAAGAGAAGCTCTTAGACTCAATTGAAGAAACAGGGGCAGTTATTAATGACCTCAAAGCAAGAATAGAACGAAATACGAATCAGCATGAAACAACCAGCAGGGAAACTTTAAGGCTTCTTGGGGCATTAGAGGAAAACCAGAGGCTTATCCTTCAGAAGGAGCAGGAGAGCCGGGAATGGCAAGGCCGTTACGAAGCATCAGAGCGCTTAAGAAAGGAAACGGAAAAGGTTTATCAGCGTGAGGCAGTGGAGCGTGAGCGGGAAGAAGCTGAAATGAAATTTGCCGAACTTGAGGCAGCAATAAGGGTAGTGGATGGCGATTTAATTAAGAAATGGAAGCAAGAGGAATTCGGCAGGCTCAAGGAGAAGACAGAAGCCATTAAAAAAGACCTTGAAAAAGGCAATTATAAGACCGCCATGATATCTCTTAGCCAGATGTACAAGGAATTAGAAAAAGTCAGGCAGGAAGCTTGTGCGGATGAAAAGTCAGAATGCCAAAGGGAGCATGTGGCAGGCTGCTTTCTTGAAGCGCTAAGATATCTTGGCTATGAAGCAGAGATGCGTCAAAACGACCCTAATGACCCGCGTAGTAGCGTGGTAATTCAGGGAAAGATGCCTTCCGGCAAAGGAATAGCGATAACTCTACCGTTAGGGGAAGTTTACAACATCAAGTTTTCAGGCATGGAAGAGAAAAAGTGCTGCTCAGAAGAAGTGGCGTTAAGAGAAATAATGGCGCAAGCTGGCATTCAATCCCGGGCGCTTGAGCGGGTAAACCCATCTTCCGGCATATCGGGTGGGAAACCCGGCATGAAGCTTGAATTTAGGGATGGAAATAAAAGAATAGAACTAAGGCAACAATTTTGCGGGTGATAATATGGGTTGGATAAATACTCCTCAGACATTAAAGGATATCGAAAAAGGCAAAGAGTTGGGGGTCAATTCTTTCATCGTAGAGTTTTCTCCTGACCAATATCCGCCAACGCAGGAAGGCCTTTTTTACCTGAAGAATTGGTGTTCAATAGACCAGTTGATTGTAAAATGGCTCTGCTTTGAGTACGATATCGTCCTGTTGTTCTCCGCGAAAGACAATATCAAATTTGTGGATGTTGAGATGGAACGAAAATTTAAAAATTTAGTAGGAGGCACTGCCACCTACAACCCTAACGACAAATACAGCAGGCTGTCCATGGCAGGTATGAAGTTATTTGAACTGCCCAAAGACACCATTGAGAGCTGCAATGTAATTTCAAGGGCATTGCAGCAGCAGAAAGTTAAGATTGCGGTAGTAATAGAGAGGGCGGAAGTATTGCTTTCAAATGCGTCGTTTGACCCGAGGCTGATTGACAGCGTAAAAAGTTGGATTACTGACACAGGCTGCCATACCTTAATCCTGTTAACTGACAATAAAGACAATATCTATCACGATATCAGGCGCATGAATCCGCCGCTAGTTATGCATTTTGAATGGAAACCGCCGACAAAAGAAGATTTCGAAAGATTATTTACCAGTTTAAAGATTGTAAAACCCTATCTTTTTAAAGAGAGCAATCCAGCCAAATTAGCTTCTGCATGTGAAGGGATACATTATGCAGAGCTGGAAACATTGCTTAATAAATTAGAGGAAAAGAAAGGAGCGTTAACCGAGACTATGATTAAGAATATCTCTGGAGAATCCAGGAAACAAACCGTCAGTAACAGGGCGGGCAGTTGTTTTATTGCGGAAAAGCCAGACGTTACCTTTAACCAGGTCATTGGCCTAGATAGCATTATAGAAAGGATACGCACAAATTTTATCTATCCGGATAAATACCCAGAACTATTCAAAAACCGCAGAATAAAGAGAAAGACAACTTTGCTTTTATACGGTCCACCAGGGAATGGGAAAACGCTTCTAGGTAAAGCCATCGCCACGGAATTGGAAGCTGTTTTCTTAAGTATTACCGTGACAAATATCAAAGATAAGTATGTGGGGGTACCCGAAAGCAGAATTAGGGATGCATTTGAAGAGGCAAGAAGGCATTCCTCCAGTGTTTTATTCTTTGATGAGATTGACGCTATTGTTCCAAGAAGGGAAGGTAATGATAACGGCCATATGAACGGGGTAGTCGCCCAGTTTTTAGCTGAGATGGACGGGTTAGTTATGCATAAACAGGGATTACTTCTAGTCATTGGTGCAACGAATAGACCTCAAAACATAGACAGTGCCGCGCTTCGCCCGGGCAGGTTCGATTATAAAATCCTAGTTCCTCTGCCGAACAAGGAGGCAAGGAAGAAGATGTTTTATCTTTATCTTAACGGCGGTTTAGTTGATGATATTGATTATGTTGCCTTGGCAGAATTCACCGAAGGATATAGTGGCGCGGATATTTCCCATATCTGCGAAGAAGCAGAACACAGACTCTTTAGCGTAGATATTAAGAAAGGGCGCAGCAACCTGGTTACTACCGAGCTACTCCTTAACACAGTTAGCTCAATTGCGCCATCGGTTTCTAGAGAAGAGGCAGAATGGTTCAGGCAATTTGAAAGCAGGGGAGTGAGATTTTGATATTCGTTCCAAAATTAAGCGGTGTTAAAAGGGAAGACTCAAGTGGATGAGCATAAAATGAAACAGAAAATAAAGCATTCTGGAAAAGTGATTCGGCTTTTTACAGTCGAAATCGCTGACGCTAGCTCTGCGCCTGAGCTGTATGCTAATCCAAGCAATCCCTACGCTCAATTGCCAGATGAAGAGAGACTAAAAGAATTTGATGAAACCTTTGGTTTGCTTTGGGCTGAGTCATGCCGGGAAGGCAGCAGAGACATTTATGGAAATAAAAAAGATTGCAATCAGCTACAAGAGTAGTATAATGATACCCATACGAAAGTAAAGGATAATACTATGGCTCAAAAGGTTTCTTCTTGGAGAAAGGTTACAACTGTCTATAGTTTTAAGGATTCCAAAACTGTTCGTGTTTTTGGTATCGTTCGTGTATCAACAGACAAGCAGGCAAAGAAAATAGGTGAATCGTTAGATCATCAGAAAGAGGTTCTTAAAAATTGGGTGAGGTCTAAATCAAGCTTGCATGCTCCCCAAAAATGGGAACTTGTTGAAATATTTGTAGAGAATGAGAGTGCCGATGGGCAGAGAAAAGGACGGACTGCAACAAAACGGGAAGGGAGAAAGGGGTTAGCCAAAGCCCTTGAGCTTGCTAAGTTAAAGCTTATTGACGTGGTTATTGTGACGAAGCTGGATCGCTTAGCAAGAAATATGAGAGATTACATTGATATCTCAGCGGAATTTAATGAGAATGAAGTTGCCCTTGTTTGTTTGGATTTGGATATAGATACATCGACGCCTGATGGGCAGATGATAATGCGCAATCACGCTAATCTTGCTCAATGGCAAGCGGAACGGATAGGGCAATACAGCATAGAAACCATCTTAAGACATCTTAGCCAGGGACGTCCAATCGGTCCACCACCCATCGGTTATCGAATAAGCAAAGATGTCAACGGTAAGACTACCTTTGAACCGGATCCTGTTTATAAGAAGCATGTCAAATTTATTGATCAAACATATTTGAGAGTGAAAAGTGCCGGGAAGGTTGTCGATATTCTACACCAAAAGGGATATAAGTCTCTTCGCGGGAAAACATATTCAAAGCCTCAGGTATCACGCATTCTTCAAAATATCCGCTATACTGCAAAGCAGGAACATGACGGTGAAATTTATGCCGGGAATTGGGAGCCTTTAAGGACTGAAGACGTTCACAAAACGATCAAGGCTATTTTTAATAGAAATAGGCTAACTAATCATAGCCCCAATAGCTCAAATCATAATTACGTCTATCTTGCCAAAAGTCTTCTTAAATGCAGTAATTGTGGATCAACCATGATCGCAAGACCGGCTACCGGGAGAGGCGGCAAATATTATCCCTATTATATGTGCATGAAAGCATATAAGACTAATGGTATTGATTGTGAAGAAACTAATTATTTGGCATCAGAAGCTGTGGATGAGGCAATAATAGAGATTCTACGGCACTTACGTTTAAATCCTAATACTGTTAGCAACATTATAAAAGAAGCTAACCAAGCGACCGCATCAACAATAGGGGTTTTGGAGGATGATTTAGATAGAGTCCAGTCAAGACTTAAGGATATTCGTACTAAAATTGCTAATTTGGTCGAGGTACTTACAGATAAAGGGATGGCAGTAGTTGATGCAATTAAGCAGAAACTTGAAGCTCTAAATCAAGACGAGTCAGAGCTTGATTTGGAAGAAAAAAGACTGGAATCTGAAATTCAAGCAGAAAAGGTGCAAGCTGGTACCGCTCATGATCATATTAAGACATTACAGCTATTTGAAGATTATTATGTGATGAATCAAAATAACAGAGAACGTATACAGGCGATCTTACCCAGAATAATAAATTCAGTCATTTGTTACGTCACCGATAAGAAAAGGGGTATTGGTAAACTCAAAATCGGCTTATTTGGACGGCCTTTCAATAGAGGAGAAAATGCTGAGCTATGGAATAAAACATTACAAAAGATAGCCGATGAATGTTATAATAAAAAAGTCTTTGAAGAAATTAGCGGTAAGTTCGCAACGAAAACTTATGAGAAAAGGAAGCCTTCTCCCGGTGGAGGAGCTCCCTTGAATTCAAGTAAAAGGTATTATAATAATTCGGTGTTCGCACAGGGTAACTCGTGCGACCCCAAATTATATTTTTGCTTTTCTGCGAAAATTTTAAAAGGAGGGGACGCTTCTATTTTTTTAGTATTAGGAGAAAATAGTAACGTCCCTAATTTTATTTATAAAAGGAGAGAAAATGAGCGAAATTCGCCAAATAACAGAAAAAATAAAAAAGTTTAGAGATGAACGCGACTGGATGCAATTTCATGATCCTAAAAATATGGCTGTTTCAATAATTCTTGAAGCTTCTGAACTTCTAGAGCATTTCCAATGGAAAACTACTGAAGAGGTAGAGAAATATGCAAAGCAGAATCATGCGGAGATTAAAGATGAGATCGCTGATATTGCTTTATATCTTCTTGAATTAACTGATAACCTCGGGATTAATTTAATAAATGCAATGGAAGAAAAACTCAAAAAGAATGAGATTAAATATCCAGTTGAAAAAGCTAAAGGAAAGCATACTAAATATAGCAAGCTATAATTTATGAGACTTTATTCTGGAAGTTCTGGACAATTTATTCAAGATACTATTCAAAATCAAATAGCGGAAAAACTAAAATGCGCTTTTTTTAATTATTTTCGTTATTATCCTTCTTCCTCTGAGATAAATTCTTGGAGGAATTCTTTAAGGTCAATTTCTCAAGTTTTTCAATATGCAGAGCTTTTAGACCATGGTGTAATCTTAGAATATCAGTTGCCGTTAACTTCAAGACGGCTTGATTGCTTGATTTGTGGAAAAGATGATCGCAAAAAGGATAATGCTATAATAGTTGAACTTAAGCAATGGGAGAAATGTGAAGAATCTGATAAGGATAATGAAGTACTGACTTGGGTTGGTGGCGCAAAAAGAGAAGTTTTGCATCCCTCAGTACAAGTGAGACAATACCAAATGTATCTACAGGACACACATACTGCATTTAATGATGATACCGATCCAATTACATTAGAAGCTTGTACGTATTTACATAATTATAATTATTATGCAGACGATGTCATTTTTGCAAATAAGTTTAATGATGTTTTAAAGGATTGCCCGCTCTTTACCGCTGATAATGTTGATGATCTCAAAGATTATCTTTATGGAAGATTGATGAAAGGCGATGGTTTAAGAATTCTAAAACAAATAGAAGAAAGTCGTTACAGGCCTAGCAAGAAATTAATGGATCATGTGGGGAACATAATCAAAGGTAAATCGGAGTATATTCTGCTGGATGAACAGCTTATTGTTTACGATACGGTATTGTCTTGTGCAAAGAAAGGCTTTCATGATAAACAAAAGGCAGTGATTATTATTAAGGGAGGACCAGGCACAGGTAAATCTGTTATTGCCATTAATCTCATGGCCGATCTATTACTCAAAGGTTACAATGCTCATTACGCAACAGGGTCACGAGCTTTTACGGGTACATTAAGAGAGATAATTGGAACAAGAGGATCAGCTCAATTCAAATTTTTTAATAGTTACTCTAGTGCTGAATATAACGTTATTGATATATTGATTGCTGATGAAGCGCATAGAATCCGTAGTACGAGCAATAGCCGTTTTACTCCTAGAGTAAGGAGAACAGATTTACCTCAGATCGAGGAATTATTACGAGCTTCTAAAGTTGCGGTATTCTTCATAGATGATAATCAGGTAGTGAGGCCGAATGAAATAGGGTCGACAGAATACATAAGAGAAACCGCTTTGAAGAACAATTGTAAGATTTTTGAATATGAATTAGAAGCTCAATTTAGATGTAATGGTTCTGATGCTTTTGTTAATTGGATAAATAATACACTAGGTATAAAAAGGACCGCAAATGTTATTTGGGATCAACATGAAGAATTTGATTTCAAGATATTTTCTTCCCCGCTTGAATTGGAAAATGCGATAAGGAAGAAAGTTTCAGAAGGCTTTACCGGGAGAGTCACGGCGGGATTTTGCTGGGATTGGTCTATGCCAAATGAGGATGGGACCTTAAAAGATGATGTAGCCATAGGAGATTATAAAAGGCCGTGGGATGCTAAGCCGGAAGCTAGAATACTAGCTCCAGGAATACCATCCGCTTCGCTGTGGGCGTATGATCCGAATGGTATAAATCAAGTTGGTTGTATCTATACTGCCCAAGGTTTTGAATTTGACTACGCTGGAGTTATTTTTGGAGAAGATTTAGTATATGATTTTGATAAGCAAGAATGGGTAGGAGATCCATCTAATTCATCTGATAGTGTTGTTAAGCGTTCAAAAGATAAATTCGTAGATTTAGTAAAAAATACGTATCGAGTATTGCTTAGCAGGGGAATGAAGGGATGTTACGTTTATTTTATAAATAAAGATACCGAAAGGTTCTTTAAAACAAGAATCGAAACTAGAAAAGGTATTGAGAAAGAAAAGGAATTAAAATTTTCGGATGTAATCAAAGAAGAATCGGTCGTCTTGGCTCAAATATTAGCTGATATAAAAGAAGAAGAGAAGTTTAAAGAATACCTGCCTTATTATTCATTGGCCGCTGCAGCTGGAAAATTCGGGGAGAATATGGATGTGCAGGAAGAAGGGTGGATAAGGGTAGACATAGGCAGGAAGCTGGATAAAAAGATGTTTATCGGCAAAGTTGTAGGACATTCTATGGAGCCGCTAATTCCAGATAACAGTTATTGTATTTTTAGTAGCGGCGTTGTGGGAAGCAGACAAGGAAAGATCGTTTTAGTTCAACATCAGAGTATTCATGATTCTGAAACAGGGGGCAGCTATACTGTAAAAAAATATACTAGCAAAAAGAAAGTTAAGCCCGATGAAACATGGGAACATGAGGAAATTGCCCTTATACCTATAAATAAAGCATATGAACCAATAATCATTAGTTCAGAACAGGCAGCTGACTTTAAGATTATAGCCGAGTTTATAGATGTAATAAAAAAGAAAGAATAATGGCCGCTTCTAATTTTTGAAAAATAGAAACGTCCCATATATACATATATAGCTTTACCCCGGGGGGATTAGAAGGCACGGCCCCCACAATAGGTTTCCCACCCCAAGATTAGTTGTCATTTAGTCGTAATAAAAATAGTGTAATCGCAATATAATAATGTCCTAAAGTAGCAAAGTAAGAATGTCCTATTGTTAAGACTGCTATAATGCCTCTTTAAGGAAGGAGGCAGGAGCAGTGGAGGATATTCTTACGATGAGTCAAAAGGAATTAAAGCGATTACATGTTATACGCAAGGCCATTGATAAATGCCTTAAGCAGCGCGAGGCAGCAGAGATACTGG
>Ga0315294_10000288_pt1 | contig 54157 bp, 42 predicted proteins | sample YL17G13_40_MG_FD_203626 | JGI IMG/M metagenome (GOLD analysis project Ga0315294, IMG submission 203626) | Sediment microbial communities from Yellowstone Lake, YNP, Wyoming, USA - YL17G13_40 | ecosystem: Environmental > Aquatic > Freshwater > Lake > Sediment | place: USA: Wyoming | collected... | reverse complement strand
CTGAACCCGCTGGACGAGGCAACCAGCTTCCAGGTTCTGCTGAAAGACATGACCCAGGAGGAGTTGGCGCGCCGGGTGGGACGTGATCGGACCACGGTGGCCAACACCCTTCGTCTCCTCAAGCTGCCCCGCGAGATTCAGGATGCGGTGGCGGATGCCAGGTTGACGGCGGGTCACGCCCGCGCGATCCTTCAACTCGATACACCGGCCGCCCAGGTCGCGCTGTTCAGGCGCATCCTGCGCACCGGCCTGTCGGTGCGGGCAGCAGAGGCGGCGGCACAGCGGATGTCCCGGCCTGCCGCGGGTCGAGCCCGGCCCGGCGCGCTCGCGAACGACGAGGAGCTTTCGCGCGTCCTGGGCACCAAGGTGCGAATCCGGCGGACGGGAAAACGCGGAGCTATCGTCATCGAGTTCTACTCGGCCGAGGAGCTGGAACGGCTCGTCGAACTCCTCGCGCGGCTTTAGCCGATAGCCCAGCACCGTCCGGCCCGTGCTATGATGGACGCGCGCGCCAACTAGTTTCAGACAGGAGGCAGACGGATGCCGAAGAGCGGCCCGGCGAAGAAACGCACCCCGACCAGCGGGGGGGCGGTGCCGGAGAGACCCTCCCAGCACGTGTCCACCCTCGAGGCCGCCCGCATTCTGGGAGTGTCGACGTTTTCCGTCCAGCGCTGGTTTGACGAAGGCCTTCTCAGCGGCGCCCGCCTGCCGGGAGGGAAGCGGCGCATCGCGGCCGAGAGCCTTCGCCGGTTCATGCAGGAACACGGCATCCTGCCGGCCCACGCGGAGGCGCCCGACCGCCTGCGGGTACTCCTGGTCGAGGACGACGCACGGCTCCTCGAGATCATGAAGGACGTGCTCGGTGAGACCGGGGAATTCCTGGTGCAGACGGCAACGGGCGGCCTCGATGCCGGGCTGGCCATTGCGGAGTTCAACCCGGATGCCGTCGTCCTCGACGTCATGCTCGAGGATGTGCCCGGATCCGCGGTCGTGCGCCGGCTCAGACAGTCCTCGCTGGGGCGTTCCGTCCGCATAGTCGCCATCTCGGGGCGCGCGGCACCCGACGATGTCGCCGAGATCAAGGCCGCCGGCGCCGACATCTTTCTCGCCAAGCCGTTCGAACCGCGCGACCTGCTGAAAGCTCTCCGCCCTTCCCCCCGATCCTGATCCTCTAGGGGGCCCTCGGAGCCAACTCGTCCTCGGGACGCCTCCACGGAAGAGCACGGCACAGCACCCGGGTTGCCTCCTCGAGCACGCTGGCCTGCGACACCTCGCGCAGAACGCTCGGCTTGACCCGACGACGCACGCCCGCGTCCCAGACCACGGCGCCGTCCGCCACCCGGACCAGCGCACACCGGATCTGCGCGTTGTACCAGACCACGACCCGCGTAGCGGCGGAACTGATCCCCACGTCCGTCGTACCCACCTTCGTGTTGACGCTGCCGGCCTGCGTCGACACCTCGGTCTCGGCCTCCGGGCCGTACCGGATCACGGCGGTGAGGAGGACGGCGTCGGCGCCACCTTCCTCGGCCAACGACTGCCCCGCGGCCGGATCGACCGTCCTGGTCTCCCGGTACTGACGGGCCGCCCGCTGGGCGGCCGCCCCGGCGTCCGACCGCGTGAAGGCGGTCAGGATCTGGATCGTGGTGGCCGAGGCTGCAAGCCCGCCGCGCAGGGCCTCGAACACGGCGGTCCCCGCCTCCTCCGTGGTCGGCCGGGTGACCCCCGCCGGCAGAGTACCTGAAGGCGGAATGGCGTCGCCGGGGACCACGGGCGTCACGATCACGATCCGTGCAGGCCTCCATTCCGCCGGGTCCACGGTCGCGCGCACCTCCGCACCGCTCGCGCCGCATCCCGCCAGCCCGAAGGAGGCCGCCACGGCCCATGGCCGCCAGCACCCGAATCGCATGCCACCATTCTACAGGCCGTGGTGTCATTGACAGAAAGGATCGCCTTCCGTAACGTCTGAATCATGTCCCGGCGCCCATCCGTCTCGATCCTTGTCCCCGTATACGACGAGGCGCCCCGGCTGCCCGCGCTCTTCCGCGCGCTCGGCCGCCTGCGTGTTGCGGCGGAGGTGATCGCGGTCGACGACGGGTCGACGGATGGGTCCCTTGAGCTTCTCCGGAAACGGGCGAGGCGGAGCCGACTCTTCCGCGTGCTGGCACATCCGCGCAACCGGGGCAAGGGCGCCGCGATCCGGACCGCCCTGCGCGCCTCCCGGGGGCGGACGGTCGTGCTCATGGACGCCGACCTCGAGTGCGACCCCCGCGACATCCCGAAGCTCCTCGCCGTCCTCGCCCGCCACCCCGGCCACGCCGTGTTTGGCACCCGCTTCCCGCGGACCTCCTGGCCCACCGCAACCCGGCTGGCGAATCATCTCCTTACCGGCTGCACCAATCTTCTGTTTGGGGCCCCGCTGACTGACATGGCCTGCGGTTTCAAGGCCCTGCCCGCGGCTCGCCTGAAGGCTCTGCACCTCGAGGCGACCCGGTTCGAGCTCGAAGCCGAGCTGACGGCCGGCCTGCTTGGCCAGGGAGTCCCCATAGTCGAGGTGCCGGTCCGATACCGGCCGCGTTCCTACGGCCAAGGCAAGAAGATCCACCCCCTCGACGGCCTCCGGATACTTTGGCGGCTCCTTCTCCTGCGGCTCAGGCACCCGGCTTCTCCCCCCGTGCGCGTTGTAAGATAGAAGGGGCTCACCCATGGACCCGCGCCGACTCGGCCAGATTCTCGTCGCGGAGGGCCTGATCGGGGAAGACGATCTCGACCAGGCGCTCAAGGACACCCGCACGGGCGGAACCAGCCTGCTTCAGAGCATCGTCAAGCTCAAGTACCTGGACGAGGAAACGATCGCCAATTTCCTGGGCCATCAGTTCGGCCTCGAGGTGACGAGCCTCGCCGACTTCTCGCCGAACGCGCAGGCGCGTCAGTTCATCCCACCGGAACTCGCGCGCCAATACCGGCTGGTCCCAATAGCCGTCGACCGCACCTCCCTCACCGTCGCGGTCGAGAATCCCGGCGACGTGGAAGCCGGAGACCAGCAGGACATCCGGAGGAAGTCCAGGATCCCGGCCGAGGCCACGCTGAAGATCATGGTTGCGCCCCTTTCGCAGATCGCGTCCGCGCTCACCGCCATGTACCCCGCGGGAGCTCGCGGAGGGAACGGCCCCATGAGCGGCGGCGAGATCACGACGATGGACACGGAGCAGTTCGCCCTGCGCCACGTGGCGCCGAAGCAGGAGGTGCGCGCCTACGAGGACGTAACCGAGCTGGACCCCGAAGCCCTCCTGGCTCAGGCCAGCGACAGCGTCGAGGTGACGATCTCCGAGGGCGCGGGCGAGGAGTACTCGATCGACGTCGCGAACGAGGAACCGGTCATGCGGATGTGCAACTACCTCATCGCCGAGGCCTGCCGGCGCCGGGCCTCGGACATCCACATCAACCCGACGGCCCGGGGGATCACCGTCCGGTACCGGATTGACGGCGTGCTCCAGATCATGCCGTCGCCGCCGCCCTCCATGAAGAAGGGCGTGATCGCCCGGTTCAAGGTCATGGCGAACATGAACATCACCGAGCGCCGCAAGCCGCAGGACGGCCGCATCAAGATCAAGGTCTACGATCGGACGATCGACCTGCGCGTGTCCGTGATCCCGCAGATGGACGGCGAGAACATCGTCATGCGGATCCTGGACCAATCCTCCCTCCAGCTCGATCTCACGAAGCTGGGATTCGAGCCGGCGGAGATGGAGATATACGACGCGGCCATCCGGTCCCCGTACGGCATGATCCTGCACACGGGTCCCACGGGCAGCGGCAAGACGACGACCCTTTACTCAGCGCTCTCGTATATTTTCGATCCGAAGAAGTCCTTCGTCACGCTCGAGGACCCGGTCGAGTACGAAATGCCCGGGGTCGTCCAGATCCAGATGGACCACGAGGTGGGGCTCGACTTCGCCATCGCCCTGCGGAGCGCCCTGCGGCAGGACCCGAACATCATGATGGTCGGCGAGATCCGTGACGGCGAAACGGCGGGCATCGCCGTTTCGGCGGCCCTCACGGGTCATCTGCTCTTTTCGACCCTGCACACGAACGACGCGCCGTCCACCGTGGGCCGGCTGGTGGACATCGGGGTCGAGCCGGCCTACGTCGGCACCGCCGTCCGGCTCATCGTGGCCCAGCGGCTCATGCGGCGGATCTGTCAGGACTGCAAGCAGTCGACGACGCCCACCGAGGAGGACCTCAAGCTCATGGGCGTGACCGCCGAAGAGGCGGTCGGCGGGACGTTCTTCAAGGCGATCGGTTGTCCCAAGTGCAGCATGACGGGCTACAAGGGACGGATCGGCATCTACGAGATGATGCGGAACACCACGGAGCTCTCCGAAGCCATCTTCGCGGGAGCCGACTCCCTCGGCATCCGGGCCATCGCCGAGAGCCAGGGCATGCGGTCACTGCGCGGGCTGGCCATCCAGAAGTGGAAGGATGGGATCACGACGAACGAGGAAGTCCAGCGCGTGACGATGGGAGGCGACTAGGCCCCGTGGCAATCAAGCGGCTCGGCACTCTCCTCGTCGAGGAAGCCCTGATCACGGAGGAACAGCTCCAGGAGGCGCTGACCGCGCAGAAGGCGAGCGGCGACCAGCTCGGCGAAGCCCTCGTCAAGCTCGGGCATATCTCGGAGGAATCGCTCTACCGCTTCCTGGCCATCCAGCACGGCCTGGAGTTCCACGAGCTCAACGGAGATGAGCTGAGCCCCACGCTGGTCAAGATCATGCCGGCGGCCGTCGCCTGGAAGTACCGCGCCATCCCGGTGGCGCAGGACGACCGCTCGATCACGCTCGCAACCTGCCAGCCTGACGAGCTCTCGCTCTTCTACCTGCCCAAGGAACTCAAGCTGGCCCCCGAGATCAAGGCCCGGATCGTGGTCTCCCCCTCCTCCCAGGTCATCTCCCTGCTGGAGAAGCACTTCCCCAAGACAGCCTCCCGCCAGGACGGTTCGATCACGGCCATAGGGGAGGGGTCGATGAAAGCTGCCACGTCCTCCGCGCCCGCCGGGCCGGATCAGGCCCAGGTCGACCTCCTTGCCGGCGTCGAGCAGGAACTCCTGAACCCGGACGACATCAACCTCGAGATCCTGCAGGAAGAGAAAGAGGCCGATGAGCAGGAGGAGTTCGACGAAGGCCCCATCATCAAACTCTGCGACTACATCATCGCCGACGCGGTCCGGCAGCGCGCCTCGGACATCCACATTACGCCGTACGAGAAGGAAATCGTGCTCAGGTACCGTATCGACGGATCGCTCATTCGGTTCCCGGCTCCCCCGGCCAAGATCCGGCGGCACCTGGCCACGCGGTTCAAGATCCTTTCCAAGACCATGAACATCATCGAGCGGCGGCTCCCCCAGGACGGCCGCATCCACGTCAACGTGGGCGCCAAGACCGTGGACATCCGGATCTCGACGATGCCCACGCGCTGGGGCGAAAACATCGTGATGCGGGTCATGGACCAGAGCGCGGGCATCCCCCAGCTCGATGATATCGGGCTCGAGGGCGACCAGCTCGACCACTTCAAGAGAGCGGTCTCCCAGCCCTATGGAATGGTGTTCGTCACCGGCCCGACGGCGTCCGGCAAGACCACGACGCTGTTTTCGGCCCTCCAGTTCGTGAACACGCCCGCGAAGAACATCGTGACGGTCGAGGACCCCGTGGAGTTCCGGCTCCCGCACATCATCCAGATCCAGGTCGACACGAACGCGGGGCGCACGTTCGCCTTAGTCCTGCGCTCGTTCCTGCGGCACGACCCCAACGTCATGCTCGTCGGGGAAACCCGGGACGCCGAAACCGCCTCGATCGCGAACAAGGCCGCGCTCACGGGTCACCTGGTCCTCACCTCCGTGCACACGAACGACGCCGCCTCCACCATCATGCGGCTCGTTGACTTGGGGATCGAGCACGTCTACGTCGGCTCCTCCGTGCTGGCCGTGAGTTCCCAGCGCCTGCTCCGCCGGATCTGCGACAAGTGCAAGGAGAGGATCACGATCCCGGCCAAGGAGCTCGCGCGCATAGGCCTCAAGCCGGAAGATGTGGAGGGGACCGAGTTCTTCCGGGGGAAGGGCTGTGATAACTGCCACAAGAGCGGCTACCGCGGACGGCTCGGCGTCTTCGAGGTCATGCCCATCACGACGTCGATCCGCGAGGTCATCTTCGCGAAGGGGAACCTCGCCCAGCTCAAGGCCGCTTCGCGCGAGGCCGGTTTCAAGACGATCCGGGACGCCGCCATCATCAAGTGGAGGAAAGGGTTCACCACACTCGAAGAGGTACTCGGCGAAACCTACGAGTGATGACGAGAGATATCAAACCAGCCTTCCGGGATGAAAGCGCGGTGGATCTGAGATACGCCTGAGGCATCTGAGCTGAAGAAGACACTCCGGCCGTCCGGGGCGAACGAGGGACGCGGATGGCTCCACACGGGTCCGTAGCGCGACTCGGCGGCGCCAGGCACCAGATGCGGGAGGGTGAAGCCGGACGCATCCTCGTCGTCGCCCGGGATGGGCAGGGGCTCGAACCACCGAGTGCCCCGATTCGAGCTCCGGGAATGGCAGAGCACGCGCCACGCGCCGGTCTCCGGCGAGACCAGCACGAGGCCGAGATCCGGCGCCTGGGTGTCGCACACCAGCAGACGTCCATCCTCGCGCGCATTGACGTGCCAGATCGGTCCCTTGAAGATGCACCGTGCCCCGCGGGACGCTTCGTCCCGACCGGTCGCTTCGACCGAGGCTACGTAGAGGCCATCGTGGAACTTCACGAACGCGATGGACTCCGGCGACAGCCAGACCCCGGGCAGGACCCACTCCCCTTCCCGCTGGCCGACCAGGGTTCGGGGCTCTCCCCCCTCCCGGTCCACAACCTGCACCCGGCCGGGCGCCTCCCCCGCGAAGAGGATGCGGCGACCGGCCGGGTCGTACTGAATCCGCCCGACCGCCTGGACGGACTCAACGATCGTCCGGGCCCGCCCGTCGTAGAGATTGACCTCGACGAGCCGGTTCCAGGCCCCCTCGGCGACAGCCGCTGCCACCGTCCGCCCGTCCGGCGCGACCGCCAGGTGCCGCACGCGGGCGCCCGCGAACGGGGCAAGCTGAGTCTCCGTCCCGTCGTCGAGCGTCACTCCCCAGATCGCGTCGCGCGCGCTGAACAGCACGGCGAAACCGTCGCGCGTGATGACCGCGGACATCGCGTTGAGATCCCTGCGCAAGGTCAGGATGCGGACGTCGCCGGACGAGAGCTCCATGGCAGCCAGGTTGGGCGCACCCGTCTCGTGGGTAAGGAACACGAGCCAGCGGCCGTCCGGGGTAACGCTCGGATGAGGACCAGGAAGATGGTGCTGGGCCGAGCGTTCGGCGGTGAGCCGGACGACCTCGATCCCCGTAACGGAGTCGCGCGACAGGACCTGCATTGGGTTACCCCTGGACTAAGCCTATCGCGCGCCCCCGGGTTTCACCCCTTTCGCCAGGAATGGGCTGGACGCCAGCCGAAGCCCCGGAGGGCCGCCTCGCCGCTCAGGACCGAGGCGTTCCCGGGCAGGTCCCGCAGAACCTTCGTTCCCGGCCAGCAGGCCCGCACGGCGTCCATCGTCGGGACGTCCAGGATGGTGTCGGCGGCGCTGAGGAAATACGTGCCGGTAAGAGGCAGGGACTGCGCCTCGATCGCGAGCCGGAACGCCCGCGCCACGTCCCGGACGTCCACGTAGGACCACCACCACTGGGCCGCATCCACGGGAGCCGGCCTCGGCTTCTTCGCGTATCCGGCGGTCTGTTCCGGCATCCACACTCCCGTGATCCGCATCACGGCGCACGAGATCCCGTATTCGCGCCCGAACATCTCGCAAGTCACCTCGTTGACCACCTTCGAAAGCCCGTAGTGATCGCAAGGCCGGCGGGGATGCGCTTCGTCCACGGGCACGTAGTCCGGCGCCACCGCCCGCGTGTCGGACTTGGCCACCCCCCAGTCGCTCCCGGCCATGACGAATCGCTTCACCCCGAACTCGCGGCACGCTTCGAGCAAGTAGTAGGTGCTCACCGTGTTGAGCTGGAAGGTGTCGGGCGAGAACCACGGGTTCGCCCCGATGTGCGCGATCGCATCCATGCCTTCGACCGCCCGACGAACCGCATCCCGGTCGAGAAGATCCGCGGCGACATGCGGGTGCGAGGTCTCGAACTTGAGGTCGCCTTCCCGCGGATGCCGCCGGGAGAAGAGCCGGAGGGAATGAGCCTGCTCCAACTCGCGGATCGCGTAGGTACCCACGCGTCCGCTGGCACCGGTCACGAGAATCTTCATCGATCTGCCTCCTTCGGGAAATCCACGCGGCCGTCCCACCAGGTCTCGTAGAGGTCGCTGACATTCCGATAGTTGAGCCCGATCGTCCAGCCACCGGACGGCCCCCGGCCGCCGGCGAGCGCCACAAGCGGCAGGCGCACCTCGAGCGTGTACCCGCCGGTCGTGGTGCGGCTCGCCGCGACCGACCCCGGCACGGGCCGGTCCCCCCAGAACCCGGCGTACGGCTGGCGGCCGTCCTTCCCTCCTCGCACGGGGAAGACGTAGACCGAGGCCCCGCCGCCCTTGCGGCCCTCCGGGTTCGCATAAACGGCCAGGTAGTCCCCTTCCCAGCACCAGTCCTCGCCGGGATCGTCGATCCGCGTGTCCCTGATGTCGGCGGCGAGGTAGAGGTACGTCCCGTCCGCGGCAAGCCAATACCGGTGCCCGGACTCGACGCCCTCGATCAACGACTCCGACGTGTACGGCGTGGCCGCGGCGGCCGCCGGCCACTCGGCCAGGTCACCGTCTATCTTGGGGGCGAGCCGTGGAAGCGTCCACGGAACGGGCGGCCGCGAGGGTGGCGGACCCCAAGCCGCCGCGCGGTGAAGGCCGGCCACCGCCGCGTTCGTCCGGGCGCATTCGTCCACGAGCGTCCCGTAAACGACGGACTCGTCCGCCGAGACCAGGCCCATGTTCTCGTCCGGCAGGTACCCGTCCTTCGCCTCGTCCTGCTTGTCGTAGTCGTTCCACAGGAACCAGTGCATGCCCACCATGAACGGCGCCCGCGCCGCCTGCGTCACGTACTTGCGGTACCCGTACGCCCGGTGCTCCTGCGACCCGACGTCGCAGAACTGGAGCGACCGGTGCCCCGGCTCCGGGAACCCCGAGAACGAGTACTCCGTGATCATGATCGGCTTTCCCGTCGCCCTGTAATACTCGCCGTAGGCGGGCCGCAGACTGCCGTACCGGGTGTAGTCGTTGACCGAGTTCACGTCGAAAAGCGGCGAGAGTGCCTTGTAGAGCTCAAGATCCGGCAGGCCCGACCAGCGGACGCCGAGGATCAGATGATCCGGATCGGCGGCACGCACGAGCGCGACGTACCGGGTGTAGTACTTCCTCACGACCTCGGTCCGCCATGCGGCGAGGCAGGACGCCATCGCGGCGGGGAGCTGCTTCGGCAGGCGTGCCTGCGGGACGGCGTCGAACGAAGCCAGCTTCGTCCCCCACTCGAGGTTGAGATCCCGGATACCCCCGGGATACCGGGCGCGCGCGAATGCCACGAGGGCCCGACTGCCCGGCGCGGCCGCCGGCCGTTCCAGGTAGGCCCGGAACAGCTTCTCCGGATCCCAGTGCGGTTCGTTGTCGACGAAGAGACCGATGACGTTGCGCCGGCCGCGGAACGCTTCGACCTCGCCACGCACGAGGCCGGGGAACCAACCCTTGGTCCATGCCTCCTCATCCCACACGTCGACGTCGCGGGGATCCTCGCGGGCATAGATCTGGTCCGCGACGTAGAGGTCGGGCCAGACGGAGGGGGAACTCCAGCAGGCGGCGGTGTTGAACCCCCAGCTCCGGATCTGCCCAACGATCTTCGTCTTCCTGGCGGAGTCGACGGGCCGGTCTTCCGCATGCCCGTAGCACCCGGCCACGCAGTCCACCCCGAGGGAGAAGAACGGTTTCCCGGCGCCGTCCCTGAACCACCAGATCCCCCGGTCCTGGGCAACCGTCACGAAACCGTCGGTTGCCATCACCGCCCCCGCCAGCAAGCACAGGATGGCGGCGGGACGCGCGGATCTCACACGTGATCCGACGGCCAGAGATAGAAGGGCAGGGGCAGGCGGCGGTCGAGCGCCCGCAGCGCGCTCCCCGGGGGCAGAATCGCACGCGGGGGAAGCGGACCGAACAGGAGCCGGGCCTGCTCGAGTGAGTTCCACTTCAGGCCCCGGACCGCGCGGTCGAGCGAACCCAGCCGGTACGCCCCGAGGAGGGCGGGGCGGTCGACGATCTTGATCTGCCCGAGGACCGAGATCGACGACCTCCAGAAGTCGGTCGCGCCGAAGAGCGTCTGGAGATACGGCAGCGGCGCGAACGGCACCTCGCCGTGGACCCGGTCGGTGCCCGGGCGGGACGCGAACCAACGGTAGAGGGAGAGCACGCCCTCGGGCGCGCCCGCGGTTTCCTGGACCGACCAGCCGGCCCTCTTCCGGCCGCCCCAATGCCTGATCAGCGCGTACGCGACAATCCGCTTCCCCCGCACGGCGCAGAAGACCCGGCGGCCGACCTTCCGCATGACGAGCGGGAAGACGGCGGCCGATCTTTCGACCCGGACCGGGAGCGCACGGTGCAGGGAATGCAGCTCCTCGGCACGGCGCTCGGGATCCTTGAGCTCCACGACGCGGTCGTCGTACCGCCGGAGCGTCTCGGCGGAGCGCGCATCGATCCGGAACTCGAACTTCTCCCCCGCGGGCTCCCAGCCGAACCGCGCATACCGCGTGCGGTCTCCCCAAAGGATCGAGACCGGCATCCCGTGACCGCGCATGTAGTCCGAGCAGTAGTCCAGGAGGGCGGCCATCATCCCCCGGCCGCGGTAGGCATCCAGCGTTGCCACCGCCCCGATCCCTCCGCAAAGGGCCCGCGAGGTGCCTGCGACGAACTCCAATGGGTATACGCCACAGTGGGAGACGATCCGGCCCTCGTGCCTGATCACGAAGCAGGTGTCGAGGCAGGCTTCCATATCGCCGTAGAGATGAGGATACTCGGAGAGCATCGACCAGCCGGGCCCCATGGACGGTCCGCCGGGGAAGACGCGGCTGATCAGCCGCAGGACCTCGGCGCCCTCGCCCGGCCGCGCCATCCGCGGCCCCTCGTAGCGCTTCGCCAGGATCTTCACTCCCGTCAGCCCCCCCGGCGCAGCCGCGCCACGGTTGCCGCGAGCTCGCGCCGGGCCCGCGCATCGATCGCCCTGAGTCCCCGGGCGGCGGCGTCCAGCCGGTCCATCTCCCATTCGCTCCTCTTGAGCAGCGGCCAGAAGTCGCCGGGGCCCCCGCCCTTCCGCCGCGCCACGCCGCGGGCCGGATCGGAAGCGTCCTTCCACTCGGCGGCGGTCAGCGCGATCCTGCGTCCGGTCTCCCGGGAGAAAACGCGCGAGGCCTCCGCCGCGCTCACGGACCCGAAGGAGCGGTCGTGCGCCGCGAGGTCCCGGACCAGGGCGCCCACGGCGAAGTGCGCGCGCCGGAACGGCACTCCCCGGCGCAGGCTCAGCCACTCCGCGACGTCGAGCGCGGACGCGAATCCCCCCTCGAGCACGCGGGCGGCGCCGCGGCCCCGCGTGCCCCCGCGGACGCGCAGGCGGACGACGATCTCGGCGGTCACGCGCGCGGAGGACTCCGCGACGTCGAGACCGCGCCAGAGAACGGGCTTGAGCTCCTGGAGATCCCGGCTGTAGCCGCTCGGCAGGCCGTGCACGACCGCGAGCGCTCCCGCCAGCCCGCCCGCCGCGGCACCCGCCCGCGCGCGCAGGAGCTCGAGCGGATCCGGGTTCTTCTTCTGCGGCATCGCGGACGACGTGTCGGCGAACTCGTCGGGATACGCGAGGATCCCGACCTCGTCCGACGATCCATGGATCACATCACCGGCGATCCGCGAGAGCGTCGCCATCAGGATGGCGAGCCCCGAGAGAAGCTCGAGCACGTGGTCCCGGGCTCCGGTCGCGTCGAGCGCGTTCGGCCACACTCCCTCGAATCCGAGGAGACGCGCCGTGATGCGGCGATCCACGGGCACGGACGTCCCCCCGACCGCCGCGGCGCCGAGCGGGCACCGGTTCATCCGGCGAACGGCATCGAGGATCCGTCCCCGGTCCCGGTTCAGCGCGTCCACCCAGGCGAGCGCCCAGTGACCGGCCGTGGAAGGCTGGGCCGGCCGCGTATGCGTGAAGGCGGGAATCAGCGCGTCGCGGTCCCGGGTCGCCAGCGCGAGAAGCGCCAGTTGAGCCTGAACCACCCGGTCCTGGACCTCGAGCGCCCGGCGCCGGGCATGGATGCAGATGTCGGCGGCCACCTGGTCGTTCCGGCTCTTGCCCAGATGCACGCGGCCGCCGATCGCCTCGCCGCACGCCTCCACCACGAGCTTCTCGACCAGGGGATGGATGTCGTGGAAAGCCGTGGAGTCCCGGAGTCCGCCGGAACTCCCCCTGCCAACCGCCCGTTCCGCCATCCTTCGGGCGGTGGTCCGGGAGCGCTCGTAGGCCCGCAGGACCTTGGCCACCTCCTGGCGCGCGAACAGCCCTGCCCGGAAAAGCGCGACCGCATGGGCCTGGGCCACATCGATGTCAATGTCGACGAGCGCGGCGTCCTCGGCGAAGGACGAGAGGTAGTCCTGGGCCAGCGGATGCATGGAGGACGCCAAGCGGCCGCGCCAGAGCGCGGCGGGGATCCTTGACACGCCTCCGATTGTGCCTGAGCTACCGCCGGCCGGTCAACCGGAAGAGCAGCGTCACGCCCGCCAGCACCTGGTCCGCCGTGATCGCCTCCATTCGAGGCACCTGATGGTTGCAGTGAGGCGCCCCGCACCTGGAGCACGGTAGCCCCTGGACCACGACGACGCCAGGGGGATAGAAGGGCGCGAACAGGACAGGATCCGTGGGCCCGTAGAGCCCCACGACCGGCGTCCGCAGGGCGGAGGCCACGTGCAGGGGCGCCGAGTCGCTTCCGATCAGGCAGGCGGCGCGGCGCAGGATGCCCGCGAGGTGCGAGAGGGACTTCGGCTCGATCACCCGGACCGGCGCGACCTTCACCCCCGCAAGCAGGGAGTCCCGCCACGGCCGCTCGATCGGACCCAGGGCGAACACCGGCACCAGGCCGTACTCCGAATGAAACCGGTCGGCGACCTCGCCGAACCGGTCGAGCGGCCATCGCTTACGCGCGCCGAACGCGGACGTGCCCGGATGCAGGACCGCGAACCCGCCCGGGGCCAGTCCCGCGCCCTCGAGCTCCCGGTCCGCCTCGGCCTGGATCGCCTCCGGCACCTCGAAGCACGTCCCCGCGCCGGCCGCATCGATCCCGACCGCGCGAAGCAGGGCGAGCGACTTGCGGACGCGATGCATGCGCCGCGTCGGGAGCGACACCCGCACGTTCGTCGTGAGGTGGTTGCCCTCCCGGCAGAAGCCGCGGGCGAATCCGATCCGCACGGGTGCGCCGCTCAGCAGGGTCACGAGCGCGCTCTTGAAGGTCCCTTGCGGATCCACCAGTAGGTCGCAGCGACCTTGGTCGCAACGACTTCGCCCGGCTTCCGCGCCTCGAAGTGCCCGTGCGAATGCTAGAATCTCCCTCAAGGTGACGAGCCAGCGAGCGGGCAGAAGCATTCCACGACCCCAGCGATGCCGCTCGAACACGTGGAGGGCGTCCAGATCGGATCGACCCTCGACTATCGCCCGCGCCTTGTCCTGCACGACCCACTCCACCCGTGCGCCGGGAAAAGCCCGCCGCAGGACGCCGACCACGGGCAGGAAATGGAGGACGTCGCCGGCGGCCGTGAGCCCGACCACGAGAATCCGGCCCGGGGCGGCGGGGATTGTCCGGCCGGCCCCTACCACGCGGCCGGGGCCGGGATCGTACGAGCGGTACACGGCGGCGTCGAAGACGCCGACGGGCGGGTCGGGGTACTGCGGCACCGGATCCGGCATGTCTCACATTCTGACATGACCGCGCCCCGTCCCGTGGCGCCGCCCGGCTTCAGCCTGACCGCCCGGGAAGATCGCATTATCATCGTCCGCGACGCCGACGCGCCGTTGCTCGCCAGACTCATGGACCTGCCTTTCGCCGTGCTCCGGGACATGCCTGGCGCCCAACTGGTCACCTCGGGCCGGGCCGGGCCCGTGCACTTCCCCGTCACCGGCGGTCCCCGGCGAGCCTTCTCGCGTCCGTACGGGCACGGCGGCCTGCTGGGCGAAGCGCGGACGCCGGGCTTCGCCGACCCGTCCCGGGCCTGGATGGAGCTGGCCGTCAACGCGCGCGCCCTCGAGCTGGGTCTCCCGGTCGCTCCCCTCGTGGGCGCGACGGCCACCCGGCGGGCGGACGGGCGCTGGGAGATGCAGGCATGGAGCTGGTGGAACCCGGAGTCGCTCACGCTCTCCCGCTGCCTGCCGTCGCTCAAGGAGATGCCGGCCGTCCGGCTGGCCCTCCTCTCGGCCGTCGGCCGCGCCATCCGCGCGTGTCACGACGCCGGCCTCCTCCACGGAGACCTGAACGCGCGGAACATCCTCGTGACGCGCGCCCCCGACACCTGGCGCGTGGGCCTCGTCGACCTGGACCGGGCGCGCTTCCTCGCGTCTCCGCCGGACCGCGCCGCCCGGCTCGCGCAGGTGCGCCGGCTCTACCGCTCGCTGGCGAAGGAGGGCGTCATTCCCGGATTCCTGCCGGCCGAGGACCTGCCGTCCTTCGTCCGCGAGTGCGTCGGAGGAACGCTGACTGACCGCGAGGTGCGCCGGTTCCTGGCCGGATGCCGGCGGACGGTCTTCTGGCACCGCCTCCTCTGGCGGATCGCGCGTGTCCGGCGCGGGCCCGCTCCCGCATGACCGGCTCCCGCCTGCCGAGCCGCCTCGTACTGCTGCTCGCGATCCTGGCGCTGGCCGCGAGCCTGCGGTTCGCGCGACTCGACCGGCAGGGATTGCTCCTCTTCGACGAAGGCCAGCTCATCCTCGAAGCCCGCGCCACCCGGGCACTCGCGGAGCGCTGGGTCGCCGCGGTCGCCGGACGCCCCGGAGCCAGGGCGGACCTGGCGGCCGAGGTCGCGCACGAGCCCATCATCTTCGGAAAGCCCGCCCACAACTTCCTGCTGGCCTCGCTTCTTCGCGCATTTCCTCGCGCGGATCGCGCGACCCTCTTCCTGTCCGCCGCGGCCGGAACGCTCACGGTCCTCGCCGTCTGGGCCCTCGGCTGTTCCCTATACGGGCACGCCGTCGGCCTGCTGGCCGCGCTCTTGCTCGCGCTCTCCCCGTATCACCTGCTCTACAGCCGCGAGGGTCTCTCGGACGCTCTGACCATCCTGTGCTGGACGGGCGCGCTCTGGACCGTCACCCGCCCCGGCGCACGGGCCGCGGTCGGCTCGGGAGTCCTGGCCGGTCTCGCGGTCGCCACGAACTACCGGACGCTGTTCCTGCCCCTCCTGTTCGGCTGGTTCGTCTGGCGGACGGACCCGTCCCAAGCGAATGCAGGCGCCGCCAAAGCCTCTCGGTTGCGCCGGGGCATCCTCTGGCTGGCGGGATTCGCCTTGCCGCTCCTGGCATTCGAGGGCGCCTACCGCCTCATCCTGGCGTTCGCCGGGGGTGCCCGGTTCCCCGGAGGCACATACGCCGGCCAGCTCGCCGAGTTGCTTTCGTACCATGGGTCGCAGGGATTCCGATTCGGGGGATGGCTCGCCTTCGGCGACTACGTCCGGAGGTGGGAAGGCGCGGCCTCGCTCGCGGTCCTCGTCGCCGTCCTCCCGTGGCAGGCCGCGCGGTGGCGCGGCCCGGACGCATTCCTGAACGCCGCCTGGTTGTGTCCCTGGGTGCTGTTCTCCGCGTACTGGGACAACGCCTCCCGGTTCTTCTCCCTGCTTCTCCCGCTCGTCGCGATCATGAAGGCCCGGTGGCTGATGTCGGCCGGCGGGTGGGCGGCCGGCCGGGTACGTTGGCTCCCGTCAGCGGCGCTCGGACTGGCGGCGGCGGCGGCGTTGACCGCCCCGGCGACCCGGCTGGTCCCGCGTTCGACGCCCTACCTCGAAGCCGCCGAACTGCTCGCGCGGTCGGGTGATCCGCGCCACATGTCCACCAACTCCCCGCTCGGCCTGGCCTACTTCGGCGCGGGGACGTGCGTGCCGATCCCCCCTGACGATGCCGGCGTCCGGGCCAACGCGAGGGCCGGATGGCTCTGGGCGGTCACGGATCTCCAGGCGTTCTTCGGGGGGTACGACCGTCCCGAGGCGAGGCTGGCCGCGGCCGTCCGGATCGCGGAGGCCCATCCTTCCGTGCTCGAGGTGCCGTACGGTGACATTGCGCTGGCGCAGTACGTGCTCGAACAGGACCTGGCGTTCGGGGAAGCACGGGCCATGCTCGCCGAACTGAGGCGGCGGGGTCCGCGACTGCATGTTTTCGACTTGCGGGCTCGCACGAGCCCCCGTCGCTCCGGTCGCTAGCGTTTCCGGCCGCGGCCGGACTTCCAGTGGCTGATGGCCTCGGAGATATTGAAGACGAGCTGACGGGTCCGCGCGTCCATCCCCCGCAGCCGGGCGGCCACCCGCCGGATGTCGTCCTGGTGCGGCCGGCCCGCGGACGGGCCTCCGGCGACGAACAGCGAGGCGACCGGGACCTCGAGGACGCCTGCCACTTTCTCCAGGGTCTGCAGAGACGCCCCGCGACTGCCGCGCTCGAGATGCGCGATGTAGTTAGTTGACAGACCCACGCGCTCGGCCAGTTCCTCCTGCGTGAGTTCGAGCCGGCGGCGCTCCTCGCGCACCCGGCCCCCGATGATCCTGCTCAGGTCCAAGCGATTCGGCATCAGGTCGAGTCCTCCCCTTGTGCGAGATGTCGGATTCCTCCAGCGGCTTATCCGCGACGCCATTGCCGCGGTCCGCGATCGGATCATACCTGATGCACGATAACTGGCGGGCTGCCTCCAGGCTATGGACCGTCCGTCACACTCCCGCGACGCGCACTTTCAGCAGGAGCAACAGTCAGTGGCCGGAACCGGCGTGGAAGGCCTAGCGACCTTGGATGGGCCCGAAGACGCCGCGCGGATCACGCCGTCCCTGTTCCATCCGGGCCAGCCGCGCCTCCCGCGTGCGCCCTTCCAGCTCGAGGACCTCGGCCAGGTCGCCCCAGAGCGACGCGACCGCGGGAGCCAGCCCGATCGCCTCGCGTAGTCCGGCCTCGGCACGGCGCAGTGCTTCGCGGTCCCGGCTCAAGCGCCCCCGGGCCCGTTCCAGATCCGCGGTGGCAGTGATACAGAAGAGACCCCGCGGATTCGCGCGGCGGGCCTCCGCCAGGAGTCCGGCCGCCCGCTCCAGCGCCTCAGTGTCTCCCGGAGCCGATTCCCACCGCGCCCGCCAGAGCGCCGCGTCGGCAAGCGCCTCCCCGGGATGCGCGCGCGCGGCCCATGCGTCCCACCGCCGCAGGTGCGCCTTCAGGGCGGGATGGTCTCCGATGAACGCCAGGCGGCCCGCTTCCCGCCGGTGCGCCTGGACCACGACGCTCCGGGCAGCCGACCAGAGCGCGAAGGTCATGGCCACCAGGCCCAGCGCCAGCCCTCCCGCCGCGAGCCGACTGCCCGCCCGCTCGCTCCCGCGCCGCCGGCCCGGCGGCGCGGCGGACGCGGCGAGCGCCAGCATGAGCCAGCCGATGGACCCCGTGGCCGCCGAGGACGGGTTCACGAGGTGAATGCCCCAGAGCGCGGCCGCCGCCGGCAGGAGGTGCGACCTGCCCGCCCCGCGTATCGCGGCGACCAGAGCCCAGGCGTAGATCCCGAGCAGGGCCACGCCGCCGGCCACGGCGACGCCGAGCGGCTCGTTGTGGACCGAAGCGGGAAGACGCAGCAGGACGTTCCCCCCCGCGAGGGTGGGCGGATCCGCCACGAAGAAGCCGTAGGTCGCGAAGGACGGAAACCACGTGTGGAAGAGATCCGGCCCGATGCCCAACAGCGGGTGCGCGCGCCAGATTCCGGCCGCGGCCCTCCATATCTCCAGGCGTGAGCCGGGACTGAGCAGATCGAAGAGCCGCCAGCCCGGCGCGAGGGCCGCCACCGACGCCGAGACCGCGGCGGCGGCCACCCAGCCCGCCTCAACGCGGACGCCGATCTCCGGCCGGGCGGGCGACGCCGGACGTCTGACCCACGCGAGCGCGCACGCTCCCCCGGCCAGCCCGAGCCACACGGACCGCTGGCGCGAGTAGAGCGCCCCTGCGAGCAGTAGGGCGCGTACAAGCCAAGTCCCGTACCGCGCCCTCGGCCAGACCGCGAAGGTCGTCCAGAAGCCGCACACGAGGAAGCCGGCCAGATACACGGGATTGCCGAGGGTGGCCATCAGCCAGTACGACGACTTCCGGCCCGGATCCCACGGGACCGGATCGAGCCCGGCCGCCTGCACGGCCTCGTACCCGAGCGCGAGTCCCGCCGCCAGGACGATCGCCGCCGGCACGCGCCGTCCAAGCCTTGCGTCGCCCCACGCCGCGGCTCCGAGGGCGCCGGCCCAGACCGCCACGAGCGAGGCGCCGCCCGCCCATGAACCTTCCTCACCCGTCCATCCGATCCCGGTCCCCGAGACCGCCAGGGTCGCCACCAGGAGTCCCGTCAACGGACCCGCGAGCGGATGGTCCGCGACCCGCCGGCGGGCATCAGGATCGACCAGGGCCGCCGCCAGCAGGATCCACGCCAGCCCGGCGAGTATGAGGTGCTTGGGTGTCTCGACGGTATCCCCGCAACCCATCCAGAGGGCCAGCGGCAGGAGCCCTCCCCAAGCCAGCAGGCAAACGCGCGCCAGCGTGCCGGCCAGCCGTTCAACCGGCACGCCGGGGCGGAAGGCCGGAAACCGCGGCGGGCTCATGGAGTTTAGAGCTTCATCCTAACACTCGGCCGCCCACTCGGTTTGTTAATATGGACGCATGGGTCGGAGCCAAACATGATCGGCGTCGGGATCGACCAGGGGCAGGCCTTCGTCAAGGGTGTGGCGGTTCAGTTGTTCGAGGACGGAAGCCTTTCCCTCCTCTCGGCGGTCATCGTGCCCGCGCCGGACGCCAAGGCCAAGCCCGACCTGATCGGAGGCCCCCTGGGCCGGCACCGGCCCGCGCCATTCACCAAGCCGCCGGCCGTCGTCGCGACCTCGCATCCGGACGGCTACCTGGACCGCGTGCGGCTCCCGCTCGCGCCCGAGACCGGGCCGATGTCGGACCACGACATCATCGCCTGGCTTCTAGAAGGCAAGATCCCGCCCCCCGCGGGCACCCAGGTGAAGGAGGATCTCTGGGACTTCCTGGGCCTCCACTACTACCGGAGATCCACGGACGTCGAGACGCTGGGCAAGAAGGTGGCCGAAGGCCTCTTCACCCGCATCCCGCGCCCCGTGGCGGAGATGACGGCTTTCAAGTCGAGCAAACTCGTGGATGCCGGCCTCGAGCCCACCATCCTCTCGCTCCTGAACGTGTACCTCCGCCTGCTTCCGCCGGCCAAGGAGCACGCGGGCGCCACGCTCATGCTCGACATCGGAAGCTACCAGGTCCAGGCCCTCCTCTTCGGAGAGACCGGTCTCGTGAGATCCATGTCGGCGTCGATGGGCGATCTGCCGGGTCTCGTGGAACGGACCGCCCGCATCGAACGGGCGCAGGTGCACCATCGCCTCCAGAACACGGATGTGGCTTCCTCGGACACGGTCAGCATCGCGATCAAGGACGCGATCGTGAAGACCCTGCAGAAGGTGCAGTCGTCCTTCTGGCCTGAAGGCACCACGAACCCGAAGCCGAACCGGATAGTCCTCTGCGGAGGACTGTCCCAATGCCGGGGCATGTCGCGCATCGTCAACACCGCGCTCGACGTGCCGACCGACATGCTGCATCAACCCGAGTCCCTGCGGCTCGTCGGCACCCTCCCGGCCCCCTACCCCGTGTTCGCGGGAGCGCTGGGAGCCGCGGTGCGCGCCGCGGGGGCGGCGCCGTTGCCGCTCAAGCCGCGCAAACAGGTCATCCAGGCCCTCCCGAAGGGATGGTCTTCCCGTCTGGCGTCGATGGCCCACCTGCCCGGCGGCGTCCACCTTCCGCCGGGGTTCGGCCTGCCGCAGATGCCGGGCCTGGCCCTTCCCAACATGCCGATGATCGAGGAGGTATCGCGCTTCGTCAGGATCTGGGACCGCATCGTCGCCTGGGTCAAGTCCCTGCGCCAGCTGCCGGCGAAGCTGAGCTGGGGTTGGGTCGGCGTCGGCGTGGCCGCCCTGATCGCCATGATCCCGACGTCGATGCTTCTGGCCCGGCAGGGCACGGCCTTCGCGAGCGCCCAGGCCGAGGTCGAGCTGCTCGAGCCGGACACCTCGGAGCTGGCCCGCGAAGCCGAGCTCATTCGCCAGTACGCGACGCTTACGGGCAGCGGCGCTCTGACCATCCTCCCGCTCGGCGAGATCGTGGCCGAGATCGGGGCCCGCATGCCGGCGGGCACCTACCTGGCCAGGCTATCAGCCAGCCCGGACCAGCTCGGCCTGCTGGGACGCGTGAAGGGAAACGCCGGGCTGAAGGTCAAGCAGATTTCCGAACGCCTCGCCGCCGCGCCCGCGCTCCGCCGCGCGGGATACCGGCTGCCGACGCCCTGATGCCTCCGCCGGCCGCGCCTGCGCCAGCGCCGCGTCCCGCCGGGCCTTCGCTCGAGCCCCGGCCGCGGCTCCAGCCGAAGAAGGCGGCCGCCGCGCCCCCCCCGGCCTGGCTCATGCTGGGCGCGACCTGCGCCCTGGCCGGCGAAGTGCTGCTCGTCCTGCTCGTCTGCCTTCGGGCGGGTCAGACCACCGCCGCGCGCCGCGAGGCCCGCGCGCTCATGCAGGCCCAGGTGCAAGCCGACCAGATCCGGCGCGCGTGGGAGGAGCTCGCGGAACAGGGCGGCCTCCTCTACGCCCGCCTGTCCAGGATCGACAAGGCGACGGACTCCCTCAAGGACCTGGAGCGCGGAATCCGCGAGGCAGCCCGCTCTGCCGGACTCGTCGTCGAGATCGCCGCCGCCCGGGGCACGAAGGCGGGCAAGAGCGTGAAACGGGGAACCAAGCTCGTCATCACCGGCTCCGGTCCCGAAGGCCGGGTCTTCGATTTCCTGCTCGGGATAGACCGGCTCAATGCCCTCGTCCACGTCGAGGAGCTCCAGCTGACCGGGACCACCGACAAGGGAGTCGTGTACGTCAAGCTCGGCATCGTCTACGACGAGCTCAAGGCCCGCTACCGCGGACGCCTGAAGTCGCTGGTCGAGCAGCTACCCCGCGTCGCGGGGGCGACCCCGGGCGTCGGAGCGCCCCGGCGGGCGGAGAAGCTGTTCGTCCCCATGATCCTGCCGGACGAGGAGGCCCTGCGCGGCTGGCCCCGGATCATGCTCAACGGGTTCACCTCGGACAAGGCGCTCTTCACCGTGAACGGCGAGGAGAAGCTCCTTTCCCTCGGCCAGACGATCACGGGCGACATCGTCTTCAGCGACAAGCCCGCGGTCAACCAGGCGATCCTGACCCGCGGTCACGACCGGTCCGCGGTCATCCTGACGGTCGGCAGTCGCGACTACTCGGTCGCGCCGGATGCCAACAACCTGAGGAGCATGGACCAGATCATGCTCACCATTCAGCGCACCGGCATCAACGACCTGCTGAAAGCGGTGCTCCAGCCGTGACCGCCGCCCTGATCCTCGCCGGGACGCTCGCGCTCGCCCGGCCGGGCGCCACGGAAGTCCGGCTGATCCCCATCCCGAACGGAGACTTCGAGGAGGCGGAATCGGGAGGCAACTTCCCGGACGGCTGGGAATCCAACCGTAAGGAGGACATCAGCCTGATCACGGATGCCACGCACGGCGCCAAGGCCGTGCACGTCAAGTGCCCGTGGGGCTGGGCCAACACCAACCTCAAGGACAAGATCACGAAGCTTCCCGACGGCGAGGAGATCTCGGTGGGCTGGTGGGTCAAGCTCGAAAACGTGGAGAAAGGCGACTCCGACTCGGACGTCTGCCGCCTCTTCATCAAGTTCAGGAACACGAGCTGGCAGGAGACGACGGTCGAGCTGGCCAAGTTCGAGGGCAAGGCCGGTTGGCGGTGGATGACGAAGAAGAAGATCAAGATCCCCGACAACTTCATGGATGCCACGCTCACCCTCTCGTTCGACGGCGGCTCCAGAGGCGAGCTTTCGCTGGACCGCTTCGTGTTCGCGAAGGGCGCCGACCTGCCTCCCGAGACCATCACAACCGCCGACGAGATCGGGACCCTGGCAGACAAGGCGCGGGCCGCGATCGGGCGCGCGCGCGCGGCCGCCAAACGGGAGACGGTCGAGGGATCGGCCGGGGAGGCGCTCTCGGACGCCCGCGGGAAGGTCGAAGCCGTGGTCCTGCTGGCCAACGAGCTCGAGGCCGAAGCCCGGGCCCTCACGGCCAAGGCGGAGGACCGGAGCAACCTGAAGGAGCGAGCGGCGGACGCCGACCGCGCGGTCGCGCTCGTCCGGAAGAAGATCGCGGAGGCAATCTCGTTGATCGAGGAAGGTGAAGCCGCCCAGAAGCGCGAATCGACCCGCGCCAAGGCCGAGGAGATCTCGTCGGTCAAGGCCGCCGAGGCGGTTCGGGTTCTGCGGGAAGCCATCGAGGCCGCGGACCTGGCCGGCAACTCGCTGACCGCGTCGCTGGTGCTGGCCGGCACCTGGGGCGGCGGCGTGTGGCGCATCACGGACGAGAACAAGTGGCAGGCCGCGAACGCGGACGCCCCCCAGCCCTACACGGCATTCCTCACGGCCGCGCCGGACGGAAGGCTCTTCTGCGGCGGCACCGAGGCGACCGTCCTCGACAGCGAGGACAACGGGAAGACGTGGAGCGCCACCCCCACGCGGCTCCCGGCTCCCGCCACGGGATTCGTCCTGGACCCCGCCGACTCCGCGCGTTGGATGATCACGACGTGGGGACGGGGCGTCTGGATCTCGTTGGACGAGGGCCGCAACTGGACCGAGGCGCCAGCGCCGTCCAAGTTCATGCGGGGCCTCCGGGTATTGCGAATGGGGGCGGGGACGCCGGCCAAGCCCTATGCGGTGGCGGACGGCACCACGATCGTCCGGGCGGCGGCGTTCGGAGGCGAGTGGAGCGAGATCGCCCGGATGCCCCGCGGGATCAAGGCGTGGGACCTGGCGGTCAAGCCGACGGGCCGGCCGGTCCTCCTCGCGGCCACGGATGCGGGCGTGGCCGAGATCGGGGATGACGGGAAGCCCGCCTTCCTGAAGCTCGAGGAATCCACCGGGTGGGCGCGCGCGATCGTGACCGACCTCGACCGGGTCCTCGTCGGCACCTACGGCGGCGGCATCGTCGAGTGGCGGCCGGACACCAGCGAAACGCCCAAGGCCCGCAGGATCAACACGGACCTCGGCAACTCGAGCATCTCCGCGCTCGTGGCCTCGCTGCATCCCAAGCCCGCCGCCGCGGAAGGGACCGAGGTCGTCTCGGGCCCCCGGATCTGGACCGACCGGAGCGCCGGGTTGTCCTCCACCTGGGTCAACGGGCTCGCCTGCAAGCCCGGTGACGAGAAGGTCGTTTACTGCTCCACGAAGAGCGGGTTCTACCGCTCCACCGACGGCGGGGCGAACTGGGTGCTGACCGGGACGGGGCTGGTCGGGCTCAACCTCGGGCACATCCTCGTCGATCCCTACACCCAGGACAACCTCTACATGACCCCCGCCGAGACCACCAATCCGGTGGGGGTACAGAAGAGCACGGATGGCGGGAAGACGTGGGTCCAGAAGAACAAGGGATTCAGCTCGCTGATCGCGATGTGGATCGCGCTCAAGCCCGACTCGCCGTCGACCGTGATCGCCGTCACGTGGGGGGGAGGAACCTACATCAGCTGGGACGGGGCGGAGAACTGGAGCCGCCTGGGCGGCATGACCCAGCAGAATTGCTACACCGTCACTTTCGGAGCCGTGTCTCCGAACACGGTCCTGGCAGGCGTGGTGGGAAAGATCTACCGTCTCTCTTCTATGTCGACGTGGCAGGCGTCCGACAAGGGCATGCCGGGCCTCGACATCTGGAATCTGGCCCAGGACCCCAACAACGGGAAGACCTGGCTCGCCGGAACCGCCGGCGGGGGCCTCTTCAAGAGCCTTGACGACGGGCAGAGCTGGCTGAGGATCTCGAAGGGCTTGACGACCGGCGACATCTACCGGGTCGTGTACCATCCGGCCAAGCCGGGCGTCGTGTTCATCGGAACCAAGAACTCCTCGACGGGACGAGGCGGCAGCGGCATCTTCCGGTCCCTCGACGGAGGCGAGAACTGGGCCCCTGACAACGAGGGGCTCCCTTCCCTCGGCATCGAGGACGTGCTGGTAACCCCCAAGGGGCTCATCTACGTGGCCACCCAGAACGGCGTCTACTACAAGCAGGAATAGGTATGATACGATGGTGTCAACCTTGAGGGCGCCTAGCTTCCTGCTCGCCGCCACGCTCGCCCTCGGCGCGAACGTGGCCCTGGTTGCGGTCCCGCCCGCGCGCGCCGAAGGTCCCGAGGTCCAGGACTTCAACTTCTATAACACCGACCTCCATCTCGTCCTGAAGGCTCTCGCCGAGGTCACGGGGGTCACCTTCGTCGAGGACGTGCCCGTATCGGGCAAGGTGACCGTGCACATCGGCAAGCGCACGGGGCTGGACGAGGTACTCGAGACCATCCTCAAGCCCCTGGGTCTCCAGTGGAAGCCCGTGGGCAGCGTCTACCACGTGGGCTGGAAGGCGGGCGAGCGGCCGTCGGCGCTGAAGCCCGGCTACGTTCAGCGCGTCTTCCCGCTCAAGCACGTCTCCGCGGGCGAGGCGGCGCGCCAGCTCAGGAAGTTCCTGCGGGCCCAGGGCGTCGTGAGCGTGGACCGGGGCATGAACCAGGTCGCGGTGACCCTGCCGCCGACCTTGGTGTCCAAGGTCGAGGACATGATCAAGGGACTCGATGTCGAGACCGGCCGCCAGCTCGTCTCGATCAGGATCAAGCTCCTCGAGATCACGCGCGACGTGACCAGCGAGACCCGGGCCACCGTTTCCTACAACAGGTACAACTCGTCGATGGGAGTCGCGAGCTCCTTCGCCGATACCCTCAACTACCAGCGTGGCTGGGGAGGCCAGAGCTGGTCCTCATGGACGGTCGTCAGCGGCGGCGTGGGCAACGTGGACGAGTACTACTCCTTCTACCCGTATGCGGCCACGTTCAAGGTGGGCGCCTGGGGGATCAACGACTTCGTGGCCCGGATCAAGCTGGCCTCGGGCGAGGATTCGGTCAAGACGGTCTCCGAGCCCGACGTCGTCGTCCTCGACGGCCAGAAGGCCGAGATCAAGATCGGCCAGAAGGTGCCGAAGCCCACGGCGGAATACATGGATGTCGGCGTCAATATGACGATCACGCCCAAGCTCGGGAAGGAAGGCCAGATCACGCTCGACGTCGACGCGGCGCTCGTCCAGCGCTCCTACCAGGACAATAGTTCGGGAGCCTACGCTCTCGACAACCGGCAGGTGGTCACGAAGCTGACGCTCCTGAACGGCGATACGGGCCGGCTGGGCGGACTCCTGCGCCAGGAGGAAACGGAGACGATCACGAAGATCCCGGTGCTCGGCGACCTGCCGCTCATCGGCTTCCTCTTCCGGCGCACGAACCCGGAGACGATCCGGCGCGAGCTCGTCATCCTGGTCTCGCCGTCCGTGGTCGAGGACGTCCCTCCCCACGGCCGGCGGAGCCCGGGCATCAGCGGGCTGGTCGCATGGCTGATCCCGGGCACCTCGAGCGTCGTCCTCGACTGGTCCGAGGACGTGCCCGTGGACAATACCGGGGTCTTCCAGTACAAGATCTACCGGGATATCCGGCCGGTCGTTTCGCTCGCCCGGCTCTCCCCCGTCGCGGAAGGGGTGCCCCGGGCGGCGTCGTCGTGGGTGGACGAGACCCCGAAGCGGCGCGGAGTCACCTATTACTACGCCGTCATCGCCGTGGACGGCGCCGGCAACGAACAGGCGGTGTCCAACACGCCCGCCATCACGATCCCGAGACGATGAGCCCGCGGCGGCTCGCTCCCGCGCTCGGGTTCGCGTTCGTGGCGTCGATCGTCGTTCCCGCCCTCGTGTTCTCCGGGCCGGCCCGGGCGGAAGAGGTGAAGGTGACGGACTACGTCGAGGAGCTGAACTTCTACAACACCGACCTGCATCTGGTGCTCAAGGCCCTTTCCGAGCGCACGGGATACCCGTTCGTCGAGGACGTGCCCGTCGAGGGCAAGGTCACGGTGCACATCTCGAAGAAGACGTCCATCGCCGAGGTGCTCGACCAGCTTCTGCGGGGCCTGAACCTCTCGTGGACGCTCGACCGGGGCGTCTACCACATCCAGCCGCGCAAGCCCGTGAAGGGCACGCCGCTGGGCCGCGGGCTGGTGGCCCGGTCGTTCTCCCTCGAAACGATAGCCGCGGACGACGCCGCCGAGGCGGTCCGGCCCCTGCTTTCCGAGTTCGGGAAGCTGGCCGTGGACGCCGGGATGAACGCGCTCACGGTCACGGACGTCCCCGAGGTGCTCGACTCCATCAAGAACATGCTCGACGGACTGGACGTCGAAGGCCGCCAGCCGGCCCAGATCAGCATCCAGGCCAAGGTGCTCCAGATCACGCGGAACGACGTGATGATGGCCGGGACCACGGTGGAATGGACGAAGATGAACGCGGCCGAGGGGATCGCCTCGAACTTCCTTCCCCGCAACCTCAACAACACCGCGGGCTTCGGCGAGACCTGGAGCATGACCGAGGGCAGGACGCTCCGCCCGGCGGACAGTCCGGGGTACATATTCCGGACGCCCAACCAGAACCTGGACGAGTGGACGGCGTTCTACGCCGACTCGTTCACGTTCAAGGTCGGTAGTTGGGGCATCGACGATGTCGTGGCCCGGTACATGATCCGCGAGGACGTGTCCAAGATCAACGTCCTCTCGGAACCGGACGTGACCGTCCTGAACGACACCGAGGCCCGGGTCACGGTCGGACTGAAAGTGCCGAGGACCGTATCCGGCGGGTTCGAATACATCGACACCGGCGTGATCCTGAAGGTCAAGCCCAAGCTCGGCGACCAGGGCCGGATCTACATGGAGTTGAACCCTTCGGTAACCGAGGCGTCGGGCGAGAGAATCGACGTCGTGAACAGCGGCATGGTCTACACCTACGACATACTCAACAACCGGGAACTCAAGGTCAACGTCGAGGTCATCAGCGGCTCGACGGTCCGGGTCGGCGGGCTCACGGACAGCCAGAAGCGCACTTACGAGTCCAAGGTGCCCGTGCTCGGCGACCTGCCGCTCATCGGCTACCTCTTCAAGTGGTACGAGCACTACGAGCCCACGAACGAGATCGTGATCCTGGTTTCGCCGCACATCGTCGAACACATTCCGCCCCGGTGCGCGGCGACGGCCGGCATCTCGGCCCTCACGGTCAATCTCGTGGTCGGCACGACCGACGTCCTGCTCGACTGGTCCGAGGATGTTCCCTTCGATAACGTGGGCGTGGTGCGGTATCATGTGTACCGGGACATCCGGCCGATCATGACCACGACGAACCTGGTCCCCTTGAGCCGCGAAGTCCGCGGGGACGTTACCTCGTGGGTGGATCTGACGCCCAAGCGCCGGGGCGTCACCTACTACTACGCGGTCACCGCCCTGGACGGCGCGGGCAACGAGGAGTCCGTTTCGAACAGCCCGTCGGTCACGGTGCCGAAGCGATGAGCCTCGGCCGGGCGCTCCCCTCCGTCGCGCTGGCCGCCGCGGCCCTGCTGACGGTGGGCTGTCAGAACCCGTTCGACCCCGAGGCGGATCTCCGCCTCATCCGCTGGCAGGCCAACGGCGGCGTCGTCGCCCAGGTCACGCAGTCCCTGGCCGGGGGAAGCGAGATGCAGAACGCCGGGCTCCAGGAAACGTCCATGTACATCGGCAACTTCAGCATGGTGGGCGCCCACATGACCAGCTACGTGGTCGTCTATCGCCAGATCGGCGCCCAGGACCCGCCCGTGTCCCTGCCGGCGGGCTCCGCCATCCCGAGCCTGGGGGGTGCGGCGGGACGCCGGTTCCCGATCGACTTCCACGTCCGGGGCGTCATGAACAACACGGGTAACACGGCGGAAGTCTACGCGTCGGCGCCGCAACTGCAGGTCAGGCTCATCACCCGGGAGCTGCTGACCTACATCTCCCTCAATCTCGGCACGCTCAACGGCGGAATCGACTGCGAGGTCGAGGTCTACGGTTCGGATCACAACGGCCACGACGTCAAAGTCACCGGGACCCTGCACGTGGAGGTGCTGTGATGAAACGCGCCCTGCAGATGGCAGTAACGACGGCGGCCCTCCTCGTCGCGGGAGGCTGCCGGAACCCGTTCGACCCCTCCGCGGACATCGAACTGGCTCGGATCTACGTGCAATTCAGCGGGGCGACGTCGATCGCGATTTACCAGAGCCAGGACCTCCAGAACCTGACCCAACTCACGAGCGCCTGGAGATGGACGGTCAACTGCCACCTCGTCTACAAGAACAAGGTCTCCGCGTACATCGACAGCGTGAACATCACGTACACGGACTCGGCCGGGAACGCGGTCACGTCCTACAAGTCGATCGGCGGCCGTTCCTTCCGAGTCACGTTCCGGATCGAGGGGGTCCGCGACAACACTTCGACCGACGAGAGCGAAGGCGGTGCGACCACGCTCTCGCTCAACGTCGTGGACCGGCGGGTCATCGACGAGCTGATCTCGCCGAGCTACCCGAGCGACAAGGTCATGTTCGCGAACATCGTTCTGCGGGGCGAGGATGCCAACGGCTACGATCTCCGGCTGGAGGGCCGCATCGCGATCTTCCTGTACCCGTAACGGCAGAAACAGGTTCATGCCTCAGGATTCCTCTTTCGACATCCGCTACACCCCCAGCCTCGCCGAAGTCGAGAACGCCTGGCAACAGGCCATGAAGGAGCTCTCCCAGCGCTACGATTTCCGGGGCAGCAGGAGCACGCTCGACCTCGACAAGAAGACTCTCACGTTCGCCCTGCAGACCGAGGACGAACTCAAGCTCAAGAACCTACGCGAGATCCTGGAACGCCGCCTGTCCGGCCGCGGCATCCCGCCCGCGGCCCAGCTGCTGGAGAAGGTGGAGCCTGCGGGAGGCGGCACGGTTCGCCAGAACCTCAAGATCCAGCAGGGGCTGCCCGAGGACCGCATCCCGAAGATCACGGCCGCCGTGAAGGCCACGGGGCTCAAGGTTCGCGCCCAGGTGCAGGGCCAGGAGGTCCGCGTGTTCGCGAGATCGAAGGACGACCTGCAGGCCGTGATCGCCGCGCTCAAACAGCAGAACTTCGGGTGCGCGCTGGACTTCGGCAACTACCGGTAGGACGCGGGAGTCCGTCCCGGCCGCGGCGCCGGGGGCCCCGCACCGGGCGTGGTGCCGCCCACGGCTCCGGCCTCTTCGGGTTCCGCAACCTTCCCAACCTGCTCACCGTCTCGCGACTCGGTCTGACCGGCCTGTTCATCTGGGCGATGTCCTTCGAGGGCCTCGTCAGTTCCTGGATCGCCCTCGTCATCTTCGCCGCCGCGGCCATCACGGACTGGCTGGACGGACACCTCGCGCGGCGATACGGCCTATCCACCCCGTTCGGCGTCTTCATGGACCCGGTGGCCGACAAGGTGCTCATCCTTTCGGCGCTCTTCATGTTCCTCTGGCAGAACCTCGTTCCCGTGTGGATGGTCCTCGTGATCGTCGCCCGGGAGCTCACCGTCACGTCGATCCGCATCACCGTGCTGACCGCGATCCGGGGACGCGTGCTCCCCGCGATGCCGGAAGGCAAGCTCAAGATGGCCTCGCAGATCACGGCCGTGATCGGCACGCTCCTCGTGGTCTGCACCCGTCATACAATCGAGGCCGCGACCGGGCGTCCCTACGGCACCTGGCTGGTCCGCCATGCCCCGTGGGGTCCTCCAACGGCCGGGACGATGGACATGCTCCCCGACCTCCTTCTCCTGGTGGCCACGGCGCTGTCGGTCTACTCCGGTATCGTCTTCTTCATGAAGCACCGGAAACTGCTCTGGTCGCTGTGACGTCGCGGCTCGAAGACGAGCGGAGGAGGGATGCGGCGGCGCTCCTGATCGCCAACGCCTGCGGCCTCGGCCGTCTGCCGCTGGCACCCGGCACCTGGGGGTCCCTGGGCGGCCTCGCGGTCCTGGCCCCCTTGCGGCTCTACTTTCCGCTCGCGTTCGCGGGCACGCTCGCCGTCCTGGCCGGAGCCGGCATCTGGGCGGCCGGGCGGGCCGCGCGGATCCTGCGCCGGAGGGATCCCGGAGAGGTCGTGGTCGACGAGATCCTGGGCATGGGACTCACCATTGCGGCCACGCGGTCGCCCACCCCCGTCTCGCTCCTGGCCGCCTTCCTCCTGTTCCGGCTCTTCGACATTCTCAAGCCGCCTCCCCTGCGCCGGCTGGAGCGCCTGCCCGGCGGCATCGGGATCGTTGCGGACGACGTCGGCGCCGCCGTCTGGGCCGGCGCCTTCCTGTGGCTCCTCCGCCTCTGACGAGCGGGCGCCCGGCCTCCCGCCCCGCGTGGGGCCTGGCCGCCGTCGCGCTAGCGGGGACGATCGCCCTCGTCCATGGCGCCGGCGGCATGCCCTTCTTCCGGGACCGGCTCTACTACTTCCTCCCCCAGTACGATGCGTGCCGGCAGGCCATCAATGCCGGGGAAGTGCCCCTGTGGAACCCGTTCACGAACTGCGGCCAGCCGCTGCTCGCAACCTGGCAGGTGGGCCTCGGGTCCCCGTTCTCGCTTCCGTTCCTGCTTCTCCCCTGGCATCACGCGGTTCCGGCCTTCTGGTTCCTGATCCTGTCGTTCGCGGCAGCGGGCACCTACGCCCTGGGCCTCCGCGCCGGGTTGGGCCCCTTCGGGTCCGCCATCGCCGCCGTCGTCTATGCCGGGGCCGCGCCCCTGCGCACGCTCGGCGAGTGGCCGAACATCGTCGTGAGCCTGGCCGCCCTCCCCGCCCTGCTGGCCGCAGGCGTGGACCTCGCCCGGGGCCGCGCCGGGGCGACCGCCGCCTTCGGGCTCCTCGCCGCCCTCCAGCTCCTGGCCGGGCAGCCGCGGCAGGTACTGATGGCCGCCCTCACGGTTGGCCTCTGGCTCCTTGCGCTGACCGCCGGCCCGGCGCGGGGTTTCGGTGTCCGCCGAAACCCCGGCGGCTCGTCCTCGAGCCGACTGGCCGTCGCCGGGCTTCTGGCACTCGGAGCGGCCGCGATGCAGATGCTCCCGACGATCGAGCTGTGGACTCTCTCCGACCGCCGGCTCTCCGGCGTTCCCGCCTCGACCGTCCGGGAAAGCTTCCTCCACGCATCCGATGCGTGGACGCTCGTCTTCGCGCGCGGCTGGGGCACCGAGGGCCGGATCCTGGACCCCCATCGCCTCCTGACCCCGCGGCTCTATTTCGGGTGGATCGGGCTCTGGCTCGCCGCCCTGGGCCTCGCCGCCGCCCGCGGGCCGGTGCGCCGGTTCGCCCTGCTCAGCTTGCCCGCGGGCGTCCTGATCGCGGCGGGCGGGCCATTCCTGGAGGCTGCGATCCGTTTCCTCGGGAAGGAAGAACCCGCCCTCCGGTACCTGGGCCATCTCGTCCTGATCGGCTGGCCGGGACTGTGCCTGCTCGTCGGGCTGGGCGCCGAACGTATGGCCGGAAAGGCCGGCCGGAGGACGCCGGCGGACGGCGCATGGGCGGCGTGGATCGCCGCCGGCGCGGCAGCCGTCGCCGCCTTCATGTGGTCCCCGGGTGGACGCCTGCTGGCCGGCGCGGTGGCGGGAGCTGACTCCGTAGCCGCCGGAAGGTGGCTGGAAGCGATCCGGGCGGATGCGCTCGTCGCGGCCGGCGCGGTCGGCGCGGGCTGGTTCGCGGCGCGCTCGGGCGCCGGAGCGCCCGTGCGCCGCATCGCCCTTGTCGCGGGTCTCGCGGCCGACCTCGGGTGGGCCGCCCACGCCCACGAGATCAAGGCGCCTGCGGCCGCCTTCCCCAGACCTTCCGCGATCGACCGGTTCGGACTGGACCGGGATCGCGTGTTCGCCCCAAGCTGGACTATCCAGGTCTGGAACGACGACTCGCCCCGTACCGTCCTAGACCACTACCAGGCACGCTGGACCCTCCTTTCCCCGAACATTCCCCAGGTCTTCCGGGTTCACAACGCCTTCGGCTACGAGCCGCTGTGCCTGTCCGCCACCCGCGAGCTCTTCGGCGCCTTCGACAACGCCCTCGGCCCGGTCATGCCCGGGGTGGAAGCCACCGGCGTCCGCTGGATCCTGGGCCCCCTGTCCGACGCGCCGCCGGGCTGGCGGGTGCGGGAGAAGCTCGTCGGCGACTGGGGGCTGATGGAATCACCCCTCCCCCGGTCGTCCCTGCTCGTCCTCCCTTCCCGCGCTTCCGGGCTTCCCTGGAGGTCGCTCGCCCGGCTGACCCCGGCGGGAACGGCCGCCGTCCAACGGGAGACCTGGAACACCCTCGAGATCGATGTCCGGAGCCGGACGGACGCCATTGTCACGCCGACCACGCCGTCGTATCCGGGATGGCGCGCGTCGGTCAACGGCGTGCGCCGGCAGTTGTGCCGGGCGGGAGCCCTGTTCGTCGCGGTTCCCGTCCCGGCCGGCCGGTCGCGCGTCCGCCTGGATTACGTGCCGCTGTCGTTCGCACTGGGGCTGTTCCTGAGCAGCCTGGCTCTCGGTGCCGCCGCCACGCTCGGCTGTGTCGTTTTCCGCCGGTAGCCTGCGTCCCCTTCTGGCCGCCGGCTGGGGCCTCCTCGCCCTGGTCACCATCGCCGCCAGCACCTTCCCCGCATGGCCCGGCCTGGTCGCGTCGTTCGCCGCCCTGCCCCATCTCGTCCGGCCGGTGACCCCGGAAGCCTTCGCCGCGCACTGGTGCCGGGTGCTCGCGGCCGCGGCGGCCGCCGCGATCGCGGTCCTCGCGGCCGCCGGGCTGGGCGCCGCACTCGGCCGGGTCGCCTGCCGGCGGTTGCGCGCGGCCGGCGCCATGGATTTCTGCGCGCGCGCTCTCGCCGGACTCGCGGTCATCGCCGCAACGGGGTTGGGTGTCGGGCTGGCGGGCCTCCTCTTCCCTGCGGTGACGACGCTCGCGACGCTCGTCCTGGTCGCCGCCGGGCTCCGCGCCGGGCCCCGGTGCCCCAAGCCTTCGCGTCCCGCGGGAGCCGCGGCCGGTCCCTTCCTGGCAACGGCGGCTCTCTTCGCCGGCTGGGGCCTTCTCGCCGTGCCGCCGCAGACCTGGGTGGACACGCTCGGGTACCATCTCGGAGCCCCGGCGTTCTGGGGGCGCCTCCATCGCGTCGCCTTCGCGCCGGAGAGCCGGTTCCAGTACCCGCTCCTATTCGAGCACCTGATCTCGCTGACGGGCGGCCTCCTCCCTCCGGCCGCGCTCAACGTCGCGATCCTCGGGCTCCTGACCGTGCTCCTGGCGGCCTGGACCGCGCGCCGGTTCGGGCCGACCGCCGGATGGCTCGCCGCTGCGGGGTGGCTCGCCTCCGCGCAGGCCGGATTCCTCGCCGTGCACGTCAAGCACGACCTCCTTGCGGCGGCGTTCCTGCTCGCGGCCGTCGCCGCCTGGGACGGGGGCTTGCCGATGCTGGGTGTCGGGGCCGCGCTCGGCTGGACCTTCGCCGCCAAGTACCCGAGTGCCGCGCCCGGGCTCGCGATCGTGGCCGCCGTGGCCCTATCCGGCAGACGCAAGCTCTTCCGGCTCGCGCTCCTCGGGGCGGGCGGGCTGGCCGCCGCCGCGCCCTTCGCCGCAACCTGCTGGCTCCTGACGGGGAACCCGGTCTTTCCCTCCCTGTTCCCGGGACTGGGCTGGGGGGAGGCCGAGCGGGAGGCCTTCAGCCTGCTGGGATGCCCCGGCCGGGACCTGGACCTGGCCGACCCCGAGGGTCTGCCCCGCGCGGTCGTGCGCCTCGGTTCCGAGATGACGCCCCTGGCGTGGGCCGGCCTGCCGCTCCTCGCCCTCGGCGCCCCCCCTCCCGCCGGACGCATCCTCGCCGTAGTCGCGACCGCTGTCCTGTGCTGGGCCCTCTGGATTCCCTGCTTCCGGTTCATGGTCCCCGTCTTCCCCCTCCTCGCCGCGCTCGGGGCCGCCGGCTTGAGCTCGGCCGGCGGCGGCTCCCCGGCCCGGCGCCGGGCGGCCGGGACCCTCGCCGCCGGCGCCGTCGCCCTGGGCGCGATCCAGGCGGCCGTGATGGCGGACTTCGGGTCCAGCCGGCTCGCGGCGGCCCTCGGGTTGGAGCCGGCCTCCCGCCATTGCGCGCGTGTGCTGACGACCTACCAGGCCGCCGTCGACGCCGCCGGCGCACTGCCGGCCTCGGGCCGCGTGCTCCTCGTCGGCGAGTCGCGCGGCATGCCGTTCAACCGCGTCCGGACCACGCTGTCCCAGTACGTCCTGGACGATCCGCTTCCGCTCGTGTTCGCTCGCGAGTCCCGGAGCACATCGGAAATCGCGAAGCGGTTTCGCCAGCTCGGCATCGCGTCCGTCGTCCTCAACCACGTCACGAGCGAGTACCGGGGCAGCATCACGGCGCAGGCCTTCCCCTGGCCGCCCGCGGCGCTCGCGCGGTATCGTGACTTCTGGGGACGATGGGCCGAGAACCTGCCTGCTCCCCGGTCGGCCGACGCCGAGAACGGCGGATTCGCCTTCTACCGGCTCCGCCGGCAACCCGGTCCCGCGGCGTCCGCAATGTCCTTCCTCCCCGGCACCGAGGGGCTGGGCCTCGTCGTCCGGGGCGAAGAGCGTTTCACGGCCCGGCGCCTCGAGACCGTCCTCCAGTTCGCGCCCGGGGTCGCCCAGCTTCAGTCCAGGCTCTGGACGGCCCTGCTCGCCGCCGGCGAGTACCGCGCCGCCGAGGTCTGGATCCGGAACGGGCTGAGCCGGGGCTTCCGGAGCGCCGATGTCTGGGCCAGCCTGGGCGCGTCGCTCCGCGGCCAGGGACGCCTGCGCGACGCGGCCGGCGCCTTCCGCCAGGCGCAGTCCCTCGATCCCGCGAATCCCGCCTACGCCCGCCTGCTCGGCGAATGCGAGGCGGCCCGCCTGACGCCAACCATCCGCTAGTTGCCAATCCTGCTCGGGGAAAGGGACAATGATCCCATGCTGGCTCGGGCGGTCAAACTCGGTTCCCGTGTGTCGATCGGCGGGCGCGCCCCTCTTGGTGGGCGCACACAGCTCGCGCTGATCGCGGGTCCCTGCGTCATCGAGGGCGAATCCTTCACGCTCCGGGTGGCGGAGCGGCTGGCGGCCTTCGCCCGCCGGAACCGGGTCCCACTCGTGTTCAAGGCTTCCTTCGACAAGGCGAACCGGACCTCCGGTTCCTCGTTCCGGGGACCGGGGCTCGGCGAAGGCCTCCGCATCCTCGCCCGCGTCCGGCGCGAGACCGGCCTTCCGGTCACGACGGACGTCCACGAGACCCGCCAGGTTCCGGCCGTGGCCGAAGCCGTGGATCTCCTCCAGATCCCGGCCTTCCTCGCCCGGCAGACCGACTTGCTCGCCGCGGCGGGGCGGGCGGGCCGGCCCGTGAATCTCAAGAAGGCCCAGTTCATGGCGCCCGAGGACATGGCGCACGCGGTGGCGAAGGTTCGCGCGGCCGGGGCCCGGGACGTTCTCGTCACCGAGCGCGGGACGAGCTTCGGATACCACAATCTCGTCGTGGACATGCGGTCGCTCGAGAAGCTCCGGCGCCTGCCCGCGGCAGTCGTCTTCGACGCCACGCACTCGGTCCAGCGGCCCGCCGGGTTGGGTACCGCCTCCGGAGGCGACCGCGAGTTCGTGCCCGCGCTCGTCCGAGCCGCCTGCGCGGTCGGCGTGGACGCGCTCTTCCTCGAGGTGCACCCGGAGCCGGCCCGCGCTAAGTCGGACGGGGCGAACGCGTGGCCGCTCCGCGACCTCGAGGCGCTCTGGGACCAGGCGCTGGCCGCGGACCGGATCTCCAGAACCGGCCGAAGGAAGGGATCATGAAGCCCACGGCGGCCCGGGTGGCGGCCGGCTGGCTCAGAGCCAGTGCGCGCCTCAAGGTGGCGCTGGCCCGGACCCACGGACCCGTCTTCGACCGGGCCGGCGGGCTCCTGGTCGAGGCCCTGCGCGGCGGCGGCAAGATCCTGCTCTTCGGCAACGGCGGGAGCGCCGCCGACGCCCAGCACATCGCGGCCGAACTGGTCGTCCGGTTCCTCCGGAATCGCGGAGCCCTGCCCGCCATCGCCCTGACGACGGACACCTCCGTGCTCACGGCGGCGTCCAACGACTGGGGAGCCGACCGCGTGTTCTCGCGGCAGGTCGAGGCGCTGGCCCGCCCCGGCGATGTCGTGATCGCGATCTCGACCTCGGGGACCTCCCCGAACGTGCGTGCGGGCATCCGCGCCGCCCGGGCGCGGGGCGCCTCCGTGATCGGTCTCACGGGAGCGAAGGGCCGCTCGATGGCGAAGGCGTGCGACGTCTGCTTCGTGGTGCCGTCCCGGTTCACGCCCCAGATCCAGGAATCCCACATCGCGATCGGCCACATCCTGTGCGAGCTGATCGACCGGGAGTTCGGTGGCTAGCGCACGGTGGCGGGCCCTCCTCGGCCGGTTCCCCGGGAAACGGGTCCTGGTCGTGGGCGACATCATCCTCGACGAGTACCTCGTGGGTGACGTGAGCCGGATCTCGCCCGAGGCGCCGATTCCGGTCGTTCAACTGCGCGAGGCCTCAACGACGCTCGGTGCGGCGGGATACACCGCGAGCCACGTGCGGCACCTCGGGGGCGAGGCGCTCCTGTGCGGCGTGGTGGGCGACGATCCGGCCGGCGCCCAGCTCCGCGGTCTGCTCCGCGAGCGCGGGATCGGCGCGGCGGGGCTCGTGACCGACCGCTCCCGGCCCACGATCATAAAGACGCGCGTGATCGCCCAGCACCAGCAGATGCTGCGCATCGACCGGGAGAAGACCGACCCCGTCTCGTCCGCCGATTGTGGCGCCATGCTTGTCTACGTCGAGCGCGTCATGCCCTCCGTCGACGCCGTCATCTGCTCCGACTACGACAAGGGAGCCTTCACCCCCGCCCTCATCCGGGGGCTGATCCGGGCGGCGCGGCGCCGCCGCGTCCCCGTGGCCGTCAATCCCAAGCCCCGCCTCGCGCTGGCGTTCCGGGGCGCCACGGTGCTCAGCCTCAACCTCGCCGAGGCGTCCGCCTCCCTCCGGCGCCCCCTGCCGGACCTGCCCGCTCTCGTCCGCGGCGGATCCGAGCTCCGGCGCCGGCTGGGGGCCTCCGGCGTCATCGTGACCCGGCACTCGGAAGGGCTCGTCCTGTTCACCCGCGGCCGCCCGCTCTCGATTCCGGCCCGCGCCCGCGAGGTCTTCGACGTGACCGGCGCCGGTGACACCGTCATCGCCGTAGCCGCGATGGGGCTCGCCGCGGGCGGGACGCTCGCCGACTCCGTCCAGATCGCGAACGTCGCCGCCGGCATCGAGGTGGGCAAGCTCGGCTGTGCGCTCGTGAGCCGGAACGAGATCAGGCGGGAATTGTAGCAGAGATGTCCGGCGCGATTCCGCTCCCGCGCCTGCTCCGGATCCTGCGGCGTTCGCGCGGCAGGAAGCGCATCGTCTTCACGAACGGGGTCTTCGACCTCCTCCACGTCGGGCACGCGCGGTACCTCGCCGCGGCACGCCGGAGCGGCGATCTGCTGGTCGTAGGGCTGAACGCGGACTGCTCGGTTCGCCGGATCAAGGGGCCAAGGCGCCCGATCGTCCCCGAGCGCGAGCGCGCGGAAATACTCGGGGCCCTGCGCAGCGTGGACCACGTGGTCCTGTTCCGCGACGACACGCCCGAGCGGCTGATCCGCGCGATCCGGCCGGACGTGCTGGTCAAGGGGGCGGACTGGAAGCCCGGGCAGATCGTGGGGGCCGATTTCGTGAAGCGGAACGGCGGGCGCGTGGTCCGGATCCGGCTCGCCCGCGGCCGGTCCACGACCGCCCTCGTCCGCCGCATCGCGGGACTCAACCGTCCGTGACGAGGGCTCTATGTGTCATCCCGTCCCGGTGGGGATCCATCCGCCTGCGCGCCAAGGCCCTCCAGCGCATCGGGGGGAAACCCATGGTCCAGCACGTGTGGGAACGCGCGACGGCCGCCCGGGTCTTCGCCCGGGTCATCGTCGCCACGGACGACGTCCGCATCCGCGACGCCGTCGCCGGGTTCGGCGGGGAAGCGATGATGACGTCGAAGGCCCTGAAGTCCGGGACCGACCGCGTGGCCGCCGTGGCGCGGCGAGTGCGCCTGCCACTGGTAATCAACCTGCAGGGCGACGAGCCGTTCATATCCCCGGCGGCGCTGGCAAAGCTGGTGCGCGCGATGCGCGCCGACCCGGCCTGCCGTTTCGGCACGATCGCGCGCCGGACCCGCTGGCGGGACATAGCGGCCAATCCGAATGCGGTCAAGATCGTGACCGACGGTCGCGGCCGGGCGATCTACTTCTCGCGGGCGCCCGTTCCCTTCGACTGGACGGGGCAAGACGTCCTGCTCCAGCACCTGGGCGTCTACGCCTACCGCCGGGCGTTCCTCCTCGGGTTCTCGCGGATGCCCCGCAGCGCGCTCGAGCGCCGGGAGCGGCTTGAACAGCTCCGCGTTTTGGAGTATGGTATCCGTCCGAAGGTGGTGGTGACTGAGACACCGGCACTGAGCGTTGATACGCCATCCGACTTACAACGTGCCCGCGCATGGCTGACTCGTCGGCGGCAGCGCCGCGCAGGATGACGGGAAAACAGCACACTAAGCTGATTTTCGTCACGGGCGGTGTCGTCTCCTCTCTCGGCAAGGGCATAGCGGCCGCTTCCATCGGCAACCTCCTCGAAGCCAGCGGCCTCAAGGTCACCCTCCAGAAGATCGACCCCTACATCAACGTCGACGCCGGCACGATGAACCCCTTCCAGCACGGCGAAGTCTACGTGACCCAGGACGGGGCCGAGACGGACCTCGACCTCGGCCACTACGAGCGGTTCACGCACGCCACGCTCTCAGCCAACAACAACCTTACGACGGGGAAGATATACGGGAACGTCATCGCCAAGGAGCGCAAGGGCGACTACCTCGGCAAGACCGTGCAGGTCGTGCCGCACATCACCGGGGAGATCAAGGAGCGCATCCTCCAGGTCGTACGCGACTCTGCGGCCGACGTCGGGATCGTCGAGGTGGGTGGCACGGTCGGGGACATCGAGGGGTTGCCATTCATCGAGGCCATCCGGGAGCTCCGCCTCGAACTCGGCTTCGACAACACGCTCTTTGTCCACGTGACCCTGGTCCCCTACATCGCGACGGCGGGCGAGGCCAAGACCAAGCCGACCCAGCACTCGGTCGGAGAGCTTCGCCGGATCGGCGTCCAACCCGACGTCCTCCTGTGCCGCACCGAGCGTCCCCTGTCCCGCGATGTCCGTGCCAAGATCGCGATGTTCTGCAATGTCGCCGAGGAGGCCGTCATCCAGGCCCGCGACGTGTCCTGCATCTACGAGGTGCCCTTGCGCTTCCACGAACAGAAGCTCGACGAGGTGCTCATCCGCCGGCTCAAACTGCGCGCGAAGGTCCAGGATCTACGGCCATGGAAGCGCCTGGTCGAACGGCTCACGCATCCCCGGCATGAGGTGGCGCTTGCCGTCGTCGGGAAGTACATCGACCTCAAGGACGCGTACAAGTCGATCGCCGAATCGCTCATGCACGCGGGGGCGGCGAACAACGCCCGCGTGAACGTCAAGTGGATCGATTCCGAGCAGATCGAGGACGAGGGAGTCCAGCTCCTGGCCGGCCAGCACGGCGTCCTGGTCCCGGGCGGATTCGGCAACCGTGGGATCGAGGGCAAGATCGAGGCTATCCGGTGGGCCCGCGAGAAACGGGTCCCGTTCTTCGGCATCTGCCTCGGCATGCAGGTGGCCGTGATCGAGTTCGGCCGGCACGTGCTCGGCCTGCGCCGGGCCAACTCGACCGAGTTCGACCCCAAGTCGCCGCATCCGGTCATCGACCTGATGCGGGAGCAGAAGAGCGTCAAGGAGATGGGCGGCACGATGCGGCTGGGATCGTACCCCTGCCGGATCACGAAACCGTCGGCGGCCTACCGCGCCTACGGCCGGGAGGTCATCTTCGAGCGCCACCGGCACCGGTTCGAGTTCAACAACGCCTACCGGGAGCAATACGTGAAGGGCGGCCTCAAGTTCGGAGGGCTCTCACCCGACGGCAAGCTCGTGGAGATGATCGAACTGCCCAGTCACCCCTGGTTCGTCGCGGGCCAGTTCCACCCCGAGTTCCAGTCCCGGCCGATGAACGCTCATCCCCTCTTCCGCGAATTCGTGAGGGCCGCCCTCGACCACGCACGGAGCTCCCCCCCCGCCCGTCCGGCCTGATGAAGGGGCGGGCCGATCCCCGGGAGGACGGGTGGTGGACCCTGTGGATTGACGGTGGGGCGCGGGGGAATCCCGGCCCGGCGGGCGCGGGGGCGGTCCTGCGCGATCCCGCGGGGCGCCCGGTCGCGGCGCGTGCCTTCCCCCTCGGACGCACCACGAATAACGACGCCGAGTACGCGGGGTTGATCCACGGGCTTGGGCTGGCGCGGGAGGCGGGCGCGCGCCGGGTCGAGGTCCGGTCCGACAGCGAACTGCTCGTGCGTCAGATGACCGGCGAATACCGGATCCGGGCGATTCACCTCAAGGAGGCCGCCGCGCAGGCCCGCCGGCTCGCCCAGGCCTTCGCGGACACCCGGTTCATCTCCATCCCGCGCGCCGCAAACCGGGAGGCCGACCGGCTGGCGAACCGGGCCATGGACCAGGTCGAACGCGGACGCCAAGTCAGGAGGCCCGGCGGCATGGTAAGGTCTTAAGCATGCCGCGCGCCCGCACGACCCGGACCGGACCCGTCGGAGGCCTGTCCTTCCTCATGGCCTTCTTCGGATTCTTCGCGCTCCTGTCGGTGGTGGCCCTCATCCGGCTTCAGGGGAACCCGATCTTCCTGTTCATGCTCCTGCTCTGCGTCGCCAGCCTGGTCACCATCTGGCGGTTGGACCGGGAAGACGAGCCAGGCCGTTCCGGGCGTGCCGGTCGAAGCACGCGTTCCCGCCGCTGACCCGCCCCGTTAATTAACCGTCGTTCTGAAGCAGGCGCACCCCGTGGTCTGGACGCCCGCGTAGGGCACCGTCCACCTCAGCCACCGGGTCCCAGCCACGGGATTCCCGTTGGTGAACGAAGCCGGCGGCGGCGCCACCCCCGATTGCTGCACGGAGTAGCCCACCGTCACGGCGACCCCGTTCGTGTTGCCGCATGAGAATGCCGCCACGGAGGCCTCCGGTACGAAGGTCGACCCCCCGGGCACCGCGTCGGTCACCATGAACGTGAATGCCGACGCCGACGAGTAGTTGCTCCAGCAGATCTTGAACTGCACGGTGTCCCCGGACGCCGCGACCTGAATACGCGGTTCCTTGGTCAGCTTGACGTCAACGCCCACGACCAGGACCGTGCCCAGCCCCGTCACCGACCCGTCCGCCGTGTCGTTCGCCACGATCGACTGGAGGCCGAGGCGCGTGAACATGACGTTCATGAAGATCTTGACGCCGTTGTTGTAGGGGCTTACGCCGCAGCCGACCCCCGCGTCGCTCTTCCAGGTGTAGTTGTAGCCGTCCATGGCCGAGCCCTCGATCTTCGCGCTCGGGTCGGTGGAGGTGAACGACGTGGTCCCGCAATAGTCGGTCTTCGTGTTCCCGGTCTGCGTCGTCACGATCAGGGTCAGCCAGAAGCTCTGCCCGCTGAAAACGATCGGCGGGGCGATGATGGTGTAGAAAGTCCCCTGCGAGACGAACGGAAGGGTGTAGTACTTCTCGCTGATCTGGGACTGGATGAACTCCACCACGGCATCCTGGATCACGCCGCCGACCGTGATCTCCCAGTTGCGATTGGTGAAACCCGTGAAGCCGGTGAGGCTCCGGAACGAGACGACCTGGTCGGGTCCGTTCGTCGTGTACCGGGCGTCGTAGCCGGGCCCCGTCTGGTAGGAACGAAGCCGGGGCGCCATTCCGGCCGCCGGGCAGAAGACATCGATCGTGTAGATCTCGTTGATCGGACTCCCCGAGCAGTTCTTGGCCGCGGAGAAGTTGTATGCGGTTTGAGACAGCCAGAAGTTCTGCCCGGACTTCTGGCCCGAGATGTCGTGCAGGATGCCGCCGGACGAGAATGAACCGGAGAGGTCCGCGCCCATCATGACCTGGAGCGCGGCGTTCGGCGTGACCTGGTCCACGCGGATGAACCAGTGCGGGGTCGGGTTCCCGAACGTCGTCGGCAGGACGCCCGCGATGTAGTTCGCCCCGTAGACGTCCGGGTTCCCGACGTTCGCGATCCCCGCCGGCACCGTTCCATTGAAGATCTGGGTCCAGGAGCCCGCCGGGTTCGTGTTGTACATCGATCCCACCGGATCGTACCGGTACATGCGGTAGTCGCACGGCACGGCCCCCACGTTCATGACCGCGATGTTGGTGGAAGCGCCCGTCCAGCCCTGCCGGAAGGGAAAGCAGTAGAACGTCCCGGGGGTGCCGGCCTTGGAGACGAGGAGCCCGGTCTCGCGCATGGGTGACATGATGCCCCGCTGGGAGTTGCCGTTGTAGAGCTCGCGCCATACGAGGTTGTTCGTCACCGACGAGACCACCCGGTACGACTGCTCGTTCCAGAAGTACGCCGGGGTGCTCTGGTTGTGGGCGAACGCCGTGCTGACGCGCCAGATGGTCCCCGGGTCGAGTTCGCCGAGCTCCATGAATTCCCAGGCCATGTTGGCGGGCTCCCACCGGAAGAGCAGTTCCGTGGTCGCCAGGCTGTCGCTCGTGTTGATGACGAAGAACTCGTCCCCGGGAGGCGCGCCCGTGAACGTGTTCTGCATGAACCCGTAGTGGATCCGGCCGCTGAACGTGAGACTCGACGCGGTCGAGAACGCCCAGCGGTCCGCGGAGCCGTCCTCGGAGTTCGTCATCAGCTCCCACACGAACGGCGCGTTCGAGATCACCTTGTAGAGGATGTGGGTCGGGTATACCCCCGCGATCGGGAAGGTGTTGTCGTACGCGACCGGCCAGTAGCACGCGGGCACCCGTTCCGCCTTGCATCCCGGCCATCCCCCGTCCGCAAACCCGCCCGAGCAGGTCCCCGCCTGGTCCGCGATCGTCGGGCTCACCCCGCCCGCGTTCGCGAAAACGTCGTTGCAGTGCTCCTGCTTGTAGAGGGTGAAGTTGGTCATCTTGTTGAGCGGGAAGAAGTGAATGTGGAACGCCTGCCCGCCCTCGTTCGTGGACTCCGTGCACTGGTACCCGTAGGCGCCGTAGGCGATGTACGTCGTGCGCAGGACGATCTGGGCGTCGTGAATGAACTCGCGCGGCGCGCCCGCGTGCCCCGTCCCGTTCACGACCCCGGACCGGCCCAGCTCGAGCAGGGAGAAGTGATTCGACGCCGTTGACCCCGCCGACGCCGTGATCCGAACGCTTCCCTTCCACCGGAGCTCGAGCGTCATCCCCGGCGGCATGTCCAGCGTCCAAGTCAGGATCGTCCGGGCCCCCGAGAGGACGCGGCCCGGAGATGCCGCCGCGCACCCCGACGGCGTCATCGTCCACCCGACGCAGGGATCGTCGAACCCGCCGCCGTCACCCCACGGATTCAGTTCGGCCGGCACGGTATCCCACATCTTGACCGACCACCAGGTCTTGGTCGCCGACACGTTCTTGATGAAGACCGAGTAGATCATCTCGTCGTCGGGCAGGCCGATCTTGCCCGCGAGGAGGATGTCGTTGTCCCCAAGCATCCAGAAGAGGTACCGCCGTACGACCGTGCGGGCGGGCTGGGAAGACACCTGGTTGGGCGTGCAGACACCGGGCCCGATCCAGTTCACGGCGGCGCGATTGTCGAGCCGCGCGTTCTCCGGCGCCGCCACGTCCCCCGACCCCGGCTCGAAGGACTCTCCGTTGCCCCAGTCCACGGTGGCGGCAAAGGTCAGCTCGGAAGTCGGCCCCCCGGTCACCACGTCCCCGGCCAGCGTCCAGCGCAGGCGCGACGGCGGACCGGGATCGGGATCCCACCCGGGATCCGGCGCCGGCGTGGCGGTGCCGTACGCGTAGTGCGTATACGGCGGCAGGCTGTCCGTCACGATGATGTTCGAAAGCGCGGCAGTCCCGGGCCGCCCGTAGGTCACCGTGTAGGTCACCGTGTCCCCCGGGGCCGCCGTCGTGGGCCCGGTCTTGAGCACGTACTCGATCGTCTGCTTGAGACTGCTCATGTCGCCCCACGGCACCGCGCATCCCTGGTTGTCCGTGATCGACCCGTACCAGATCGGGTTGGCCACGGAGTTGACAGGGAACCCGAGCTCGACGATGGCCTGGTCGGTCGGACACGGGACCATGTCCACGTAGAGATCGACGGTTATGACTTGACTGCAGGTCACGCAGAGGGCGTCGCACAGGTTGAAATCCGGCGAGTTCCCTGCCCAGGTCCACGCCGGGTAGACGCCCGAATCCTCGGTGTAGAACCCCGCGTACGTCAGCGTGAGCAGCCCGGTATCGACAATCCCCTTGCCGGCAAGACACGAGATCTCGGCGTAGACGCCCTTGAAGTCGGCGGCTCCCGCAGTCCCGAAGTTCACGACCGTCAGCCCGCGGATGATCTCGCTCGTGTAGCCACAGCCGTAGCACACGAGGACGTCGAACGACCCAACGTGTGCCTGCGTCCAGTTCGGCCAGAGATACTGGAGCGACGCCCCGCCGTTGTCGTAGGAATCCACGATGCACCCGTCCCCGCGGACCGCCACGGGAAGCACCGTCAACCCCAGGAAGAGGACGATAGCCTTTGCGTGGTTAGCCGTGATCACGCGCCTCCCTGGAGTACCTTGGTCCCGGGCCACCGGCCAAGCCGATGGACCCATCGCCCGCCCTCGCCCCGTGACTCCAGAGTACCGTAGCACAGCGTCCACGAATCACTCCTCTCCCCACGTGTCAAAAAAGGCCAACAGAGGACGCCCAAGGGAAGGCGGTGACGCCGGGAGGCAGGTTGAATCCTTGTGTACTCAGGTATATAGTGAGGGTGTCAATACCGTCAGGCCAGAGGGAGGGCTGACAGATGCCGGTGGGTACGACGGTCGGATTGCCCCCGGGTGGTTCAGTAGAGCATCTCGCCAATCCCCCCTCGCTGGTTCAAGTCAATGACGGTTGAGGAGGAGACGAAAACGGTTTCGTTTTGATGTGGGGTGTCGGCGAGCCCCCGGAGGATCTGCGAGCCAAGCTCCCTCTCGATCCCACCCAAAGGCTCAGCCTCCGGGTGAAGTAGTACAACTGCTCCCCAGATTGCTCCCGGCGCCCCCAGCTTCGTACCCGAGGGGGGGAACCAAAAGTTCCCCCCCTTCGGCGTTCGGCATTCGATATCTGAAGTCAATGTATGCCTCACTGCTCCCCCTCTCCTGATCACTCCACTGCTAAGATACGGACCATGAAAGAGACCAAGTTCGCGGGAGTGTTCGTTGCCACGATCACGCCTTACGATGCGCGCGGAGCCGTGGACGCCGCAACGGCCCGCACGCTGACCCAGTATCTCGTCGGCCACGGCGTCCAGGGCGTCTGCCCCGCCGGAACGACGGGCGAGTTTCCGCTTCTCACCCGCGAGGAGAAGGCCCGGGTCGGACAGGCCGCCTGTCAGGGCGCGGCGGGACGGGCGTGCGTCGTGGCGGGCACCTGGGGGGCAACGGCGGAAGAGCGCGTATGGCTCGCGAACCAGGCCGAGGCCGCGGGAGCGTCCGCGGTATTCCTCACCGTGCCCCACTTTTTCGCGTCCCCGCCCGCGTACCTGCTCGAATGGTACCGGGGGGTGCGGCGCGCCGTCGGGATCCCGGTCGTCGCGTACAACATCCCCCAGTGCACGGCCAACGAGATTCCGTTGGAGGTGCTCGACACGCTCGCCGGCGAAGGCACGATCCAGGGGTACAAGGACTCGTCGCACGACCCGAAACGCCTCGAGGCGGTCGTGAAACTGCTCAAGGGCCGGATCGCCGTGTTCGGCGGAAGCGAAGGCCTCTTCGTCCGGGCACGCGAGCTCGGCGCGGACGGGCTGATTTCCGGGGCCGCCAACTGCTACCCGCGTACCGTTCTGGCGGTGTGGAGCGGCAACAAGGACGCCGGCGACCGGCTGGGAAGGATCAAGTCCGTCCTCGCCAAACACGGCACCTTCGCTTCGCTCAAGTATGTGCTGACTCTCCGGGGAATCCCGGCAGGACCCCCGCGCGAACCCATCGCCCCGCTGACCGACGAGGGACGCCGGGATCTCGAGACGCTCGAGAAGGAGTTCGGCAAGGATCTCTGACACCCGGACGGGTGTCTTCGAGTTGCTCCGGACGTCGCAACTCGCCTATCTAGTTCGAGAGTCTTCCAGCCGGTCTAGGTCCTTCCAACGCCGGTGGACCCAGAACCAGTGGGTTGGCGCCTCGCGGACCCAGCCTTCGACCTGTGTCGTAAGCCGCGCCGTGCACTCAGTAAGGGCCTCCCGGGACCGGTCGGCCGGGGGCTCGATGGGCGGGTCGATCACGAGCCGAAAGCGCCCCGGGATGGTCCGCATAAGCCGCATGGGAACGAGCGGCGCCCCGGTCCGGGCCGCGAGGAATGCTGCGCCGATCGCGGTGCGGGCGGGGTGGCCGAAGAACGGCACGTCGACGCCGGCCGGGTAGTGCTGGTCCACGAGAAGACAGACCACCCCTCCCTGCCCCAGGGCCTCGAGGCACTTGAGGGCGGCGAGATGCCGCGGAGCGTCGTTGATGATCCCGCACCCCGCCCGGGCCTGCCAGTCGGAGAAGAGCGCGGCGATCGCGGTATTCCTCGGGGGACGGTACAGGAAGCTGAACGGCACGCCCAGCGTTGGCACCGCCACCCCCAGCATCGGAAAGGGCCCGAAATGCGCGCTCGCGCCCACGACCCCCCGGCCCCGCGCGAGCGCGGCCCGCAGGTACTCCTCGCCCCGGACTTCGAGCCTGGAGGCGAACCCGGCGGGAGGGAGGCGGTAGAGAAGAAGGAGGTCCTTGAACGCGGTTGCCGCGTGGCGGTAGGCCTCCCGCAGGATCACGTCGAGCTCGGCGTCCGTCTTCTCCCCCCCGAAAGCCCGGCGCAGGTTGCGCATGGCGACCCGGCGGCGGGACGGGACGGCGACCATGGCGGCGCGGGCGGCGAGACGGGCCAGCCGTTCCGCCGCCCGATCCCCCAGGGCGAGGCTGATGCGGACGACGGCGAGAAGCGCCGAGGCCCCGACCCAGTCGACGATCCTCTTGATCACCGGTCCATTATGGACCAGCATATGCCCGCGCCCACAGTGTGCCTACCCGCCCAGGCCCGCTACCAGTGGTCGAACCTGACCACCTCGTCGAACGCTTTCCGGGGCTTCGCGTCGGGCGTCTCCGCGGGCCACCCGAGCGGGGTCATCGCGACCACGCGGGCCCCGTCCGGAACGCCCAGGATCGCCTTGACCTTGGCCTCCTCGAAGGACCCGAGCCAGCAGGTGCCGAGCCCTTCCGCCACGGCCGCGAGCGTCACGAAGGCGAGCGCGATCGAGACGTCGATGGGCCCCGCCTTCTGCCCGCACGACATCACGTCCGTGTCCTCGGTCGCGCAGAAGGCCAGGATGACGGGGGCCTGTCCCACGAACGTGTTCCCGCGGACCGCCCCCGCCAGCGCCTGCCGCACCCCGGGGTCCCGGGCGGCCAGGAACCGCCATTCCTGCCGGTTCCTCGCGCTCGGAGCTCTCCGCGCCGCCTCGAGCACGCGGCGCAGGACATCCTCGGGCACGGGCCGGTCGCGGTAACCCCGGATCGACCGGCGGGAGCGAATCGCCTCGTAGACGTCCACGTTCGAGCTCTAGCGATACTCGAGCCCCGCGTCTTTCAGCAGGGCGGTCAATCCCCCGTGGGCTTTCCGGAACAGGTCCGGTCCCGTGAACCCCGAGAACTGCCCCGCCGACGACAGGTGCGGCTCCAGGGCGACGATCCCCTCCCAGCCGGCGGCCTTGATGGCCGCCAGGATGGGCGGCCACTCGGCGTCCCCCTGCCCCGCCGGCACCATGGCCTTCGTCTCCCGCTTCCAGTCCTTGACGTGCACGTAGCCCAGGTGCTTGCGCGCGGTCTTCCAGCTCTCCGTGAAGGGACGGGGGCCGACGATGACGAGATTGCACGGATCGAAGCACAGCTTGAGCGACGGCGACTTGACCGCCTCGATCACGTCCACGCACCGCTCGATGGTGTCGCCGTAAAGCCCTTCCTCGTTCTCGAGCACGACCGACACCCCGGAGCCGTCCGCGATATGGACGAGCTTCTCCATCCGGGCGATGACCTCCTTGCGCCATTTCCTTGGGTCGTCTCCCTTGGGGATGTAGAAGGAGAACAGCCGGATGGCCTTCGCCTTCAGCCGCTTGGCCAGCTCCACCGCACGCTTCATCTGGCCGGCCTGCGCCTCGAAAGCGTCGGTGATGTCGGCCTTGCCGATGGGCGAGGCAATCGCCGCGACGGCGAATCCCTCGCGCTTGGCGGCGGCCGCCGCGAACGTCACCTGCTCGTCGGTAAGCTTCATGACGTTGGTCTGGTTGAACCCCCGCAGCTCGAAGGCCGTAAGCCCGGCGGCCTTCAGGACCCGGAGCGACTCCTCGAGGTCGGGTGAAATCTCGTCGGCGAACATGCTGAGGGTGATCATGTTGGCGCCTATGCTAGCACTCCCCGCCCAAGTGCTACAATGCGCGCGTGAGCCTGATTCGGGTGTTGTCGTACTCGCCGGGGGCTGAGGAAACACTGATCCGCCTCTGGAACGACTCCCTCAGCCGGGACCCGATCTCGCCGGCGCTCTTCCGGGAGCGCACGCTCGGCGACCCGAACTTCTCCCCGGACGGATGCCTGGTCGCCCAGGTCGACGGCGATCCCGCGGGGTTCGCGATCGCGGTGCCGCCCGGGGCGTCGCACCGGTTCGCCCCGCCTCCGGGCGCAGGCCGGATCGCCGGGTTGGGAGTACTGCCGGGGCGGCGGCGGACGGGAGTCGGAAAGGCCCTCCTGGAGGCCGCCCTCGCGTTCCTGCGCGGCCGCGGGTGCAAGAAGGTCGTCTACGCCGCCCACGAGTACTACGTGGCCGGGCTGGACCGCGCCTACGCGGACGGGCTCGCGTTCCTCGAGCGGCACGGGTTCAGCCAGTCCTACGAGGCCGTCGCCATGGGCCGCGAGCTCTACGAGCTCGAATGGCCGCAGGAGCTCCGCGCCCTCGAAGCGAAGCTGGCCGGCGAGGGACTGACGGCCGACTACTACTCTCCGCCGCTTAAAGCCGCCGTGGAAGCGTTCTTCGCCGCCGAGTTTCCGGAGTGGGCGCCGTTCTTCCGGGAGAAGCTCGACCGCGGGGACCCGCACGACGACTTCGCCCTGGCCCTCGACCGGGGGAAGGTCGTCGGCTACTGCCAGCGCCTAGAGGGCGACCACGTGGGCCCCTTCGGTGTCGCGGCCGCGTACCGGAACAAGGGGATCGGCACCGTCATGCTCTACCGCCTGCTCGAACGCCTGCGGCAGAAGGGCTTCCGGTTCTGCTGGTTCGGCGAGACCGGCCGGGCCCAGCCGTATTACGCCCGGGCCGGGTTCGTAGTCACCCGTCGCTACGCGGTCATGGCCAGGAACCTGTGACGGACAAGGCGCCGGACCTGCTCGCGATCGGGGCCCACACGGGCGACGTCGAAGTCACGATGGGAGCGATCATCGCCGCCCACACCCGGACCGGGGCCCGGGCCACGATCTGTCATGTCACGCTGGGCGAGGGCGGCCATCGGACGAAGAGCCCGGCCGAGTACGCTCCCCAGCGCCGGCGCGAGGCCGAGGCCTCGGCGTCGATCCTGGGCGCCGAGCTCGTCTGTCTGCCCCACGCGGACCTCGGGTTCGCGGGCGGCCCCGAGGTGGTCGCGAGCCTGATCGACCTGATCCGGGAGCGGAAGCCGGGTGTCGTGCTCTGCCATTGGCCGGGGAGTTTCCACTCCGGCCACTCCCATTCCGCCAACTGCGCCCTGCAGGCGGTCGAGTCCGCCCCCGTCGCCCGGATCAAGACCGCGGCACCGCCCTGGAAGGTCGGGGCGGTGTGGTGCCCCGAGAACTGGGAGGACCCTTTCGAGTTCCATCCTTCCCTTTACGTGGACGTTTCGGACGTAGTCGAGGTCTGGGAGAAGTCCTGCCTCGAGCACGAGCTCTTCCGGGGCGGAGCGCTGTCGTTCCGTTACCTGGACTACTACAAGGGCGCGATGCAGGCCCACGGGGCCGTGGCCGACTGCCGGTACGCGGCCGCCGTCGCCTCGCCGTGGGTATTCGCCCCCAGGAAGGTGCCCTTCCTGACAGCGCCTTGACACATGCCCGGAATGCCCCATGGTAGAATCTCCTCGGGGAGAGTGAAGGTGACCAAAGGCCCATATCGCCGGGCCGGGAGGCTTGTTGCCTCCGCGGTCGCGTTGTTGGTTTCCGTGCGGTTCGCCTGTCCGCCTTCGGCCAGCGCGGACACCTGTCTCCAGGACGTCTGGTACAACGGCGACGCCGTGGGCCACTTCATCTTCCCGAACTGGGAGAAGGTGTTCATGGGCACCTACACCCTCTGGATCATGATCGAGACCACGGGCGTGGTCGAGCAGATCACGGGATTCACCCTCGTCAACTTCGGAACCGCGACCGGAGTCGACATCAAGGGGCTCTACGCCCGGCTGTACTGCAACCCGACCGGCCCCGACCCGGACACGGGCACGCTCACCCTTGACTACGTCGGCGCCTATACGTCGGACTCCGGCACGTATCCCGCCTGGACGTGGACCGGGTTGACCCCGGACTTCTCCGATTGCCCGGACCTCTGCGGCGACCCCGTGTGCGGCGCCGCGATCACGATGTACGTCTACGCCGACATCGCGCCGTGTCCGACTCCCTGGGCGACCGTGAACGTCGGGTTCCCGAGCAACGTCAATCTCAGCCCGGGGTATCCGGGCAGCATCTACGACTCGCCGTGGGGCTGCGTCGCGCCCTGGTACGAGGCGGACATCAACCGGGGCGCGGATGAGGATACGATCGTCCTGGCTTTCAAGGAGGCCGACAAGTCCGACCCCGTCTCGGCGGCGCCCGCGGACACGCTCACGTACACGATCTACTACGGAAAACCCGGAACCGCCAACCTCACCAACATCGTCGTGACCGATACCCTTCCCCTTTACACGCACTACATCGCGGGCACCGGGTCCGTCACCCCGGACCCGGGCTGGGACCCGGACGTCGGGCCGCCCCAGCGGCTTCGGTGGACCATCCTCACGAACCTGACGGTCGCCGGCGGGCCGACCAACTCGATCACGTTCCAGGTCAGCGTGGACTGGGGCAACGGGGAATCCTTCGAGCCCGGTTCCGGCGACGTCGGGGCGCCCGAGGGACAACCGCTCGAAAACCGCGCCCACGTGAGCTGGGGAGGCATCGTACCGTGCACGACGAAGGCGCTGACCACGGACCCGGTCTCGACCCCGATCCGGAGGTTCCTGTTCTGGAAACTCGGCGACAACGACGTCCTCTTCGCCAGCGCGCTCGGCCAGCCGCCCGACGAGATGATCTACTCGATATTCATGAAGAACCTTTCGACGCGGAAGACCTGGTGGGACGTCCGGATCTGGGACACGGTCCCGAGCTGGCTGAACAGCTGGAACCAGGACTCCGGCATTGAAGACCCGTGCGTGGGCTGGACGATGACCCCGACGGGATGCGCGGCCGCCTCGCCCGGCAAGTACCTGAACGGGGCCAACACGGTCCTGACCTGGCGGCTCGACATGCCGCCGGCGATGACGCTCACCCTGCGCTGGAAGTGCCAGGTGAAACCGACGGCGCCCAGCGGGTCGACCGCGATCAACCAGGTCGCGATCAAGGGGCTCGGCCGGGTCAACGTCGTGGACGGGACCGGGGACACCGGGCCGCCCCAGTACTTCACCCATCTGGCCATGATCTACCTGCGGACCACGTACATCAGTTACGTCGGGTTCGGCGCGGCCACGAACAACCGTACGTGTCCCGGGCTCTTCATCGACTTCTTCCCGCTGAACAAGCAGACGCAGTTCGAACTGCGCGGCATCCAGTACGGCGGCGGCGGATCGTGGGCCGAGATCGGGGGCAAGAGCCAGTCCATCGGGTGCATGGTCGGCGACTGCATAACCGGCTTTCCGGGAGACGCGCTCTGCGCTCTCGGCCAGGGCGTCATCGCCATCCCCGGCGGCGGAATCCCGGGATGCAAGGTGGAGCGGATCCCCGCGGTATACAACCCCACGATATGGGCCCTCCCGAACGACGACTGCGGCGCGTTCATGTGGCCTTTCAACTTCATCTACAAGCTGACCTCGAACTCCCCCGTCGTCTGGCAGTTGCTCACGCACCTGACCAACTGCAACCAGGACCGGCACGTGATGGCCCCGTCGACCACGCTGACCTACGCGGGGTACATGCTCTACACGTGGCGGGGCGACCTCGCCAACGGCTCGTCGTTCACGATCGTCAACACGGGGATGCCGCCGTCCGGCGTCTTCAACCCGAACCTGCGGACGACCGTGCACCTGTTCCGGTACGACTACACCGGCAACAACTGGCTCTACATGAACACGTACTCGATCGGGGGCCACAGCCAGGCCACTGACATCGCCACCTGCGTGGATAACATCCAGCCGTGCGCGGACACGGCGCCGTGGCGGATCATGTCGTCGGACACCAAGCTCATCGTGGACGTGGGCGAATACGAGCTCAACACGGCCGGCTGCTGCTGTTGCTCGGGCGCCGACAACCACGGCACCTTCGCGCCGACGCGGGAGACCGGGCTCGTCGTCGGGGGCGGGGTCTCGCACTTCTACGGCGTGGTCGGGCCCCAGGGCTGCGGGTCGAACATGAGCATGGTCCTGCTGGGAAGCACGAAGGGCGCGGCCACCTACACGGTGTGGCGGTACACGCCCAACACGAACGTCGGTTCGGCCAGGATCCCGGCTCTCCTGCGCGGCACCAGTGGGAACTGGTTGGCGGCCATGTCGAACGTGAACCTGGCCGCCGCCGGGGTGGGCCCCGGGGCCCCGCCGAACCCGAACCCGGGGCCGCCCTGCACGGTCGACCTCTACAACGCGGCGCCGTTCAAGCGCGGCGGCAACAACCTGTTCATGATCGAGGTCACCGCCGGCGGCCCGATCCAGGTGCTGTGCGGAACCGACCTCTTCGCCCAGTGGGGAGGCGGAGCCGTCATCCACGAGGCCGACGGGACGGCGCCGGCGGGCAACACGTTCTGGCACCACCAGACCGGCGGCCGCAACACGTGCTACACGCTCGTCGTGCAGTGGTTCACGCCCAAGGCCAATCAGGCGATCGACGCGGTTTCCGACTTGGGGCCGGATGGAGGGTACTCCGCGCGGTACACGACGGACGGCACCGACCAGTGCATCGCGTTCACGGCCTTCACCTGCCCGGGCAAGGGGATCAAGCGGAGCACGCGGTTCGACCAGTTGAGCGGCGGCGCCATGATGGGCCTCTACCAGCAGACCCAGATCACGGAGAAGGGCTACACGGCCTCGTTCCTCTCGAGCGGCACCCACTACCAGATCATCGCGCCCCAGACCGTGTACATCGGCCAGAGCTTCTGGATCACGATCATCGTCACGAGCGAGCTGGGCGGCACCGAGACCGACTACTGCGGGACGACCTCGTTTACCTCGACCGACCCGGGAGCCAAGATCCAGGGCAATCCCATGGACGGGTACAACTACACCTGGAAGAGCAACCCGGGGTCCTGCGGGTCCGCCCCATACGACAACGGGATCCATGTCTTCGTGAACGTGAGCATGACCGATATCGGGCTCCAGACGATCGTCGCCATCGACACCATGGACGGCTCCGTCACGGGGCTGGGTTCCATGATGGTCGTGGGCGCGGACGTCAAGTTCTGGAAGGAACCCAGGCTTTCCGTGATGGCGACCGGGGACACGGTCACGTTCAAGGTGTGCTGGAGCAACTTCTCTTCGGCGTCCGCGTTCACGTTCGTCGTGACGGACGCGGTCCCGCAGGGCACAAACTTCATCCCCGAGGCGTCCTCGG
>Ga0315294_10000287_pt1 | contig 54394 bp, 55 predicted proteins | sample YL17G13_40_MG_FD_203626 | JGI IMG/M metagenome (GOLD analysis project Ga0315294, IMG submission 203626) | Sediment microbial communities from Yellowstone Lake, YNP, Wyoming, USA - YL17G13_40 | ecosystem: Environmental > Aquatic > Freshwater > Lake > Sediment | place: USA: Wyoming | collected... | reverse complement strand
TGTTCGCGTTTATCTTGTCTTCTACGCTTCCGGCCTGCGCGACTGCCGCGCGCGCCTGGGTCACTTTCTCAAACGTCCCGCTCTCGTGCTTTGCATATCCTTTCACTGTTTCCACGAGGTTCGGAACCAAGTCGAACCTCTTCTTCAGCTGCACGTCAATCTGGGACCATGCATTCTCCACTCTCTGAAGAAGCGTTATTATGGAATTGTAGAGTCCGATCACCAATGCGATCAATCCGACTATCAAAACTATTCCCACGCATACGAATATTTCAAGAACAGCCATTTCATCACCAATATTAATTGCAATATTTAAGCTTAAAAGAATATGCCCAAAACTTCTTTCACAGCCAGCGCGCTTACGAAAGAATATTAAAACTTTAAGGGCATAAAACACAAGTATAACCGCGCCTAGAATAAAGGATGGAAGATGAAAAGGTTCGGCAAATGAATGCGTGGAACAAAATGCCTCGGTAGCTCAGTTGGTAGAGCGACTGACTGTTAATCAGTAGGTCGCAGGTTCAAGTCCTGTCCGGGGCGCTTTTAATATCATCGAAGTGGGTGAAGCGTGCAGGATGCATCGCAGGGCGATACATCGGTTTGGGGACATTTATGTTCTCCCCATTTTAGATTACCCCCTCCGCAGCATGAGAGTTTGCTACTTCGTAGGGAATTTGACTTTGGACAAAACATTCGCTAACGCTTCATAACGCTGCATTTGTATTTTGATAAATATGTCTGCGGACGCATCCTCCCATTATTGCCCGTCTCGCAATATTCGAGTTTGCCTGACGTAAGCGCAGCAAAGGGCGAACACAACAAATGTGAATGGGAGACAGGGGATTTCTTTCTTTTGATTTGCCTGCGATTGCGACGATGCGCCTTTGTTCCCGGCAGAGCTTTTTATTGAAATCACCGGCCCTTGGGAAATTTCTCCTTCCTCTTCAATCGTTTTCCAAACCCCGGTTGCATTGAAAGATTCGGACCCGCACACAACTGAATAGTTTATTCCCCTTGAAATCGCTTCGTCTTTCAGTATCCAGGCATGCACGCTGCCATTCGATTTATCCGGAGAAGGGATGGCCCGTAAAAGGCTGCACCTTTCCGTTATGTTCTCGTATACAATCAGCGCGGAAACGTCCTTCACATTGGATATTCTCAGGCTAACGTTCAAGTCCGCATCCCCCACATACACGTAGCGCTCCACTTGCACGCCGTTCAAAAGCGCAATGCACGCTATAAGCACCAATAATCCAATCTTTCTCATCTCATCTCCTCGCTATTATCGTGTTATTCTTGCTTATTATCGTCGTATTGATTGCCTTTATGCTATCCGTTACGTTCCCAATATCTGATACATTCCGGATTACTGAAGGATTGTACGATGGGACGCCTATGGGCTTTGAACAGAGCGCATTGTTGGTTTCATTCGTCTCATTGACGGAACCCATGGAGTCTACAACTGCACATATCACATAGAAGCTTCTATTGAGGTCTGCTTCGGTGAGGTTCTGGGGCCTGTTGTTGTAGGTCATGAAGAATTGCGAACCCGGGGTAAGGCCAGCATGGAGACCGGAGCCGAAAACCGAAGGCCCTGTGGAATTCCCCAGCCTGAAATCGTAGTCGAAAGCACCGGATTCGGTGTTACCGTCATGTTCCACGAGCGCCTGTACCCAGTGGATCCCCGGACCCCCGTCGTCCTTCCTGAAAACTATGCTTATCACGATTAAGTCTCTCTTCGGAATCTGGGGCAGGACTTCATAGTTGGTTATCGGGTAGTAATTGTTCATGCTTTCAGAATCAGCTTCGACCTTCTCGCTTCCCGACCTTTCAGCATAGGAACTCATCGTATGCGTCCCCCTGTTTTTGGATATCGCCAATGTGGGCACAACCCACCATCTGACCGGGACGGCATGCATGTACTCCGGCTCTATGTTCATGTAATTTTTCCCTGTCTCGGTCATGTTGAGGAGCCTCTTGCTCAAGCCCTCCCTCTCAAGGCTCGCGTTCAGGGCTTCGGGGCCCATGACTTTCTCCAGCTCCCTGATTATCTCGTCGTAAAGCGTGCTCTTCCGCACTTCGCCTAACCCCGTATCCGTCAATTCCTCCGGCGAAGTTTCCACCACCGGGCTTTTAGTATTCCTCGTCGAGAAAATCCCCTGCGTCATGTTATCCAAGCTGGCATTTATTTTTTCCCGCTGCATATACGGCCTCTTAAGCACGTGCGTTGCCTCGGCAAACCTGAAATCGACGGTCGGCGCGGTAGTATCGCCTATGACGCGCACGATCGCGGAAACAGTGTAATTGTCGTTCTGGTAAACCGGCATCGGCCAGATGGACATGGATTCCATGGCCACATCAGGAACGCACCATGCCCGTATCAGGACTTCCAGTGACTTGTTGTTGTTCGTCTTGTTCAAATCCGTGGACGCGCCCAACTCTACCGTGAGATTGTGCATTCCCCTCTCCGGCGTCCAGTTTGCGACGAAAACAGCTTCCGAATCATTAATCATATCCTTCCCATAGATCGTCTTGAACGTATAACCATTGTCTTCGAAAAGAAGCAAATATTCCCCCCCATAAAGCGGAGCGTCCGCGATGTTTCGGATTCTCGCAGTGACAGGTATGGGCTTCGCATCTGCCTGGAGCCTTCCTGCCGGCACCTCCACGCTTTCAACGGAAATGTCCGGGTTGACAATTTTCCAGTAAATAACGTCTATATCCTCATTGCCCTTCGTGTCGTTCACCTTCAGCGTATAGACATAATCCCCGGGACTGTTCTCGTGGTGCTTGAAGGAATCCGAGTAGTCGTGGCAATCGAATACCCTTTCAAACTCTCCGTCGTTGTTCAAGTCCCACGTGCAGTCGTCCAAAGGATAGGTTCCGCCCGAAGACCCGCGCCACGAGAGAAGGTAATCCACTCCTGCCCTGCCCTTTACGTCATTTCCCGCATTCGCAGTGGGACCGGAAGACTCCTTCGTTTTCACACTTATCTGGCCGGATGCCGTATCACGAGTAGCCATCCCATCGAAACGCACGCTTAAGCGGAAATTATAGGTAGTGTTCGCACGCAGGCCCGTGACATTGAAGATGTTATCATCCCTGTCATAAATCCATTGAACCTGGCCGTCGCAGCATCTGTACTGCAGGCTCGCAATGGAACGCCTGACAATGTAGGCCTCGAATTCTCCATTATTGATCTTCGTCCAGTTGAGAAGAACCGAATCATGGGTGATTGTGGAATTTGACGCTGATAACGCGGGTTCGGGAAGAGTCGTGAACGACAGCGCGCTTGAATTGGCCTCGAGGTTGAACCTGTCGACGGCTGATACTATCGCCTTGTATGCCTTTCCGGGAGTGAGGTTTGCTATCATGAGCCAGGTGCTGTTTTTCTGCGCAATCGAATAATTCCCCTCCGTATTCAGCGTGCCCGCATCGATTAGGTAAACGCGGTATTTGAGGAAGTCGCCTTCCCTGTTTTCAGTCCATGAAACTTCGGCGGATGCGGCATCGAAGTAATCCAGGTACGCCGAAGGCCTTGAAGGGGGGAAATTGCTGAAAGTCACGGAGATGTTGTACGAATTGTCCGCATTCGAGAAATCATATCCAGACTTGAACTGAAGGTAGGATGGATCGTTCGTGCTGAAATTCGACACGACGATTATCGAGAGGTTGTAGGTGCCGGGCGAGAGCCTTGAGGTGTCAATAGGAACGCTCAAGGTCTCATTGGGGGGATTCAGGGGGTCGGAATCCGCGGATCCCTTAGGTATTGATTTCGTGCCGCTTGCCGCCAACAGGTTCCCTTTTGAGTCATATACAAAAGCCTTCGCATTATAAACGTCCACGTGGCCGATGTTCTTCACAGGAACGTTTATTGCAAAGCTTTTCCCGATTTCCGGAACAGCCTGGGAGAAAGTTATCTCCGAAGGCTCGATGCATACGTCCATGGCAAGATCCACGTAGAGGTTGCCGAGGATCGCCGCATCCATATCCGCATAAGAAGAAAGCGCCTGCTCCACGGGCTCCACGGTGTTCCTCACATACGCGATATAACAGGTGGTGAATCCACCAAACGACCATGCTTCGTGCGTTTCATATCCGCCTATTTCCGCAATCCCCCACGGTTCGTTCAGCAAAAGTGCCCGCTCCTCCTTCAACCTGTCAACAAGCGTCTGCTCGCACTTCCATGAATTGAAATAACTTGAAGAGTAATTGTTCTTTATGCATTTGAAATCGCCCTCGTCCTTCAAAGCGTAATTCTTCATCCTGCCGAGCGCATAATCCGTCGGTTCGGAAGCGCTGTCGTTCTCCTCATGATAGTATTTCTGATAAGCATACAGATCGGTGTAGCAATGCGATATGTCGGTAGCCGTCACGATCCTATGATAGTAGTCCATCATGCTGTCAAGAGTCTCCCTCATGAGGAAGGCGCTCGCCTGGAGCATGTCGTCGAAATTCAGGAGGAATCCCTTCGGCGCGCTTACGACGACGAAAAGGATCCCGAATGCCTCATTCCGGATCACTTGATTCGCGAACCCTTTCAAATCCGGCCCGTAAACCGCAAGCAGGAGGGCGAGCACCCTGTCCATGCTCGTTTCCGGTTCCTCCCCCTCGGGAATGTCGAATGCCTCTATGTAATCCCCGGTCCCCACGATGCTCTTCTTCTCGTACTCTATTGCCGACGAAAAATGACCGGAAAGCCCGTCCGGATCTCCATCAAGCATGTCGGAATAGGCAAGCATGTAATTCCTGTAGGCATTGCTTCTGGCATCGGAAGTGTCGATGAAATACTGGATTGTGGTGAGGTTGAGGCGCGACTTTAGAGTGCAGACGTTCCTAGGGACTGAAGCGGAACGCATGTCCGGGATGGGCGGAGGGGAATTCCTTCCCGTGTGAAGGGCGGATATGGAGCGCAGAATCTCAGAATCATCTATATCGTTCGATCTCCAAAGCCTGATGGATTCATTTTGCGCGGATTCGCTCGAATAAGCGGAAATGTCCAGTCCGGCGAAAAGGACGGCTGAGAACAGCAAAATGAGGGCAAGGGCCTGAAAGATGCGCATATAGGAATTATTTTTTTGATATATATAAATGTTACCTAAAAAGAACTCCTAGAAAAACTTATATTCAACATCAAATCAATAAGTATACAAGTTATGGAAGCGAAGATGAGTGAATATGAAAAAAACCCTACTGGCATTCGTCATGGTGATGCTGCTGGAAGCTGCGGGCGCAGTTGGATGCGGCGACAAGCTCATTGCTTCAACCACACTGACAACGGATTTGTCGTGCTCTGGAACCGCCCTCTTGATAGAAAAATCCTCTGTGGTGCTCGATTGCGCCGGCCACACGATAGAGACGGACGGGGAGAAGGCGATGTCCACTTTGGAAGTGAAGAATGCCGCGGACGTCGAGATAAAGAACTGCGTAATAGTCAAGAAGCCTGGCAGGATGTCCATGGATAAAAATCTTTTTATCGAGAATTCTCCCCGCTTTTCCATGAGCAACGTAACAGTGCGAGGCGCTTCATACTCCCTTTTCCTTGCAGATTCTCCAGACGTAACGCTGGAAGGAATCACTGCTGATGATAGCGTCGGGGGATGCGCAAAGCTGCATCTTGAGAATTTGTCCGGCGCGAGCCTTGACAATTTCAGGATCCAAGGTGCAAACTGCATGCAACTATTCCTGGGAACGATGAAAAACGGCGTCATCTCGAATGGGCTGTTGAACGCTTCGGCAAAAAATGTGAGAAGAGACATGCTCATCCAGTACGAATCCCAGGACACGGTCGTGCGGGATATCGATATAGACATGGGTTCAACGTACGGCAACGGAATCTTCGCATTCATGACGAATGGGACTTTCCAAAACATCCGGTTCCTCTTCACTTCATACATCATTCCTGCTAAGCCCATCTATAATCTCGTATCCGTTTATGACAACAGGAAGACTGTTGCGGTGCCCGTGACAAAAGACGCGCCGTATTCGGGTGTTGTCGGCTCAGGAACTGAAAGCTATTCATTCGAGAACATCCAAATCGTCGAAACGCAGCCAAAACAAAACCCCCCCGTGGAGCAGACGGGAAATTCCGCGAATCAAAGCGCTTCAAACAACACGCCTCCAGCCACGGCAAATGATCAGGCCGGGCAGCCACAAACGTCGACAAAGCCCGTTGAAAGCCCAGCCAAAAGCGCATGCGCCCCGTTGCTCATCATCCTGGCCTGCGCGGCATTCATCGGCACAGTCAAATATTCCGCATGATTTGATTTGCAATTGCAGATGCATCCAGCGTATGCAATATTCATGGTGATTCCTTATGGGCATGACGAAGAGGGATTTGTCAAAGAAAAACATGAATCTGAAAACCGCACTCGAAGAGCTGCAAAAAAAGGCGAAATCCGATCCACTTAAGCGCAACACTGCGCTGCATGAGGAGATCGCGAAATTGCAGAGAAAACTCGCGGAAGACTGATTCTTCATTCTTTCTTCCTCCCGGCGCGGGAGCATTTGGGGCATCGAATTCCCCTCATGACGATTTCAGGGCATTGATTTTGCACGGTTATTTTTTTCCATTTTTTTCTTGAGCGATTCCTTTATCATTCTCGAAGCTGCCCCTTTCCCGCCGAAACGATTAAATATATGTGCCAACACATAATACACATAGGTGATAAAATGGTCAACATGACTCTTTCCATTCCGGACGATTTATACCGCGAAATGATGGCGCACTCCGAACTCAAGTGGAGCGACATCGCGCGGAAGGCGTTCCAGAAGAAAGTCCGGGAGCTCCACTGGACGGATGAAGTGCTGAAGAACAGCGCTCTCACTGAAAAGGATGCGGAGCGCATTGGGCACTCTCTCAAGCGCGCGATGGCAAAAAGGTTTTCCAGATGATTCTCGTAGTGGACACGAACCGCATAATTGCGGCTCTCATAAAGGACGGCATCTCCCGCAGCATCATCCTCCATTTCCCAGGAGAACTCGTGACGATCGGATTCTCGAAGAAGGAAATCCAAGCCAATGAGGGGGAGATTCTTAGAAAGGCGCGCATAACGAAAGAAGAGTTGGAAATGATCCTCGATTCCCTTCTTTCGCACTGCACGATATTGGATGATGAAGCCATCCGAATCAATCTTCCCGAAGCGGAAAGAATAATGGGCAGGATAGACAAAGCGGACGTCCCGTTCATCGCGTGCGCCCTCTTGACTAAATCCCCCATCTGGAGCGATGATGCGCATTTCAGGAAGCAGAGCCGCGTCAAGGTGTTCACGACAAAAGAGCTTCTCGCGCATCTGAACTGGAATGAGAAAATATGACAATGCTTTCGTCCGGAACGCTCATTTCAATATTTGAATCTTCTCTCATACTCCTTGAAGTAGATTCATACTTCCTTGCCGGTTGAGCGTTTCATCTGGCGGGCACCCCGTACTTCAAGAAATATTTCACAAGTTTTGGGTTGTACATCCAGCCGATCTTCCCTTTTGAGTCGATTGAAATCTTATTTGAATGAAGCAGGTAGTCTATCACTATGCTGAACGTCTGGTACATGGTCCCTTTCGGAAGCGCCCTCCATAAGTTCGTCTTCGTGAATTCTCCGGAATGGTCTTTTATGAATCTTTCTATCATCAGCACGGTGTCCAGCCGTGGATAGTGCAATACTTCCGTTTTAACCGAAGCCTTTTTCATGATTATATATAGATATATAATAATATTTAAGCCTTTCGGAAGGGCATCCGATGCAGAATTCCTTTTCAAGGCAGAAAATCCTCCGTCGGAGCCGTTTTCACTGCATTAGCGAAACGCTAATCTAGTGCAAACGCTTATAAATGCCAATATCCCAATAAACTCATGGAAGAAAAGGCTTTGCTCAAATGGACGCACATTTCCCAAATCATCTGGAATGTTGCCGGCTGCGCACACGAGGAGCTCGTGCTTGTCGGGGGTACGGCCCTTGCGCTCTTCCATCTTCTCCACAGGATAAGCATTGATATAGACTTCGTTCCGTTGAAGGGAAAGGATGAAGTGGAGGCAAAAAGAAAGCTCAAGGGCTGCCTATCGAAAAAAGGATATAGGACTACCGTAGGAGCCCATTGGAATCAATTCATCATCAATTTTGAGGATACTGCAATAAAGGTTGAAGTATTCCAAACGGAACATCAATTCAAGAAGATTGAAAAGAAAAGCATCGGCGGGGAAACGATTCTCGCAGCTTCAATAGACGACATTTACGAAATGAAAGTTACCACATATGCAGAACGAAAGGAAGTGAGGGATTTGTACGACATTTACTGCATCGCAAAAATACGCAATGAAGTGAAAGCAACGCTTAAAAAAATCCTTCAGTCTTCGGGAAAGCCCCAAAAGATGGAATCACTTAAGAGCCTGCTTTTTTCCGAGCAAGCATATAATGAATTCCAGGAGGCGATATCGGATGCTTCGAAAGAACTGCATAACGTATGAACAGCTCTTGAAAGAATTTCCAGCCGAAAAAGTGGGAAAGATGATGGTTACGCTGGAGCTTTTCCCCACTCCATTCAAGGGAATATACTACGCGCCCATCCCTCAGGAAAGAAAAGCCGCCTATATAGAAAGCCCACGTTCCGCGCTCACCCGCTCAATAAGCCTTTTCCTGAAGAAACAGCCATTTTACTACAGCTGCACGACCGCATTGGAGGCGGCTGGAAGGCGCTGGCAGCCTTCAGGAGAGATACACGTTGTGAATGGAGCGATAAGCAAGCGCATAGATCTCGTGAAAAGAATCCAGCGCAATGAGAAAAGAAATACATTGCGGGCAAGGAAGATTGCGGGAATCCTCGAGCAGTACGGCCGTCTCATCCTTTTCCACAGAAACAAGGAATTCGAGAAATCCAAGTTCCGCCACACCCCATACGGCCCGTATGCGACAATAGGGCAGGCGAAAAAGGACATTCGGAGATTCCATAGGGAGAAGTAATAACAGTCTAATGACCCCCAGGCATATTGCCAGGGCTCTCATTCCCCGCTTGAACCGCGCTGGGGGCATTTATTAGAGAATATGCACGCTTCATCAGTCACTGAGTCCTCCTGCTGCTTTATAACCGCTTCATTCTCCGCGCCATACGTGATGAGAGCCTTGTCCAAATCCAGCAGTTCGCAATCTCCCATCTCCATATTCCTCTCCCAATTCCCCCCATCATGTTTTATGAAAAGCTTGAGCGTTTTATTGTTTCCATTGCAAAAAGTTGAGCCGTCGTCAAGCGCAAAGCACGTGGAATTGAAGGTCATGTTCAAAGTTGAAAAGAAATAAGCAAGAGTAGTTCCAGTCAATTCCTTGTGTATGACACCCCCATTAAGATCGTGCATGTGCATTGGAGCTTTCCTGGGATCATTCGGATCGTACATGTATTTCTCCTGCGAGAAATTCACCTGCTTCCCATCAAGAAATACTTTGAAGTCTGCATGGACGTGTTCGGGAATCCCGATAATGATTTTCTTTGGCGCTTCCTGCGTATTGGAATCATTTGAACTAATATTCTGCGCATTCGCATTGGAAGAATTTGGAGTGTTGGAAGCATTATAAGCTTTGGAAACATTGGATAGATTCGCATTGATTAAGTCTTTTTGGCTGCTCTGGTTGCCTGGGGGCTTGTATAAGCAGAGGAAAAGCAGCAGAATAACGATTACTGCCCCGGCGATTAGCATTTTTTCGTTTTTCATTCTCCCCATCCCAACAATATTTTTCATGAAAGATTTATTATTCGCTCCCATTGCCTTGCGTTCGCACGTTTTGGAAGAGCATGAAAAAGTTGAAAACAACTTTTTCAGCATTTGAGGCAGAACAACCATGGATTGAAATTCTCAAATACAAGGACAAAGTCCGCTCATGGTGGACAACCAAAGGACTTTGTCCGCATTTGAATTTCAATAGAGAAACCGCTATTGAAATTCTAATACAATAAAAAGCAGGTTTATTAAAGAAATACACGCAATAGGCAACTATCTGGAGGCTCAGGGAAATGGAGAGAAGAGATGAATGGAAGAGAAGGTGCAAGGGCAGATCAGGGATGCGTGTTCCATTGACGTTGACGTTCTATTCAAACTTCTCGATACTAATAGGAAGGGCTTGAGCGAGGATGAGGCGCAGAAGCGCCTCAAAGTTTTCGGCCCGAATGCGCTTCCCGAGAAAAGGCGCGGGCTGGCGCGGAAAATCAAAGTCCAGCTTTTCAACCTTTTCAACGTGCTCCTGCTTGCAGCTGCTGCATTGTCCATATTCAATGGATTCTATTTCAACGACATCACGTCCTTTCACATGGCTGCCGCAATAATCGCTGTTGCAATTTTCAACATCTGCTTCAGCCTCGTGCAGGAATGGAGGGCGGAAGCGACGATTGAAGCCCTGCGGAAGCTCGTTCCTTCCTACGCAAAAGTATTGAGAAATGGGAAAATCTGCCAGATAAGCCACGATGAACTTGTCCCCGGAGACATAATCGAGCTTGAAAGCGGAGACAAGGTTCCTGCTGATGGGAGGCTCATATACAGCGAGAACCTGTTTGTGGACAATTCAACGATGACAGGGGAAAGCGCGCCAAGGCAGAGACTCTATGTGAAAGAAAGCCCCCTGCATTATGACAGGGCAGCAGACTGCCCCCATCTGGTTCTTGCAGGAACTACCGTGGCAAGCGGATTCGGACTTGCCGTAGTCTCTGCAACCGGCTCATCCACTGAATTGGGAAAAATCGTATGCGCAACCCAGCTCGTTGAAGAGCCAGTCAGCCCTTTGGAAAAAGAGATCGATTTCACGGCCAAAGCCACGTGCGCAGTCGCCCTGCTTGTGGGCCTGACATTCCTCTTCTTCTCCCTGTTCTTCCTCCAACTCTCCCTGCTTCCGTCAATATTGTTCATGATTGGAGTCGTGCTTTCGCTTGTTCCCGAAGGGCTCCAGCTCACTGTCACTCTTGCGCTGGCAATAAGCAGCCTGAACATGGCAAAGAGAAATGTTGTTGTGAAAAGGCTCTCCTCAGTCCAGACTCTCGGCTCAGTTACCGTGATATGCACGGACAAGACCGGAACCCTCACGCAGGGCCAGATGACCGTGCGCAGGATATGGGCTGACGGAAAGCTGTTTGAAGTGTCTGGGGAAGGCTTTGAGCCAAAGGGAAGCATACTTCCTTCTGGGAAAAATGGAAGCAATGAAAGCATTCCGGAATTGAGGGAACTGTGCAAAGCAGGGGCGCTTGCGAGCAAGGCAACAATCGTTCCCCCTTCTGAAAAAAGCATGAGGTGGACTGCAATAGGCGATTCAACTGATGCGGCCATGGCAGTGCTTGCAATGAAGGCGGGTTTCGACAGGGAGAAGTACGTTTCAACTTATCCGCAGGTTTTGAGCCTCCCTTTTGATTCCCAGAGGAAAATGATGACTGGAGTTTATTCCGAAGACAAGGAGAAGAACATAATCTACGTGAAAGGAGCTGCCAATGAGGTTCTTTTACGCTGCACACAATACATGCACGGCGGCAAAACAGCGCAATTGGAACAGGAGATGAGGGAGAGCATTGAATTGCAGATTGCAAGCTTTTCCCGCAAAGCATACCGGGTCCTTGCAATCGCCAGAAGTGAGGTTCCAATAAGGAAGAAGCAGGAATGCCCGGAATCCAAGGAAAATTCCAAGGAGGGAATTCTTTCAGACGGCGAATACCTTCCTTCTGAGCTTGAGAAGGATTTGACTTTTATAGGGCTTGCGGCAATACTGGATCCTCCTAGGCCTGAGGTAATTGAGGCAGTGAAAAAAGCCCGCTCTGCTGGAATAAGAGTTTTCATGCTCACTGGAGACCACGAACTCACTGCAGAAGCCATAGCTCTCAGGACTGGAATAGTCACTTCGAACGTGCACAAGCTCGTCACGGGCTATTACATATCCAGCTTGAGCGATTCGGAACTGAAGCGCCTGCTCAATGCAAAGGAGATTGTATTCGCACGGATGACTCCCGAGCAGAAATTGAGAATCGTGAAGCTGCTATTGGAGAAAGGGGAAGTGGTTGCGGCAACTGGAGATGGGGTGAATGACGCTCCCGCGCTTGTTGAAGCAGACATAGGGGTTGCAATGGGATTGAGCGGGACTGACGTTGCGCGCGAATCTGCGGACATGGTGATTCTTGATGATAATTTCGCATCCATTGTAAGGGGAATAGAGCTTGGAAGGAGCATTTTTGACAATCTGAAGAAATTCATGCTGTACGTATTCACGCACAACTGGGCTGAATTGATGGCATTCCTCGCTTTCATATTCCTCCATGTTCCCCTCCCCCTAACAATCCTTCAGGTGCTTGCAATAGATTTGGTGCTTGAGATTCCGCCTTCCCTCGCGCTCATTCTTGAACCCCCTGAACCTGGAACAATGAATGCTCCTCCGAAAAAGAATGCCCGACTCTTCGACCGCCACATACTCTTCAGGTCTGCAACAATCGGAAGCTTGACTGGAATATGGGCTTTGGGGCTTGCGCTTTTCCGCTGGCATGAAGGAGGATGGGTGTTTGGAGAGAGCATGATCGCGGACAGGCTCTTGTATCTTCACGGGACGACGATAGTGATGGCGGGAATAATTGCAGGGCAGCTTGGGAATCTGCTTTCTGCGCGCACGAATTTCGAATCCATTGCAAAATTCGATATGCAGAAAAGCAAGTGGATCCTCATAGGCGTGGCTGCTTCCTTTGCAATGCTCCTCGCATTTGTCTATCTCCCAGTGTTCCAGGACTTCCTGGGGACGACTTCCCTTAGGCTTTCAGACTGGATTTATTTGTTTGCAATCGCGCCGGTAGTGCTCCTCATTGAGGAGTTCAAGAAGCATCTTACTGCAAAATACTGGAAAATAAAAACAAAACCAGCCCAAGGCGGGAATTCGAAAAAAAATAATTCAAAGAAGATATCGTAATTCAGCGAGGTGAAAAAATGGAAATCGCAAAGGGAGTTTGGCTCGTTGATGGAACGCACTGCAACTGCTATATACGTGAGAATGCGGATAGAAAAGGGCTTGATTTGATTGACACAGGAATCTTCGGAAGCTCCCAAAAGATTTTCAAGTTTGTTGAAACCCTCAACAGGAATCTTGGTTCAATCAAGAACATCATAATCACCCATGGGCACATGGACCATATTGGAAGCCTTGCAGAAATGAAAAAAGCAACCGGAGCGTCAATTGCCGCACACGAAGCTGAGGCGGAATTCATCTCCGGGAAAAAGAAAATGCCAATGCCCCAAAGCGGAGCTTCTCTTGTCCTCAAAATGCTCAGCAGCGCGATGAAACCTGCTTCAGTTGAACCGGATATCCTCCTGAAAGATGGGATGGAGATTTCAGGATTGAAGGTGTTCCACATTCCCGGGCATACTCCCGGAAGCATCGCATTACATGAAGAAAAAAGGAAGATTCTTTTCATTGGCGACACGCTGCACCTTGAGAATGGGAAAATTAGAGGGCCCCCTGAGCAATTCACGTGGGATATGACGCTCGCGCACAAGTCAATAAGAAGGATCGCGGAATTGGATTTCGAAATCATGCTTCCGGGACATGGGGAAGTCGTTCTCGAGGATGCGGGGAAGCTTGTGCGCGAATATGCTTCGGGCTTGTAGAGTTTTTCGTGCTTGTTTGCATTTACTCAAGCCTGCTTATACCACAAACTGCATGGGTACTCCTTGTTTTTTGATCTACAAAACGCATTTTTAAGATACACAAATCAGTTTTGAGTATACCTTTAGATAAACCTCTACGAAAACTTTATTGCTATATAAGGGATATCTATTTGGATTTTTTTAATTCATGATACTTGAAAATTGAATAAACGTTTCCAACGGCAAAGTAAATAAACAAACCGGCAAGGAGGATATTCCTTCCCCCGCCAAGATTCATTCCAAAAAAGTTTAATGCGGTAAAAAAAAATATGAAGACTGAATAGAGCAGTAAAAGAATAGCAACCGGTCTGTTTTTGAAATACCTTGACAATAAGGCAAGAACTGCAAGAAATATTGCATCTATAATTCCTATCAAACCTAAAATAAAACTTGTTATGAACATCAACAATGCCAAAAACAGGAAACCGGAGGAAAAGTTCTTTATTGCTGATTCAAATTCTTCGATTGTTTTTAATTCCCAGAATTTATAAATTTGGTAGGGATCTTTTTCTTTTATTTGTTCAAATTTCTTGAGTGTGGCTGTGTCGACTTTTTCTGATCCTTTCATTTTTTTTAATAATTCGCAAATAGTTTTTGCTTTTTCGTCCTGTTTTGAGGAAAACGTTTCGGATGGCATTAAAGATAATAGTTCTGGTCCTTTTTCCCCCAAATATTTTATTAGGATATAACTGCCAAGATTGATGTTTGTTTTCTTTTCAATAGAAACAACGCTACTGAAATCTACCCTAAAAGTCGGGTTACTTTCCATTAAAAGACTTTTTTGGGTTACTATTAGGGTGTCTTTTTGCATTTTATGAATGGTGGGATTAACCAGCACTTTGAATTTCATGATTTGTTCATCTTGCATGACATATGTACTCACTTGCGGCATATATAAATTATTGGTTCAAAATCATATGGTTAAAATTGGTCATGTTAAACAAAAATATTTAATAGCTGAAATGAATAAAGTCTTATTGTGAAAACGTGAACTTCAATAATTATATTAAAAATATTGGGAGCATAAAAAATGAATTCTTGGCAATAGTCTTGATTCGTGCAATCGGATATTGCATATTACTTACATTTTCTTCAACGCTTTCCCACAAAGAAGTTGAATTAATAATGTTCTTTTTTCCCTCCCATGGATATATTTATTGATGAGAATTGGAATTGTTTTATATCGAAGAAAAAATACTAATATCGAAGATGCAATAATATTTGGGAGCTTAGTTGTTATTTGCTATTTGGAAGATTTGATTTTTATTGTTCTTCCTTCTCTTTTAAATATCTCATTGTATGCTTCGATTCAAAAATCTGTCTTAAATAATGCTTTCGAAGAAGTTGTTTATATTTTTAGACTTTTTGCATCAATAGGAATGTTTATAGCTCTAGGGGCTACCCTGGAAAGAGTATATGAGAAAATCGATGCTAATGGATTGGAGAAAAAGGGATTATTAGATTTTTTTCGAGCGATATATTTGGTTTGCAGGAAAGAAGGAAACCTAGGAATTATCATACTGATAACAATATTTTTATTTTTCCTTGCGGTTTTCTTATTGATATTATATTACTAAACTCAAAAATAGGTTTCTTTAAGAACAGTTATTGGTTAATGACTCAATAACCCCATAACTCCCCTTTTCGGATGTGGAGTAACCCGAGAAGATTTCGCAGATTGATGCATTTGCCTTTGTCCCCACGTTTATTCCCCTCCCATCTGAAATGAGAGTAATGTCTCCGTTCAAGTCCGTCCTGTAAGTGCTGTTTCTTCCTCCGGAATTGAAAACGTTCTTTAAGGAATTCATCCTTGGATGGAAATACCCGTCAATCGCGCTCCTGTCTTTATCTGTTGAAAATGCATAAATGGATGGGTTGATTTTCTTGAGAAATGAAAATGAAGAGGAGGTGGCGCTTCCATGATGCCCCACTTTGATGAAATCCGCATAGACATTTTTACCAGCAATTTTCCCTTCGCACTTGTTCTCGCAGTCCCCCATGAAAATGAAGGAATCAACCCCATATTCAATATAAAGAATCAACGAATTGTCGTTCTCATTGGAGAAGCATTTCCCGGACTTTTCAATTTCTCCATATGCAGAAAGAATTCTGCTCTTGAAGAAGCAGCCATCCAAAACAACATCCATGTCATTCCTTACAGCGTGGTGAAGGGAGGAATTTGCTGCGAGGTTTTGGAAATTCGAGATTGAAGAACTTTTCTGATTCCCGCAGTTTCCATTGTCATACTCATTAACTATTTGAAAATTCCCGTACACTCCCCCCATCCCCCCAATATGGTCTTCGTGCATATGGGTTGCAATCAAATGGTCTATCCTAGCTATTCCAAGGGATTTCAGGAATTCAACAACATGCGATGCGGAATTGTTCCTCATTAAAGAGCCTGAGTCAATGAGAATGGTCGTGCCATTCGGGGTTATTATGAGTATTGAATCCGCCTGGCTCACGTTCAGGATGTAGATTTTCAGGATTCCGCAATTCTCCGGGATTTTGTTTTCGCTTTTTTCACTTGGATTGGGAACAGGAACTAGATTGCCGAAAAAGGAGAATAAAACAAGCAAGAGAACCACAAGCAAAACAAATAATAGGACGAATTCGCGTTTCTTGACCAACAAATTCACCTTTTATTGAGGCATGTGATTAATAAAAGAAATCGACTGGAAATCAATTGAAATAATAATTGTTCTTCAGCAGATTGTGGCTGCGAATATTGTTCCGTTCTTTTTGTTTGGGATGTTGAATGCAAAGGTTGTAGACGGGGAGTTCCAGAGGTTGGTTCCCATTGCTTTTGCGCCTGCCTTGTCTGAAGAATATTTGTAAGGGCCGAAACTGAAGTCTTTGAGATCATTGGAGGATACTTTTGCAATAAATTCGCCTTTCTGCGCTGGAGTTTGGGCTTCTTGTTTCTCATGCTCTTTTACGACGCCTGCCGCCTTCTTCTTCATCTCCACCAGATCAGTCATCTTCTCACCAATACAAATACGCAGCGAATCTATATAAATACTTTTATTCGTCATTCATCAAAGAAGCGGCGCCGTATTTTTTCTTGCTTCCTTCCGACAGGAAATCATAGAAAGCCCATGCAGCAAAACCGAACCTGCGCAATGCCTGCACAACTTCAACGGCACCGCAATTCTCTGCTTCCTGAAGGTTCGCTTCAATCATTCCTGCGTATCTCCTATATGATTTTGGCGCAGCTTGCTTTACAAAGTACCTTTTCCTCTTCGTTCTCTGGAAATCCCCGATCCGTTCCATAAAACTTTCAAGCTCCCCTTCCTGTTCCATCATTGCCAAAAGCGCATTCGGCCCTTCGTCTCCAAGCGCAGCATCGAAAAAATCATCAATAAATTGGACTGCAAGCATTATGGAGCCAATTGCACGCGATATGCTCTCCTGCTCTGCAGGCTTCACTCCAGCGAGTTTTCCAATGATTTTTGAAAGCGGCTGGGAATAGGAATTGCATGCGCGCTTTTTGAGTTCAATGACAAAGGCAAGTTCATCTGCCATGCCTTCTAAAATATTCTGGTTGAGCTTTGAAATTTCACAAATTGCAGAAGCAAACAGCCATGCAAGGTTTTCATGCAAATGCTCTTCTTCTGGAAAGAGCATGCAACCTGTTTTCATCATTTCAGCAATCTGCAGCTCCATTTCATCGCATATTTGGCGTTCTGTCCTCCCTGCATAAGTAAGGTAGAATACGTTTTCAATCCCGTCAATTATTGATTTGGAGAGTATGTAAATCTTCGGGTTGCATCTCATCCCAGCCGTTGATTCAAAGCCTGCAAGAAACACGTGCGCGCGCAAAGCCCTTCCCCATTCATTCCTGCTTGTTCTGATGCTACTTAATGAATAGCAGGCGCATCTCTGCAAAAATCTATTCCTCAAAAGGGGGGGCTGTTTGGAAATTGAAGCGCTCTCCAGCATTGGTGGCATGAATTCCTATTCAGGAACTCAAGAATATTAATCCTTTTGGCTCGTTTGTTCCCTGATTTATGAATCCAAAAACAGCCATTGAATGTTTTTATGCGCTCTGCGCACGAAGAAGCGCTTTATTTCCTGCACAGATATAGCGCAAGCGCCAATAAGGCAAAGGGTATCGGGCAGATATTATTCCCTTCGGGAGGCTTTACCTGGGTTGTGTTGCCCGTTGCATTGGATTGAGTCGTGTTCTGCGCCTGCTGGTTGAGGAGGGTTATTTCAACTATCAAAGAATCCGTCTCATCCTGGAGCTGCGACATTCTCCCAAGCATTTCCGGAACCTCATCCTCATTCATCGTCCTGCCAACTGAATAACCTATGCTGTCCAATTCCTCCCTTATCCCTGCTGCGCGGATTTGGAAGCTCTCATTTGCACTGCACATGCTTTCCAGCGTTTTCACTTTGGTCTCGATGATTTTCAGGTTCTCTTTCATCTCCTTGCATATATCATCATTGTCCTGTATTGTCGCATTCAATCCGGAAGCCAAAGAATCGAATTCATTTTCCTTGTTGAACATCTCCTTGTATTTTTTCTCCTTTCCCAAATCCTGCATTTCAGAAGTGAAGTTTTTCAAATCTTCAAGCTGGGAAATGATTTCCGTGCTGTTGATGCAGAGGAGGGAAGCATCCGCGTCAGAAGAAAGGAACTGCCTTGTGGAAAGAATCTTTGAGGAAAGAACCCTGTACTTCTCGTCCCTTTCTTCAATGTAGTTCATCCTTTCTTCCATGTTTGAAAGCAAGGAGTTCGTTCTCGCGCCTACTCCGGAAAGGGCCTTCAGGTTCTCTGAAAGGGTTGAAAGAAGGGAATCCGCTTCCAGAAGGGATGTTGCGTTGTAATTTGAAATGGGGCAGAATTCGAACCCGCCCTCATACATTTTTTTCAATAATATCGTCCCCTTGACAAGGGAGGCAAGGGAGGTTATGGAAGAGATTTGCGAACGGGCGCTTGAAGAACTGCCTGAATCCGAGATTTGGGGGATTTGGTTCCTCAGGCTTGTGAAGTTCCCGTCCAGTTGGTAAACGAGGGCGGACCAGTTGCTTATCGCCGGAAGAAAGCCCTCTGCGGCTATCATGAGGGTGCAGACCGGAACTGAATAGCAGGAGGCGAGGCAGGAATCATGGTCGGTGCAATTGAACCTGTCCGTTCCAGTGTATTGCCTGCAGAGCTTCTCTTCCGGATCCCTGCTCCTGTTGAAATTTAAAGCATGGATTTCAAGCAATTCGATGGCTGAATTGAAATCCGCATTCTTGTAGATCTTCTCAATGAATATCTTATTGATCAAAGTCGAATCGTTCACGGACTTGTCCTGAGAATCCAGCATGAAGGTTTCTTTTCCTTCAATTGTTGCGAGCACGAAATTCCCTGATGGAACTGAAATTGATTGGAAAGTGTAATTCTCCTGCGGTTCGATATACTGCGCAATCCCGTCAATTGGTGTGGATTGGAGTATTGGGGCAAAGAATACTGCTGCAAGAAAGACCGCAACGAAACGAAAACGCCTGAATGAGATGTTCATGGAAATATTTTGCCTTAGAACTATAAATACCTAGCGATATTATTGGGATGCACTGAGTGGTACGATTATAAGTTTTTTCCCAATAATATTATTCGAAAATAAATTAGGGGTTTGTAAAATGGAATTGTTCGCTTTGCTTGGTTTTGCATTGTTTGTGTTGGGCGCTTATGCTATGGGGAGAATCCTTTCCCCGGTTTTGAGAATGATCCTGAAAAGGATTACTTCCAAGACAAAAAGCACGCTCGATGACAGGATTCTCGAGGAAGTGGAAGGCCCTCTTGAATCATTCTTCCTCCTGATTATAATGTATTTTGGAATCAAATACGTGAAGAATTTCCAATACCTTGCTCCGATTGCAGACAGATACGTTCTCTTTGCATTGATTGTCGTGCTCACATTCCTTGCAGTGAAAGTCGTGAAAGCGATTTCCCATTGGTATTATGAGGAAGGCCATCAAAAGTCGCACATCAAAATAGACCTTTCCCTCATGCCCCTTCTTCAGAAAATAGCCCAGATTGCCATTGGATTGGTTGGGGGAATGATGGCGCTGAATGAAGCAGGTTTTGACATCACTGGACTTCTTGCGGTTACGAGCATTGCAGGGCTCATCATAGGTCTTGCTTCCCAGGAGACTTTGGGAAACCTGTTTGCGGGACTTGCGCTCCAAGTGGACAGGCCCTATGTATATGGGGATTACTTAAGGCTTCCAAGCGGGGAAGCGGTGAAATTGAGGAGGATTGGCATGCGCTCCACATTCTTATATGATCTTGCCGGAAACCCGGTAATCATTTCCAATTCCGAATTCGCAAAATTGAGGGTTGTCAAAATCGGGAAGACGAATGAGAAAGGAGATATTGCGATTCCTTTTGAAGCGCCGATTGGATTGAAGGTGGATGATTTAGAAAAGCATTTGGCTGGAAGGATTCAGGATGGCAAGATAGAGGGAATTGCAGAAATGGAAAAAATCAAAGCAAGTGTTTCAAAAGTAAAGGCTCCGGGATGGTATGAAGGAAGCATTAATATCAGGTTGAAGGATTTGTCATATTCTCCCCAAGTGGCTGAGTTTGTCAATGGGATCATTCTTGAGAAAGTTAGAGAGTTCGTTGAGAAAAACAGGTTATAATATTTCAGATGAACGCCTCCACGTCGTCTTCTTTTGTCTTCTGCATCTGGAGCCAGCGCTTGGACATCTCCTCCAAGGAAACGCTTTTAGTGGGTATTTTGGTTTTCCTCTCGCGCACTTTGATGAAAATGGGCTGCGTAACTGCTTCTCCCACAATTAAAGCCTCGCCCACCCTTAAGGAGGTTATCATCTTCAGCATGTGCCCATCAATTCCTTCGCAGCTTTTCCCGATATGATCTATATCATAGGGATTCGTAACTCTCAGGATTATGTGCGTGTTGCACTGGGAGAGCGCTGTAGTGGAAAGCTGAACCGGCCTCTGGGATATGAGGCAGAGGGAGGCTCCGAATTTTCTTCCTTCCCTTGCGATTTTCTCAATCACCCTTTTTGCAATCGCCATCTCTTTTGGAGCTTTCTCTTTTGCGAAATTGTGCGCTTCTTCAATAATCAGTACAAAAGGGGGAATTTTCTCCTTTTTCCTCATGGCGAAAAGCTTCCTTGAGATGTGCGCGACAATCAATTCCTTCCTCCTCTGGTCGTCCAAATCAGACAGATCAATTACCGTAACCGTGCCCACTTTAACGAGTTCTGACAAATGCGGATGGTCTCCCTTTGAAATGATCCTCATTCTTGCCAAATCATGAAGCCATGAGAGGAGCGTTCCTTTTATGTTCTGCTTCACTGCTTCGCTTGCTTCTGCTTTTTTGATGAGTTCCTCCAATCCGTAAAGTTCGCCCTTTTCTTTCATCTCATTCTTCAATTCCTCCAGAACGACGGTCAGGTCCCTCTGCGCAACAGAACTGATATTTGGAAGAATCTCGGAAAGGGATTGCGGGGACATTTTCCTCAATGCGATCCTTATTTTCTTTCCTTCCACTATGTTTATCCTTTCCTTGTAATGCGTTGCCTTGAAGCCCACGTATTCTCCGTGAACGTCAATAATTACCACTCCAACGTTTCCCATTTCCTCCTTTCTCTCAAGTATTTCCTCAATAAGCACTCCTGCAAGATGGGATTTGCCCGCGCCTGACATGGCAAGGATTGCCAAATGCTTCTGGAATAGTTTGGTGAGGGAAAGTTTCGGCTTCACTCCATGGTAGGCGATGTTTCCAAGTTCAAGCCCATCCTCCCTGAATCCCAGGAATTTTTTTATGAGTTCGTCATCCGCAATGAACACCTTGTCTCCCGGAGCAGGAGGGAATGCAGTCCTTTCAATAAGCTCTTTGTTGTATTCCCCAAGAATCCTCACTTCCGCAATCACGTATTCCCATTCGAAAGTGGGAAAATGGCTCATTGAATTGGTTCTCTCGTATTCAGCAACGCTTTCAGCCCTCTCAAAATAGCGGTTCGCCCTCACGATGTCCAGCACGTTGCCTAAAAGCATCCCGTTTTCCCTAGCTACCTGCACGAAATGGCCCTTTCTCAGGCTGTTGTTGGAAACCACGAATGCGAATTTAGTTGTGGTTGGGGAATCCTCTGTGCAGATTATCGTGCCAACCTCAATTGAATATTTCCCAATTGCATCATCATTCTTTTCCATTTTCTCAACTTTCTCCAGTATGCGGTTTCAATAAACTTGGATTATCATCTAAAAGGCCTCTCATTCCTTCTCAATCTCATAACGCTCGTCTTGTTCCCAAGCTTGAAATACAGATCGCCGTATATCCTGTCCAGTTCGTCTTTCCTTATTGCAGCCCTCATGTCCGCCTCAATCAATATCGCAGGGCTTGCATATCTCTTGTTGATTGAGCACAGCGAATGTATTAGGGATGCAACCTTATCAAAGTTTCCGTTGAACACTTCAATCCTCAAAGGCCTGTCCTCTTTAACGGGCTTTATGTAGAAGCAATGTATCTTCTCCCCGAATTTTGCCAAATCCTTGATTATCTCCGTCTTCCCGTAGTGGAATCCAAACGTCCTTTCCCCTTCCTTCAAAAGAAAATCCAGGAAAACAGTATCATTCACCTTGGAAGATTCGCCGATCAATTCCATGAACCTTCTTCCCCTGCTGTCCTTTATCGCTCCAATCAGGCATATCTTCCTCTCCTCGCAAATCCTGTAAAGCTTGAGGTATTCATCAAGGGTTTTCAGGTAATAGGTCTTGACTTGGGAGGAATCATTCGGCTTGTCCCCAACCTGCGGGACTATTGAACCATCCAAAAGAAGATAATCCATGCTGCTTTTCTCAGCGAGCTCCCTTGCCGTCTTAATTTCCTCATAAAGCCTGCAGAGGGATTTGTGCCACTGCACTTCGTGCTTTTCCAATCCCCTCATGGAGTCCATTTTCATCTCCGGAAGGGAAGTGGGGTGATAGGAATACTTCTTCAGGGAATTTCCCGAATATTGATAAACCACCCCAACTGCTTTCACAAGCACAAGATCGAAACCGTGGAATTCCTCGCTTGCAACCCCTCCATCGACTCCCCCTATTATGCAGTTCAATTCGCAAGGTTCAGTTGCTTTGACTAGAAAATTTTCCATCTCCTCCTTTGAGAGCGGGTTTTTCCTGCGCACGTCAGTTGCCCTCGCCCTCATCCCCGTTTCCATTTCCTCGATTTCCTGGATTATTGAGCCCATGTCCATTATGATTCGCCTTTATTCTTTTTGTATATATAAAATTATAAATATTCGGTGACACCCTTCCCACACTACGGTGTGGGTCTTCCAGGTTCCTTATTCAACGACGGAATTTTGGTTCTCCCATCTCCTAAGGCGTTACTTCCCCATGTCCTGATGTAGCTCTAAAACTGCTGTTTGTTTGGCAAACAGCTCTGCTTCCAGAAGGAATCAGATGTCTTTCGAGCAGTAAATGCATGTATTGTTGTTTCTTTTCTTGGACCAGCACTTTCAGCCTTGTCCAGAAGTATTTGAATTTTTTTGGGTTGTTGTTCCCCAATATTAATTGATGAAGTGGCATTCATAAAGCTAGGGATAGGGGGTGGTTTTCCGGTCGAATTCTTTCCGCTCGAAAAATATTCGTAGCAAGATTTAGCGCGAATTGGCTGTCACCCAAGAGCAACCGTTTAAAAAAGGGAAACTTGCAGTTTCCCTCAAGCAGTTTGCGTTCAAACTGCTGTGCATTTGACTTCATCAGTCAAATCGCATCTTTACCATCCTTTCAGTATTTTGAGAGTTGCTATTTCATGTACACGACGCATATGGAAGATGTGCAGCGTCGTGTACATGTATGCACCGAGTTATCCCTCGGTGCATATCATACGGGATTTTGACTTTGAACGCAACATTCGTTTGCACTTCATTAAGATGCTTTTTATTGAATAACAAGAAAATATTTGGTAAAAAAGTTTTTTGTGTTCATGCATTTTGCGTTAAAGTTCGTCAAATTCAAAAGAAGAATATTTAAAAACCAAACAATCAGAATATACTATGCATGGGGTGATGTGATGAGGAAATGGGAATTGGGATATTTTTGCGGAATGCTGATGAGGAATTTTGGAAAAGTGAAAATGCTTATCGTGCTTGTTCTGGCTTTGGGATTGGTGAACGCGGAGTTGTATACTGCACTCAACGATTTGTGCGCCAGCGTCAGGTCTCTTGTTCCTGTGATTTCAATACTCATGCTCATAATGGCTGCTGCGGTTTATGCTGCAGGGCAGATACTTGGAGCTGAAACGAGGTCCAAAGTGAACGTGTGGGCGACTGCAATGCTTGTTGGAGGAATACTCGGCTTGGTGATTGCTGTTCTCGCCCCTCTTGCAGTGCAATGGATATTCAACGCATTCGACAACGAATCCCCTGAAGACTTGTGCACTTCCAGCGGATAAACGGGCAACGATGAATTAATTGACAAAAATCACGGCGTTTCCGCGCAAGAAACGCTATATATTATGTTTTATGGAGAAATGCGGATGATTATGAAGATTCCTACGCGCTACCTTGTTCTTGGAATTTTTGACGGAGTAACGCTTGCATTCAGCCTTCTCATATCCGTATTGTTCTCCGGCGTCCTGTTTTCCGATGCCATGAAAATCTCCATTGCCGCGGCAATTGGCATGTTTGCATCCAATTTTTTCGGGGCATACTATGCCGAAATGGCTGAGTCCTACAGGAAATTCGGCAAATTGGAAAAGAAGATGGCCGTCAAGGAAGGGTATTTGGATGACACGTTATTCTATCACGATGAGATGGCGAAAATCCTCTCTTCCTCGCTCACAAACGGGCTGAGCGCCTTCATTTTCGCCCTCCTTCCATTGATTCTCATCTTCTTTTTCGGAGAGGGCGCGATCCTCTTCACCATAATTGCGCTTTTCGGCGCAATACTGCTCCTTGGCATGTATTTTTCAAAACTGATGAGGGAGCACTTGCTTCTCAGCATTGTAAAAATCATCAGTATTGTTTCTTTGATTGTGATTTTGAATTATTTCTCCACAATGCTCTGAGGCGCATAAATTACGCCGGAGAATTGAAAAATAATTAATTGACGTTTTCTATTTTTTTTAAATTTTTTTAGAAAGCTATTTATATTTTTAAGCTTATAAATAAACATGCCAAGAGAGACTGATAAAATGCTCAACGAATTTTTGATCAATGTGGCCGGCGGCCAGACAATGAAAATTGTCAATGCAATTAATGAACCAAAAAGCGACGAGCAGCTGGCAGAGAATTGCAAGATAAAAATTTCCGATGTGAGAAGCGTTCTCAACAAGCTGCATTACTACGGGATCGTCAATTATGAAAGGAAGAGGGACAACGAAACTGGCTGGTATTCATATGTCTGGAAATTGAATAGGGACAAGATGACGGAGCTTGTTGACAAGGAGGAAAGGAAGAAGCTTGAGATTCTCTCGCTGGAGAAAACCTCCCAGATTTTCAAATGCAGCAATTGCGAAACTACCGTTCCGTTTGAAGCGGCGTACGACATGCTGTTCAGGTGCTCCGGCTGCGGTTCGGGCCTCAATTACATTGAATCCTATGAAACAACAGTAGTTGAAAAAGCAGGAAAAGGCCCTTCAAAAACCATTTCCGCAAAAGAAAAAATAAAGGGGAAGAAGAAGAGAAGATGAGAATCCCTCTATTTTCATTGGATTTGCTAGCGCCCTTCACTTTGAAACATATGACTACAAAACTTTTATTTTAAAAAATGTAGGCATATGGGAAATTTTTCACATCCTCTCCATGGTCTCTATCCCTATGAGATAGAGCACGTTTCCCATCACCATGAGGAATTTCTTCACTAGAACGAGCCTGGATATTTTCACGCTCTCTTCGGCCTTTAGTACTGGGACACCATCGTAGAATTTGTTGAAGGAAACTGCCAATTCATTCGCGTAATCCGTCATCTGGATGTATTTGAAGGAAAGCGCGCATTTCTTGAGCACCACCGGAAATTTCGAAATAATTTTTGCAAGGCTGCGCTCCTCCTCTTCATTTATTGCGAACACTCCAACAGGATTTCCTTTTTCTTCTTCGAATTTTTTCATTATGTTTATTGCGCGCGTATAAGAATACTGCAGGTATGGTCCGCTGTCCCCAAGCATATTCAAAGCCTCATTCCACGAAAAAACAATCTTCTTTTCAGGGGAGACGCGAAGGATGTTGTATTTTATCGCTGCCAAAGCAATTTTCCTTGCAATCTCCTGCCTGTCATCATAGTCTTTCTTGATGAGCAGGTTCGATCTTTCCGCGGCCTCCTCTGCCAATTCATCCGCCGTAAACCCTCTCCAGCTTCCCTCCCTTCCGGAAAACCTCCCTTCTGGAAGGGAAACGTGCTCATAGGCGACGTGAATGAGGTTGTTCGCCTGCTTAATCCTGTTTATTCTCTTCAGGACTTTTGAAATCACTTTCTGGGGGTAAGTCTGCTCAACCCCTATCACATTTATCACGATATCCGCTTCATTGAAAATCTTCTCCTCCCCCCAATCTGCGGAATAATAAAGGATCTCGCCATTGTATTGCTCCATGAATTTCGAAAATTTCAAATTAGTTGGCATGATTCCGAACTTCCAGAAATGGAATGCCAGGTCTTTTGCATTGTAGGTTGCGGTTCCGTCGCTTCTCACAAGGACCTTGTTCGGATTCTCCATGTCCTTGAATTCCTCCGAATCCTCCAATTTGACCACCAGGCATCCTGCATTCTCCCCTTCCGTTTCTTCAACGCATGCGCCTTCGCCCTTGCACATCCCAAGAGTCTTTTCAAGAAGTTTGTTTTTCACCAAATCGCTTTCAAACACGAGGGCATGGTGCCACACTCCGTAGAGAGCGCACGTCTCCCTCTGCGCCCTGGCGCATTTTTCAGAAAGCTCCCTTGCGATTCCCCCTTCCTCCCCGCCTTCCTCCATTTTCTTCAAAAGCGCCTTGATCTCGTCATCATTTTTCAGTTTGTTGGCTTCAACGTACTGCGCTCCAAGCCAGTGGTCCATCCTTCCCGCCACTTGGTTGTTGAGTTTCATGAAGCCCCACGTGCTTATTGCAACCTGCAGCCCCAAATCATCGATGTAGTCAATTTTCTTCACGTCGAATCCGTAGAAGGAGAGGATTCTTGACAAACTTTCTCCAATCAAAGCGTTCCTCAAATGCCCGATGTGCCAAGGCTTGTTGGGGTTCACCGATGGGAATTCAATCATCACTTTTGTGTGCTTCATGTCCTCTTTTCCGAAATTCTCATCTATTGCATTGATGTTCTTTTCGAAAAAATGATTCGAGAAGCAGAAGTTTATGTAGCCATTAACCGCTTCCACTTTGTAAAAATCCTTCTCTTCTCTTATTTTCTCCTGAAGTTTTGACGAGATTGATTCGGCTATCTCTTTTGGAGGCTTCCTTGCCTCCTTGGCTAGGGAGAAGGAGACCGTGCAGCACATGTCCGCAAACCCTTCCTTTGATTCCTGCACTGTCTTGTGGATTGCATGCTGGTCTATTCCATACTTTAGTTCAATGCACGCTTCATGCACAAGCTCTGAGATTCTTTCCATTGCCTTTTCATAAGTGTTGGCCATGCTTAACACTTGCAAAACAAACATTAAAATAATTGCCTCGGAAATGCGAATTTCAAACCGTTAAATACACCTTCTGATTAATACCTGAATTCGCCGTTTTGCGCCTGCGCACGTTTGAGTTTGCGCATACAGAGCGCGTCTTCGCAAATCGAAAAATGGAGAAGTTGAGTTAATACATGCAACAAATGTTTGCGGTTGCGCGAATTCGCATGCTCAATAAACTTGCGCGATAGGAGGCGTATACTGAATGCAATTGATTGTTGATGCTTGCATTTGCGCGAACATGCATGCGCCATAAGTTTGCGCGAAAAGGCGCGTGGATTGGGCGTGATTGATTGGTGAAGGACGCAGTAAAACAAAAGATATTTTAATTAGTTACACCGTTATTCCTTTATGGCAGAAAAAATTAATGGAGTGCTAGTTGGCCAAGGGAGCGACTTGAGCCCTTATGAGGCAAAGGGATTCTGCGCCATATTGCAGAACGGGGACACCAAGCAGCAGAAGTCAAATAGGATTGAGGACTTCTGCCCTATTTTTTCAGATGCTTCGGTTGCATGGGTGGATTATATAATTGAGGATTTTGGGGAAGAAACCCTAAAAGCCGCGATGGCTTTGGGCTTCAGCGAGCAGCTAATAAAGAACCTTAACAGGGACATGAGAAGCGGATACGAAGATTTTGGAAATGAGATGGGGATTCTTGTTCCGGCAATCAGGGTGGAGGGATTCGATGTCAAATTGGACCCATTGATAATTTTAATAAGGGAGAACCTGATCGCCACCCTGCATACTACGGAAACAAGGAGGTTCTTCAGGGTTCGGAGATATGCTGAAACAATGCTAAAAAAGCTTCCCCAGAAGATGCTGAGAAAGGATAAGATCACCCTGCTCTTGATCCGCTTGATTGAAGAGAACAATGCAAGGAATTTCGACCATCTGAGGGATATTGAGGAGCTTGGGGACAAGATGAGCGAGGATTTGGGGAATCCGAAAACTCCTAGGGAATTGATTGGAAAAAAGATTTATGCCATGAAGCATGCGCTTATTACCTATTTGGGGGGTTTGTGGGTTACTGTTGATGCTTTGAATTCACTGAGATATGGGGATGCTGAATTGCTTACTGACGATCCCAAAATACTCAATAAAATCAACGGGCTTGTGGGAGAAGTCCAGTCGCAGATTGGATTGGCAGAGCATTTGAGCGAAGTTCTTGCAAGCGGCTTGGAGGTTCTGCAGTCCATATACAACAACCAGCTTCAAGTGCTCAACAACCGTCTTGCGCTTCTAGTTGCCTATTTGACGATCATTGGAACCGCGCTGCTTGTCCCGAATACGATTGCAACAATAGCGAGCGGTTCGATGTTTGAATTCACATCAACTCATGTAGTTCCCTATCTTTTATTCCTTGCTGTTATTACTGTTGTTTCGACTATTGTTGCTTGGTGGGCAGTAAAGAAGCTTGGGCTCCTTCCTGCAAGGCCGGACGAAACATCAGACGACGACTCAAAATAAACGTCATTCTTCGAATTATGCTGAAATACAGGATAAAATTCAGAAACGATTAAAATAGTTGACTTATTAAAGAGTAATCAATTGCCGCTGTAGCTCAGCTCGGGAGAGCACTCGGCTGAAGACCGAGGTGTCGGGGGTTCAAAATAAGGGGATGCACGTCGCTTTTTGCTCTCAACAGCAGCCATCCGTGGCGACTGTCCCCCTTATCACGCATTTTTTCCCTTCGGGAAAAAAGCGCCCCCTTTTTCGCTATGCGAAAAAGTGGGACCCCAACGGTTATTCGTTTGGGTTTAAGGACAGTTTCATCCCTTTGTTGAACAAATCCCTCCGGCGGCATAGTTTTTTTTTCTGTCAGAACGGAAACAAATGGCGTTTTCTTTCTGTTTGAACAGAAACGTATTTAAACTTTGGCTGTGCAAACATTCTCATGAAAGAGGATGCTGAAAGAATGCTCTATGAGCTGCCTGCGCTATTGAATGCAAAGCTGAGGGGAATTTCATTAAAGAGAAACTTTGCCGGGAATATTGAGAATAGGGCAAAAAGGTTTTTTGAAGGCGAAAAAGGGGCGAGGATAGTCCTCTTGTATGGACTGCGCGGGACTGGAAAAACAATTTCCTTGCTTCAACTGCATGAAGCCTTCAAAGACGAATCGTTCTACATCTCCTGCGATGAATTGATTGGAAATAATCTGGGTTTGGAAGATGCTGTTGAAGCCCTGGATGTTTTTTTTAAGGAAAAGATTGGGCTGAATAAAAAATTCCTCCTGCTTGTTGACGAGATAAGCTACATGAAAGATTGGGGGCTGAAACTCAAACTGCTTTATGACAAGAGGCCGAATCTCTCCATAATCGCAACTTCTTCCTCATCCGTTGCCCTTTATTCTTCTGAATTGGAAAGAAGGGCGATAGGGATAAAGGCAACTCCTTTGACTTTCAGGGAATATTTGCAGCTTAAGGAGAGCATAAACATTGAAGACTCCCTGAGCGAAGCTATTAGAAAAAAAATTATCAAAAAAGAGGTTCCAAGAGAGGAATTTTTAAAAATTCTCTCAAAAATGGGGGGGAAAAGCCTCACGGGAATTTACAGGAATTACCTGTTTGAAGACATGCCAAGCGCGCTTGAGACGGGAAGGGAAGACAATTTCCTTGCCTTGAAAAGCATGCTCAGGAAGATAATATACGAAGATTTTCCAAAGCATGCAAAGCTTGAATCAGAACTATTGATCAAGGGAGAGCAGCTCATAACTTTGATGTCCAGGATTCCTTCGGATGGAGTCAGGATTGAAACCCTTTCCGGGACTTTGGGAATTTCAAAATTCGGCATAAGCAAACTGCTTGAATTGTTCTCAGATGCAATGCTCATAAAAGGAATTGCGGCAGAGGGGAGAAAGAGGGCATTCAAACTCCCAAGAAAATGGTTTTTCCTCTCCCCTTCGATGCGCTATGTTCTTTCAAAGCCTTCCGGGATTGATAATGACATCAAAGGGAATTTAAGGGAGGATTCGGTATTCCTGCATCTCCAGTGCATGTTTGATGAGATTTATTATTCACATGAGGCGGATTTCGTTATTCCGAAAACAATAAACATTGAAGTGGGCGGAAGGAAGAAGGGAAGGGAGAATGCGCTCACTCTTGTTGAGGAAGAGATTGTGGAAGAGAAAAGGATGTGCCTGCCATTCTTTCTTCTGGCCGTTTGAAATCCTGCTGATTTTCTTTCCGTTTAAACGGAAACAAATGGCGTTTTCTTTCTGTTTGAACAGAAACGATAAACCACCCGCTACTGGTCCTTCACGATATTCCCGTAGAAATTGAACCGCTCAAGGGCTTCCTTTTCTAACTTTTGCAATTTCTTCCTTCAGTTTTGGAATGTCTTCCTTGATGGCTTTCCAAACAACTTCCAGATCTATTCCGGCATATTCGTGGATAAGAATGTCGCGCATTCCGGCGATATTTTTCCATGGAATCTGGGGATGCTTCTGCCAGATATCTTCTGGAATCTTTTTCACGGCTTCTCCTATGATTTCAAGCGCTCTTGTACACGCATAAACGATTGCATCGTTCTTTTCAAACTCTGCAAATTCCTTTATTTTTTCTGTAAACCTCTCGATTTTATGTATATTCTCCTAGATGTCGTCCAAATAGTCTCCGGTGTCTCTTTTCATATTGTAATTACCTCTTTCCTGATATTCTTTCCAATCCTCGGCTTAAGGGAGCTTTCCATGACTAGATCAACAGGAATGCCAAGCATGTCGCTAAGATGATACTTCAATTCAACAAATTTGAACAATGAGGGTTTTTCGTAAAACTCAACTAAAACATCTACGTCGCTCCCTTCTTTCTGTTCATTTCTAACGTACGAACCAAATACCCCTATTTTTTCACTTTATAAACTTCCTTTAGTTCATTTTTATTTCTTGATAAAACGTTGATTATTTGTTCTGCAGAGTTCATTTTATTACCCCAGGACAAAGTCCGCTCATAGCGGACAATCAAAGGACTATGTCCGCATTTGAGAAAATCATCGAGCGTTCCAAGAATGGAACGCGAGAGCTGTTGACGCAAGTCAACAAAAAACATAAGGATACTTTTTCTCAAATCCAATAAAATACTGGCATTTGCTTCTTAAAATAGTTTCGCATAGAAAATGTTTCACTGGTCCTTCGCAATTTTCCCGTAGAACATGTAAGGCCTGCTCGTTTCGGATTCCATCTTGTGGAACAAAATCTGGCAGATGCGCAAACCCGAGCGCAGGAGTATGGGCCTTGGGGAGAGGTTCACGATCTCCAGGATCTGGTGGTTGTCTGAGCCTGGCTGCACAATGCTGCTTGTCACGTGCACTGCCAACCCGAGGCGCGCATACCTGCTCCTTCCCTCAAGGTTCCCAATTATATCATTCGGAATTTTAATTTTCTCCTGTGTTTTCCCGAGAATGAGCTCTCCGGATTTCAGTTTGATCTCATTCGTGATTGTCTTCTCCATGACGTCCTCCTGCCCCATCTCATCCGGGATTATGGGCCCTTTCCTTGAATTCTCCTTGAAAATCCAGAACTCGTTTCCCAGGGTGAGATCCACTGAAGCCGAACCAATCTGGTCTTCCTTTAAAGCAGGATCGAATGAGATTCTACCCTCTTTGATATATTTTTTGATGTCTTCATTTGAGAGAATCATGAATAGATTTTCAAGAGAAGTTTTTTAAGCTTGAGTTTCAATACTTTTTCGCTAGGATAGTAAAAAATGGCTGTTAAAATGCAAGGTGGGATTTATGAAGGTTGAAAAAGCTAAATTCGGCGTTTCCGGCCTGGATGAACTGCTTGAGGGCGGAATTCCAAAAGGCCATCACGTGATTGTGTGCGGAGGGCCAGGAAGTGGAAAGACTCTTGCGTGCGCGGAATTCATCTACAGGGGGGCGCAGGCGGGAGACAACGGGATTTACATTTCAGTCGAAGAGACCAAGGAGAAGCTCATAGAGAACATCAAGACTACGTTTCCTGATTGGAAGGACTTTGACAAGCTCATGGAGGAGAAAAAAATACTCGTTGAGAAGATATATCCGGGGGGAAGCATAAATTCATTCGACAAGTTTGCGAACAAGATTCAGGAGCTTGCAATGGAGAATTCTGCAAAAAGAATCACAATCGACTCTTCAACCATCCTCAAGTCCCTGTTCGATTCCCCAAGGGAATACAGAATGTACTTGTTTGCTTTGCTTGAATTCCTGAGCAGGATGGATGCAACGGTTTTCATAACGATGGAGCTTGCGAATCCCGAAAGGGAGGAATTGGTTTATGAAATCGAGCAGTTCCTTGCGGATGGAGTGATAATGCTTTACAACCTCGTGAGGGGAGAGGAGCGCGTGAGGGCTGTGGAAATCCTCAAAATGAGGGGCACTTCGCACTCGCACAGGGTTGTCCCATTCAAGATAACGACTACAGGATTGCAGGTTTTCCCAAGCGAAAAGATATATTAAACTTTTTTGAACAACGAAATGGGCGAATCATGCAAAAAGTTTAATCAAAAAACCCTTAAATTTCAGCTTTAGGAATAACACTCGTTAACACTACGTACATGAACCGATGGAATTACAGCTCTTTTCATTCTTCCTGAGGAGAAATAGCAAGTAAAATCCAATTAAATGCAATAAATTCCTGAACGAAAATCTTTTAAGAAGATTCCTTCTAATTAGAGATAAGGGAAATTATGAAAGTGGAAAAAGCAAGGATTGAGGATGCTGAGGAGATTCAGAAAATCGTGAATTATTATGCAAAGAAGGAATTGCTCCTCCAAAGGTCTCTTTCTGAGATTTATGAGGACCTGAGGGATTTCTGGGTTGCAAGAAAGAAAAACAAGCTCGTGGGAGCCGGAGCCCTGTCAATCCACTGGAAAAATTTCGCGGAAATCCGCTCGCTGGCAGTGAGCCCGAGATACACGAGAAAGGGGATTGGAAGCGCGATAGTGAAAAAATGCCTTCAGGAAGCGAAAAAACTGAACGTGAAGAAGGTGTTCACCCTCACTAAAAAGCCGGAATTCTTCGGAAAACTGGGTTTTGAGATCGTGGACAAGAACGTTCTTCCCACGAAAGTCTGGGCTGACTGCTACAGATGCCCGAAATTCCTCGATTGCGACGAAGTGGCAATGCTTTATGAGATACGTTAGGCTTTTTTTGGGAAGATAATCAATATATATTTCGTTTTCTTTTATTTATAGGGTGATTGCATGAACATTAACCTTGGAAATCCTTATGAAGAGATAATAAAAAATTTGATTGAAAAGGGGTATGGGGGAGACAAAATTGAGATCATAAGGCAGGCTTTGATGAATTACAAAAGGGACATCGATGATGAAGAACTCTTTTTGCTGAATAAGGGGATTGAATCTGAAATGGAAAAAATAAGGTCTGGTAAAGTGAAGGCAAAACCCCTGAAGGAATTCATTGAAAAACACAAAGGAAATAAGTGAGTGCATGCAATACCTGATTAGTGACGAAGCGGAGGGGGATTTCAATAAAATGGATTTTCAGCTCCAGAATTTTTTTCTGAAACATTTTGAAAAATTGGAAAAGATTCCTCCAAGGCGCCATCTTAAGCACGGCGTGCCATATTATGTGGAAAGTGTGACAAAACAGGCGCGCTTTGTCTATAAAATCGAAGCGGATTTTTATGTCACACTTAGGTGCTTCAAAACCCATAAAGAATACGAAAGGTGGCTCAAATCGTTTATATAAAATATTGCAGCATTTTTTCCATTATTGAAAAAGTAATTTAAATTTGAGCTGAATAGATATCCATGAAGGGATGATTGAATGAGGATTCTTACGATTCATGCGGATTTTATCGAATATGAAACGCAGAAGAAGGCAGTCAAGGACGCTGAAACAGGAAAAGAGGGAAAGAACAGGATCGAGGAATGCCTTGTAGTTCTTACTGCAGTGGAGAAAGGGGATGGAAAGCTAGAAGGAGAAAGGGCAGTCAGGGAAGTAATTTCAATAGCAGAGCAAGTCAAGGCAAAAACAATAGTCCTCTACCCGTGGGTGCATCTCACGAATGAACCCTCCAAGCCTCAGGAAGCTCTGGACATCATGAAGCAGATGGAGGGGGATTTCAAGAAAACAAATTATGCTGTGCATAGGGCTCCTTTTGGCTGGTACAAAAGTTTTGACTTGAAATGCAAGGGCCATCCCCTGAGCGAACTCTCCAGAGTGATTAAGGGAGCATTGGAAGAGGGAAAAGGAAAAGAAGCAGAAGGGAAGGAAGAAAAAAAGAGAATGGAAAGGGAGTCTGCATCACTTAAGAAAGAGGAGAAAATGAAAAGCACTTTTTGCGTGCTCACTCCCGAAGGGGATTTGATTCCTTATGAATCATTCGATTTCTCAAAGCATGCAAGTCTGGGAAAGTTCTTCAATTATGAAGTGAAGAAAGCAAGGGCATACGAGCAGGAGCCGCCCCACATAAGGCTGATGAAGGAGCATCTCATTGCAGACAACGAGGAAGGAAGCGACGCTGGAAACATGAGGTGGTATGGGAGGGGAAGATTCATAAAAAAGCAATTGTCAAATTATGTTTCAAGTATATGTTTGAAGGAAGGCGCAATGGAGGTTGAAACTCCTGTGATGTACGATTTCGAGCATCCCTCCCTGAAGAAATACCTGAACAGGTTCCCTGCAAGGCAGTACGTGGTCGTCTCAGACGAAAAGGAATATTTCCTCAGGTTTGCGGCATGCTTTGGGCAGTTTTTGATGGCGCACGACATGGTGATTTCCTACAAGAACCTCCCTTTGAAGATGTATGAACTCACAAGATACAGCTTCAGAAGGGACCAGAGCGGGGAATTGTGCGGGCTGAAACGCCTCAGGGCGTTCACAATGCCTGACATGCATACTTTTGCAAAGGACCTTTTGCAGGCAAAGGAGGAATTCAGGCACCAGTATGACGTCTGCATGGAATTCCTCAAGGATTTGGGAATTGAATTTGAGGCAGGCTTCAGGGTCCTGAAGGAATTCTTTGAGGAGAACAGGGAATTCTACGTTGACATGGCAAGGACGATGGGAAAACCAGTGATGGTTGAAATATTCGATGAAAGATACGCTTATTTCATCACGAAATTCGAATTCAATTACGTGGACAACATGGATAAGGCAAGCGCGCTTTCCACAGTTCAGATAGACGTGGAAAACAGCGAAACGTACGACATCTCCTTTGTGGATGAGAACAATGCAAAAAAGCGCCCCCTCATACTCCACGCTTCAATAAGCGGAAGCATAGAGAGGGTGATTTTTGCCCTTCTTGAAACTGAAGCCGAAATGATGGGGAAGGGGAAGAGGGGGATGATTAACCTTTGGCTTGCGCCCACGCAAGTGAGGGTGATTCCAGTTTCCCAGAACCACTTTGAGAAAGCGAAAAAAATCATGGAAAAGATTGAAAAGGAAAACGTAAGAGTGGATATTGACGATAATGAGGATACGCTCCAGAAAAGGATAAGGAATGCTGAAATGGAATGGATCAATTACATTGTGATTGTCGGCGAGAAGGAGAGCGAGGAAACCCTTGCAGTAAGAGTGAGGAGGAGGGACGGTTTTGAGAATAAAACCATGGGAACCAAAGAGATTGCAGATGAGATCAACAAGAAGACTGTTGGAAAACCATTCTCGCCAATTCCCCTCAACAAATTCTTGAGCAAAAGAGTGAAGGAGAGATAGCTTATCGCACCCAATATATATTTTTATAGAAATATGGATAGACGGTGAATCAAAACATTTAAATAGCTTGATTTCCATAAATAACACTGGGGATTTTATGAAAAGGATAGGAATATTGTTTGTTATTATGCTGTTTTCATTGAATATTCTTGCCGGAGCGGAAGCAGGAAAATGCTCGGAAGATTCATGCGTATTGGATGTTGCCGACAACACCAACCAGCCTGCAGGAAACAGGGATTACGTGATTCTTGAAACAAGGCAGCTGATAGCAGATCTCAAAGTGTCCCCGAGCACTCAGCTTGTGGGGGAAAAGGTAGTGATTTTCCTTGATTCTGAAGACGGGACTGCCATTGCAGAGAGCCCCCTTGTGATAACAACTCCAGATGGGGCAGAGGTATCTACTTCCACTGACTCAAATGGAATTGCTGTTTTTGTAGGGGAGAAAAAGGGGAAATACTCAATAAAAGCCGTTGAAGTGAGCGCGCAGGAAAGGCAATTCGAATTGTATGAACAGAAAACCACGGCCCTGGAATCAAGCGGACAGGCGGATCAGGGGCTTGTGGGAATGTTCATTGCAAGCGGGGCGCCCATAGCAATCGGAATAATTGCGCTTGCAATAGTCCTCGGCGTGATTTTCCTTGGGAAAAAGGAAAGGATTTAAACGAACCCGCTGTTTTTTATTTATTGTTTTTCAAATTGATTCATGAGAATAGACATGCACATACATACGGATAAATCTCCTGATGCAATAAGCCCAATCAAAAATCTCGTGAGAACTGCAAGGAAAAAAAACATCAGGGGGCTTGCAATAACAGACCATAACTATTTCCACAGAACAAAGGAAAAATATCCTGATTTCATCCTTCTCTACGGGTGCGAAGTCTCAACTGATTTGGGCCACATGATTGTCCTGAATCTTGAAGGGGTTCCATCAAACAATGCAGAGGAGATTGTTGAATACGCAAAAAAGAACAGTGGAATAACGATTCCAACCCATCCCTTTTCAAAATATAAATTCGGAATGGGCGAAAAGGCATTCAGGATTGGCGCAACTGCCATAGAAAAATACAACGGAACGGACCCTTTGAACAACCTGATTTCCAAGGGGAGAATCAAGAATGGGACTGGGGGAAGCGATGCACATTCCAGTTCGGAAGTGGGACTCTGCTGGACTGAATTCGATGACGGGCTGGAGAAAGAAGAGGATATTCTTGAAGCAATAAGGAAGGGACGATTCAAGGGATGCGTTTCAAGCAATCCCTTTAGCCTTCCTGTTGGATATTTGCGGAGAAAAATGAATAAGAAATAACGGGAAGTGAAAACCACTCAATAAAACCCATAAGCCATCATTATCAGCGCAATCCCCATTATGAAGAAGAAAACGCTCGTTGCCAATTTCACGTATTTGATTCTCGCGGAGAAATATTCCCCTATTGCTTTTGAGGAAGTTCCCGCGTATGCGACGGCAAAAATCACTACGAGAGGCGCAACGAAAATCAGATTATAGAGGAATAGATAGAGAAGGGCTTGCGCTCTAAGGGTTTCCACTCCCATAATATACACTATTGTTGGAAGATAAACTTGCCCAGTGCAGAGGAATTCGAACAGGGAAATCAGGAATCCGATTACGAATGCAAAAAATGAGATGAACTGGAGGGAAGCAAGTTCGCGCGTGGTCTTCCTCGTGATTCTCTTTGCCCACAGGGGAAGCTGGAGGGCCATTTCATTTATCTTTCCTTTTCTTGCTTTCAAATAATCCTGAAAGCTCACGATTGAGAATATGAGCGCAATAAAACCCGTTAGAGGATAGATTATTCTTGAAATGAGAGAAGCCTGTTCTGCAAAAGCCACGAATCTCAGAATCCCTATTCCCATGAGCATGTAAGCTAAAAAGACTCCAAAAGCATATGTCAACCCTACAATCAGTATTGTTCTTCCCTTTCTTCCTGTGAAAGTGAGATAGGAGATGAAGAAGACGATTCCCGCGAAAGCGCAGGGATTTATGCTGTCGATGAGGGCGGCGAGTATCACTGCCAAGGGGGAGAATTCCTCAAACCTCCCCCTTATCCTCGCATCCGCGTTTGCAAGCGTGACGTTTGGGCAGCCTACGCCGTCATATTCATATTCTCTTAGCACATCCTCCATTCCCTTAATCGCTTCGTCTGCTCCCAAAAAATAATGGCTTCCCACGTAGAGCGCGGGAACCCCGGCTCTTCTTTTTTGGGGTATTCCGTAATAATCGTCAAATGCTTCCTTCAATTCCAGATTATCCTCTTCCTGCACGTTGTATTTCACTATCTGAATCGAATTGCTCTCCATCAATTCCTGAAGATGCGCATCCACTTTCAAACAGTACTCGCAAGTGGGAGAATAGAACATCACTACGCAGGTGCATTGCCCACCTGCAACGCACGAAGACGCGTTCTTGTCTTCCATGAGATTGAGGACGAACTGCGCGTTGAGAAGACTGAGGACGAATAATAGCAGGAATATTTTTTTCATAGGATTAATTCTCAAAGAAAAATTATAAAATGCGCGATTTTGGACTTTTACAATATGCAGCACTCTTCCTGAATTTTCCCCCCGTATAGGCTTCTATCGGGATTCACGATTCGTTCCACAAAAGGAATGATTCCTTCATCCAATTCCTTCCTATACTTCCCACCCGGCCTCATGCACCCTGCAAAAACAATGAAACCGGATGCATGCGCTTTCCTGAATACTGCAACAACTTCTTCTATTTTTGGAGGAGGGATTTTTTCAAATCCAGTGCTGCGCGCTGGAACAATCACATTCAGAACAACTTTTTTGAATCCGTTTTCCCTAAGGATTTCCAGCGCTTCCTTTTCCCATCCAGTTTTCCCATAATTGAGCCCTATTGTGATGTGCGGAACAACCGGCAAATGTTTAATTATTAACAAAAGACTATTCAGGAAATCCTCTTTCCTTTTATTCAATCCATAAACCTTTGCAATCGCTTCATCATTCCATATGAAATCAAAGGAAACAATATCCGCAAAAGTTGAGATTTTTTTTATTATTCCTTCGTCAGTCAAGCCAGTATGCGCCACAATTTTAATTCTGTGTTTCTTTTTTGCGTAAATAAACTGCTCTGAAAATAAGTCCAGGCGCACCCTTCCTTCTGAATCGCATCCTCCGCTCGCAAGAATGCTTGAATATTCCCCTTTTTCCAATTTATTTTCCATTTGTTCAATTGGAACCATTCCCTCGAGATATTTCCTATTGCAGTGTTCGCAATTCAGGCTGCATGCCCTTCCAGTGATGCTCACCGCAAGGGTTTTGTTTGGAACGCATTCCATGCCATATAAACGGGGTTAAAATTTTTATATTAGTCATGCGGATGCATGGTTTGCGGATGATGTTGCACCACGAGTAGCAGCCTGTTGCGCGAATGCAGCGGGATTGAGGCTTGCTCTGGCATCTGCCCTGGCATCCCACTCAAGGGGTGTTGTACCCAGAAGGTGATCAAGTGCACTAGCAGCTTGAAGGAACTCAGGCATTAATTGATCGGACCTGGAAAATAATGTGGTCCTTTCCGTGTAGCTTGCACGCAATGCCTCGAGCGCATCCTCATCAGTTGGTTTTGCAATGCTTCCGAGGCTTTCTGCCGCAGCTCGCCTTACATCCCCCTTTTTCTCATCATTGCCAAGCCTTTCACAGAGCGCGGCTACTCCCTCCCTTCGTTTTTCTTCTGTCTTGAACTCGAGTCCTCCGAGCCCACGTGCTGAATACCAGCGCACATCAGAATCTTCATCTCGCAAAGCGAGAATCAGCGCATCCGCACAGCTTTCATCGCGGATTTCCCCAAGCGCCCTTACGCATGCGACTCTCGTGGATTTACATTCGCTTTCTTTTGCATTAGCGCTCAAGGCAGTCACGGCCCTTTTTATGGTTCTCTTATCAGTGTATTTAATCATTCCCAAAGTTTCCGCGCATTCTGTTCTCGTATGCATATCCTTGCTCTTCAATCCGTTTCTGAGGTCACTCACTGCCCTCCTGCCGAACTTCGCAAGCGCTTCATTCTGAGCCCTGTTGACATCTGGATGGTAAATCGAAAATGCGTCAATTAGCACTCCTATGCCCCTCTCGCCCCCGATGTTGCCAAGAGCTTCAGCTGCGCGGTAACGGGTTGAATTACTTACCCTCTCTTTTCCCGGTTGAGGAACGTAAACCTTAGGGGAATATGTAGAGGTAGCATGGGAAGGGATGAAGAGAATTTTCGAGAGCGCGGATACGACTTCAGATCTTTTCTTCGTGTCAGTAATTTTTATCTTCCCAAGCGCTTGTGCCGCGTGAAGAACCACGAAATCATCATTGTCCCCCAAAGCCTCAAGCAAAGAGTTCACTGCCCTTTCGTCTCCAATGTTGCCAAGCGCTTCTGCTGCGTTTCGCCTTTCGTATTGGTAATCCACTTTTAATTTGGCCGTTAATAACTCAATAACGCTTGTTTTCACTCTTTCAGTATGATATTCGAGTTGTCCAAGCGCTTCGATCGCGCTTTTACGTACGTACATGCTCTCTGCTCCCTGCTCTTCTGCCGCGGATAGAAGTGCTTTTGCAGCGCTCTCATTCCCAATTTTCCCGAGCGCCTTCACTGCTTCCTCTCGCACCACTGAGTCGCGTTCTATTTTTGCATCTGTCCTCAAAGCCAGCTGTGGAATGGCTTCAACTACTTTCAAGTTTCTGAGCAATTCAGCAGCATGACGTCTCTTTAAATAATACGGACTCTCAAGATCTGCAATTGCACTTTCAATCAGCTCTCTTTCATTAATTCCCATTCACATCCCCCCAAAATCTCTTTTTTCAATTTTTCCAGAATGCTTACGCTATAAAAATTAATAAACCTTTCTTGATCTGCATTCGCGACAAAAAATAGGAAAATGGGATTCTATAAACGGAAATCAAACGAGCTTCAATTTTCCAGTGAATTTGTCGATTTCTCCTGCATGCCATGGCCCTGAGACCATGCACGTGATTGTTCCGGGCTCAAGTTGGGTGAAGCCTGCGTCCGCAATCAGGAAGGCAGGCATTAAATTTTTCATGGAATTGTGCAATTCAATGAGTTTCTCTAGGTTCTCAATTTTAACAACGATTTTCTTCTCCCCTGTATTCTCCCATTCTTTGACTATTTCCGGATTCCTTCTTGCCACTTCCTTGTATCCCCTCACGGCCGCATGCCCCACATGGGTTGCCAGTTTCCCTTTTCCCCAGACCAAGTCCCCGCGCACAACGATCACCTGCTTGATCTCACCCATAATTCTCAAGCTCCTTCCATTTCTGCTCTGCAAACTTCACGAATAATAGGAAAATCAAGATAATTAAACCTAACAGTATGAACCCCATCCTTTCCCCCTCCCTTATGCTCTCCAAAATCATGCGGAACGAATAGAATCCTGCAAAAGCAACAACCGTATTCAGTATCACTCTTCCAATAGTCGTGCCAATGAGGAATTTCTTCCAGTCGTATTTGAGCATTCCGCAGATTATTCCCAGAATGTCAAATGGAATTGGGAGGAATGCAAGTGCGATGATTATTGCAATTCCGTGCTTTGCCAACAATTTTCTCAATACCTTTATCCTCTTCCCTTCCCTTTTCCCAATATGCACTCTCTTCTCAATCCCGTATCCCACCAGATATCCGGTAAGTTCCCCTAATCCCGCACCAACTCCAGCAAACAAGCCCACAAGCAGGGGATTGAAAGAGCCTCCCAAGCCATAAACAAGAAGAATATATGGAATTGGAAGGAGAATGGAGGCATTGCTTATAAGCGCAGCTAGAAAGATTCCCAAAAGCCCATATTGGGCTATCCACTGTTTGAATAAGTCTGTCAAGCCGGGCAAAAGGTCCATGCGAATATATTGGATATTAATAATAAATATGTTTCATGCTTGAATTCTCCTGATGAAAACCTCTTGCATCAAGTTCATACAGAATGTAAGAATTTAAAGAAATAGAAATCTGCAAATTCATTTCAGAAAAAAGAAAATCCGGCGTTAGAAAAGAATATATTCCATGCATGCGAACGTTATACCATGGCTGAAGAAAAAAAGCTGATGAAAAAAATGATCATCCGCTTCGTTGCCGCATTCATAGTTCTGGGTTTGCTTCTTTTCCTTCCTGCAGGAACTCTGGATTTCTGGGAGGGGTGGCTTTACATTGCAATATTGCTGTTCCCTGTTTTATTTGTAGTGGCATATTTTCTCAAGCACGACAGGGAGCTTTTGGAAAGAAGGATGATGATGAAAGAAAAGGAGCAAAAGCAGAGCATAATCGTCATCGTCTCAGGTTTTCTCTTCTTTCTTGGATTTTTAATAATCGGGCTTGACCGGAGATTCGGTTGGTCTGATGTGCCAACTGCGCTGGTTCTAATAGCTGATGTTATTACTGTGATTGGATACGCGATTGTTTTCTTTGTGTTCAAGGAAAACAGCTATGCGTCGCGCATCGTGCAGGTGGAGAAGGGCCAGAAAGTGATTTCAACAGGACCCTATGCATATGTCAGGCATCCAATGTATTCAGGAGCTCTTCTCATGTACCTATGCACTCCAATCTCTTTGGGATCTTTCATTGCCATTCCTTTCTTCCTTGTTATTCTCCTGTTCATACTCATGCGGATTCATAATGAAGAGGAATTGCTTGCACGGGAGCTGGAAGGATACAAGGAGTACATACAGAAGACGAAATACCGCTTAATACCCCATATATGGTGACATTGACAACCTATATTTGCCACTTTGCGTTTGGGCGTGTCGCAGCAGCGCAAGCGCATCTTTGCTGTCGCACGCGATATCGCCTCTTAAACAGCAGAAAATGGCGAAGTCAAGTTGGGAATATCTCAGGTGATTCCATGGCATTGCAAGTGACTTTGGTTTCAAAGGGGGAAGTACAGGGAGTTGGCTATAGGGCTTACGTGGAGTTTGTGGCAAAAAAGATGAGAATAGGGGGATGGGTGCGCAATCTCCCCGACGGGAATGTGGAAACAGCCGCAATTGTTGAAGATGAGGAACAATTGAAAAAATTCATTGAAGAGATAGGGATCAAGGCAAGGGGGAAGAATCTCGGAATAAATGTTGAGGAAGTGAAGATAGTTGAAAAGAGCAAAATAGAAAAAACAGGGAACGGGTGCTTCCGGATTGCGTTTTGAAATGAGAGAAGGAATAAATAAGAGTTTAATGATTTATTATTCGGTGAGATTAATGAAAAAAATCGTTTTGTTGAGGCATGGGGAAAGCACGTGGAACAAGGAGAACAGGTTCACGGGATGGACTGACGTTGATTTGTCTGAGAAAGGAGTGCAGGAGGCTCACGAAGCTGGAAATGAATTGAAGAAAGAGAATTATGTGTTTGATGTTGCATTCACATCCGTCTTGAAGAGGGCGATAAGGACTCTCTGGATTTCATTGGATGAATTGGACCAGATGTGGATTCCAGTTTACAATTCATGGAGATTGAATGAAAGGCACTATGGTGCATTGCAGGGATTGAACAAATCGGAGATGGCGCAGAAATACGGGGAGGAGCAGGTGAAGGTTTGGAGGAGAAGCTATGACGTTAGGCCTCCTGCGCTTGAAAAAACCGATGAACGCTATCCTGGAAGGGATCCAAGGTATGGAGATTTAAAACCGGAGGAGCTTCCCCTCACTGAGTGCTTGAAGGATACGGTTGCAAGATTCCTTCCCTATTGGCATGACGTGATAGCCCCAATCATTAAGTCCGGAAAAAGACTGATTATTGCAGCGCATGGAAACAGTTTGAGGGCGCTGGTGAAATATCTTGACAACGTTTCAGAATCCGAAATAGTGAGTTTGAACATTCCCACTGGAATCCCCCTTGTTTATGAGCTTGACGACGATCTGAAACCACTCAAGCACTACTATTTGGGGGATCAGGACGCAATTAAAAAAGCAATGGAGAAAGTGGCAGCGCAGGGCAAAGCGAAAAAGTGAATTTCTTAATTATTTCTTTTTTCAACTCATCATTCAGAGGAGACGCGCTCCATGCATGATGAATATTTTATTGGGGATTCGAAGAAGTGAGGTGAAAGAAATGTTGAACAATATTTCGTACTATATGATTTTTGGAAAGCCTTTTATATTTTGGGGAGGCGCAACTGCATTATTATTCATATTGCTTGCAGTTCTCGCTCCAGTATTGAACAAAAAGGGGATAAAATTGATTCCAATGAAATACCATCAAACTCTTGGCTTAATTGGAGCGATTATTGGATTGGTTCACGGGCTTTTGGCAATTCTTTTCTATTTATGAACGGCTCTTGATGGCTGGGCTCTTGTTTGTTCAGGTTTGCCCTGCAAAGCAGGCCTTGAACCCATTCTCATTTCCCTTTGCATTTCCATAGCCCTCAATATATTGCCACTTGCCCTTCTCAAATTTCCCATGATTCTTGAGTAAAAAATCTGCCCTTCGGAAACCAGTAAGGGTCCGTTGGGAAAGAGTAAAGGTGAAAAATAAGCCTTGTTCTTTTTCATCCACTCTTCCCCCAAACCACCGGGAATCGCGAAACTAGTGAACCTATCAACCAACCCGCTCACTCTGTGGAAATAATCAGTGAGTTCTCCCATACCAAACAATCTGAAATCGATTTTCCCCAATCTTGAGGAGGCGCTCGCGCATTCTTCGATTCCCCATTGGGTTTCCAATGCTTCCAAAAGAGAGAGCAATAATTCCCTTTCTTCTCCAATATTCTTCCCTTTTTCTTTTGCCGTAATGGCTGTTTGGAGCTCGGTGACAACCAATCCTATCAATTCTTCATCTCTTGCCATTCTCCCACGAATAAATTACTCCTTTTATATATTTAAAAGTTTGCTCTTGGGCGACAGCCAATGTGCGCTAAATCTTACCCCCAATTCTCTATCCTCACTTCAGTGCTGAGATACAGCGCGCAACAACAAAAAGGAGTTTGGGGGAAAATACTTATTTTCCCTCATAAATTCATCAGAATCTTTTTCGACCGGAAAATTTCGACCGGAAACCCGCCCTATCCCTTCCTTTATATACTCCTTTTTCCCAATTTTTCCGAGGAGAAGTATATGGAGAGAATCAAAACCTACAAATTCAGGTTATATCCAACAAAAAAACAAGAAGAGCTTCTAAACCATCACTTATGGCTTTCCAAAGTGTTGTGGAACTTGCTTCTTCAAAAAGAAAAAGAGCACTACAATGAAACAGGCGAATTCATTGAAAAAACAGAACTTCAAAAGCTCACAAAAAACTCGGGCCTTTTCTCCCAGACTGCGCAGGCTGTCTGCCATAGGCTGTATAACGCGATCATGAAAATGATTAGGGAAAGAAAACAGGGAAAAAACACCGGCTTTCCAAGATTCAAGAATTTCTTCAGAGTCAAGAGTCTTTATTATCCGCAGGCAGGCTTCAAATTGGAAGAAAAGCTTGAAGTGTCCCCATTTGGGGAAATAAAAATAAAGAAACACAGGGAAATCAACGGGTTAATAAAAACGTTAACACTCAAAAGAAGCCCTTCTGGAAAATGGTTTGCAATGTTTGTTGTTTATGAACAAAAGAAAATCCCAAAGCAAAACAACGGACCCAAAACCGGCTTGGATTTTGGTTTGATGAATTTTGCAACACTTTCAAATGGTTTTACAATCCCAAATCCAAACCATCTCATCAAACACGAACAAAAACTAATATTCTTCCAAAGAAGACTTTCTAGGAAAAAGAAGAAAAGCAGAAACAGAAACAAGGCAAGAATCAGACTTGCAAACCTTCATGAAAAGATGAAAAAGTTGAAAACAACTTTTTCAGCATTTGAGACAGAACAACCACAGATTGAAATTCTCAAATACAATAAAAAACATGAGGCTGGATTTTCTTCATAAAACCTCAAATTCTCTTCTTTCCAATTATTCTTTCATTGCAATTGAAAAGCTTGCAGCAAAGGAAATGATTATTAAAGGACATGGAAAGGGAATAAATGATGCAGGCTGGAGCATGTTTGCATTCATACTCTGCAGCAAAGCGGAAGAAGCTGGCTGCAGAATTGAATTCGTAAATCCGATGAACACGACAAAAGAATGCAGCAGGTGCAAAACAATCGTCCCAAAAAGCCTTCACACAAGAACACACAACTGCCCAAACTGTGGATTAATCATGGATAGGGACCAAAATGCTGCATTAGTCATACTCAAAAGACAGCCACTTCCCAAAGGAAGTGGCGCCACTTGCAAAGCAAGTGGCAGTTTAGGAGCTACCTCAGGGCATGGGGGAAGTAACGCCTTAGGAGATGGGAGAACCAAAATCCCGTCGTTGAATAAGGAACCTGGAAGCCCAATTTGTTAGGTGCGTCCTAACAAATGGGCATTTGACGGCATTCCGTCAAATTGTCCCGCACTTCCAACTTTTACCTCAAGGTAAAAGTGTGCGCTTAATAGCGGCATCCCGCTATAAATGCGCAGTGTGGGAGGATGTCACAACTATCTTTTTGCGTAAAGGGCCTGCTTTTCCACTAATTTCTGGAATGCACCTTCAAGATTCATGAAAGAATATGCCTCGCACCGGATGTATGGCAAGAAAGGTTCTTCATGCGCCATCTGGTCAAACCATGCCCTTGGCTTCTCAGTGTATCCCATGCAAAAAAATTGGAAAGCTTCTGAACCGCCATCCCGTATCCTTTCAAAACCAGCCTGGATTGATTCAAATGAATTGATTGTTCCCTGAATGAAATTGCCCGTTATGAAGGATCTTAGTTCTTCAGGATTGTTTGCAAAATCGCTTATCGCCATGAACAATGGGGAGGGAGCCTTTCCATCCCCAACCAGAATCTCCTGAGTATCCCTGCTCGCTCTTCCCCAGGGATAGGAGAAGGTGAGGACTTTCAAGGGATCAAGGCCGTTTGCAATGCCCGCAATGTAGAATTTCAGCAAATCTTCAACAATCGCTTTTTCCCTCTCATTTTTCTTCATCTCAATTACATAGGGTGAAGAACGCATGTTGCCGTGAAAATCCCATGTGTGGCATCCAATCTCGTAGCCATCCTCCTGAAGCGTCTTCAAATCCTGGAAAGTCATTTTTGGATGCTCCCCATCCTTCGTTTCCCCATTTGAGCTTGCGAAAACAGAGGAACCGACAACGAAGAATGTCGCGGTGATGCTCACGTTCAATTCTTTCTCAAGTTTCTCCATGATCTCCTTAGCCTTCAATTGGCTTACGTAGCCGTCATCAAAAGTGATGCAAACCCCGTTGCCCGCATCCAATTCTTCTTTCTCATATTCTCTCAGTTCTTTTATTGTCATGAAGATGCAGCCGCTCTCAATCCTGCTTCTTAAAAACGCTTCGAATTCGCTCTCAAGAACATAGCTGTTCGGGAGGAATTTCCTGAATTCGGGATCAATCAGGAATTCCCTCATTCTCATGGTGAAATCATCGTCTGCATTGCCAGTGAAATGAATCCCCCTCTCTGAAAGGTATTTTGAAATGCCATTGAATTGCTCGCCATGCCTAAGCATCTGGTCTGCAATATACTCTGCCGCTTCGTCTTCTGAAATAATGTTATGGAACGTATACACTGGAACCTGATGAACCAATCCGAGGGGAAGTTTCTGCTTTTCTATTATGTCCTGCATTTCTTCCGAATTCATGATTATTCTTCCCACGAAAGACAAAATCCGGGGATTTGATTCATTATTGAGAATTTCCAACATCGCGGAAGCAAGAGTGCGGAATGCTTTCGCGCTTTCCCGAATCAAATCCAGAAGAGTTTTCGAATGATCCTCTTCTTTCATGTTCAATCTCAATATGAGCCTTACGCCAGTCTCAAAATTTCCATTCTCAAGCAAAGCCCTGATTGTTGAAACGAACTCTTCTTCGTTTGCAGAATCAAGCAACAGAAGAAGGGAATCTTCTGCTTTTTTCCTTTCCTCAATGTTTGAAGAGCAGAGGAATTCGGAAAGAGTTTTTATGTCTTTGGATTCCCTTGCAAGGGTGATTCTGGCAATGGGATTTTCTGAAAGCGAAGTTTGGGGGGAAATGAAAACACGAGATTTGATGGAAGTTTCAGATTGAGGATTCTGGCTGGAACCTTGCTGTTCAGAACCCTCATTTTTTGTTTGCGGCTTTTTCCCAAGCACTTCAGGCATCCTCTCACCAGTAGTATTATGCCTTTGGAGATATTTATTCCTTCTTTCGTCGATTGGAAATATTCGACCGGAAATATTCGACCGGAAAACCACTCTATCCCTTCCTTTATATACTCCCCGAAACCCGTACTTATCAGGGAAGAATATTCCCGGAGTGAGAAGATGAGAATAAACATAAACCAGCTGAGCTATAAGGAATTGGAAAGGGCTATGGGCTCTTCAGATATGGAGATAGGAATAACCAGGAGGGGAGTTGCAGTGATGGAAGTGTCTGAAATAAAGAAGCGGAGCAGGGAAAATGGCGAAAAACCAGTGAAAATCACCATTGAAAGGATTGCCTGGTGAATTTTTTATTATATTTGAGAGTATCAATCCATGGTTGCTCTGTCTCAAATGCTAAAAAAGTCAGCGGCAACCCTTGCTGACTTTTTTATTCTTTTCCTTCTTAATTCTATTCATGACAAGCAAAACCGCCAAACCCTCGCGCTCGAGGAATTACGACAATAAAGTTGACAGCATTGCAGAGCATAGGTTTGTGAACAAGCAATTCGCATTCCAAATGTTGATAGGATTACTCAGGGAAATGTGCAGTCGCGGAATAGATCCGGATAGTGCGCTTGAGAGAGTAAGAACAGAAGTGGACAGATGTTTCAGAACAAATGGCTCAAAAAAGCTTGGAAATGAAGCATTGCATGAGATTAGAGGGCTACTTTTAGGGGAAATTCAAGCGCAGGGATTCAGGGGTGCAAAAAACCATATGGATTCAAGAGAAGGCTCACTTAAGCTTCTTTGAGGAAAAGCAAAATCTCCTTCAGATTGGGCCTTTTCCCGTACATGAGCATGCCCGCGCGGAATATTTTTGCGGAAGCCCAGACGAAGAATAGGACTGAAATGTAAAGAAGGAGGATGCTTGCGATTATCTCCATTGCAGGAACGTCCGTCAAATTCATCCTGATTATCATTCCCAATGGAGAGCTGAGGGGGAACATGGAGAGCACGCGTGAGATGATGCCATTGGGTTCAACAAGAATCGCATTCATGAACCATAGGGGAGTCACCGCCGGAAGGATTAGTATGGAGGAAAGCTGCTGGCCTTCCCTCATTGAAGTGGAAATTGAGCCTATTCCCACGTAAATGCTTGAGAAGAGCAGGAATCCACCTATGAAAAGCAAAAGATAAATGAGAAGGACTGCGGGACTTATGAGTTTGTCAAGTTGAAGCGCGCCTATTTGACTGGCCATTTGGGATTGCACTATCCCTGCAAAAAGCAATGCCAACCCGAACCATACGGCCATCTGCGTGAGGGAGAGCGCACCCAATCCCAAAACTTTTCCAGCCATCAATTCTTTTGCGGAAATCGAGGAAAGGAGCACTTCTATCATCCTGTTCTCCTTCTCCTCCACAATGCTCTGCAAAAGGAAGCTTGAAGTCATGAAGAGGGAAAAGATAAGGGCGATTCCTATTCCCAATCCTACGATGACCTTGAAGATGTTGCCTGGGGACTCTTGCCCGTTCCTGTCAATCTCAAACGTCTGCACATTCGCAGGGTCCTGAATCCGCTTTCCAACGTCCGGATTCACCGATTCAAGCAGCCTTGCCAACAGGAAATTATTCAAAGCGGTTTCTTCGCCCGGTTTTGTCAGTTCCCCCTTCCTCACGATCAATTGTATATTCCCGTCTTTGAGATAATCCCTTGTGATTATGAATCCCGCGTCTATTTTCTTATTTAGCAGTGCGGTTTTCAGCTCTTCCGCAGTAGAGTATTTAACGAGTTTGCTGCTATTGCTCTCGAAATTCAAAGAGCTGTAATCGATAAAACCCGCATTTGAAGTGAAACTGCCGCTTTTCATCTGGCTCCCAAAATACGCCTGCACTCCGAATATTATCAGCATGAGAAATGGAAAGCCGAAAAGCATTGCCAAAAAAGCCTTTCTGCGAATATTGGTGACATAATCCCTTGAGGCGATTGCGATTATTTTCCTGGCTATCATCTGGAAGCAACCTCCACGAAAATCTCTTCGAGGGAAGGCTCTTTGAGTTCGAAAGCATTGATTTCCACTTCGTTTATCAGCTGTTTCAATATGCTGTTTGGAGAAATGCCCTTCCCGATTTTTAATTCCGCATAATTCCCGGAATCATTTATTTCCATCACTCCTTCAATCGTTTTGGGCAGTTTGCCATTGTACGAAACAGTGATGGTATTCTTTCCGAATTTGGATTTAATGCTCTTCAAGTCCCCATATAGAACCTGCTTTCCCCGGTCTATCATAATTATTCTATCGCACATCTTTTCCATGTGCTCCATCTGGTGGGTGCTCAATATGACTGCCGTGCCCTCCTCCTTCAATTTCAAAATCATTCTCTTTATTAACTGGAGATTTATGGGGTCGAACCCTGAGAAAGGCTCATCGAGCACAAGAAGCTTTGGCTTGTGGATGATTGAGGAAATGAACTGCACTTTCTGGCCCATTCCCTTGCTCAATTCGCTGATTTGGGAGTTGGCATACTCTGAAAGCCCCACTTCTGAAAGAAGCGCTCTTGCCCTCTGTTCTGCCTTCCCCCCATCCATTCCCTTCAGTGAAGCCAAATAGACTAATGTTTCAAGGATCCTCCCCGTCTTATACAACCCCCTCTCCTCGGGAAGGTATCCTATTGATTCCTTTGTTTTTTCCGAGAAGGGTTTTGAGAAGATTCGCACGTTTCCTGAATCCGAATTCATGATTCCCATGAATATCCTTAACGCGGTCGTTTTTCCCGCCCCATTCGGGCCGAGCATTCCGAGTATTTCCGCTTTTCCCACTGAGAATGAGATTTTCTCAAGAATCTTCTTATCCCCGAATGTTTTGGACACCGAATCCATTTTTGCAATTTCTTCTGCCATGGAGATAAATAGGATTGAGAATTAATAAGCTTTTTCCAAAATAAGAGGATTTACAAAAAACAAAAAAACAAACAACGGCTATTTTTCATTTCCTGCGATATCTCGCCTTATTATTTCCTGTGCTTCTGATAACAATCCCTGCAGTAGACGGGCCTTCCTTCTGTTGGTTTGAAGGGCACTTCTGTTTCCTTGCCACAGTCAGAGCACACGACTTTGTGCATCTCTCTGGGTGGCCTGGGTCCAAAGCCTCCGCCTCTATCGGGTCTTCCACCAAATCCCATTTTTTCACCTTACTAACCCTGCCCGCGAATCATTGTTTTATTGTTGTGCGGACATGGGTAAATCTGCGCAAGAGAAAGCTTTTTGCCTTCTCCCACTATCGGTATTATAATGTGCCATAAGCTTAAATAGGTTTGTCTTGTCGAAGGTGTTTAGAAAAAAACAAAAAACTCATTGCATGGGACTATGGCATTGTACGCTTATTATGCGCGCGGTATGCGCAATGCGCATGTTATGTTTCGTCTGATGCTAAACATATGAGTCCAATGTTTTTTAAAAATAATTATGAATGAAGGAAAGGGATAAAAGGTACTTTTCACATATATACTCATGCTTCTCCGTCTTAATGGTTTTGAAATAGGCTTAGACAGCGCTTTAGGGGAATACAACTTCGTTTCCCATGCGCATGCAGACCATATTGCGCCCCTAAGGAAGGACAAGAAGGTCATTGCGAGCGATGAAACCATAGAATTGGCAAAAGCAAGAAGAGTCCGGATAAAAGCGGAAAAGTTCGTTCCTGATTTTGTGGAATTGCATGATGCAGGGCATGTTGTTGGGGCAAAGCAGATTGCCGTTAATGATGAGAAAAAGGGTTTGAGAGTAGTATACACTGGGGATTTCAAGGTTGAGAAGGATATATTCGGGTTGAGAGCAGAGCTTCTTAAGGCAGACGTGCTTGTTTTGGACTGCACATACTGCGATGAGAAGCATAAATTCAAGACAAAGGAAGAAGCATATTCGGATGTAATAGAATGGGTCAGGAAGAATGGGGAGGAGAATAGGAATTCAATAATAGGGGCTTATTCTTTGGGAAAGGCGCAGGAGATAATAAAAGTGCTGAACAGGGATGGAATTGTTCCGATAGTGAATGAGGAAGTGGAGAGAATCAATGAGGTTTACAACAGGCTCGGGTATTCCCTTGAATATCTCTTGGGAGGTTCGGAAGAGGCGGAAGAGGAATACAGAAGCACTTTTTGCGCAATAATCCCCCACACAAAGGCGAATAGGGTTCTTGCGAATTCCCTTTCAAGGATATATGGGAAGGAAACCCATTGCGCGGTTGCAACGGGATGGGACCACCATTATGACGTGCACAGGAAGTTCCAATTGAGCGATCATTGCGATTTCGAGGAGCTTCTGGGATACGTGAAGCAGAGCGGAGCAAAAGAGGTTTATTCCTCCCACGGGGATGCGAAAGCTTTGAGAAAATACGGTTTTGATGTGAGGGCAGTGGGCTTGGGAAACGAGATAATCCTTTGAAATTAATTCTTCATGATTTTTGGAAGTATTTTCCATCCTATTAAAAGACCGGCAAAAGAGAATAAGAATACAACGGCAACCAGAAATTTTAAGTCCATTTGCTCAATGATTTTTTCAATGATTTTTTCCTTGAATTCTATTTTTCCTTTTTTCAGATTAGATATGCATTTTTCTTCTGCATCGTTTGCAAGGCTCCTTGCCTTCTCAAAATCATGTTTTTCGTATGAGTCCTGCGCTTTTGCGTATATTGGATTGAACTCAGAGCATTCTTCAAACACTCCGAGAAGATTCTTCACGAAAGCAAGCTTCTCTTTGAGTTTCTCGAGTTCAGAATCTGAAAGCTCCCTCTGCTCGACTATCAATTCCATTCCACTCATCTCTTCATAAGATGGATTCTGGGCTTTTGCGTATATGTTCAGCGTACGCTCGCCCAGTTCAAGAGTCTCATTTGCCCTGAGGGTGAGGATGAATTCGGTTTCCTTGCCTGCTCCCAGAAATTCAATCTTTTTCCTATCCAATTGGATGAGGAGTCCGGGAATGTCCAAATCCCAATCCAAAGTAATGTTGTAGAAGTCTTTTTCGCCATAATTCTTCAATTTGAATTTCAATTGTTTTTCCTCTCCCCTGAAAAACTTCAGCAAAAGGGGGATGATCAGCCTGAGGTTCAGTTTCACTTCCTTCTCCATTTCCACTCTTTTCTCAATAGTGACATTCTTCACGATCCATTTCTCCTCAATCGAATAACCGCCTCCGCCAGTATTGGTTGAGGGGGTGGAATAATAGGGCTCAGCAAGGAGGAAGAGAGAGAAGGTGGAGAAATTCACCTCAATTGTTTTCAATGAAGTGCTGTGGAAATAGGAGGAATTTATGTTGGTCCAGTTTTCAGTCGTTGTTTCCGCTTTGTATAACTTCATATTTGTTTCGTTTGCAATGCTTCCTGCTTCGCTTGAATAATTGTACCAAATCCCCCCTTTCTCATAGCTTCCTTCTGGAATCCTGAACAAAAGCATTGCAATCGCCCTTGTGTCATTCGGGAGGGTCCTGTAACTTCCTCCCACGTCCGCATATTGGGTGGAGAGGTTGCTGGAGGAATTCAGGGAAGCATTGAAAATAATGAATTTCTTATTGGAAGAGTCAATATGCTCCAAGTAATATTTCCCGGGTGCAATGCTAAATTGGAGGGAAGAAGAAGTGGAGGCAAGAGTATTTTTTCCGCAAACGTCCTTCACGTAGATTGTTCCGTTTGTTGTTGAGATGCTCGTTGTGTTCCTAATCAAGGAAGCAAAAACGAACGTTGATGTGGAATTGCTCCTTGCTTGCGAATCCTGCACGTTTCCAGCAATAGCCCATTCTCCTGTTTCATTCACCAATAATGAATAATTGTATTCGTAAATGAAGCCGTTCCTCTCTGAAAATCTTACCTGATTGAGAAGGAAGGAAGCTCCCCCGGGAGCTGTGGCAGAAGCGCTGATTGAAGAGATATTGGTATCTAAATCCGCCCTGAATGTGATTGTAAGATTCGTTCCATTCACAGAGTAGGTTTCATTTGAGCAGAAAAAATCAATGAGAGGCTGAACAGCTCCTGCTCCGGAAGAAAGGGTAATGTAAATGGAAACGTTTTGGGTGGCAACCATTGCTCCTGAGCTGTGGTTTGCAAAGCTAGTGATGTTCAGCCATTGGGGTGACAAAGAAGAGGGAACCTGCCAGGAATAATTCCATTTGTTTGGATCTCCAGTTGAGCCATTCTGGAGATAAAGGACTTCGTCCACGTCTGAACCGAAAATCCTTATTGAAACGTTGTCTATCGTATCGTTTCCCAATATTTCAGTAACATTTATGCTTATCGCGCTTCCCTGAGTATGGTTGGAATTGTTGAAAGGACTTGTGATGTTTATTTCATGGGTGTTGTTTA
>Ga0315294_10000286_pt1 | contig 54422 bp, 51 predicted proteins | sample YL17G13_40_MG_FD_203626 | JGI IMG/M metagenome (GOLD analysis project Ga0315294, IMG submission 203626) | Sediment microbial communities from Yellowstone Lake, YNP, Wyoming, USA - YL17G13_40 | ecosystem: Environmental > Aquatic > Freshwater > Lake > Sediment | place: USA: Wyoming | collected... | reverse complement strand
AATCGCACTATCCATACACAAATAATAAGTAGGGCTGAAGCTCCACTTCTCAGTCCACAGATAAACATTGTCAAGACCGAATGTAATCTCGTTCTTAAGGAACGAAAGGTCCATCCTGCCCAAATCGGGGCCATTGACTATTATGAAACACCTCTGACCTTTGTGCTTATCCTGAAATAAATTCAGAACCCTGTTCGAAAGAGTTCTGTAAACAAGCTCATTGTATCGCTTACGCATCGCCATAACCTCCTCCGGCAGGTTATCAAGAACCATCCTGAAAAATTCAGCTGGCGACTTTATGTTAAGATGCTCTGCCCATGATAAGAAAAGAGTGACTACTTCTGCGTAGTTGTTCTCGCAGAAACGAGGATAATATCTCAAAGCTTCTTCAAAGTTGCGCTTGCCCTGTTCGGCATTACCGAAAGCATAAGAATACACCGCTTCTCTTAAATACACGTACCCTCTGGCACAGTCCCTGAGGTCTGTGAATTGTTCTCCTGACAACTCTCCCGAAAAGGTCTTATCCATCACCTTCAGCGTTGTATCCGTCTGGTTCGCTGACCTCGAGTTCGGTCTGAACCTGTATGCACAGTTGGGGTTACCCATCCGATACATAAGACATCCGGCCTTTGCAAGACGATTATGAAAATCACGATCCTCTGCTGCTCGCAAGCTCTCATCAAATCCCCCAACTCGCTCAACCCATTCTCGCCTGATTAGTGTAGAATGCGTGACAAATTTATTACAGGTAAGTAATGAATTAATAGTTATCGGGCCGGATTCTACGCCAATATTGTCTTTCAGTATGCTGCCATCTTCATCCACACGCAAATACATCCCCCCAACCATACCATAGTTGGGATAAGTTTCAAGAAATTCGGCTTGGGTCTTCAACTTGTGTGGCAAGAAATAATCATCGGCATCAAGAAATGTGATGTATTTCCCCCTGCTGTGTTTTATGCCGGTATTACGGGCAGCCGAAACATCCTTATTCTGTTGATATATGTATTTAACCCGTGGGTCCTTGTAGGAGTTTACCACCTCGGCCGTATTGTCTGTTGAGCCATCGTCAATAATAATAATCTCAAAATCAGGGAATGTCTGCGCCAAAACGCTTTCTATCGCCTTGGGCAGATATTTGGCAGAATTATAAGATGGTATTATCACACTAACGATAGTGGGTTCGACAAGCTCACCACAAGGCGCCTTTCCCCCTTTATCAGCCGACAGAGCATTGCCAGCAATGGTCGCTGGGTGAGGCTGAATATCACGACTGCGGACTATTTCCATATTACCCCCTTGTCCAGAAAACAAGGATTGATAATCTACTCGCGGGAAGACATCGAGCTTTCCGCCTGCAGTGGCATTGTATATTTTTCGACCGTCCTGCTCAAAAAACTCCCTCGCTCGTCTGTAGGCTGTTTCCATACGGTCAACCTTCGGGTCGTGCCAGCGCTTGCCTTTGCCGAAATATTCAGAATGGAAATGGTTCGGATCTGCAGACGTCGAGACAATGATACAGCCATTAACTTTTGCATCCTGCGGGATTGTATAGCAGTGGTCAAAGCCTACCAGATACACCTCGCTGAATCCCATATAATAAGCCAGTTGCATACACAGGTAGCTGACAGTGCCGCCGACCCAGAGACATTCTGCGGCATTTTTCGAAAAATTAGGGAAACCGGGGTAATTACGGTAATCAACTATGACATTCGCCCAGATTACGTCCTCTTTGTCCTGAAAACAGTAATTCAGATACTTCCCGAATATCTTGACCATACCGGTAAGTTTATTTATTTCACCGGCGCGGTCTTCTGCCACAAGCCAGTCTTCAACAACATAAAAGGTCGGCTTAAATCCCATCTTTTCAAAATTATAGAAGATGCTGTTGACGCCGAATGTAATTTCATTTTTCAGTTTAGTCAGGTCAATTTTGTTCAGGCTCGGCCCATTGCCGATTATAAAGGCACGCCTGCCTGCATATTTGTTCGCAAACATCTCCAGGGTCTTCCGCGGGGGTGAAACTTTGGTCTCACCTATATGGACAACATTCCGAGAAGGTTCGGCTTGCAAGGGCATAACCTGTTTCGGTGAAAGATTTCCCAGCCGTTTTATCTTTAGAAGCAGTCGCTCATAGACATAATCATTTCCTTCTTTGGTAAAATGCATATTATCGAAAGTATACCGTTTAACATCTTCATAATTCCAAGTCATCAGGTTGATAACATTAGGAAGTTCCGAGGCAAACAATTCAGAATACTTCTCGATAAGAGAAATATTAGCCGGCCTTTCCTTCCAGTAATTACCGCGCCAGCCCGGGACTATGCGGTTACTCCCAATCCAGATTAGATTCGGAATCTTTTTTAGACGCGGAAGAAGACAATCTCTGGCCATATCCAGCGAATACATGTTGATTGTTTTATCGCCTTCATACTCGCATCCTAAATCCGTCCGGAGATATTGCTGTATCCTGTTTTCACCGAATACCTCATCGAATATATTCTTCTTGTCCGCGTAGATTTTCTCAATGGCGGTCTTCTGGTGGCGAGGCGATGCATCGACAATACCGGTATGAAGAATAATGGCACCATAATCTTCCAGCCGAATATGTTTACACAGCTCAAGGAAATCAAGAGTGGTAGTCCATTTCTCAGGACGCAGGTAGAGGTCGACACAAAACATTTCGGCGAGCCTGTCGCCATAATGCCTATAATCCTGATGACCGGAAATATTATCTCCACGTGAATCAGCATAAAGAAGTATGCGTTGGCTGGATTTACTAATTTTTGCTTCATTGCCGATTATAAAGGGGCGTTTGCCATCATATCTGCCAGCAAATTCTTCAAATCGAGGCCGTTGTATCACAATCCTGTTTACATCGCCGGTTAACACACCAGTTGTAATATTTAAAAGAGGTGTGGCCAACCCATTGACAAAATTATCTCTGCCCGTTGCCGATGGCTGCAATCCGTCGGTCTCTACGCCAGTTTTTATCTTCCGCACCGCACCGACGATAAACTGTGGGTCATTAGGTCCGAATCTTTTATATCTATCTTCATACCGCTCTCTCAGAAACAGTATATTTTTTCTGAACTTTTCCCTTATCGCATTGAAATCACCTTCAGTTCGGTTATCTTCGAATATATTCATAACATCGGCAATACTCATGTTAGTCTGCTCTGAATCAGCAAACCAGTGCGTCTGCTCTGAGACAGGAAGAGTCGTGAGAAACAACCCTCCTTCTTTAAGCAGTAACATGCTCTTGCGGTAAAGCTGCTTGATAGTATGCAATTGATTATGCTCTATCGAAGAGAGCCAATAAATAATATCCACCGAATTTTCGGGGAAGGCTTCAATTTCTAAGAAATCAGCACAATAATCGACATTTTTAATTTTCTTAGCATCCATTGGATGGCAAAATCCCAGCGGCCGGTCAATGCCGATAATGTTAATATTTAATCTATTTTCCATAAAATTGTGGAATTTTGACCCACCGCAACCAACATCGAGTATAGTCAGTTTTTCTTTTGGTTTAATCGCAATGTATCTTTCAATTTCCGTAGCTAACCAAACATGATCCAACACATAATTCCACCCTCCTTTTTTAACGTCTTTGATAAGGTAATTGAAGCCGTAGACAGCCAGTTCATCAATAATGTCTTTCGATTTCAAAATTATCTCCGGGTCAAGCAAGGTTAGCATATCCTTATCTCCTTAAATTCAACTGTGTCGCGAACCATCGTCTGTTATCTATGGTTCGGTAGCCGCCACACCCTACCGGCACAACAGCTACCGAACCATCTCATCACGGAAATATTTATCTCTCTATTTGAAAACCTTCTATCTCAATGCAATAACCATTATCATCATCGTCCTGCCCATACCAATTCAAATCTCTTGAACTGTTTCGTCCAAGTTCAACCCACCCAATCGCCGTAGCCTGACCATGATATGTACTACCGTACACGTGACTCCCTCCCGCTTCGTAGGACCAAACTTTAACAAAACAGTCAGCATCGTTATCTCTGTTCCACGCATGTATTTTGACTGCTATACCATTCTTGGGAATATAAGCCGTAGTTTCCAGAACCTGAGTAGCTCCAGTTGGGTTTCCATAATGTAAAACTTCTTTCATATTACCATTACTATAGCCTAGAATCTTCAAATCTGGTGTTCCCACAAATGGTATTATGGTCGAATCACCCTGACTCCAGACCACACCTATACATCTGTCCTCACCATTGTAATAACCAAATTTACTATCGCTCCAGTCAGGCTCAGCAGTGCTGTCGATAATAGTCGGGGCAGGATAACTTGATGCGGAATCATCAATATAAATATAAGAAAAATCATTCACATCCAGGCTTGTCATATCATGTCTTGTCGTGGATGTAAGCTCCCAATAGTGGCCGTTACACTCACCGTAACCGGCAGCAATGTCAACAGAGTTTGCATCGTTATAATCCACAAAAGCACCGTGGATTGTTCCGGCCGGCATATTAATATACATATATGCCGTTTCGCCAAAGGCGAATGTCCCCAGCATTACCAGCAGACAGCCCAGGGACCCTAAACCAATGCTTCTCAATTTGTCATTCTTAAACATATTACGCCTCCCTAAACAAAAAAATAATAATATGGTTTAAGAACACAGCCCATTGCCGTGCCCCACCAATCACCTGTTCGATGCTGTTCCGGTTCACCGGAATCGGCAATTCGACTATTTTAATCGTATAATTTTTCATTCTTTATCTACAGGCACCGGCGGCAAGTTCCACAGCCGATGCCGCATCAGTTTCGGTCGACACCGGGTCGTGCAGGCAGGCGCCGATGCCGCCGTCAACGCTAAGCGCCGAGCCTGTCATAAAGCTTGCCAGCGGCCCGGCCAGAAACAGCGTAACGTTGGCTATCTCCCTCGCCTTTGCGATACGTCCCAGCGGGTGATAGCTCGCCAGCGCCTTCAGGCCTGCGATATTGTCGCCGAACCCCGCACGCAGCATAGGCGTATCGGTCGCAGCGGGAATCACCGCATTTACCCGCACATCTGGCGCAAGCTCTATGGCGAGCACGCGCGTCAGCGCAACAAGCGCTCCCTTGCTGGTCGCATAAACCGTGAACCTCGGCTTGGTGACATTGGCGTGGATGCTGGCGATGTTCACCACACTGCCCTTGGCGGCTCGCAATTGCGGCAGAAACCGCTGAATCAGCCAGAAAGGCGCAAGCAGGTTCGTCTGAAGCGTAATGTCCCAGTCCTGAGGCGTAATCTCCTCGATTGGCTTTACAATCTGCATTGCGGCATTGTTCACCAGCACATCGAGGCTGCCGTCGGTCATCTGCTCGACCTGCTCGCAGAACGTCTCGCACTCCTCTGCGCCGGTGCCGAATTTACTGATGTCAAAATTCAGAATTTTGTAAGGCCGGTTGCCCGTCCTGCGACGGTCTACGCCGATGACCTCGTACCCTGCTTCGATAAACACCTCGCAAATGGCCTGGCCTATGCCGCCGGCCGCGCCCGTTACAATCGCTGTTCGATTGTTCTTTCTTTTTCTGTCCATTTGTTTCCACCTTCCAATACTTCCAATAAATTTTTAATCGTATTCTGATGGACCCTTTCCCACGTCCGTATACTGCTGTTGGCATTGTGAGGCGCAAGCATCACGTTGTCCATCCGGCATAAGGGGCTGTCGGGAGGCAAAGGCTCGACTTCAAATACATCCAAGGCCGCCCCGGCAATTCGTCCCCCCTGAAGGGCCCTTATTAATGCCTGCTCGTCAAGAACCGGCCCCCTGGCGGTGTTGATAATCACCGCGCTCGGCCTGACTAAGCTGAACTCATAATCGCTTACCAGATGATAACTGGTGGGGTTCAGGTCGCAATTTAAGCTGATAAAATCCGCCTGACGCAGCAGTTCCTCTTTGGCGACCATACGAATGCCCGTATGCTTGAGAAAATCGGCAGGCATCTGCACAATATCATTGCCGAGGACCTGCATACCGAATGCGACGGCCCTGCGGACAACCGTCTTTCCGACATTGCCCACGCCGATAACGCCGAGGGTGCATTCGTTCAGGGCGACGCAGTTCAGCTTGTTCCACCGCCCGCTTCGCATCTGGCGGTCTATTTCAGGAAGTTTGCGGGCGAAATTAAGAATATAACCCATAACCGAATCGGCAACCGGCTCGCTGAAGGCGTTGGGCGTATTTTTTACCGCTATCCCCAGCCGCCCGCAGGCCGCCTTGTCAATAGAATCCGTCCCTGTCCCCCACTTGGACAGGACTTTCAGCTTCGGCGCTGCCCGCAGAACACGCTCCGTAAACCTGTCATCGCCGCAAATGACCCCGTCAACGTCGCCGACCCAGCGGAGCAGTTGCTCCTCCTCAAGACGTTCCTTCACCGGCGGTATCACAAGCTCAATGTCCCTCTGCTCAAACATATAACGGTAATTTTCTATCACCGGCTGTATATACGGCGCCGTTACCAGAACTTTTTTTACATACATAATTACTGCCTCCGTTCTTTCTGCCGGCTCCAGAGAACCTCGGCTGTTTGAAAGTCCGGCTCATCATCGATGTCCCAGGCCTCGAGCGGGTTCGTCTCGAACATTAAAGGCCGCTGTCCGATACGGCTATGATGAGTTTCGAGAACGCTGCGGCTGAAAATATAAATACAGGAGTTCTCCTCGTATACCGGCGGCAAATCCTGCGTCTGCAGAAGTATCGCAGGGTTGTGGTTTATCGCCCTTCCAAGACCATCCCATAATCTTTTGCGGACGGCGGTAACGGAAAAAAGCGAATCGTAATACTGGCAATTCTTCAGAAACAGCTCCGCTGCCCTTGTAACAGTTTCGCTCCGCAGCAGAGGGTTTGTGCTGTGAGTCTGGAGATAATAATCGGCCTGTATCTGCTCAACATCGTAAAGCAGCACATCATTCATAGGGACGGCATCGTCCCTGAGGTTCTGCGGCCTCTGGATGAGCCGGACCTGAGGAAAATTCCGACCAGCATCCTCCGTAATCACAGGGCTGTCGGTATCAATAGCTACTTCGGCGATAGTCTTGCAGGCCAGCAGGGTCTCAATGATGTGATGATAAAGCGGCCTGCCCGCAAACGGTCGATAATTCTTGCCCGCCACCCGCTGGCTGTGATGCCTCAGAGGAACCAGTGCAACTATACGCGGATTCATAAGCAAACTCCTTTGGCCGGCTAAGTTATAGTTCGAAGCACAACCCTCGCCGGTGCGCCTTCGGCGCCGACCAGTTTTATGGGTAAACATATAAGTTCGTAACAGCCGCTTTTAACGGCAGCCAGGTTCAGTCCCTCCAGCACCACCACACCTGCCTTAAGCAGTATCTTATGGGTGTCGGGACTCCCTCCGTAAGGCTGCACGGACAGGTAATCAATACCGATAAGATGTATCTTATTTTCAACAACCCATCCGGCAGCATCTGCGGCCAGTGCCGCGTAGTCTTTTTGAAACCGCTCCGTTTTGGCGGTCCAGAATCGAGAATTTGCGGTGCGCAGCAGCAGCCGCATCGTGCCGGCCGGTATCTTCAGACCGGCCAGGTCGTCGGCTGTTATCACCGATACTTTCGGCAGATAAGCGACAAAACAAGGACCTATCATTGTATCCAGAGGCAAACACTCTATGGTAGCGCCATCATTCAAAAAATGCCGCGGCGCATCGATATGAGTGCCGCTGTGGACATCACAATCAAGCTTGGACAGGTTGAAGTCGTCCCCTGCTTCGAGACTTTTGATGTAAGTAAGACGCAGGCCCACACTGTCCGGCCAGAAAGACATCTCAGAGTGCATCGGCAGCGTGATGTCGATTAATTCCGGCATGGCTATACCTCTTCTCCAACAGCGCTGTACTCGATACGGCGCGCAGACCGCGAGGGGACAACTGTCGGCTGAGAACGCCTGAAACCGTTCGGATAGTAAAATTTATCTCTCAACTGGTTGGATATCTGCCCGGTCTGGAGATGGCCGCAGTATGTCCCCCAGAACTGCGCCAGCCGGAAAAGAAATGTCGAGGCGAAATTGCGCCTAAACACTCCTTCGAGTATCGAATGATAATAATCGCTCACGCAGTTGCCCGCCAGAAGACGCATAAAAGTCCAAAAATTAAACCGCTCCTGCGGGTAGATGGCCTTCAATGCGATAGCCTCCCGCCGATAGCGGTTGTATATATTCTGGAGTGTTTCATTGTGGATGTGAACAATTTCCGCATCGCTGGAATAAACGATTCTGTGTCCTTTCTGGACCGCTCGTTTTGCCCAGTCGAGGTCTTCGAGACCGGTCAGGGTTTCATCGTAAGGCATTTGCAGCCAGAGGCTCTTGCGAACCGCACAGTTTGCGTTGTTACAGAACGGATGCTTCTGGCTGGCATCCGATCTTTCGGGAAACCACTTCCTGAATATTTGTTCTTCTGAATATTTTGCGGTCTGGCCGCCTCGCTGTTTGCCATACACCAGTGCCACAGCAGGGTCCGTAAAAGGCTTGAGCAGGTTCTCAAGCCAGTCATTGTAAACAGGGTACACGTGCGCACTTGCCAGCACTATAAACTCCCCCGCCGCGGCCCGACAGCCGACATTCAGTGACCTGCCGAACGAGAACTCCTCCTTGTCTATTGCCAGGATGCGCACAGGATACCTGGAAACTACTGCCAGGGTGGCGTCGGTTGAGCCTGAATCAACAACAATAATTTCGGGGTCTCTGACAGTCTGCTTGCTGATGCCGCTAAGCAGTCTGCCGATATGCTTTTCCTCATTGTAGCTGCGAATTACTATCGAAACTTTCATCGGTCAAATCCTGTTCCAAAATGTCCCGGCAGGGTAATTCAGCCTTCATTTCAATCCGCGTTCACCTGCACCGCAAAAAAATCAAAACAATCAAATATTTCTGCGGTAGGCCCCGACAATCTTTCTGCCCTTCCGAACCTGCTCCAGTTTTTCGGCAACATCTCCCTTCTGGGCAGCAAGTGCGATATTTAGTTCACGATATAACTTTTGCAATCGCTCCTTTCGATTTTCGAACTCATCTGATTCAAAAACTCCTTCGCTCACGATTTTTTCTATAAGCTCAGCCTGCCTGCTTATGGTTTTTATGTCGCCGACATTACCCTGTCGGGCCAGTCTTAGATGCTTTTCCAACAGGTTCTGCAACTCATCCAGTAAATGTATTTGGTTCTCTACGCACATCCGACCCCGGCTCCCGCCACTCCCATCCGAACCAGTCCGTGTTCAACCTCCTCAAGCAGATTAGCCGCATCTTTGTTGGCCGGGTCCAGGATTAAAACATCCATAAGCGTCCTTTGGGCTTGTTCGAGCCGACCATCCTTCATATACAGCGCTGCCAGCGTGAACATAACAGAGGTGTCGCCCGGATGCATATTCAAATACGCTTCCAGATAATAGATAATCTTCGCAAATGAGCCCATCCGGCAGGATGTCTGAAACAATCCCAAAAGCGCCGTCAGATTGTCGGCATCCAGTTCAAGACATTTTAGATACATCTCAAACGCCTGCTTGTAGTCAGCCCTTTGCTGCGCCACCATAGCCAGCCCCGCATACCCCTTCGCACAATTCGTGTCTAATCGACAGGCCACTCTGAAGGCAATTTCCGCATCATCGAGCTTGTTTTTCTGCAGCGCAACCACCCCCAGCCCGATATAAGGTCCTGCCTCATCAGGCTCTAATGTCGCCGCCTTCTCATAGCAGTGCTGCGCCTTGTCACCATCTCCGACAGAGGTATAGCAATCGCCAAGCTCCTGCAAAACCTCATAGCGCTGCGTCAGATTGCGTGCCCCGGTTAAGTCGTTCCTTGCCGTGTCCATAATAATTCTCTTCCTTCAAGTATATTTTTTGCTTTTTCGAGCAGCCTTATTGCTGACCCAAAATCCTTTTGTTTTCGGTTTATTCTCGCCTCCAGTAAAAGTGTGTCCACTACCGGACGCTGCCGGTTGACTTCTCCGCTCAGCTCCGCTGCCCTGGTAAGAGCACCTGCCTTGAAAAAGGCCGTCGCAGCCAGCGTCTTCATCCAGAGTTCATTTTGATAGTGTTTGGCCATATACTCATACGCCCCCGCCGCCAGTCCCCAGTCCCCGTCTTTTTCCGCTAATCGGACATCCCTGAACAAATCATCAAACTGAAAAGGAACTTCTTCGGGACAGACATTCTTTATCACAATACCTGCTGCTTTCAGGGATTCACGCAGCGACAAATTCGGAAAATTTCTGCGAGCATTCAGCAAATCGTTTTTACCAATCACCACTCCCCAAAGCTCGTCTGTCGAACCCTCCAGCTCGAACGCCTCGCCGCCGGCTGAACTGTTAATCAAGGCATAAAGAGGGTCCTCCACCCACATCTCCTCTACCGGAAAACCGCTCGGCACCACGGCAACATAATCCCCCTCACATCTGGCCAATGCCGCGTCTATCCGTTCGGCTTCGGAGGCCGAAAGCCCGACAGTAACCCTGATTACATTGGGCATATCGGTGCGAAACTTATTACTGTCCTCCTGCGGCAGTGACAGATAAACCTGATAAGGATAAAAAGTATGACGCCAGATAAGCCCAAGAGTTTTCCCCGCCTCTTTATTAGGAAGTCCCGGAGCAAAAATTATCGACAAATCTTTAATTTTTGGCCAGGGCTTGGCCGGCCTGGTCGTGCGTATCGTAAATACGTTTTTGTTGAATTTGATTTTGTCTTTGCGCTGCTGAGTGGATATTCTGTCGGATTCGCCCACGGGGCTGTAGAATTCGCCGGTGATTTCATAAGTATGATAAAAATCCGTGAAAAAGGCCAGCCGCCGCGTCATATCCCAGTCTATCAGAACGCTGAGCTGCTCATTATAAAAACCCGTCTTTTCAAGCAGACTTCTGCTGTGCATAATGCTTACGTGCAGCGCCTGATTGAAATACAGCATCAAAAATCGGTCAAAATCCCTGCTGATTTCAACAACTTTGCTCAAAACCTCTCGACCGCCGTCAGGCATAATCCTGCAATAAACCTTATACAAATCGCTGTAGGCAACTTCGCAGTCCGTTTTATTTTCCAGAACATCGACCAGCGTGCTGACGTGATGGGGATAATAAAGGTCATCGTCGCCGAGGTAGCAAATATATTTGCCTTTGGCCCTGGCCAGCGCTTCATTAAGTGTATGAGGCAGCCCGCGATTCTCTTCCCTGTTTATAAATACAATCCTCGAATCATTGAATGAACTAACAATGTCACTCACTTCCTCTCCGCCGTCCCGAATTACAAAAATTTCGAGGTCCCTGTAATCCTGATGAACAACGCTCGACAGCGAAACAGGCAATAACCTGCGCCTGTTGTATGTCGGCAACAACACGCTGACCAGCGGCCCGCGTTTTTCCTCATAGCTTTCCACTGTTCCAGAATTACCCGAAATCCCTTTCGCACCTGCTAAATCTCATACAAACTTGTTGCCTGCAAATGCCGGCATACCTAATCCCGAAGGCAACTTCTCCGGCGTCTCACCGCTGCGAAACTTCAATGTTACCTCGGCCTCATATCCGACAAAAATGCGATTAATTTCACTTAGCTGTTTTCTAAGCGAATAATTTTCTTCTACGAATTTACGGTATCTGCAAGGCTCGTATTTATCGGAAAGAACCTGCTGGCAGAAATCTTCGGAAATATTGAACAAAAACTCCGACGGGAAAATCTGACTCGCACCGGGAAAATTATGCACTACTGGCTTTAGCCCGCAGGCCATACCCTCCAATAAACCCATACCCTGACTTTCTATAATGCTCGTCGAAATAATATAATGTTTGTCCGCAAGCCAGGAATTTATGTCCTTCTGCCACCCGTCGAAAAACACCACGCCCCTGAGCTCAAGTGCATCGACCATATGTTTTACATATTGCTCAAGAGCCGCATCCTGAAAGATGCCGCCGAAAAACAGGCGATACTGCGGGTCCATATAGTGCAGCTTCTGCATACACTGAAGCACAAAAGCAGGGTTCTTCACCATCCTGAAATTACCCAGAAAGGCAATGTTCTTGCCCCGCTGTCTGTCTGCAAATTTGAATTTCTCAAGATTCACTCCGTTGGGAATGCTGATAAGACGCGTAATATTCTCGATATTCGGGACCTGTTTAAGCAAAGCATCTTTAACAAATGAATTGCCGACAGTAATCAGCATATCGATATTTTGCCAGTTAATCTGCTGCGGCCAGTGCAGATAGGCCTCATACCGATGAAGCCTGACAATATTTTTGCAAACCTTCGGCAGATTCGACGCCACCACCGCAAGGTCCGTACACCACTCAAACCAGGATACATCGCTCCATTGCATCAGCTCGTAAAGCTCCTCTTTTGTTTTGCCCTCGAAAATTCGCACCTCAAACCGCTGCTTTGCAAAATCAACAATCTCGTTGAGGAACGTCATACCGTCACCTCCGCAAAAAAAGGCTATCTTCGGCCTTTTGGAACGTATCACCTGAAGCATCGGCTTCAGAATCTCCTGCTGCGGGGACATCTCTAATGAACGAAGCAGCATTTCCATCGCATTGGCCTTGTCATTCTGATTAAGAAACACATTGGCGATTCGATTAAGCACATCGGCACTCAATATGCTCATCCGCTCCATATCATCCAAAAGCATCGCCGCCTGACTCGCTTCGCCGGAAGCAATATATGCCTCCATCAGATTCCAAACTATCTCCGCACTGGCTCCACTAAGGCTTCTTGCACGAACAAGGTGCTCAATCGCCTCTTTCGACCGCCCCAGACAGTGCAAAATTGCACCCGCATCGTTCATCGCCTGCGCATCGTCAGGATTTTCCCGCAGATACTCCTGAATGTGAATAAGCGCCTCCTGGTGTCTGCCAGCCTCCGCCAGTTCCAGCCCTTTTTGATAATCTGAATTCATTCCCATAGTCATTTGCTTTGCTCCTTAATCAGCCTCAGATACCAAACCCAATGGCACAAAGTTATAAACCCTTAATTACACTGCAAATCCCGTGCCGTAACCCAAAATTCACGTTTACTTGCAATTTCCCGCTTTCCAGCCCGCAACCTGTCCAAATATCAAACACCCCTCCTGCTGCCCTGACAGCATTGCCCAAAGGCTAACTTATGAAATCCAGCAGCGACATAGACATAATTCTCGCCACCACCGCCAGAGACATCTGATACAAAACCTCACGTCTGGCAATATCTATGGAAATCTGGGCAATGTCAGCCTGCTCGATACGGGTCGTTTCCTCGTCAGTGTTGGACTTTATGTCCTCAAGCCCGCTTTTTAGGTCATCAAGAAATCCTATTTTCGACCCTACGGAAACCGAGTCCTGCAGCAAAAGATTTCTAACCTCATCCAGCGAATCCACAACGTTGTTCCGCATATCCTGCAGTTGGTTTTCAGAAAATCCACCTTCATTCCGGCATAGGTCGCGAATAGCAATCAGGGTCTCGAATATATCATGTGCTCCGGGCACATTCACCATTTCAACGCCGGTGCTTGTTATTGCGCTGCTGTCGACATACAGTACCTGTCCTGTTCGCGAATCCGTTACCGCCTGGTTTGTGCTGCCGTCGGCCTGCACAGTGGTTAATCCGCCGTCAATCGACAGAAAATACGGATTGCCCGCCCCCCCGGGCTGAGTGACCTCAAGCCAGGTATAACCCCTGACACTCGACGTCCCCGTCCCTGGTGCGGCGCCGGTATTGCCGCCGATAAATTCAGGCTCACCACGGTTATCGTCACGAAAAACCTCATCGCCTACATTAAAAATCGACATCTCCAACCCGTTTGTCACCTCCACATCACGATTCTCAAGGCTGCCCTGATAGGTAACTTTTATTATTTCCCCCTCGGCATTACGCTCCACCGTATAAGGCGCCGAATCCGTATCGCCTCCGCCGAAAAGATATTGCCCCGTATGTTTGGTGTTGGCCAACGCAACCATTTGTTCCAATGTGTCATTCACACCATCAGCTATCCTTTTTCGCGTTTCGTCGTTATAGGTCCCGGTGGCAACCTGTGTAAGATTTGTCTTGATGCCCGCAAGCTTGGACAGCATACTATCAAAAACAGTTGAAGAAAAATCCAGCGAAGAGGTTATTTCCGAAAGATTGTTTATATAGTTCGAAATATGTGCCTTCTGTGAATTAAGCCCCAGAATCTGATACGCCGCCGATGGGTCATCGGATGCCCGGTTTATACGCGAGCCTGAAGACGCCTGCTCCTGCAGCCGGGCCAAAGCCTCCGCATTTGTATTTAAGGCAAATGCCGCATTGTTGTAAACGCTGGTTAATGCTCCTGCCATAATAAACCCTCGAATAATATCATTAAATAATACCCATAATAGTTACCAATGAAGACTGAACCGTCGTCATATACTTGGCCATCGCCTGGAACATCTGCTGAATAACCAGCATCTTGGCAGCTTCGTCATTGACATCCACTCCGCTCAATTCATCACGTTGATTGGTAAGGTTCTGAACTATGACCTCCGAATTGTCCTGACGCATCTGTTTAATGGAAATATCCTGCCCAACATTCGTGACAAGCTGATGATAAAACTCACTGGCTGTCATATTGCCCAGGCCGACCAGCGACTCATCCCTCAAGCCGGCCATTCGCAAAACGTTCGCATTATCGGTCATATCCGCTCCGAGAGCGGTGGCTATGCGGCCGGGTGTGGAAGTTATGTCCGACCACACCTCCATATTTGAAGCCCGGCTGCCGGAAAAAAATGTGTTGATTCCAACCGCAGACAATACCTCCGAAGTGTCGGTATCGCCAAACACGTCTATCCCAAAGTTGTCCCCGTTATTCAAATCGCCGGTGCTGAGTGATACTTTAATACCATCGCCTATATTGAGATTATCACCGGCTGCATAACCGGACCCGATATTAAGCGTCGTAATCAGCTCGCTGGCACCGTTTCTCACCTCGAGTTGCAATGTGCCGTTGCCGACCGTGCCGCTGCCTACCACCATGCAGGTAAGAGTCTGGTTCTCTGTCCCTGTGTAAACACCCGAAACAGCTATATCAGGTTGTGATAAGAAGGTCAGATTGCGAACGGTGGGTTCGGGCAAAACAGCAGGAAGAAAATCAAACTTATAATTAGTATCAGCCTGAATGTGCAGTTTCGACGAAACTACGGAAGCGCTCAGGCCGTCAATCGCATCGATTTTGTCCGCTATCGTGGCCAGGGTATCCGTTGAGGCATCGACATCTATCTGCGGCGGGCGCGTTATAGTCTGTTCGCCTGTAACCGGGTCGGTATATATAAGCCTGATATATATACTGCCGTCATTTACCGGCGGCTCAAAATCCGCCAGATTTTCACTCATCATCGACCAGCCGGTCAATTCCGTGAACGAACCTTCCGAACCAACTCCCTGAACATGATACTGATTTATCTTCTGTATCACCGCTCCGGCCAAATTATCAATGTCCTCACGTATCTCGCCAACAAGTTCGTTCTCCAGCGATAATAATCCGCCCAGCCGTCCGCCCTCGATATTTGGGCTATAGTTATACTTGCCGGCAATGGCAATGCCTAAGTCCCCGTTCCCATCCAGACCTGCCTCCAGCTCGATAACCGTTGTGCCAATAACCAGAGGCAATCCCCCCGCAGTTACATCCACCACCCCGTATTCTCTGCTGACAGTCTGAATATCAATCAACTTCGACAACTCCGTTATATACTGGTCCCTCTGGTCTCGCAGGTTATTGGCCTTGCCGCCGCCTATTTCCATAGTCTGAATCTTGTTGTTGAGGTCCCCTATCTGACCGGTCAGCGTGTTAATCTGCTTAACGGTATTTTCAGCCTCCAGCGTAATCTGACTTTCCAAACCTGTCAAAAATTCACCCATAGTCCTGAACTGGCCGGCCAGTGCCTCAGCAGCAGATACAACCTGACTTTGCCAGACAGTCTCTCCAGGATGAACGCTCAGGTCCTGCAGGGCATTGAAAAAATTGTCCATCGTTGTATTCAGGCTGTTACCCGCCGAAAACTCACCTAAAGAGGATTCAACCGTTCGCAATGTTGAAAGCTCCTGTGAGGCCTGCTCCAGCGTTGAATTCTGACGAAGAATTTCCTGCTCCAAAAGAGTATCAATCAGCCTGGAAATATCGGTAACCTCTACGCCTCCTCCAAGAACCAGCGAACCGATTTGTGATGAGTAGGCCGGATTCAAAAGGACTCTCTGTTTGTGGTATCCCTCCGTGGCCGCATTGGCAATATTATTCCCGATTACATCGAGACATTTCTGTGCGGTGCTGAGTCCGCTTAGTCCTATTGAAAAACTATCCACGTTCCGACCTCGTTCAAAATAACATTCTTCAAAGCTGTAAGTTCACAAAAGCTGTTTCAGCCTGCTGTTTGGCCCGACCGTCGGCACTGTATTCAATAGCTTCTGCCTTCCCAATCTTAAAAATACCTCTCAAAAGCAATCTATTGAACCTCATACAGTCCGACAAAAGAATTGCCGTGCTTGAATATTCCTTCTTAAGCTCCCTCGCCAGCAACCTCAGCTTTTCCTTCCTCTCCTTAAGCCCGATTGCCTTTTCCTTCGGCAGTATGCTCTCAAGCCGGCTCAAGGTCACCTGCTCAGGTTCGCAGCCCAGGACTCCTGCCATCTCTTTTTGTATCGAAAAACGCTCTGCTTCGTTGGCGGCATAATTATCCAAATCAGCTTTGATGTCGGCAAGCATTCCGGTTAAAGCAACATCGTCACGCTTGATAACAAAACTGCGAAGCTCATTCAGTCGCAGTAAGCTGGCCTGTATATGCTCGATGTCCCTGTCAAGCACCGATGAGAGATAATCGATTTTATCTTCTATAATAATTGACGCTGCCTTCATATTTCCCTGCTCAATCATTTCTCAATGGCTTTCGTCTGTTCCGAATTAGCTAAAAGCCTGTATATGTCCTTCCACAGCCCAAACCCGCCTTTGTCCGCGACATCGCGGGCCAGATACATCCAAAATATGCCTTCTACCTGCTCCCCGGCCCCGTCCTTTTCAAAACCCCATTCGCCTATGCTGTTCTTCATCTCGTCCAGCAGCTTCCCGATAAAAACCGACTCAAAATCCTTTGCTGCCTGTTTTTTTTCCTCGTCCGACATACCGTCGAGCTTGCCCAAATCCCTCGAAAAAGCAGATTGCGAAACTCCGCCGGCTAACATCATTTTGTCACCAATATCCATCGAATCTCCTACATTATCTCCAGCCGGGCTTGAAGCGCCCCTGCCTTCTTAAGTGCATTAAATATCGCTATAAGGTCTCTCGGCGTCGCTCCTATCGCATTGAGCGTCCTGGCCAGTTCCGACACTGTAACCGTCTGTGGCACTGTTATCAGGTGGCCTTCTTTCTCCTCGACACCTATAATCGAATCAGGAACAACCACAGTCGTGCCGGAATCCGAGAAAGGCGCTGTCGGCTGAGATACATTCGCTGTCTCCTTGACCTTTATCACAAGGCTGCCCTGCGAAATCGCCACAGTCGATATCCCGACGTTCTCTCCCACTACTATCGTCCCCGTGCGCTCGTTTATAACCACTACCGCAGGAACATCAACCTGAACCTTCAACTGCGTAATATCATCTATAAAACCGGCTATATCCATCGGGTTAATCTGACCCGGTATCTGTACCCGCACAGTACCCCCGTCAACCACCACAGTGCTGTTCGGATATCCCCGATTGATGGCCTTGCTGATTTGCGATGCCGTCGTAAAATCGCTGTTCCGCAAATTAAGGGTTACAAACCGCTGATTGCCTATATAATCAACAAAAGACGCCAGCTCCTCTTTTTCGACAATCGCCCCATCCGGTATTCTCCCCACAGTCTGATGATTTTTCGTGATGGAAGCCTTTTCTCCCGATACCGTCCAGCCGGCAAGCGACACCCCGCCCTGTGCCACGGCATAAACCTGCCTGTCAAGACCCTGCAGCGGCGTAGGCAGAAGCTTGCCGCCCTGAAGACTCTTGGCATCTCCTATCGATGAAACATCAGCGTCTATTCGCGAACCCTCACGGGCAAAAGGCCCAAGCTCCGCCGTCACCATAACTAATGCAATATTGCCGCCCTTCAATTCGCCCGGAGAAAGAACTATCCCCGCACTTTTCAGTATGTTCGTCAGAACCTGCTGCGACGGCAATGTGCTGTCACCCGTGTTGGCCAAGCCTATGACTAATCCGATACCCGACAGCGGATTGCCCCGGATACCCTGAATATCGGCAATATCTTTTATCCGCTCGCATAACCCCGTCTCAACTATACTTACCAGAACAATAATCAAAATTATCAAACGGCTTTTCATAATCTCTTACTTCCCAAAATAGTTCTGCAATACCCTTGTGCTGACAAACCCTAAAACGGCCAGATAACATCGAATATCCTGCCTAACCAGCCTTGCCTCGTATAAGGCTCCGCTACGCCGGCGTTCTTTGTGAATATACGGAAATTCGCAACACGCTGGCTCACTATCGTGTTATCAAATGCAATATCTATCGGCTGAACTATCCCGCTCACTTCTATCGTCTGCGTATCGCCCGCAATCTCTCGGCTGCGCGTCCCCAGAACCACAAGGTTCCCGTTCGGCAGAACATCCACGACAACCACCGTAATGGAATCAACGAAACTACGTTCATCCTTGTAGTCAGCCTTGCCCTTCAAATTATTGCTGGCCTCAGCGCTCAAACCAAAATCGCCAATGTCGGCATACTTGCCTATCTCACCGTTAAACGTGATTGAACGGTCGGTGTCCTTCTGAAGGTCCCTTTTCGCCTTGTTGTCAACCTTGCTGTTCTCGGTGACTTTGATGGTCAGAACATCGCCTATCCTGTGGGCCACATTGTCGGCATACAAATCCCGCATATTCTTGTCACGCTTTGCCCAGATGGAGCCGGCCTCTAAGCACTCCGCCATACAGAACACAAAAACCGCCAAAACCAAAATCAAACCGATTCTGTTTTTCATCGACTTCCCTTTCACAAAACAGGTTCTACTGTCCCGTCTTTACCGACTCTCGCAAGAATCATTCGCTGCGAGTCCACGTTCCGAACTTTTATAATCTCGCCGGCCCTTCCCTCCTGCATCGCTTTCCCAACAGCCGTAACCGAAAGACCCGGCTTCTCTATCCGGATAATAACGTTCTCATTGCGCTTAATAGCCGCCGCCGCTTTTGCGACACTTACCGTATTCGGACGAATAATCGTATTGGCCGGCAGCCGACACCTCGCTATCAGACCATAAGGCTCCCTCCAGTCCGCTGGCTCAGGATTGTCCGAAAACCTCTGCTCTATCTTTGTATTCTCCGGGCTGATGGCCGTCCCCGCTGCTATGTCCTTCAACGTCACCGCCGTTCGGCAGTTGTATTTCACATTGAAATCCACATCGCTGCTCCCCACCTCTTTATTATCCGCCAAAATCGCAACTTTGATACCGACCTGATTATTCATACTGCCGGCCAAACTGGGCGACAATTCCACATTCCTGTTCTCGCCGGCTGTCGCAAAGTCCTTCGGCACCCTCACAGGCTCTAATTTACAGCCGGAATATCGCGGAAAATTCTTCCCCAGAAATAACCGTGCAGCTTCAACTAATTCAGACCCTTTAATGACCTGCTGCTGCTGCCTGACAATCATCTTCTCGGCGCCGGTCAATTTCACCTCCGATGCAGGAATTCCGTTACAGGCCAATCGGCTCAGAATCATCTGCCTGTCAACAACAATTTCCTGTCCCGGCACTGAAACCTCACCCAGTCCGATTTCACCGGCCCTGGCAGCAACACCCCTTTCGCCCTCAATCCTGCAAACCTTTCCCAGCCTGATAATTTTACCTTCGATTGCCGCAGCCTCTGGGAGACATATCTGCAAAACAGAATCATCGCTGGCGATGTTCGCCGACGCATTGCAGAACTGAACCGCAATTATTATGCAGACCGCTGTAACAATGTTTACTTTCTTACCGCTCATAATAATTCCTAAATCAAATTAACGGGCTATTGAATTTGCCGTTTGAAGCATATCATCACCTGCCTTTATCGCTCGCGAGTTTATCTCGTATGCCCGCTGGGCGGTTATAAGATTGACAAGTTCCGTCACCATCTGGACGTTTGATTTTTCCAGAAATCCGGAAAGGATAGTCCCTAAACCGTTCTCCCCCGCTATTCCCGTTAGAGGCGTCCCGCTGGCTTGCGTCTCCGCTAACAGGTTGTCTCCCTCGCTCGAAAGACCTGATGGATTGGGAAAGCGGGCCAATTGCAGTTGACCTACGACCGATACCGTCCCCGCAGCGTCGGTCACGTTCACGCTCCCGTCCTTTCCAATATCAACAGCAGTCGCATCCGTAGACACCGAAATCGCCGGCTCTATCGAATACCCCGTAGTTGTTACCAGTTGTCCGTTTGCATTTATCTGCAGCGCACCGTCACAGGTATATCTTATGCTCCCGTCCGGCAAAACCACCTGAAGAAAACCTTCGCCCGAAATAGCTATATCCAAAGGCCGTGTCGTATTCTGAAGTTCGCCCGCCGTAAAAACCTTCACCGTCGCCACAGTTTGAACCCCGCTCCCCACCTCTATCCCGCTCGGCGCCGTTATTCCCGAAGTTACCTCCGTCCCCGATTCCCTCAGCTTGACATAAAGCAAATCCTGAAATGCTACCTGGCTTCGCTTGAATCCCGTCGTATTGACGTTGGCAAGATTGTTCGCTATCACGTCCACCAGCATCTGCTGTGCCGCCATTCCCGTCGCCGCCGTCGAAAATGCCCTTAACATATACAGCTCTCCTTAATCCTTAATATCCAAATATTATCCCATCGCAACGCTCATAATGCTGCCCGTAGTCTCCTTCTGGGCCGAAAGCAACTTCATATTCGCCTCATAGAGCCTCGATACCATTATCATATCCACAAGCTCATCGACTATATTCACGTTGGATGACTCCTGATAACCCTGCTTCACGACTATGTACTCCACTTTGACCGGCGTCACGCCCTCCTCCGCCATCCTGAAGCAATTAGCGCCCGCAGGTATCAGCTTGCTCTCATTGTCCCCAAAGCTGACTAACCTGAATTTGCCTATCGCTGTGCCGTTGGCGCTGATAACGCCATCGCTCGATACGGTCACTTGCGAAACCCCAACAGTAGGCGGCACCGTAATCGGCCCGGCTTCTCCCGCCACCGTCCTGCCTTCCATATCCACTATCTGGCCGTTTCTGTTCGTCGAAAACGCCCCGTTCCGCGTGTAAAGCGGCCCATCAGGCGTCTCTATCACAAAAAAACCTTTGCCATACAGCGCAAAATCCAGCGACCTGCCTGTCTCAGTAACATTACCCTGTGAAAAATCAAATTTCGTGTCCAGCGAAACCTTGTAATCGGGTTCCGTTTCCTCGCCGCTCTCCTGTGCCTCAAGAAGTTGCGAAAATGTATTGCACATCCGCTTATACCCCACCGTACTAACGTTGGCCAGGTTATTGGTGATAACCTCAAATTCCTTCGTTAAGGCATCGATGCTTGAACTGACTTGTGCTATGGTATCCGTCATTTAATGTCCCTTAAACCTTGATGGATTCGCTAAACAACTTCTCCTTGTCATCGCCGTCACTCTCGATAATCCCCTTCAGCGATGCCGCATTCGTCGCACGTATCAGCTCGCCGATGTCCGAATCGCTCAACCCTATCAATTCAACGGCTATCTGCAGCCCGTTCGGTATGACCGTTGTATGCCTGACTTCGCCGATGTCCTGCACTATTTTCGCCTCCGGCGCCTTCTGCTCGCCGCCATCTTTGTTCTGCTCCTCATCCAGCCGGAAAACCACCAATACCTTGTCGCCCGCCTTTACATCCAAAGGCGCCCTTACGCACAAACCGGCGCCCGCCAGTTCCGTAACTATCGCCGGTACAAATTCCGGCAGCAGCCAGCCTTCCGACGTCGCTCTCTTTTCGTCCACACCTTTGCCGACCATTCTCGCAAACGGAAATGGCGCTATGAATCCCGACTTGTTCACCGCCACACGCAGAAAACTCCGCCGGTTGATAAACCGCACATTATCAGTATGATTTAAAACCAAAACCTTTCCATCGCTCCGCAGCACCGAGCTTTCAAACTCCCACGCCGAAGCCCCAAAATAATAACGAATAACCCAAACCTCACCGGCGGCAATCTCCACCGCCTTGCTCATCTCAATAGTTAGCTCGGCATAGTCGGTCTTCGTAACGGTTGACTCTATACCGTCTGATTCGCGCTCTTTTCGCCGTGTTATATAAAACTTCTTGCCAACAGGGATTTGTCTGGTGCTCATCTTCCTCAACTTCATCGGCAGACCACCCGACGAAGAACTTTGCCTTTGAAAACCAAGCTTCTCCCGAAGGAAAAACAGCTCGATTCGCAGCCTCTTGCTCTCTTCCGGCATTTGCTGGTCAAGACTTTCATCCAAAATCTTCGCTGAACCCGCATCAAATGCCCTTTCCATCGTAAAAATCGCCTCTTTCTGTCTCAGCCCTGCCCTGTGTGCTATCTCCATCAGTAATTGACGCTCCCGTGAGCTCATCCCTCTTTTCTCCGCATACTCATCAAACAACCTCCTCGACGCATTTCTTCCCCGCACCCTTTTATGATAATCAATCACGAAAAACAATATCACCAATAAAACTATGGCCGCTACACCCGTTATGACAAACCACCTTTGCGTCATAAAATTGGTATTAAGCCGGCGCATCGCCTCCAGCCGTTTAAGTGCCGTCAATGCCAGGATGCCGTTGCTCAACCCAACCGTAATTACAGATGTCGCTGCCATCATAAAATTTTCAAATTCTTAGCTGATAAGATTAGTCAGCTCTCGCAGTATGTCGTTGGCAATCCTGATGGTTCTCGCATTGGCCTGAAAACCGTTTTGAGCGTTAATCATATTCACAAATTCCGTCGCCACATCCGCATTGGATTTCTCCAGTGACCCGCCGTGGACCGTCCCCGCACCAGCCGTCATTGCCTGCGTCGCCACCGCTTCACCGGAGTTGGCCGATGGTATGAAATACCCGTTGCCTTCGCTTTCAAGTCCTGCCGTGTTCTGGAACAGTGCTATCTGCAACGCCGCAATGTCCTTCTTGATACCGTTGGAAAATGCGCCTATCAGTATGCCTTCATTATTTACCGACACCGAAGAAAGTCTGCCGCCCGCATAACCATCCTGACCTCTTGCTACCGCCGTCGAGCTGCCCGCCAACTGCGTCAGCCCGTCAAACTGACCTGATGTACCCATAGTCAGGCTTATCGTCTGCGGATTTGATATGTCATTCCCGAATGTTACCATAAACTCTGCCGTATCGCCAATAACAGGGTTAAGATTGGCGTATGAGCCGTCACCAGCATCGAACTGTATACCTCTTATACGTCTGTCACCCATTTCTATCCCTGCTACATCTCCGCTGATTGACGTCAATACCATGTCCCACGTATTAGCAGTATCCGTCCGCACAAACGCCCCTGACAGAACATGCTTGCCGCCAAGAGAATCATAGACCGTGATATTGATGTTCTTGACCTCCTCGCCGCCCACGGTTGACAGCTCAAAATATGCCGGAGCCGTAAATTCAGAGGTCGTATCATTATATGTAAGCTTCGCATCCATAAGGCTGTAACCGTCTTCAGCATCGGTTATAATTATTCTCCCGCCGGTCAAACTCGCCGTAGCCAGCGTCTCAGCCCCGCTGTTACCCAAAGCGCTGGTCGACCCCGCCGCCGTCTCAGCCACACTGCCGGCCGGCGATGTCCCGCCCGTCAGACCAGATGCATCTATTGTCATCAAATCAACATTGCTTCCGCCCAAATCCCCTGTAAACTCAACCACAATATCGCTGTCTGGTGAAGGCCCTCCCGTGCAGGTCACATTTCCTGTCCCGATGGTCGAGAGAGATTCCAAAGCCGACTGAACATCGGCAGCGGTGGCATCATAAGATATATCACCCGTTGTTTGACCGCCATAGCTCATGTGATAATGACCGCCCGTCGGACTGCCCGTGATGGCTACCGTCTGCTCCTCGTTAGTGCCGGTATTAAGCCAGTCTGCTATATCACCTAACGTCGTGCTGCCGTCTACATCAAGTGTCAGATTATCCGTCAAATCCGTCCCATCGTGCTTATATCCCTCAAGTGTTAACGCACCTGATGTAAATGTCCCGCTGAACTGGTCGAGGCTGCTTACCAGCGCATTGTCATCAGCCGCCGCACCGTCAATCGTGTAGGTTACATTCGATGTCAGCAGTTGGGTCTGCGGCGTAGAAAAAGCCTCATCCGCACTCAGATTGCCCTGAACCGTAACATTAGTCGTGGCGCTTGCCGCCATTGTTACATCGTATGGAACATGAATATCACTTACGCCCGCAACCTGAAAACCGTCGCTTTCCCCCGTATTACCGATACGCTGAACACGATAGCCGGTAGACGGGTCTATCAAATTTGAGGCCGCATCAACTGCAAACGCACCTGCCCGGCTGTACAGGTTCTGCTCACCGTCGCTTAGTGCAAAATAACCCTCGCCTTCTATCGCAAGGTCCAGCGGATTGCCCGTATTGACAATATTGCCCTGCGTCATAAGCGGCGATATGCCCGACACTCCCACACCGCTGCCCATCTGCTGTGGGTTCGTGCCGCCAACACCGGATGTCGGCTGAGACGCCTTCTTTATTGTCTCGCTCAACAGCTCCGAGAACGTTATTCGGCTGGCCTTGAACGCCGTCGTATTGATATTGGCAAGGTTATTACCGGCAACATCAAGCATCTTCTGATGTGCCTGCAGCCCCGAAACTCCTGATGACAATGCAAAACTCATTTTCGTTTCTCCTTATATAATTTAATCCGTTTTTCAGCCTTCTTTGACCGATATCACACCGTCCAGCGGCAGCGTATATTTGCCGCTCGATGTATTTATCCCCAGAACAATCTTCCCGTCAGTGTCGTTTAGGACCTCCTCAACTGTCCCGCTCATCTCCTGCGGCGCACCAGTCCCTCCATTCGCAAAGAACGTCACATTTCTGCCTATCAAAGAATTTGCATAGCTGCGGCTGGCAAAAGCAAGAGCACCCGCAAAGCTCGAATTTGTAGCCTGCATATTTGCATTCATAGTTTCTAACTGCTGCAACTGCGAGAGCTGTGCAAGCTGTGCAGTCATATCATTATTATCCATAGGCTCTAATGGATTTTGGTTTTTAAGCTGGGCCACCAGTATCTTCATAAAATTCATCTGGATTTCACTTGCCGACCCTATTGCTGATGTTGTTGCCATAAATTTTCCACTCCTTATTCTTTCACACGCTCCACACAGGGCGTCTCAAACGAGCAAAAGATACGCAATTGCTGTGCCACAACAAAACAATTTATAAACCCAGCATCCATAACCTGTTGTAAAAACAGATACTTATAAATACTTAAAATTTAATAAGCCCTGCGATTACCTGCTGTTTCGAAAAGGATAATTCTTCCACTACTATGGAAAATCCTGCCGCCCCCCGACTTCCGTCTCCTTCCATTTCTACCTTTTCACTGTCACTTTGTGCCTTTGTGCCTCTGCTCCTTTGTGCCTTTTAATCAATCACCCTTCATCAATCATTAAAACGTCCCATAAAAAGTAACGCCTCATTATTATCAATCCCCTAGTCTTACAACCTAAATACGTCCTATAAAATTACAGAAAAAATGGCACTACCCGCAAAAATATGTCACCAATATTCACCCCAGTCCCATAAAAAGTTAAAGTTGTCCCCCGCTTTTTGCCGATTTATTGGACGTCTGTTCTATTGTGTAACAATATCGCAATCATCATAATTTGTGAATCTTTCGGAACACGGATGGTCTTACGCAGAATTGTCACAATAAGTAAAGAACCAGAAATTCAACAATTGGCTCGGCAGGTCGGTCTGGAAATATTCGTCGCCGACGACCCCGCCGAAGCCCTGGACATAACCGAAACAACAAACCCGGATTTAATCATCTTCGACCACCGTTTCTCCCCTGCCCACATCCGCGAATTCCTCAACAAAACAAGCTTGACAAACCTCCGCATCATCATCGCCGGCAGAGACGAAAACCTCACTATGCCTCCTGAAGAGTTTATAAAAGCTGGGGCCTATGACTACCTCCAGGGTAAACATGATTACCATCGGCTGGAGCAAATCGCCTCCCAAATTGCAAACAATTCCAACGTCCCTCCCCCTGCAAAAAACATCGATGACTTCTTTATCGAGGATTGCGCCGCTTCTGCCTCCATAGTCGGCCGCAGCAAGGCCATCGCAGAGACAATCAAACTGATTAAACTCGTTGCCTCAAGCCGCTGCGACCCCATAGTCATCGTCGGAGAAACCGGCACTGGAAAGGAGCTCGTCGCAAAGGCCCTGCACAACCTGAGAAATCCCGGAAAACCCTTCATCGCCGCCAACTGCGCCGCACTCACCGCCAACCTTCTCGAAAGCGAGCTGTTCGGCCATACAAAAGGCGCTTTCACCGGCGCAGACTCCGAAAAAACTGGCCTCCTCGAAATGGCCGGCGAAGGAACTATCCTACTTGATGAAATTAGCGAGATTCACGCTGACCTCCAGGCCAAACTCCTGCGACTCCTCCAGGAAAAAACCTTCCGAAAAGTCGGCGGCACTAAGGAAATCCCCTGCACCGCCACCATAATCGCATCCAGCAACCGAAACCTACACGAAGAAGCAGAGGCTGGTCGATTCAGAAAAGACCTTTACTACCGTCTCGCAACCTGCCCCATCGCTATCGCTCCACTCCGCTCACCGGCAAGAAGAGACGACATCCAACTGCTCGCTGATTACTTCCTAAAAACTTCTTCCGTCTGCCCCCATAAGAAAGGCTCCATAAACTCCCTCACCAAATTTGCCCACGAAGCCCTCCAGAAACATCTCTGGCCCGGAAACGTCCGCGAACTAAAAAATGTCATCGAACGCGCCATCCTCCTTGAAACAACCGACAAAGTTGGCCTAAGTAGCATCATTATCAACCCCTTTGAACACAACCTCTCCGCAGACAGCCCATCCTCCGCTCAGAACAAGGATTTTTCGCTCTCAAAAGCCGAACGTGAACTAATCGCCCGCGCCCTGCAGGAAACCGGCTGGCAGAAAACTCAGGCCGCCACTCTTCTTGGCATAACCCGCGCAACCCTTTACGCAAAGGTCAAACAGTACAACATCGGAAAAAATACACTCCCCGCAAAAGAACTCTCCCCCGCATTCGCATCATAAGCAACACAAAATAAAAACTCCGATATACAAAAAACGTCATTCTGAAAAAACCAGCTTTGAGCGCAATCGAGCTAAGACGAATCAAAAAAATCAGTCAGTCTAAGTAAATAAAAAGCCGAAAGATTATCTTTCGGCTTTTCTCTCCCCGCCAAACCTGCTGGCGATAACTTAAACTTACTAAAATCCAAAAAGGTATACTTTTTACATTCTCCTAAAACTAAATTCCTTTCTCCGGCATAATTTGCTTTATGGGGGGGCTGGGGGGCTGGGGGGATAATTGCATCTTCCCAACAATCATAATCTCCTGCCGTAACTTCCTAAATAATATCATTACTGACCGCTTTCTTTGTTTTACGCCTGCTCAATATCGCCAGGCTTCCCAAAATCATCAATATCCCCGTCGCCGGCTCCGGTATCGGCTCATCGGGAACTGGAAAATCATTTCCTTCCTTTGGCACCGGAAAATCGCCTTCCTTATCTTCCGGCTTCTCAGGTGTGTGCGAATGCGGATTAGACGGCCTTTTACTGCCTCCGCCTTCAAAACCTCCGCCGCCGCCCTCCCCGCCGCTGCGTACTAAATTACTGCCGCCCGCATTCCCCGTCTCACCTTCCATAGCCAGAAATTCGTACTTGACACGCTCAAATACCGCAATAATTATTTTCGGCGATGTCAGATATGTTATGGTGCTGCTTGCCGCAGGGTCGCTCACATCTCCCAGCCAATGGACAAATTGGTACCCCACCCTCGGAACTGCCGTCAGAACAATCTGCTCGCCCGATTCGAAATGATGAACTCCCGCCCCAGGACTTATTTTGCCCGCACCGGCAGGTGTCTCCTGAACAAAAAGAGCGATATTCTCAGGCTCACAATACGCCGGCCCCGCAAAAACAGCGGAAATAATCGCAACAACCATCGCCGTCGTCAGTGTTCCTGTTAATATATTCTTAATTTTCATCATCCCTCTTTACCGCAAATCCTGATTCCACAACTAAGCCTGTCTTTATTGCGCAAACTTTTTCCTCTTCCCAAGCCGCATCAGGACAGCGCTTATACCAAACAAAATCAGCGTTCCAGGCTCAGGTATTTCATCACTAGGAGTGGGAAAATCTCCTTCACGCTGTTTAACCTCGTAGTCGCCCTTGACCGGCGACGCATCGCTGGAAAAAACCAGAAACCACGAATATTTGCCGGCTATCAGACTGCCCGATTCAAATTCCCAGACGCCCTTTTTGTTCGAATCGGCAAAGTGCTCATTGATTGACTTTACGCCGCCGTGGTCCGGGTCCTCACTCGAGCCGATGCTGTCCGCAATCACGTCCATTGGGTTGCCGCTGACGCTGAATATCGAGAAGTTTGCAAGCTCTTCATAATCCCCCTGCGCACAAAACACCTCGTATGCGTAGATATACTGCCCCGGCAGGTCCAGCTTATTAAAAAACGCCGTTTCCGCAGCCGATAACCCCTGCATCTGGGTGTCGTACGCCGCGTAGTCCACCCACACGTTGTAACCGTCCTGATTGCGGTGTGATGTCCCCTGCCAGATACCGTCCCTCGTATAGGAACTGTCCGGCAGATAAACCATCGCCGCAGACGCGGCCTGTGCAAATAAAGCCGCCGCTATAAACACGATTAAAAAACCGAATTTTCTAATCACCCTCATCTTTCGCTTCCTTTAAAATTACCTGCCTCATTACTTGTTTCCCCAAAAACGCAAGTTCTCCGCCTTTGGGCCATATTGTTAAATCTCCTTCTTCTGGAAATGACTGTCAGCAAACCTGTCCCCAGCAGCAAAATCGTCCCTGGCTCTGGCGTAACCACAAATGCAAAATCAACTGAACTCCCCTGCCAGGGCGGAGTACTGTACGGATACCCTAGCTCACTCCACGATATGCCAGGTTGCCCCGTAGGATTAGGAACGCCCCAAACCGCATCATCGTTCCAGTGCTGCGATGAGGTCTTCCAGCCAAATTCTCCTCCCCCGTTGGTCTCTACATACACATCCAGCCAGTAAACTCTCGGCTCTTCCGCCGTCCCTTGCTGTTCAAAGGCAAGTGATGGGTCAATGTTTATGTTGTATTGCCATATTTTCTGGTCACCTTCCCGCTGATAACTTTGTTGATTGATGGGGTCCAGCCATCGCTCATAACTCGGCGATATATCTTTGTAAAGCTGCTTGGCAAATTGTCCAGAACCAAAATCCATCGCCCACAGTTGTTCACCCGGCCTGCTGTATGATTGGGATTGGCTGGCAGAAATATCCTCATGAATACTCAGGTGAATGTTTTTAATTACACCCTCCACATCGCCTTTCCACGAGCCCCAGAAATGAATGTCGGTGATTTTGTCCGTACTTGCGCATAAAAAATCGTCGGCCAAAGTACGCTCGACCCCATCGTTTCGGTCCATCCGGACATCCATCCCGTATGAGGTCTCATTAGGCAGTTGAACCCACTTCGGTGTGACCCAGTCGCCGAAACTTGTCCCCGTGACAATCAAAACGCACAAACTTGTTAAAATCAGCCTTTTCATCAGCCCCTTTGTCAACCCCGCTTCTTTCTTTCTCATCATTCACCTTCCTTCCGAAAATGACAGAAAACCCATTATTGTTTCGCTGCGTTTTACACGCGCAGACCTTCTCCAGCTCAATTTTCTGAGTTTTTCTACCCTAATATGAGTCTTCTATCACCCGAAAGTCGGCAGTTTCGCTTATGCGGCAACCGCCCGCTGTGTAAACGCCTCTCCCTGAAGCGAGAACCACAGCATCTTGAGTTTTCTCAACCCCTAATTAGTAATGTAAACTTATAAAAGCTCTAATCAGACAAAAGCCAATTAGAAAAACACAAAAATAAAAACACAAAAACAATTTACTGGTGAGTTTTCTCTACAGCCCCCAAGCTGTTATTATCATTTAACCAGATTGGTTTGAATAAGTCAAGTGTTTTTTTAAATTTTTTCAAAAATTTTTTTCAGCGCTGTTTCGCAGGCGAAATCCCCGCTTTGCAATATACAAAATACGCACCCCGCACGATGCACCGCTATTGTGGCTGTTTGCCTCCTTTGGCCTTTTTTATGGGCCTTTGCTGCACAAACCGCGTGATATTCCGAATCGCCTGACGAAGCCGTTGCTCATTTTCAACAAGCGCTATTCGCATATAGCCCTCTCCGTTTTCGCCGAATGCCCGCCCCGGTGCAATCGCCACTTCCGCATATTCCATCAGGTCCATTGCATAATCAATTGAGCCTTTGCCCCTCGAATGTTCAGGATTGACCTTCGCCCACACAAGCATTCCCGCTCTCGGCTTTTCCGACTCCCACCCGATTTTCGCCAGCCCCTCGCACACCACATCACGCCGGCTGCGGTATCTTTCATTCTGAACTACTATATCCTTATCGCAGTGCCGCATCGCTATAATCCCCGCTATCTGCACCGCCTGGAATATCCCGTAATCATAGTAGCTTTTTATCGTCGCAAGGTAATTTATCATATCCTTGTTGCCCGCCGCAAAGCCTATCCGAAAGCCCGCCATATTATACGGCTTGCTCATCGTCGTAAATTCCACTCCCACATCCTTCGCCCCCTTGGCCGACAGAAAACTCGGCGCCTTGTATCCGTTGAAGCAGTTTTCCCCGTATGCAAGGTCGTGTATGACCGCTATCCCAAACTTCTTAGCCAAATCAACAACCATCTCAAAAAACCCTTCATCAACCGTCATCGCCGTCGGATTATTCGGATAATTCAAAATCAGCAGTTTCGGCTTGGGATACAACTGTTCGCAGACCGTTGCTATGGTATTGATAAACTTCTCATCGGTTCCCAAAGCCACTGTTACCACATTTGCACCCGCCAGCGCAACTGCGTACGTATGTATCGGAAACGCCGGGTCCGGCACAATCGCCGTATCGCCCGCTCCCAGCATCGCAAGGCACATATGGCTAAACCCCTCTTTCGAGCCTAAACACGCCACCACCTCGCTGTCAGGGTCAAGTTGCACGTTCCACAGCCGTTCATACTTCTTCGCCACCTCTTTTCGCAGGTTCCTGATGCCCTTCGATGCGCTGTATCGGTGATTGCGGGGGTCTTTCGCCGCCTCGCAAAGCTTCTCCACCACAATCTGCGGCGCAGGGTCCGAAGGATTGCCCATCCCCAAATCGATAATATCCGCTCCCTGCTGCCGCTTCGCCAGCTTCAGCGCATTGAGCTTCGCAAACAAATACGGCGGCAGACGTGTTATCCTCTGCCCAGGCTCTATCTTAAACTCTGTATCACTCACCGCCCAATTCCTTAATTCTACACTCTAAATTCTAACCTCTTATATATCGTCCAATATCCTGAAAAACCCACATATCAGATTTTATCTTTTTCCCCCAAATTTCCCAGAATAAAAAAAGGCGGGAAGCCTTTCAGCCGCCCGCCTTCTTATCGGCCTGTAACACGCGTTTCAATAATCAAACACGCCTTGATAAAATTGTTTTTGATATTCAGCCCCGCAACTTGTCCCGCCGAAGCCTTTGGCGAAGGGGGATTCATTGCGGGGTTTTAAAAAGTTCCACAATTTTGCTTTTTGATTTTTACTTTTTAATTTTCTTAGTACATCCCGCCGCCGGGTGGCATCGCAGGCGCCTCTTTCTTTTCAGGTATCTCGCTGACTATCGCATCCGTCGTCAGCAGCAGCGAGGCTATCGACGCCCCGTTCTGCAAAGCCGCCCGCTCCACCTTTGTCGGCACAATCACGCCAAACTTAATCATATCGCCGTATTCCTTCCGCAGCGCATCATATCCGAAATTCTTCTCTTTGCTTTCCATCACCTTCTGCGCCACAATCGACCCGTCAAGACCGGCGTTCTCAGCGATTTGCTTTATCGGCGCAACTACCGCCCTTTTCACGATATCGATTCCGATTTTCTCATCGCCGCTCGTCTTGATTTTATCCAGCGCCGCAAGTGTCCGCAGCATCGCCACTCCGCCGCCGGGCAGAATACCTTCCTCAACCGCCGCTCGACAGGCGTGCATCGCATCCTCCACGCGTGCCTTCTTCTCTTTCATTTCAGCCTCGGTCGCCGCACCAACGTGAATCTGCGCCACCCCGCCCGCCAGCTTCGCCAGACGCTCCTGCAGCTTCTCAATATCATAATCGCTGGTCGACTTATCAATCTCCGCCTTTATCTGCTCAATCCTCGCCTTGATGTCCTTCGAATTGCCCGCACCCTCGATTATGGTGGTGTTATCTTTATCTATCGTAATCTTCTTTGCCCTGCCGAGCTGGTCTAATTCGATATTTTCCAATTGCAGCCCGAGGTCCTCGAATACTGCCTCGCCGCCGGTCAGTATCGCAATGTCACTGAGCATCGCCTTTCGCCTGTCGCCGAACCCCGGCGCCTTAACCGCCGCAACCTGTAGCACCCCGCGCAGCTTGTTGACCACTAATGTCGCCAGCGCCTCACCCTCAATCTCCTCTGCAATAATCAGCAGGCTCCTTCCCTGTTTCGCCACCTTCTCCAGTAGCGGCACAAGCGACTTCACCGAGTTGATTTTCTTCTCATAAATCAAAATATAAGGCTTATCCAGCTCGACCGTCATATTCTCCAGATTCGTGATAAAGTGCGGGCTTAAATACCCCTTATCAAACTGCATTCCCTCAACCAGTTCGACAGTCGTCTCAAGTGATTGTCCTTCCTCGACCGTAATGACGCCGTCCTTGCCCACCTTGTCCATCGCCTCAGCCAGCTTCTTGCCGATTTCCACGTCCTGGTTCGCCGAACACGTCGCCACCTGCTCGATTTGTTTGCTCGAATCGACCTGTATACTCATCTTTTGCAGTTCCTTGACAATCGTATCGACCGCCATATCGATTCCGCGCTTGACCTGCATCGGGTTTGCCCCTGCCGTTATGTTCTTCAGCCCCTCGACATAGATGCTCTCAGCCAGTATCGTTGCCGTGGTCGTCCCGTCGCCCGCCACGGTCGACGTCCTCGACGCCACCTCCTTGACCATTTGCGCACCCATATTCTCGTATGCGTCTTCCAGCTCGATTTCCTTGGCCACTGTCACTCCGTCCTTGGTCACGGTTGGCGAACCGTATGATTTCTCTAAAATTACGTTCCTGCCGCACGGCCCTAATGTTATCTTCACCGCATGCGCAAGTTTCCGCACGCCTTCACGTATCGCCGCCCGTGCATCTACTCCATAAGCTATCTTTTTCGCTGCCATATCTTTTTTTCTCCTTATGATATACCCTATTTTCTACAAACTTTTTTTGAGATATGCCTCACAATTTATCGGGACGTCATTGCGAGCGAAGCGAAGCAATCTCGTTTTGAATTTTGTATTTTGGTCATTTGAATTTGTTTAGGATTTAGATATTAGAGTTTCGGATTTCCTTTCCTATCCGCTATACGCTATACGCTACCCGCTGTCCGCTAATCTTCCAACACCGCCATAATATCCGACTCTTCCATTATCAGGTACTCTTTGCCGTCTATTTTCACCTCGCTGCCCGCATAGCTGGTGAAAAGCACCATATCACCCTTCTTCACCTGCATCGCCTTGATACTCCCGTCCTCCAGCGCCTTCCCTTTGCCCGTGCTGATTACCTTTCCCTTTTGAGGCTTTTCTTTCGCCGTGTCCGGCAGGACTATCCCGCCCGCCGTCTTGCTCTCCGCCTCCAGCCGCTCTACAAGCACCTTGTCTCCTAATGGCCTAATCTTCATTTGTCTTTACTCCTTTACAATTCTTAATTCTATAATTTGATACGTCATTGCGAGTCCGCCGCAAGCGGACGAAGCAATCTCTTTTTGAATTTCGTATTTTGAACATTCGAATTTGTTTAGGATTTCGATATTAGAATTTAGGATTTCCCTCGCTGTTCTATTTACCCGAATATATCGCTGTCATACACCTTCACAAACAACCTGTTCAACTGCTTCTGTAAAATACTCATATCTACCGGCTTGCTGATAACGCTGAAAACATCCAACTGCAGCGCCTCGCTCAACACCGCCTGGCTCACCTCGCCGGCCAGCATTATACACGGAAGCAGCGGATATGTCAGCCGGATAATCCTCACCGTCGCTATCCCGCCGCTTTTTTCACTGTCGCGGTCGACAATCGCCGTATGAATCCGCCGTTTGCTGATTACGTTGACGAATTCGTCGGCCTTTTCCGCCATCAGCAGGTTGACGCCTCTTGGCCGGAATATCTGGTTCAGCGCCACTGGCCACGCCCACCCCGCCGAGCTGGCCAGAACATTTACCTCTTCTAACTTTGACTGATTATAAACCACGACTCCTTATAAACTGCAAACCCCGTGCCAGTTTCCCCCTGACAGTCTTTATTTTTATAACCACTTGCTGTAAAAGCTGTTACAACATCATAATTTCTCTCCCCCTCGCCTGCCAAAACCTTTTTCCCCTGCCATCTCGGCAGATTAACTCCCCTGCGTAAATGATTGACGGCAAAAAGATTGTCTGTCATCCGTTCAGCACCTCGCACCTTCTTTAGAAATTCAAACATTTCTAACGGTCTAAAGGTGTTGCCCATAAAGCAGGAATTTTTGGTTTTTAAGCTTTTGTTTGTTGGATTTTGGGATAGAATAAATTTCAGTAGTTAGATAGTAACGCTTGAATTCCGTTAATAAATACTGCCGGCTATATTAAGTGAAAAGTATTTTGTATCTTGGTATGAGAAATTGTTTAGGACGGGAGTTCGACATTATGAGTAGGAATCTGATTAGATGAGGGAACAAGCACTTGCTTATTTGCGACAGGCAATAGGACAACCTGCCGCACAGTTCCGGGACGGGCAGTGGGAGTGCATTGAGGCCTTGCTGCAAAGGCGGCGTCTGCTGGTTGTGCAGCGCACCGGCTGGGGTAAGAGCATGGTCTATTTTGTAACGACCAAACTGCTGCGAGAACAAGGGACGGGACCTGCATTTTTGATATCGCCGCTACTCGCTTTGATGCGCAATCAGATTGCTGCGGCGCAGGGTATAGGCATCCGTGCGGAAACTATCAATTCCAGTAATTCCAGCGAGTGGGAGCGGGTTGAGAATTTACTCCATCAAAACCAAGTAGACATCCTGCTGGTTTCACCGGAGCGTCTTGCTAATGACGATTTCCGTACCAATGTACTCCAGCATATTGCAAACCGTGTCGGGTTTTTTGTGGTGGACGAAGCGCATTGCATTTCTGATTGGGGACATGATTTTCGCCCTGATTACCGCCGTATTGTGCGAGTTTTGCAGGCATTGCCGGGGAATCTGCCTGTTTTGGCAACCACAGCCACGGCGAACAACCGTGTGATTCAGGATGTGGCCACACAGTTAGGTCAGCTTCAGGTTGTGCGTGGTCCGCTGATTCGTGAGAGCCTGCTGCTGCAGAACATCTGGCTACCGAGTCCAGCGGCTCGCATGGCGTGGCTTGCGGAGAATCTGCCTCGCATAAGGGGCAGCGGTATCGTCTATACCTTGACCATTCGGGACGCCGAGCGTGTGGCGGAATGGCTGCGAGGCAATCACATCCAAGCGGAGGCTTATCACGCGGACATTGAGGACAACAAAGAAGGTCAAAACCGTCGTAGCGAGTTGGAAGAACGGCTTTTAAACAACCGGATAAAGGTTTTGGTTTCCACTGTGGCTCTTGGAATGGGGTTTGACAAACCTGATATTGGGTTTGTGATTCACTTCCAGAGACCTGGTTCGGTTGTTCACTATTATCAACAAGTGGGTCGGGCCAGCCGGGCCGTAGACCAAGCTTATGGCATCCTGCTCAGCGGGGAGGAAGACGAAGATATCACAAACTATTTCATCCGCACGGCGTTTCCACCCGAAGCGCATGTGGCCGCGATTCTACAATCACTCGATGCCGCCCCGTCCGGTCTGTCAGTTCCAGAATTGGAGTCCCAGTTGAATCTTCGCCGCAGTCAGATTGAAAAGGTGCTCGCACTTTTGTCGGTTGAAGACCCTTCGCCGGTTGTAAAACAGAGGTCTAAATGGTTTACAACCGCTGTAACATACCAGGTTGATCAGGAAAAGATTGAGCGTCTAACCACGATTCGTAGAGCCGAACAACAGGATATGCTGGCATATATGCAAAGCCGACAATGCTTGATGCAATATTTGACTGATAAACTCGACGATCCCAACGGACAACCTTGCGGCAAATGCGCAAATTGTACAGGGACGGACCTATTGCCAACGATAACAAGTTCTGAATTGGCAAATAATGCCGCTGTGTTTCTGCGGCGCAGCCATCAAATTATCAAACCACGTCTGCAATGGCCGTCAGGCAATGTGTTTCCGGGATATGGTTTCCATGGTCGAATTGACGAGGATTTGCGGACGGCAGAGGGACGGGCGCTTTCTATCTGGGGGGACGCCGGATGGGGTGAAATGGTCAAGAATGGTAAATATGCGACAGGCCATTTTTCCGATGAATTGATTGCCGGCTGTGTGGAAATGCTCGGGACGTGGGCGCCCGATCCCGCACCTCGCTGGGTCACGTGTGTGCCCTCTTTGAATTATCCGAATCTTGTGCCGGACTTTGCGCAACGGCTCGCGGCCCAGTTGGGACTTACGTTTTCCCCGTGTGTGCGCAAGGTTGGCGGGAATCGCCCTCAGAAAGAAATGGAAAACAGTTTTCAACAGGCGCACAATCTGGACGGAATGTTCGAGATTGGTCAAACTCTGGTGCAAAAAACCCCGGTTATACTGCTGGATGACATGACGGACTCCAGATGGACTTTTACTGTGATTGCGGCGTTGTTGCGGAGAATGGGATGCCCCTGTGTGTATCCGTTGGCACTGGCTTCAGCTGCTCCGCGAATGAGTTAGGTGTGTGCATGGATAGGTTGACATTATCTGAAGATGCGAAAGCCATTCTGCTGCTGTGCGGCATTTTCGGCGACTCGAAGAGCAACGTCGACAAGCCCCTATCGCTGTCAGAGTACAACCGGCTTGTAGTCTGGCTGACCAAACAGAAGTATCGTCCCGCAGATATGATGACAGGAGCAGCGCTCGATGCGCTGAAGGAAGAAAATCCATCGGATATTGACCAGTCTCGCTGTGAGCGATTGTTGGCCCGTGGTGCGGCCATGGCGTTTGCCCTGGAACGATGGACAAACAAGGGAGTGTGGGTAGTCTGCCGCAGTGATACCGATTATCCGCGACGTTTGCGAGAACATCTGAAGATCCAAGCTCCGCCCATTTTGTACGGCATCGGTGAGAAACGACTTCTTGATGATGGCGGACTGGCGGTCGTGGGGTCAAGAAATGTGGACCACTATGGTTCAGATTTCGCTATAGAGGTGTCGAAGAATGCGGCTATGCAGGGAATATGTATCATCTCAGGCGGCGCCAGAGGGATTGACCAGATTGCTATGGGGGCGGCTTTGGCAAAGGGAGGAACGGCAGTCGGCGTTATGGTTGACAGTTTACTGAAAACATCATTACTCCAGGAAGTCCGTGAGGCTATTCGAGACCAACGGCTTACGCTAGTTTCGCCATACTATCCGGAAGCAGGATGGAATGTTGGTAACGCAATGGGCCGCAATAAACACATATATGCCTTGAGCGATTACGCTCTTGTTGTAATTGCTGACTATCAAAAAGGTGGAACTTGGGAAGGTGCGGTCGAGGAACTACGGCGAGACAACCATGTGCCAGTATTTGTGCGTCTGCATAATAACGTGCCCAAGGGAAATCAGGAATTAATCAAAATAGGTGGCTTACCATTTCCCGAACAACCGTGGGAAAAACCTTTATCGGAACTTTTGACAGAGGCTGCGCGAAGTGCATGTGCCGCCGCGGCCGCAATTCAGCAAGACCTGTTTACCATAACCAAGCAGGGAACAGTGCCTGTTGTGTCTGAACCGATGAGGGGGGACAGGGAAGTAGCCGAAACTTGCTTGTGCAAATCTTTGCCGAAAGCCTCGGCACGAACAAATTTTGAAGACATTTCGCTCATTCTGCAAAACGCATTAAAACAACCGCGCACGGTTGCAGATTTATCAGCAGAGTCGGGCGTACAGAAAAGTAAATTAAACCAATGGATTAAGGAGGCTATAAAGCGAGGACTTATTGAGAAACTGACAAAGCCGATTCGCTATGTGGCGGTACCCAGTGTGGAACAGAATTCATTATTCAGACGAGAGGACGTGAACGGGACCAATTAAAGATGTTGGAATTGGTCGAAGTCTGCGGGAGTCTTGGTGAGTCAATGAAAAAACGGGGGACACAGGTATCGAATATCGAACAGGGAATTTTGAGTGTGAAGTGAAAAATCCCTACTAATCAGCGGAGGGGATGCCTTCGAGGTTCTTTTTAGTCTGCTCAATATAAATGCTGTCAGGATATAAGTTAATGAAACTTGTCAGCGTGGCCCTTGCCTGCGTCAGATATTTTTTCTTCTGCTCGGCGCCGGCTTCGCTCTGCTGACGCCACTGCGAAATCTGCAAAAGAGCCAGCTCATACAACGCCTCCATTCCGCCATCAGCATCCTGAAATTCCTGATGAAGTTTGAGGAGACTATCAGCCTGCAACTGTTCATCGGGGATGAGCATAGCCTTTGCGAGCAGGACGTTGTCGCGGAGCAGGTCTTCATCCTTCATCTGCCGCAGCAACTCATCGAGGTGCCGGTCATAGTCTCTGCTGTGCGGGTTGAGCATAACAAAATCAGCCAGTCGCTTTTCCGAGGCAGGGTCATTGGTCCTGTTTTCCGTGCTTATAAGGCTGCGAAGCCGGCTTAACTTAATCTGGAGTTCGCTCAATTTGAATGTCGTCATCGCCGATTCGGCGGGCGGGCGGAAGGGGCTGAACATTGTTTCGGTCTGCGGCTGCTCTTTTACGAGCAGGCCCATCTGTTCAGCGAGCATAATCTGCGCTTCGGTGAGGATGTTGTCGGCCTGCTCGAACCTGCCCTGGCCTGCCCAGTGTTTTGCGATGCGCCATCGCGACTCCAGCGATTCGGGGCTTTGGCTGAATTCGCTGTATAACCGATACCATATCTGGCGCGACCTTTCATACGGGTAGTCACTGTAGAAATGCAGAACCTCCTTCTGGCCGAGAAGCTCCGTGTCGGGGCTGTATTCGGTCAAAAGTGCCTTGTAGTAAAGCGCTATGGGCATTCGCGGGCTTTTGCGCCTTTCGGTTATGAACAGGTCATACTGGTTGAGCAGCCACAGTTTTTTCGTCTGGTAATCCAGCTCATCGGGGACAATGAACCAGTTGGGCCAGCGGTCGTAACCAAGCTGGACCTGGATTTCGGCTTTAAGCTCTGCGCGAAGGGGTATCGGCTCGGTGGGGTAAAAGAAACCCGTCAGGTATTTTCTTACGGCGGGATTTGCCATCGTTTTGTCGAGCGCCTCCGTTATGCTATGGTCGCGAAATTCTTCAGCCAGCTCAGGGTTGTTGTTTGCGACATAAAGCTGATAATCGAGCTCGCCGAAGCCCACTTTCAGCTTAAACGCAACTATGGCCGCAAGCAGAACAACGGCGGTGGCCAAAGAAATCAGGCCTGGGCGGTAACGAGTGAAATGACCCATACCGAGAACGGCGCCTGCGATTGTCAGGCTGACCAACCAGGCACAAACCCAGGGCAGAAAAGAATACCCGAACCTGAGAGGCTCAAGTCCCCTTGCGCCGCCGAAATATCCCCAGTAGAAAAGCTGCGGTGCGGTGCAGAGGACTATGGCGATAAATCGCGAGCGAAAGCGAAGGGGACGACAGGCGGCGGCAATGCAGCTTACCAGCAGGCAGACCGCAAAGCCGGGCAGGCCCGCGGGCAGAACGACCGCCAGTATGAAGGGCAGGCAGTAAATAAAACTTGTAAGCTGCGAGACCAGCACCGGCACCACCGCCAGTATCCCCATCAGCAGACCCAGAACGAGAATCTGCCAGGGGTATTCGAATATGCTCACGCCCGATATGGCCAATTGGCCGAGAAACCATCCTTTAGGCCAGGCCAGGGCATCGAGGCCGCATATCCAGAACGAGCCTGTCAGCACCTTCGACCAGAATGATGCGGCCACGCCGAAAGTTATTACGGAAAGCAGCCAGAACTTCAGGACGTTGCTGTGGCTGTAGTGCAGGGTAGGCCCTGAAGTCATAAAGGATTTCAGCGCCACTTTCGGCGTCTCTTCGGTCTGTTTGTTGTTTATACCATTATTCATAGCCCCGCCTTGCCGGGCGTCGGCAGTTTATATAAGAGCCTGAATATAAAATTCCACCCTGGTTGTTTATGTACCCTCGCCGCTGCTGGCAAGATATTCAATCTGCTCGGCGGTGAGCCTGTCTATGCCGACAGACATCGACGCCAGTTTCAGCGTGCATACCTTCTGCTCTATCTCGATGGGGACATTATGCACCGCAACGGCGAATCTGCCCGCGTTTTTCACGACGTGTTCGGCTTCGAGGGCCTGCGTTGCAAAACTCATATCCATCACGCTGGCAGGATGTCCCTCTGCTGCGGCCAGATTGACCAGCCTGCCTTCGGCGAGAAGAAATATACGCTTATTATTTTTAAGGACGTATTCGTCGACGTGGTTGCGGACGCCGCGGTTTAATTTTTTGCTCATCTTTTTGAGGGCGGGTATGTCTATCTCGACGTTAAAATGCCCGCTGTTGGCGACGATTGCACCATCCTTCATTGCGCGGAAGTGCTCGGCGCGAATGACGCTTTTATTGCCGGTAAGGGTGACAAAAAGATTGCCCACTTTTGCAGCCTGTGTCATCGGCATCACTTCGAAGCCGTCCATAACCGCCTCGATGGCCTTGACAGGGTCGATTTCGGTAACAATCACGATAGAGCCCATTCCCCTTGCCCGCATTGCGAAGCCCCGCCCGCACCAGCCATAGCCGGCCACGACTACTTTTGAGCCAGCCATCAATAAATCAGTTGCGCGAATAATGCCGTCGACCGTCGATTGGCCTGTGCCGTAACGATTGTCGAACAGGTGTTTGCTGGCGGCATCGTTGACCGCTATGACGGGAAATTTTAATTTGCCGGCGTTGGCCAGCGCCCGCAGCCTGATTACGCCGGTAGTAGTCTCCTCCATACTGGCGATGATTCTGAAACTGTCCTTTTTCCTGCTGGTGTGCAGCTCATTCACCAAGTCGGCGCCGTCATCGAACGTAATCACCGGCTGATGGTCGATTGCCGCATATATGTGCTTGTAATAAGTGCTGCGATTTTCGCCGCAAACAGCAAAAACAGGTATCTGGAAATCCTTTACCAGCGAGGCGGCCACATCGTCCTGCGTGCTGAGCGGGTTCGATGCACACAGCACCACGTTTGCACCACCAGCCTTGAGGGTCCTGGCCAGGTTGGCGGTCTCGGCGGTTATATGCAGGCAGGCTGATACATTTTTGCCCTTTAAGGGTTTACTCTTTGCAAACCGCTGCCGAATCGATGCCAGAACCGGCATATCGTTATCGGCCCATAAGATTCGTTTTTTGCCCTTCGGCGCAAGAGAAAAATCGGCTACATCACTTTTCATTTGATAATCCTTTCGAAACCGGCTAAAGGATGTTAATATATAAGCAAAAAGCTGATTTTGCAACCTTTATTTGCTGACCGAAAAAGAATAACCGAAAGGCTGCAAAAACCTCTTGAACACAAGGCTGAAAACATTTCTAATAGTGCCGCCGAATCGTGCCTTACGGCGACCCTGACTGGGGTTAAATAATGTTTTCCGGAAGGTGTGGCAAATGAAAGAGCTTTTCCTGAAGATAAAACGCTGGCTGCAGAAAAACAGCTTATTATGGCCGGCGAATCATCACCCCAATATAAACGCAGACGGTCTCATCAGTCCCGGTATAATCGACTCGCCGGAAACGCCCGCCGATGAACAGGCTGTCCGAAACAGCCAGGTTATGGTCAAACCTGTCCCGCCGCCCGGCAAAACTGAATCTCTCGAAAAAATGCAGGCCGGCTTCGACAAGCTCATTGATAACCTGCAGGACATAAGGGAGCATCTGAATCAGCAGATTATTCAGCGTGAGATGCTTATAAATCAAATTAACAAGCTGCCCGAACTGCTGGAGAGCCTGCCGGCCGTTGTGAAAAATCAGGAAAAGCTCACCGAGCAGCTTCTTGAGCAGATAAAGACATCGGTTGCGAAAGAGCAGCAGTTTATCGAAGCGGTCGAAAAGATTCCCGTCGAGACCGGCAGGCAGACCGATGCGCTGGTGAATATCAATCATCAGCTTGCCGCCGCTGCCGATGCTGATGTGCAAATGGCGGAAAGCTTCAACAAATTTAATGAGACGGTGAACAAACTGAACCAGAACATCACCGGCCAGACCGACAGCATTATGCAGATGAACAAGACCTTCGCCGCCAGTGACAAGTATCTCAAATATCTCATAACCTGCCAAAACAAACGCCTTATGTGGCTGTTCATATTTGCCCTGGGTATATGCGTGCTGGTTGTTCTTATACTGGCCGGTATCGTTGCATATATGAGAAAATAAAATTTTTTATTTTTTCTCTTGAAGGCTGCGGAATGTTTTGTTAGAAGCAGTGTAGTTTGCTCTTTTGGAAAGTTAATATCCTAATCACAGGTCTTCGGGCATTTGCCCGGGGATAATCAAAACGGGAACGCGGTTAAAATCCGCGGCGGTCGCGCCGCTGTAAGCGCCTGCTCCGGCCCAAAAGCCGGAAGTCCTGAAGACAATCGTTCCACTATTCAAGTTAATGGATGGGAAGGAGTCTTAAGGTAAGGCGCAAGTCAGAAAACCTGCCTGTGGTTGGTAACGCATTTATGTGTTCTCGCGATTTGGAACGCAAATGTGGCTTGCCGGCCAAATTGGTTGTCTGTAAATCAAGCCGGCGTTAAATTGGATTGTTGCCATAGCCGCTGTTCTTTTGTGAGGACAGCGGCTTTTTTATTTATTGTTTTTGCTCGAAAGAAAGGAGAAAAATTATGGCTTCAAGGAGAGTGGTGAGTGTGATTGTTGTATTTGTAATCGCTGCAAATGCCTGCGGGTATACCTTTGACGACTGCTTAGTGGAGTACTGGGCCGGCAGCGGCAGCAACGAGGCAGTGGTCGTGGTCGACTTTGGGCCGGCAAGTTATGCCTTCGGCTACCGCTGGGAGGCCGGCACAAAATACGGCAAAGACCTGATGGATGCTGTGGATTTGACCGGCACTATGAATTACACACAAAGCTACGGATTTCTGAATACCATCAGCTACGGCGACTACCAAAATGTCGGCCAGAATGGCTGGCCAACAGACTGGTGGGGATATTTTACCAGCACTGACGGGGCAGGCTGGACCGATGCGCCTGTCGGATTTGCCGACAGGGTATTGTCGGACGGCTGCTGGGACGGCTGGGCCGTTCAGACGACTGATGCCTGGCCGCCCGCAAATCTGCCGACAACGCCGGTACCTGAACCGGTTACTATAACATTGTTTGGCATTGGCGGGTTGTTGCTTGGCAAATTAAGGAAACCGCAAAATGTATAAAAAATCGGTCTGCATTCTAATCCTGTTTTTGTCGGCGATACCTGCGGCAGGTTCTGATTTTGCCGCCGGGGTCGTAAGTTACAGCGGACCGTTCGGCTCATCGCCATACAACGACCCGTGTTCAGTTCTGGGCAAGCCGGCCAGATGGGTATACGATGACTGGGAGGAGGAGACTTACGCCTGCTCATTAGTCAGCCCAGCTTATGCAACCGACCCCAACGGCGGCAAACTGGTCGTTACTATAAAAAGCGGCGCATATATCATTATCAGGTTTGACCACAGGGTGTCAGACGACATCGGCAATCTCTACGGAATCGATTTTATCGTATTCGGCAATCCCTTTTTCAGATACAACAGCGTAGACCCCATAACGCCTGATACGGATATGGACCAATGCTTTTTAACAAGTCCTGCGAGTATAAACCCCGAGCCGGTAAAGGTGAGCGTTTCCCAGAACTCCGGCGGGCCGTGGTATTCTTTCGCAAGCGGACCTTATGGCGACACGGCCTTTCCGACAAACGCCTTTGCGTGGGACAGGGACGCCAATGACTGGGCTGCGGAGCTTGACTGGCTGAAGCCGGTCGACCCGGCTTTGAGCATTTCCGATTTTGGCGGCCTGTCCGTCACCGATGCCATTGAGCTTTACGATGGTTCTGCGGGCGGAACAGGGTTTGACATTAGAGACCTTGCGCCGAGCGATTATGCGGCTCTGGCTGTCGACCCCAATACGGGACACAAGTGGATTAAATATATAAAGGTGGAATATATCAGCCCCAGCGAAGGAGAGATTGACGGGTTTTCCGATGTTGCGGGCGGCGGCGATTACCAACACCCCGCCGGCGACCTCAATGTAGACGGTAAAGTCGATTATTCCGACCTGGCGATATTCGGAGACTATTGGCTGTGTACGATAACAGACCACAAAAACGCCGCCGTAATCGCAGATTTATATGAGGACGGCGTTATCGATTTTCGCGACTTTGCGGTGCTGGCCAATAACTGGCAAAAATGCACAATTGGATGCAATTAATGTCCAGAAAAGCCTTTACACTTGTGGAACTGCTGGTTGTCATCGTCATTATCTCGGTGCTGACAGCCATTATGCTGCCGTCTATGAGCGCTGCGCGCCAGCAGGGAAAGCAAACTTACTGCCTGAATAACCTGCGACAGATGTTTATGGCCGTGCAGGCCTATACGCAGATGTATGATGATTACTACCCGACAGCCCACTACAGGAGGAAAATAGGCGCCAAAAAATTTGAGTATTGCTGGGATTTTACCGTTATTACGAACCAGGGCAAAACGGAAGTTGTGCCGGGACTATTGTGGCAGGGACAGACAATCGAAAAAGTCCAGCAGTGTCCCTCTTTCAAGGGCAGTTCCAACACCAAGCACGACCCGTATACCGGCTATAATTACAACACCAGCTATATAGGTCACGGAGAAGGGGAAACCATTGAAACACCGGTGAGGCTGAACCAGGTCGGTAAACCCTCACAATGCGCGCTTTTCGGCGATGGGCAGTGGAGCGGCGGGGCGAATAAATTTATGCGGGCGCCGCAAATATGGGATGGGGACACCAACAGCAGCCTGAAGATTGCCGGCACGCAGGGATACCGCCACCGCGGGAAAACCAATGTCGCCTGGTGCGACGGCAGCTCAAGCTCGCAGGAAGAATGTTTCACCGACACCGTTTCATCTGGAAAGGACGAACTTGAGCTGTATAATAAAACCGCAACGGAGAAAATAGGATTTCTCTCGAAGGACAACGACGCTTATGACCTGGAATAAAATGACTCAGACAGCAAAACCAAAACAGACATCCAGCCGACTAAAGCGGGCTGCCGTTCTCACCTTGCAGGGGTTAAATCATCTTCTCTGGCCCGCGGTGTGCATCAACTGCAAAGAAAACATCAGCGAAACCGAAGGCGGCCTTTGCAGCGCCTGCTGGGACAAATTACACTCCTGCACGGGCGGCGAGTATTGTCCACGCTGCGGCAGAGATGCCGGCAGATACGCAATCCTCAACGGCGCCTGTCCCCAGTGTCAGGGGGAAGAATTTCATTTTGACCGGATAGCCAGAGGCGGCATTTATGCAGACAGCCTGAAAGAAATGATACTGGCGTTCAAGAATGGCCGAACGGAGATGGACAGGATTCTCGGCTTTCTGGCCGATTCCGCGATGCAGGGCAGTCCTTTTTACAATGACGTGGAACTTTTTGTGCCTGTTCCGCTGCACTGGTCGAGAAGGTTTTTTCGCGGTTATAATCAGTCGCTGGTTCTGGCCAAAAGATTGAAACATCCTGCTGCAGGGATAAATACCGACCTTGTCAGGATTCGCCGGACCAAATTCCAGCCGGCTATGAATAGTGCCGCTGCGCGTGCCGCCAATGTTGCGGGCGCTTTTGCCGTTCGGCGGGGTCATAGTTTCGCCGGCAGAAAGGTTTGTCTTGTCGACGATGTTAAAACAACCGGCGCAACGCTGAATGAATGCGCTAAGACATTAAAAGAAGCCGGTGCAGCAAAGGTCTTCGCATTAGTCCTGGCCATCGCAGGACAAAATATATAATCGAGAAAATCCGCACAAAACGGAATAGTAGATGATTATTATAACCCCTCAGGAGTTGATTGATTATGGAACTGGCTTGGTTTCTCGAATATATCTCCCCAAACTTGCTCAACGATTAACTGGGCTATCGGCATTTCCGGATGGAGCGCAAATGTTGTTGGACCGAGATTAATTATCTCAAGCGTTAGTGGTCCTTCCCAGCCGGGGTGAACGTTTGGTGCTGTAAAATGCACAAGCACTCCGCATCGAGCCCTGCTGCTTTTACCCTCAATTCGAGCGGCTAAGTACGGCGGGCACTTTCCTATTGGCAATCCAATTTTTTCCAGAGTTCTCGCAAGGATGAATTTTAGTGGTTCTAAGTGAAAAGGCTGGTTCTTCATTAGAATACGTTTTTCAGAATGCTTGGAAATTAACTCTGCCAAGCTGCCACTTTGTGTTAGGTCGTAGACGAATGTACCGGACTGAGGGACTGTTATTTCAGAATGAAGTCTGAGGTCAACTGAATGGGTATCATACGGACAATACTTGCCAATCTCCGGTCTTTTGGGCTGGGGTTGTGGTTCAATAATGAGCCTTCTATCATCCAGTGCTTTCTGGATTTCAAGGTTTGACAAAATCACTTATTACTCCTTGATGGCCTGGCTTCTTTTGACGGTTATTGTTTGACCGTTTTCAAACGTCGGTTTGGGAAGAGCAACCAACAATAAATCATCTTTTTCAGCCAAGTGGACGATACGAATCTGCCCTTCTACCGACTTGTCTCGTGTAGGCTCCCTGTCGAATTTTATATCACTTTTCTCCGCAAACAGCGAAAATCCTGTGCCATCAAATAACTTACCTTGAACAGCATATTCCCCAGTAAATTGCCCTGGCGATATTGTGCAATCAAGCCAATTTTCCATGATCTTCCTTCTCCTACCCTTTTTTATACTTATATTTTTTCTGCTTTCCGTAGCCCTGTTCTGCGGTGATTCTTTTTATCAGAACACAGCATAATTATACTTCGGCTATTTTTTACCAGTAACTTTATAAGGGATAATATTATATTATCCAAAGGATAAAAAAGCTATGATCATTCACAGATAAATATCACTTTTTTTCAGTAACTATAATCTTTCGTATTTTATGACGGCGCGGTAGAGGCCGTTGATGCGCTTGCCGTCAATGATTATCGGCGGGTACTTATCATTTCGCGGCTGAAGCCGGACCTTGTTGTCCGGCTCGAAAAATACCCTCTTAAAGGTCGTCTCGTGCGGCATCGAAAAACGGATGAAACAGTCGTCGCCGCTATGCACTTCTGCAACGGGCGAAAAGACCACAATGTCCCCTTCGCAGAACTTCGGCTCCATCGAGTCGCCGACAACCCGCACCGCAAAGGCATTCGGGTCGTGCAAATCCGGGCAGCGAACATAATCGTCCGCCACCCCGGCAGGATAATCCAAATCGTTAGAGTCGGTCGGATAGCCTGCAGCAACCTTGTTTATCACCGGCACCAATCGGCCTGCCGCCAGCGAGGCAGTGTCCCCTTTGACGTCCAGTTCGCTTTCCGCAAGAAGCGTATTGAGTTTGTCTGCATCGGGTTTCGAATGAACGATATTCCTGATAAACTGCTGCCATTTTTGTTTCTCGGCCTTGGCCGATTCGTATTCCTGACGAATATCAGAAGGCATTCTTTCGAGGTGGGCAATGTGCAGCAGCAATCCCGGTTCAAACCCAAGCGATTTCTCAAGTTTTATTAACAACTCGTCGCTTGGCGGATGTTTCACCCTGCCGGTCTCGATGGTGGACAGGTACGGCTTGGAAAAGCCTACGCTGCCGCTGACCTCATCGAGGGTCAGGTTTAGCTCCTCGCGTTTTTTTCTTATTATCTGCCCAAGTGACATATTTAAATTTCCGAACCCGCTAATCAATCTCTACGAGGTCATAATCGGCCCTGCCCAGACCAATGCGTTCAGCGTGGCGGATTTGATGACGTGGGTCGAGACGTGGTCTGCTGCTTTTCACCAGCTCTGCCAGCTTTTTGCCGCTTTGGGCCTCTATTAAATCCAATGCCGCACTATCAACCGCCACAGGGTCGGTCGAGGCTGCTATGCCAATATCATCGACTATTTTAAGCATATCAGGCGTATCGAAACAATCGCAATCTTTTGTGACCGAGATAATATAATTGAAGAACGCCGAGCGGTTTTCTTTTCCTTTCAACGCCCCGGCTGCGTGTTCAACCATACTTTTCTGCAATATTTCGCTCTCTATCTCGAAATCATAAGTTATCGCATCGAACCTGCACATCGCCAGGCACTCGGCACAGCCGATACACTTGTCCTTGTCGATATGCGCCTTGACCGCACCGAGCGTGATGGCATCGGCAGGACAATACTTAAAGCACTGTCCGCAAAGCGTGCAGTTGTCCTTGACCTGCGGCTTCAGTGCCGCGTGCTGTCTCATCTTGCCTTTTCTGCTCGCACAGCCCATACCCAAAGTTTTAAGCGTGGCGCCGGCGCAGGTGGCAATATGACCCGTGAAGTGGGCTATCGAAAGAATAGACTGACACCTGACAATATCGTAGGCGATAAAAACTTCCTTGTTGAGCAGGCCGTTGATTTGCACCGCCGTTTCGGACGTCCCGAACAGGCCGTCCGGAGCGATAAACGGCACGCCAAGCCCCTGCATATCAAAATTATGTTTCGAAGCCAAAATAGTATGGTCAACGGCATTGTGTCTTTTGCCGGTATACAAAGTGCTGGTGTCGGTAACGAAAGGTTTTGTCTTCAACGCAAGCAGCTCATCGACCAATCCCTTGATACACGGCGCTGTGATATACGTATTGTTGCCGGCCTCGCCGATATGGACCTTGACGGCGGTAAAATCATTCGCCTTAAAGCGGTCGGCGAACCCGCCCGCCTTAAACAGCCCGACGGACTTTTGAGAGATTATCTTCTCACCGTCCGCAATGGATGCTTTAATAAAATATACTTTGGACTTCATAAACTCCTGCCCTATGAAAACGGATTAAGCTGATTATATTGTTTTTCAAGGTTTCTGCAAGGATACTTTAGGCAAGCAAATGCTCAAATAATATCTTCACCCCCAGACTGATGAGAATAAGGCCGCCGAGAGCTTCAATCTTGTTTTCAAAAAAGTGCCCGAACCTTTTGCCGATAAAAACACCCAGCCAGGAAAGCGCAAAGGTTATCAGGCCGATAATTGTTACAGCAGTTCCAATCGGCACCCCAAAAAACGAAAGAGTTACCCCGACAGCGAGGGCGTCTATACTGGTAGCAACAGCCAGAACCAGCAGTATCAGGATATTGGACGGGTCGAGATTTTCCTGTGCAGCTTTGATTTTGAACGATTCGTAAATCATTTTCCCGCCTACAGCAGCCAGGATTCCAAAGGCAACCCAGTGGTCATAGCCTGTTATGTATGATTTTAAGGTCAATCCCGCCAGTGAGCCTACCAGCGGCATAAATGCCTGAAAGCCGCCGAAAAAAAGAGCCATTCTGAAGGCGTGTTTTATGTTTAGCTGTTTGTATGTGCTTCCGCTGACGATTGAAACCGCAAAAGTGTCCATCGCCAGGCCGACCGCCACAATTACGATTTTGATTAAATACATAACTGAAAGAAGCCTCTCTTTACTCTGCCTTTATTATTCCGGCGCTGGTAAGGTCTTCTGCAATTTTCTCGCCCGGCCTTACAATTAAAAACTCGCTTGTGTCCCACCGGCCGTCGACAAGCCTTTGCATCAGTGAGCTATCGCCCTTTAATTCATCGTAGTTCCAGCCGAGAAATTCCGCACAGCGCTTTGTGTATGCCCTGCATTTTTCAGAATCGCCGAGTCCCCAGTCGATATACGTCGCCCATTGATATTCTTTCATCCAGTTCTGTTCTGTTTCCATCAGGTATTTGGCGTTGTCCTCGCCGTATTTTTCGATATATTCCCTGAGCGTTTGTTCGTATCGTTCCTTGCCGGGCTGATTGTTGGTTTCTATCCAGCCGGGACTGAACCAGTAAACGCCTCGATGGCTTTCAAAATACTGCTGATATTTTTCCTTCGAGCCGAGCAGCAGTGTGATGCAGTCGTGGCCACGCGGCACAACAACAGGAATCTTCGCAGCCAGTCCCACGATGCCGTTACTGCAAAGGCCGTAGCCCAACAGCGAAGCATCGTAGGGCTTGTTTTGCAAATCGGTTGTTCGGTCGAGCGCTTTTTGGACCTCGTCTCGCAGTTTGGTCGGCTCCTGGTGCAGTCCCTGCGGCATCAGGACCACGTCGACGATGTTTTTCGACCGTGCGGCGCAAAAATATGCCTCCTTCTGCATCACTTTGCAAACTATGAATTGAAATCTCATAAGATTTTCAATCGACAGTCGAAAATTGTTTTTATGGTTTGCATTTTTCGCAGGGTCTTTTGCCGGCTTTTATGGCTTCATCCCGGCTGTTGTAACCAACAAGGTTTCCGGGTGATATTCTCTTGGCCCAGGCACAATCGGCCTTGTGAAAAACTCTGCTGTTTTTTGACGCTGCATATTCATACCCGACCGGCGGCTGCTCGGCGACAGAACTCGCCCGCTCTTTGGCGGCCTTTAGAGAATCTTTACCGGCTGTATTGGAATCAGACACAGTGACGCCGGCCGGATTGGCCTTAGAGTAATCACTAACAAATATTAAAACCTGGTTCGTCAGCAGTGAAGGAATCACAATCGATACGTGTCGTACAGGAGTCATCAGCATCTCCGGAGTCGACTTCCAGACATCAGCTTTCACAAACAGCCGACGCTCTTTGGCCAAATATACCTCTCTCGACAAAAAGGACTGAACGTGCAAAACATATCCCTGGGAATCATAGATTCTGTACGCCTCGACAGAAATCACAAGTTCAGGAATCTCCTGGGCCGTCGACTTGATTTCCTGATAATGTTCAGCGGCTATTTTTAAACCGGCCTCTTTAAGTCCCTTCTCTACATTGTCCTGAATCTCTTTCCACGGCAGATTAGCTATGTTCGGCTCGTCATCAGGGTATTCGATGGAAACATTCAGCTCCCTGAAGTCCGCCAGCCCCTGGCCGGACCGCTCTGCCGACTGGGGTCCCGCGGAGCCATAAAGAACAGAACAACAAAACACAACTATACCCCCGGCCAAAGGAAGCAAATACTTTCCTGTCCTCATAGTTTCCCTCCGTTACAGGTCAATAATCTAATTAAATCTTTACGCAATAATCGCAAAGGCATCCGCAACATTCATACCTTCCCTGATGCCCAGTGCGGCGGCTTTTGCATTTACCTTCGTAATCCTGCGGTTCGGAAACCGCTCCAGTGTCCCTATCGGATTGGCAGGCGTGCTTTCCACCAGCGCCGCTGCGACGCCGTATCTTTCAGATGCCTCAACATCAACCGCAGGACAGGCCAAAAACCCTTTTGAGCCTGCCGCCAATAAAATGCTGAATCCCGCCCATTTGGTCTGCACGCCCTCCACCAGGCCGTTCGGCGTCTGAAACGTCTTCGTGTATATTTCCATATTATTTCCTCACTATCCGCTATCCGCTATACGCTATTACTCCGCTTCGCCGAGCATCTTCGAAATTTCGGAAAACTTTTCGTCAAGCAGCTCCTTGGTCTTCGCCTCGACATTAAGTCGCAGCAGCGGCTCAGTATTGCTCGGCCTGCTGTTAAACCACCAGTCCTTATACCGCACTGTAATGCCGTCGAGATAATCAATCTGGGCATCGTGGTATCTTCTCGCAAGCTCCTCCATTTTGGTTTTCTTGTCCTCGACCTTGAAGTTTACCTCGCCGCTGTTGAAGTATCTCCGCAGCGGCCTGATAAGCTCGCTGACAGGCGCCTTGGCGTCACTGACTATGTTCAATATGTGGACCATCGTTATCAGGCCTGAATCAGCATAGTAGTTGTCACGATAATAAAAATGGCCGGAAAGCTCCCCGCCGAATATGGCGTGCGAGTCACGCAGCGCCTTTTTCATAAAGGCGTGACCGACCCGCTCTCTGCGAGGTATGCCGCCATCCTTGAGTATCTCTTCCGAAACCACAAGGCTGCTCCGCAGGTCGTAGACAATCACCGACTTGGGCTTGACCTTCAGGAAATACGGCACCATCAGCGCCGTAAGCAGGTCGCAGTTGATGGTCTGTCCCTTCTCATCAACCATTATCAGTCTGTCACCATCGCCGTCGAAACATATCCCGAAATCACACTTGTTTCTCTTTATGGCGGCCTTCAAATCCGCAAGACTTCCTTCGACGAGAGGATTCGGGTCGTGTTTAAAGACCCCTTTATGCTCGAAGTTGAGCTTTACTATTTCTATCGGCAGCTCGCCGAAAACCGCAGGCACCATTTTGCCCGCCATTCCGTTGGAGGCATCAATCGCAATCTTCAGCGGCTTTATATTCGACCGCAGGAATTTCAGCACGTGACTTCTGTATTCGATTGTCAGGTCGCGTTTTTCCACCGACCCGCTTGTTTTGCCCTTCGTATGCAGCAGTGCCATCGCAATATGCTCTATGTCCTTCAGACCCGTATCGACGCCGACCGGCTTGGCGCCGGCGCCCGATATTTTGAACCCGTTATACTTTGCCGGGTTGTGCGAGGCCGTTACCTGCACGCCCCCGCAGGTGACGAGATGATTTATCGCAAAATACATCTGCGGCGTGTCTATCATCCCGATGTCAATCACATTCCCGCCGCTTGCGGTTATTCCATCAATCAAAGCCTTGGCCAGCGATTCGCTGTGCGTTCTCATATCCCGCCCGACGCACACTGCCTGTGAATTGGCCTGGCCTCGCTCAAAACCGCTCAGAAGCGACCGCAAAAACCTTGCGCTGGCCCAGCCGATTTTCCACGCATCCTCTTCGCTTATCTCTTCGGGATAAACCCCTCGTATATCATACGCCTTGAATATCGCAGAATTCATACACAACACTCCCTTAAATAGTTATGACTTCTGAGATACTATACACCGCTGGAGTTTGGAATGTCAACTACGAATGCGCACTCGCCGGGACGGTTCAGCTTATGAAATATCTTCGCCGTATCCACAGCGACACATTAACTAAGCTTATAAGCACCGGCACCTCGACCAAAGGCCCTATGACCGCTGCAAATGCCTCGCCCGAATTAATACCGAAAACAGATACGGCCACCGCTATCGCCAATTCAAAATTGTTTGAGGCCGCCGTAAAAGACAAAGTCGCTGATTGCTTATAATTTGCCCCCATTTTCGCACTCATAAAGAAAGTGCCGAGGAACATTATTATAAAATATGCCAATAAAGGCACGGCTATTCGCACAACGTCCATCGGCAAAGTAACGATAAAATTACCCTTCAGACTGAACATAACAACAATAGTAAAAAGCAAAGCTATCAGCGTCAGCGGACTTATTTTAGGAATGAACCTGGTCTGATACCAGTCCTTGTCCCTGATTTTTATCAGGCTGAATCTTGTAACCACGCCCGCAATGAACGGTATCCCCAGATAAATGAATACGCTTTTTGCTATCTGTGAAATGGTTACGTTTACAGCAGCCCCTTTCAAGCCAATCAGAGGCGGCAGGACAGTTATAAAAACATAAGCGTAAACGGAAAAAAACAATACCTGGAAAATCGAATTAAACGCCACCAGACCCGCCGCATATTCGCTGTCACCCTCGGCAAGCTCGTTCCACACAATCACCATAGCGATACAGCGGGCAAGCCCTATCAGAATCAGGCCGACCATATACTCCGGGTAACCTCGCAAAAATAAAACCGCCAGGGCGAACATCAGGACAGGCCCTATTATCCAGTTTTGGACCAGCGACAAGCCGAGTATTTTATAATCACGGAAGACCCTGCCGAGTTCTTCGTATTTGACTTTCGCCAGCGGCGGATACATCATCAGAATCAAACCGACTGCTATGGGGACATTCGTTGTCCCATACTGAAACCTGTTCCAGAAACCCACGATTGACGGGTAAAAATACCCGCATCCGACCCCGACCGCCATAGCTAAGAATATCCAGAGCGTAAGGAACCTGTCAAGAAAAGACAAACGCCTCGTTACATCCGATTTCATATAAGGCTCTCCATTTATTTAGTCGCTGAAACTTTTATGCTGGCTACCGACCTTTCCGCTGACTTTATATCTTCAGCAGACACCTTCAGCGTAT
>Ga0315294_10000285_pt1 | contig 54473 bp, 55 predicted proteins | sample YL17G13_40_MG_FD_203626 | JGI IMG/M metagenome (GOLD analysis project Ga0315294, IMG submission 203626) | Sediment microbial communities from Yellowstone Lake, YNP, Wyoming, USA - YL17G13_40 | ecosystem: Environmental > Aquatic > Freshwater > Lake > Sediment | place: USA: Wyoming | collected... | reverse complement strand
AGAATTGCCTATATGATAGCCAGCCTTCTTGGATTCTATGATTTTTGTAAAAGCTTTTTTTACCTCTTCTTCAGTGAGTTTAAACTGCTCGTTATAACCTTCATTTATTTGCATGGGCTCAAAGGTTATTGAAATGCCCAGTTCCTTGGAAAGTTTTAATAAACCATCTATTTTATCCAAATTCAGGTTGCTTATTACACTGTTCATTAATATTTTTGTTCTACTGTTTTTGCATAGTTTAATTCCTTCTATTGCCCTTTCTCTTATTCCCTTAACCTCACGCATTTTGTCATGCAAATCGTCATTTGAATCAATCGACACCATCAAATAATCAGTGAATGGCACTATCTCGCTATATCTATCTTTCAAGAAAAAACCGTTTGTGATAACCGATGTCATAAGTTTTTGTTCTTTGGCAAACTTCAATATATCTGGCAAGTCCTTGCGCATTAACGGTTCCCCACCCCATGCAGTATAAGATATGATTCCTGACTCTTTGGCATCCTCAAGCATTTTAAAAATCTCTTCCTTGGTTAAATCGTTTTTATACTCAGCTGATTTTTTCCACAAATCGCATGTTTTACATTTGCAGTTGCACAAGGAAGTAACCAGATGAGAAAGTGCTAGGGGAGTATGAGTTAAAAATCTGCTTTTCAAGACGTTAAAGTAAATATCCAAAACATTCATATACTATTTTTAGTTCAAGTTGTTATTTATACCTTCAATACATTAATTTGTTGAATATTCCAAAAGACAGTAAGGTTCTCACAAACCTTAGATACAAGTTTATCAGCCTTGAATTTATGGAAAGCCTCATATTTTTTATAAACCAGTAAAGCAAAAAGTTAAAAAACAAAAAACCACCGTAAAAAGCCTTACTGCTAATCGTGCTGTGTTTAGAATTTAAATTTTCCCTGTAAATCTTTTCCATATTTTTAATATAGTTTTCAGAATTAAGCTCGCCTGCTGTTTTAAAGCCCTTTTTTATTAATTTATCCCTCAATTTTTTGTTCTTGAATAACATTATTATTTTTTCTGAAAGTTCATTCTTTTTATCAAATAGAATACCGTTTTTACGGTTTTTAATGACGTCTTTAAAACCTAATGCGTTTCTGGCTATTACAGGGCATCCGTTTACCATGGCTTCTAAAATTACCAAGCCTTGGGTTTCTGTATCGGATGCGGTAACGAAGACATCTGCAGTAGAATAAAGCTCTTTCAGTCTTTCAACAGGCAGATAACCTGTAAATTTTACGTTTTTGCTTATGTTGAGACTCCTTGCAAGGTTTTTTAACTTTTTCTCATCTGGACCAGTAGAAGTTATTACAAGCCTAGCATCTATTTTTTCAGAAACATCTTTAAAAGCATCCAAAACAATTTCAATTCTTTTTTCTTTGCATAACCTTCCAACATGCAGGATTGTAAATTTTCTGTTTTTCCTTTTAGATTTTTTATTAATTATACTTGCATCTATGGGGGTGGGTAAAATTATTATTGGTTTTTTAATACCATTTTTAATTAAAATTTTTTTTATAGGTGTGCTAGGAGATATGATTATGGAGCATCTGTTGAAGAACCATGACGTGTATGTATCTACAAATTGATTGCCCAACTTTTCCGAGGTAATATAGCTCATATAATCTTTCAAAAGAGTGTGATATGTGGTAACTATTGGTATATCTAATAGTTTTGCAATGGTAAGACCTGCAACCCCTATGGTAGCCGGGGTATGAATATGAAATACATCAGGTTTAATTTCTTTAACTTTTTTTATTAAATCAAAGAACGGAAAACTTACTTTGTACTCTGGATAATTTTTAAATTGTTTGGAAAAAATAGGCAGAGTATATTTATTTTTCCTAGAACCTGAAGGGCAGAATATGTAAACTTCATGTCCGTTTTTACGGAGATGTTGGGCAGATAGTTTTATGGATGTGACAACACCATTTATTTGCGGTTCATAAGTATCTGTAAAATATGCTATTTTCAATTTTTCACCAGTTTATATATTAATTTAAAGTGTCTTATTTATATTAAAGTTATCCGGATGATACACTAGATTATTTTTATATTGTCTAAATAAGATTTTAGAAAACTATATCTTCATTCTCTTGAAGGCATAAGATCCTATAATAATCATTGCTATTGAGAACAAACTTATTACTGCAAAATCAAGAGCAACATTAAACTTTGAAACGCCAATCAGAACTCCCCTGACGCCGTCCACAGCGTACGTAATGGGATTGACAAATATGAATGGTGCCAGCCAGGACGGTAAATTGGTTATCGGGAATAGCGATCCGGAAAGGAAGAACAACGGGAATATCAAAAAGCTGCCGACAAGTTGGAAACCTTCAGGACTCTCCATTTGAGAACCTATTATCAAACCTATGCTGACCATTGCGGCTGTTGTCGCAAGCAAAAACGCTAATGATGTTATGATGGAAATAATATTAAAGTTAAGACCAGTCATTATCCCAGTTGACACAAAAACATAGCCGATTATCAATAGTATAACAATCTGAATCAGCGTGTCCGTGGATCCTCCTATCACTTTTCCGATGAAGACCGCTGTTCTTGATATGGGCGCCACCAAAACTTCTTTCAGAAAATCTATCTTCTTATCCCAGACTATATAGACGCCGAAGAATACTGATGAAAATAGGACCGATTGAATCAGAACACCAGGAAAGATGAAAGTTTGGTAATTTATTCCACCGAACGAGACAGCAGATCCCAATCCGCCGCCGATTATTAGAAGCCACAGTATAGGATTGACTATTGACGAGATTATCCTAGACCTCTCTCTCAAGAAAACTTTGAATTCCCTGTACCATAACGCGTAGATGCCTTTTAGGTCGCTCATTTTCTAGACCTCACATTCATCATTCTCTCGGCCCATCCACCCTCAGGCGAATCGTCCCTTATCGCTCTTCCTGTGTAATGCAAGAAGACATCATCCAAAGTAGGCGAACGAATCTCCACGGATTCCACCTTTCCTACGACCTTCAAAATTTCTTGCAAGTGCTTGTCAGCATCCTTGACAGTTAGACATATCTCGCCATCGCAGTTGTCAACCTTCTTCGCATACTTCAACTTCTTCAGAGCATCGATGTTAAGATTCTTAGCTTTCAATCGAATTATATCTCCGCCCAAGTCTTTTTTTAATTTCTTTGGAGTACCCATAACAACGATTTTTCCGCGGTCTATTATTGCCAGCCTGTCGCAGAGTTTGTCAGCCTCGTCCATGTAATGAGTTGTGATTATGATGGTAATCTTTTCTTCCTTTGCCATCTTTTCTATGTAATTCCAGATATTATCTCGTGACTGCGGGTCTAAACCTAAGGTTGGCTCGTCCAAAAACAATACTTTGGGATGGTGCATGAGACCTCTTGCTATCTCCAGCCGTCTTCTCATTCCGCCAGAATATTTCTTTACCAAATCATTTTTCCTGTCTGTTAAGTCTACTAGCTGAAGGACTTCTTTTATCCTTCTCTCTCTTAAATCGCCCGGCATATCATAAAGCCATCCGTGAAGCTTCAAATTCTCATACCCAGTTAATATGTCATCAGAACTAGGATCCTGAAATACAATTCCTATGCTCTTCCTAACTTTATCTGGCTGCTTGATGATATCGAAATTATTCACCTTGGCGGTTCCTGATGTCGGCTTCTTCAGAGTGGTAAGCATGAGAAGAATGGTGGTTTTCCCAGCGCCGTTAGGTCCGAGCAACCCGAATATCTCGCCTTCCTCTATTTTCAGGCTCAGGTTATCCACAGCAGTCACTTCCTTGTATTTTTTTGTCAGATTCTTTGTATCTATGACATGCATGAAAATTCACTATTAGATAAATTTGTAAAATGGAAATACTTATTCCTTTGCGTTTAGGAAATCAATGAAATTTCATATCGAATGGTTCAGATAGTGATAGGTATATCAATTGATATGAACATAAGATGGTGTTGTTCAATAGAAATCCTGATGTTCTTTTTGATATTCGGTTATTCTTCTGTTAATTTCTCTTGATTTTCTTTCCGCTCTTTTAGCAATATCAGCAATCTGGCTAACGTACTCAGACCATGTTGGACTTCCATCAATTCTATATCCTTCTAAAGAACGATTTCTTTTTGCTTGAATTGATTTTAAACAACTTAAGATAAGAGGTATGGTTTGCATGAAAATAATTATTCTAATAGAAATTTAAGTTTATTCATATAACTCACCGATATATTTCTGAGAAAAGGCTGTATCTTTTACATTATCTTATTTTCATATAAGGTAGATTTAAAATAGCTAACACTAATTTTATCTTATGGGAGTTCAGATTTCTAACATATTGCCGAAAAAAGAAATTGAGATAACGGACTTGTCAGGCAAAACAATGGCTGTGGATGCATTCCTATGGTTGCACCAATTCCTGTCAATAATACGCCAGCCGGATGGAACGCCTTTGAAAGACTCAAAGGGAAGAGTCACGAGCCATCTTAGCGGTTTATTCTACAGGTCCGCAAAGCTGATTGAGAAAAACATAAAATTGATTTGGGTTTTTGATGGCGAGCCTCCTTCGTTCAAAGCAGGAACAACGCAGGAAAGGAGGGCAAAAAAGGAAGAGGCGCAAAAGAAGTGGAAGGAATTCTTGGAAAGGGGAGAACTGAAGGAAGCCAGAAAAGCGGCGCAAGCAACATCGCACCTGACGAGCGAGATGATAGACCAGTCCAAGAATCTTTTAGAGTATATGGGGATACCTGTTGTCCAAGCCCCTTCGGAAGGCGAAGCCCAGTGCTCTTATCTGTGCGAAAAGAATCTGGCATACTCTGTTGCTAGCCAAGATTGGGATAGCTTATTATTCGGATCGCCTAGATTAGTGAGGAACTTGTCAATAACCGGAAAGAGGAAATTGCCCAGGCAGGGAGTTTTTGTTGACGTCAACCCTGAGTTGATAGAACTAAAAAATGTTCTGAGAGAGTTGGGCATAACCAGGGAGCAACTAATCATGCTAGGGCTATTGGTTGGCACGGATTACAACCCTGGCATAGAGGGCTACGGCCCTAAGAAAGCTCTGACCCTTGTCAAAAAGGAGAAGACCTTGAAGAATGTTTTAAGCAATGTCGAGTGGAACTGGGACGTTCCCGCCGAGGATTTGTACGAATTTTTCTTGAACCCGCCAACCATAGAAGCTGACATCAATTTCAAACCTTTACAGGCCGACAAGATTTTGGAAATGCTAGCAGGCCAGCATGAGTTCTCGCAGGAGAGGGTTGAAAAAGTTATAAAGACTCTGACAGACGCCAAGCAAACATCTTTGGGAAGCTGGTTGAAGTGAAAATTCTCATTTTTACAGAGGGTACAATAATAATGCACAAGTCTGGAATTGTCCCTAACACGGGAAAAGTCGACTGGAATAAGTTTGCTAAGAAATATCCTAGCATTCATGAGTATGGCTCTTATGTTCCTATCAAGAATGCGGTAAAAAAGCTAAAAAAATGGGAAGAAGGGAGAGCTGAGATTCTTTATCTTACGTCAAGAACAAAGTCAGAAGAAATTCAGCAAATTAAAAATGTTTTGAAGAGACACAATTTTCCAAAGGGAGAATTACTTTTTGTTAAGGGATCAGAAAAGTACAAAGATGTAATTGAAAGAGTCAGACCCGACGTATTTATAGATGATAACTGCGAAAGCATCGGTGGTAATGATATTAAAGAACAGATAAGCCAGAAATTAAATATTAAAATAATTATTGTTAAAGAATTTGAAGGCATAGACGATTTACCAGATAATCCCTCCAAACTTTTTGAGGTGAAAACGTGATTTTTTCTCAGGCACCAGAGCTAAAAGAATTAGTGACGTATATTCCTAACAAGATAGAACCTATTCACAACTGGTATTATTTCAAGGAGGGATTCTCAAAAAAATTGGTTGATGTTTTTATTGACAGGTTCCAATTGAATGAAAACTCCCTGGTTCTTGATTCATTCTGCGGTTCAGGAACTACGTTGTTAGCGTGCAAACAGAGAGGAATAAAATCAGTCGGATTTGATGTCTCCCCTTTCTTTGTCTTTGTTTCAAATGTCAAAACAAGAGATTATGAATTAGATAAGCTAAGGGAAGCCATCACCGAAGCGATGATGTGGAAATTCGAAAGGCCTGAAAAGTTGCCAAGAGAAAAATACATAACCAAAGTCTTTTCTAGGTACACCTTAGAGGATGCTATATTCTATAGGAACAAGATTCTAGAAGTGGAGGATGAGAAAATAAGAGACTTTCTGTTATTAGCCCTGGTAGACTCTGCCATTAAAGCTAGCTGGACAACTAAAGACGGCGCAATGATAAGAATAGACAAGAGAGGGAAGCCTCCTCTGAAAAAATTCTTCAAGTACAAAATCAAAAAGATGTTCAAGGACCTGAGAAATACAGGCTTGAAACCTATACCGGTTTCTGTTGAGATAGGGGACGCGAAAAGAATGAACCTGGAAGACAATTCCATAGACGCTGTTATAACATCGCCACCTTACTTAAACAAGATAGAATACACTAAGATTTACAACATAGAGACGTCATTGTTCTTCGATTTTCCAGAAAACGAGCTAAGGTCTTATGTTGGTTCTAGGGTTGAGGATGTTAGCGTGGGTGACATAGGTTTGGATGAGAATCTTCCCTTGTCTGCGAAAGTTTATTTCAAGGACCTGTACTCTGCATTGAAGGAAATGCACAGAGTTTGTAAGGATGATGCTAAGTTGGCAATAGTTATCGGTGGTGGCTGCTATCCTGACAGAGCTATCGAAGTCGATAAAATAGTTGCTGAACTCGCTGAAAGAATAGGCTTTAACGTAAATAACGTTCTGATTGCCAGGAATTCTTGGTGCACTAGGGCAAGAACAATAAAAGTCGGACAAATCAGAGAAAGCATAATTTTATTAGAAAAATAAATGCAGGGAGCCTGCTACGGACTTAGGTTCAAATCACGCACGTTAAAATGATTGTAAAGATGAATGAGTTTAAATGTTTTTCTGTTCTATTAGAAATTAGTGGTAAAAACGGAAAAAAGCAATGATATAGAGAAAATTATTGCAGAAATTGCACGAAAAGATGAAACAGAAACTAGAACCTTTTTTGCTAACCATGATGAAGATCATTCTTATCAAGGAGTATTAGTAAACAGAAGAATGACACAATTTTATATTAGACCAAGAATTCAAAATAGAAGAATTTATAATGCTCCCGTAGCATACAATGCGAAATTTCTTGATTTTATATTAGATTTTGATGTTTCACGTTGGACCGATGTTCCTGAACCAGAATTAAAGGAGAAATATAAAACAGTTAGAAGAGATTTCATAGCAGAATGTGATAAGATACATGCAGATGATGTTGTTGAAATAACTTATTCTAAAGACTCGAGATGCAAGCATCTAAAGGATGTATGCGGAGAAAATGTGAATTGTTACGCAGCTGTCCCTTTAATTTATTATCCTCTTGGATTTGAAACTTATACATCTTCTTATGCACGCGAAGGTCAAATATTACCAGAAGTTACTTGTGTAAAAGTTATAGATGAATCTGAGAAGTTTAAAAGCCAGAAAAAATAACCCTTAAACCTTGATTCTTCTTTTGCCTCTGTTCTGAACTGAAAGGTTAATGCAGGTGGCCTGATTTGAATCGACGCACTCGTTAATACAGATATTTATGAACTGCACATTCTAAAATGCGTAGCATTACATAATTATGCAATAAATAAAAAATATTAGTGTTAAATGAATAGTTTAAATTTTTTATAGTTCTTTTATATATCATGAAAAGAATTGGCTTTCTGTTAACAATTTTAGTTTTTCTTATTTTAGTAAACAAAGCTAATGCATTGGTAACAGTAAACAATGATAAAATCTACATAGACGGAAATGAATTTTTAATCAAGGGGATAGATTATGCTCCTTGGCTAATAGGAACAGGTCCTGATCCTCATTTACATGCTAAATTTCCTGAAGAATATGATGACGTCACTTCAAAGGTCAGCTCTGTTCCTGATTATAATAAGGATGGAAAGATAGAGGCATGGGAAGTGATAGAATATGATCTATCGGTCATGAAATCTGTTGGAGCCAACACTGTAAGGACTTATGCTGCTGGTGTTTGGCATGATAAAGACCTAGACGGAGTTAAAGAATTTAATGGAACTCCAGAACAAAGTGAGTTCGTGCAGGGGGATGTTCCTGACTGGGTCTATCAAAGAATAATAAATTTTACAGAGAAAAACGGGATGAAACTAATTATAGGTTATTGGGTCCAGGAAGAAGATTTTAAACCAGGCTTGAAGTGTAATTTCAGCGATTTAGAGGTTGCTAAAGACACCATGAGAAGGGTGGTTAGTGACTATGGAAAATATTCTTCCGTCATAGGTTGGGCTGTTGGAAACGAAGTTTCAGGCTCATGGAATCATGTCTGGTTCACATGGACAGTGAGCTATCATGATTACCTAAATCAATTATATTCTTACATCAGGAGCATCGACATAAATCAAAGACCAATAATGTATAGCAAATATTTTGGGGAAGACTTTGATTTTGTAAACCTAAATGCAAGTATATTGGCAATAAATGCGTATATTCATCCTGCAGAAAATCTTGGAAGCGAGTTTACAATAAATGCTACTGGAAATAGAGCTTATATTCTAGGTGAATTCGGCCATCTTATAGAACATGCTTCAGGGCATTGGAATCTTTCAAAACAACATGCAGGCGGATCTTTTCTTGAGTATAATGATGTCTCGTGGAAAGGAACTGCAAATTATTTCGGAATTGTAGATGCTAACAGAAGTATAAGTTATGATAGATATGAAGTATTACGCGGCTTGTTTAATGGCACAGGCGTTATAGACTATGATAATGATGGCATTCAAGACACGATTGATAATTGTCCTTTTGTTTTTAATCCAGACCAAAAAGACTCGGATGGAGACGGAATAGGAGATGCATGCGAAGTAACTTGCCCTGGAGATATTAACAAGGATGGTACAGTTGATATATTTGATCTTGTAATAGTAGCGATTGCCTTTGGCAGCAAGCCGGGAGACCCAAACTGGAATAATATTGCTGATATAAATAAAGACGGTTTCGTAGATATATTCGATATAGTTATAGTTGCGACAAATTATGGAGAGGCTTGTTAATAGATTATAAAAAATAAGCAACAAATTCTTATAACATTACCCAACCACTACAAATATATTAAGGTTAAATCTATTCTTTATAGATGGAAATGCCTGTTTTTGATTCAATAAGATTTGTAAGGAACAACGAGACTATTTACAAAATGCTTATCAATGGCCAGTGGATGGAAGCCTCTGATACTTTTGAGGTCAAAAGTCCTGCAGACGGTTCATTAGTAGCAAGGGTGCAGAAGGCCGGCCAAAAAGAAGCGGAGCAGGCCGTCCAGTCGGCTTTCAACGCGAAACCAAAGATAGCAAACATGGACGCGTGCGACAGGGCAAAGATTCTTGACAAGATGGGAGACCTGCTAGAGCAGAACAAGAATGAATTCATAGACATCATAATGAAAGAATCAGGAAAAACATTAAAGCAAGCTCAAGGAGAGGTTAATTCTTCTATTGATAGGTTACATTTGGCCGCTGACGAAGCGAAGGATATAAGAGGCGAGATAATAAAGGGCGACGTGGCTGCGGACAAAAAGTGCATGGGAATGGCTACTAGGCAAGCTGTGGGAGTTTTGCTAGCAATAACGCCTTTCAACTATCCATTGTTCACGGGAGTGGCAAAGATAGCTCCTGGCATAGCAGCTGGCAATTCGATTATAGTAAAGCCTGCTAGCGACGACCCTGTATGCGCGTTGATGTTTGGAAAGATCATGCAAGACGCCGGTTTGCCTGACGGCGTTGTGAACGTAATAACAGGTCCTAGTTCGGAAATAGGAGATTACTTATCCTCACATCCCAAGGTCGATATGATTTCTTTTACTGGCAGTAGCGCTGCAGGAAAACATATAGCAGGAATAGCTGGAATGAAAAAACTGCACCTGGAATTGGGAGGAAAGGCCCCCGCTATCGTATTGGAAGACTGCGATTTTAACCTAGCTGTCAAAGAATGCGTGACAGGCTCTTTGAAATTCAATGGACAGAGGTGCGACGCGATAAGCAGAGTGCTGGTGGTAGAATCTATAGCAGACAAATTCGTTAAAGCCGCCTTAGACGAAGTCAAGAACTGGAAATTCGGAGACCCTAGAAACGCTGATACTCTAGTTGGGCCATTGATAAACGAGAGAGCCGCCAAGAAGGTTGAAGAATTGGTTAACGATGCTGTGAGCAAGGGCGCAAAGCTTTTGTGCGGCGGAAAGAGATATGCTCTCGGCTATTACGAACCAACTGTTCTGGATAATGTTAACAGGGATATGAGAATCGCATGGGAAGAAACATTCGGTCCTGTGGTAACGATAATCAGAGTCAAGGACTATGAGGAGGCGCTGAGCCTTGCCAACGAGTCCGAGTTTGCGTTAGACGCATGCATATTCACAAAGGACATTGACAAGGCGTTTGATGCAGCGCAGAGGATTGAGGCTGGCTCTGTCCACATAAACTCCCATCCGATGCACGGCCTTGGCATATTCCCGTTCGGCGGAGACGAGAGCTCGGGCATGGGAAGGGAAGGAATCAAGTATAGCATAGAGGATATGACAAGAGTTCATTCAATCGTTCTGCATTCTCACTGATCATTTCATCTTTAAAATGAATGTTTGATATGGAGTTAAGGCATTGCTATAGATTCTTACCGAGTCTATTGCCCCGTTAAAAGAACCTTGACAGCCCCCCTCTCCAGCACCTATTATAAAAGTAGAAGTTGGGCCTGAAATTATTCCACCGCTATAGCTTATGTTTCCCACATTATTTCCATCCAAATAAAAATTAACATGTGTGCCGTTATAGTTTGCTAATATGTGATGCCAAACATTCAATGAAACATTTTTATTGCTATAAAAATTATGTTGACTTCCGCTTGAGTCCCATAATTGTAAAATTATAGGATTGGGGTTATCCACGTCACAAACACCAAAAGTACAATTTCCGCCGGTTCCAAATCTGAAACTTCCTGCAGGCATACCGCCACTGCCACCCCATGTTTTTCTTATAACAACTAACTCGCATCTGGTGTAAGCTTGCTGTTTTATCCAAGCACTTGCTGTAATCTGCGATAAGGAAAATGGATTAGAATTTGTAAAAACGCATGTCATCGTGCCGCAACTAGAAACAGTTGCCCCGCCGCCCCCTTCCACAAAATTCAGAGCGGAGCCGTATATTCCAAAAACCCAGTTGCTGGATGACATATTCAAGGCACCGTCATTTCCATTTCCAGAATAATCACGAGCGATTGTTCCTGAACCTTCATCGAAACGTAAATCTAAAACATTAGAGACTGGCAAAGAAGCTTCTATTTCTTGAACGGTTTGCGTATTTGGATTCGTTATCTTTAAATTATGAATTCCTAAACTTATTCCAAATAAATTAGCTGTTATTGTTCCAACTCCACCTTTATCTATTTTCTGGGGAGTCATATTGTATTCAAGACGTGTATCATCCAAATAGACGCCTAGGCTGTCATTGGTTATCACACCGTATCCGCAATTCTTTAAATAAACCTTGTTTTCATATACCGAATCCACTATCATACACGTAGAAAAGATCTCCTGCGTTCTCTGCGTCTGATTGTCACCGGACCTTGTTATTACGTTGATGGTTCCCGAAGTGAACAACCAGAGAAGGGAGACTAAAGTTATTAGCAATAGAGTAATTAACAATAGCTCTACTATAGCTGAAATGCCACGCATAATTATTATTTAAATCAGACAATTATATTTATGAGCATTTTCAAGGCTTATGACATCAGAGGCGTATATGGAGACGACCTGACCGACGGAGCAATGCTCGATATAGGAAAAACCTTGGGAACTTTTCTCGGAGGCAATAAAAATGTCTGCGTCGGTTATGATACGAGAAGGTCATCAAAAAAATTGTTCGATCTCTTTTCCTCAGGTTTGATATCAACAGGTTGTAATGTCGTTTCTCTAGGCCTGGTGACCAATCCTATGCTATACTTCTATGCATGGAAAAACAAGATGTTCGGAGCTCTGATAACAGCGAGCCATAATCCAAAGCAGTGGAACGGTTTGAAATTGGTAAGACCTAATGGAGTGAGCTTCATAGAGGAGATTAAAAGAATGGAAGAGATATATGATTCTGATGAATTTGTTGAAGGCAAGGGAAAGATGACTAATGCTGATGCCATCGTTGATTATGAAGAATTTTTAAGAAAGAACGTCGGTATCAATAGGAAGAAAGTTGTTGTTGAATGTTTTGGCGCTGCAGGAACTGTGGCTTTGCCTGTTTTGAAAAGACTAGGATTAGAAGTCACAAGCCTACATGATAAACCTGATGGAGACTTTTTTGGCTTTGAAAGACCAGAACCAAAAGGTGAAAATCTAAGTTTACTTAAGAAAACTGTTAAAAAGGAAAAAGCTGATTTTGGGGTAGCCTTCGACGGAGACGCTGACAGGTCTGTATTCGTTGATGACAAAGGCAGGGAATCTAATGTTAGCTCAGTGATAGCTGTCTTTGCCGAACACATATTAAAGAAGAGGAAGGGCTCTATTCTTTTGACAGCAGACTGCGCAAGCGAGATAGAAAACATTGTCAAGAATTTAGGCGGCAAGACAATTTGGTGGAGAGTTGGGCATGGATTCATAGAGGAAAAATGCGTAAAGGAAAGGGCGCTGTTTGGTGGCGAGCAAAGTTCTCATCTTTATTTCAACGAATTCTATCCTTTTTCCGACGGCGCACTAGCAATTGTTTACCTTGCTAAGATACTCAACGAAACTAGGAAAACATTCTCAGAACTAATCGATAATATAAAAATACACCCTATAGAGAAAATCTACATAAATGTTGAGAACGATGAAAATAAGCTAAGGATTATAGAGGCTATAAAGAAAAGATATCCAAATGCTCTAGACATAATGGATGGTATTAAGATAAAGCTGAATGACATAGAATGGGTCTTGATAAGAATGAGCCAGACCAATCCGGAAGTAAACTTATGCGTAGAAGCAAAAGATGAAATCAGGATGAAAGATCTTATTGCAGAATACACAAAATTGATTAAGCAGGTTTAGATTCACATGTTATATGAAAATAACCCTATAACATCCGGATAGTCTGACTGAATAATTTAACCTTAAATTTTCAACAAATTCATTATTATTATGGCATTAATTTCAAAAAAGAATAAGAGATATATTAAACAGTTTTGGAATATTGTACAAACAGTTGGTATTCTAATAGCTATTTTTTCAACAATCTTTACTGTTTGGGAGTTCAATTATCAGCAAGGGAAGATAAGAGAATCAGAACAATCAAGTTATCAGGCTTTAATGGAAGCATTGAAAACCGAAATTAATTATAACTTAGATTTTTCTACAACTATTGAACAGCAGAAGGAAAAGTTTAAAGAAACAGATGAATGGCCAGCTCCTCGTTATTCAACAATCATTCTCGAAAATGCTATCAATCAGAAAATTGGAGACGAATACACAAAAAGAGTTATGCTAGGTTCTTATCTTGAAATGACAATGGCAAACAATGCTTTGAATAGATTCGGAGAAATTTTCATAGCACCAACTCATGAACAATATTTAACTATGCGTTTAGCTAAAAATCAAACTGTTGATATATTAAGTAATTATAATCGAGACATAACTTTTCAGCTTTCGTCATTAAAAGGCTTGCTTAATCTATCTTCCTAGTTTAACATTCCGAACCATCCGGATGTTGAACAGGCCACATGAAAATAACCAGTGGAAACAACTATTCTTTCTTCATCAAACGAGATTTCAGAATCTCGACGATTGAGAAATACGCTATCAATATAATTCCTATGGCAATCAAAAGCCACTCGACCAATGGCACGAACTCGAACATATAGCCAAACGGTGAGTATATCAACCATACTGTTAGCAGAGCGGTTATGATAGACGTTACCAAAAGTATCTTTCCCGGCCTGCTCTTATAAAACCTCTTCCTCGTCCTTATGGCAAACGTCACCACTATCTCTGACAACACAGACTCCAAGAACCAGCTTGTTCTAAATAGTTCTGGTTGGGCATGAAGAGCATAAATCAGAATGAATATTGTTATAAAATCAAAGACAGAGCTTATTCCCCCAAACGTAACAGTAAATTTTTTTATGTATTTTATGTCCCACCTCTTCGGTTTGGTCAGTTCTTCCTTGTCAACGTTATCCGTAGATATGGAAAGCAGGGGGGCATCGGAAAGAAAGTTTGCCAGAAGTATTTGCGTCGGTAATAGAGGCAAGAAGTTCAAGCCCATGGATATTAGTCCCAAGGTAGTCATGTTTCCGACGTTAGCGCTGACAGTGTTGAGCACGTATTTGATCACGTTGCTAAAAGTCTTCCTGCCATCTTCTATTCCCTCAGCTATGACCCTAAGGCTCTTGTGGGTGAGAATGATATCGGCAGCATCCTTTGCAACGTCTGCCGCTGTTTCCACGGATATTCCCACATCAGCCTGCCTCAGAGAAGGAGAATCATTCACGCCATCGCCGAGGAAGCCTGTTATATGTCCGTTCTCTTTTAACGCATTGATTATCCTAAACTTGTTTTCAGGAGTAATTCTAGAGAATATCGTAACCTCTTCAACTACTTTCCTCAATTCGCTGTCACCCATCTTGTCAACATCCTCCCCTAACAAAATTTTCTCACACTCGTCAGTGTTAAAGCCGACTTCTTCCGCTATTCTCTTAGTAATGATAGGCTCATCGCCAGTCAGTATCTTCAGCTTAACTCCTAACTTTCTGAACGATTCCAAGGCTTCTCTTGCTGTTTTCTTTGGTGGATCGATAAAAGTCAGGAAACCCAAAAAAGTAAGATTGGTCTCATCAATTTCCTTATAGTCTAGTTTTTTAGGAACAGACTTTGACGCGACAGCAACCACCCTGTAACCGTTTTTACTCAACCTTCTATAAGTCTCCTCAATCTTCTTTTTGTAATCGCTTACCCTGTATTTTTTGTTGCCTAGCATAACGTGGGAAGACGAGAATAAGACAGCTTCTGGAGCGCCTTTGGAAATTAATTCGTATGCGTTCTTTTTCTTTACAACAACCGCCATCTTCTTTTTCACGTAATCAAAAGGCATCTCGTGTATTTTTTGATATTCTGAACCGAGTTTAATGTTATGGCTTTTTGCGTAGCGCCATATCGACACGTCGATGGGATTGCCCCTTATGCTGTTTTTATGAACTATGACAGAGTTGCACAAAAGGCCGTAGTTCAAAATATCTTTATTGCTGTGGCCTGACATGTCTAAAAATCCTTCCAAGGTTATCTGGCTCTCTGTTATCGAGCCTGTTTTATCGCAGCACAATACATCAAGGTTGCCCAAATCCTCAATGGAAACAAGCTTCTTTACAATGACACCTTTCTTAGCCATTCTCATAGCGCCATTGCAAAGGCTTATCGTTATTATAATCGGCAACGATTCCGGAACTATGCCAACCGCCAGAGCCATGGCAAAAAGGAAAGACTCGAAAACGTTTCTTCCAAGAAAAGAGTTTATCGCGAATATAACCAGAGTGCCAATCAAGATTATTTTTAACAAATAATCTCCGAAATTTTTCATGTTCTTCTGGAAATCGCCCTCGGGCTCCTCGACCTTTAGGTATGAGGCGGTCTTGCCGAAGTAAGTGTCCTTTCCTATGCGATATACTATGCCTTTGCCCGAGCCGTTGACAACCGTTGTTCCCATGAAAGCGGTGTTCTTCATTTCCTGCGGCATCAATTCCTTCTTGTTTATCGGTTTTATTATTTTTTCAACAGGAAAAGACTCTCCTGTTATAGAAGATTCGTTGATTGAGAGCTCGTCAGCCTCTAGCAATCTCAGGTCAGCAGGTATTATGTCGCCTGTTTCGAAAAATACTATGTCGCCTTTTGTTAATTTTTTGGTATCAACCTCAATCAACTGTCCATCCCTCAGGACCTTAGAGGAGAATTTGATATATTTGGTTAGTTTCTCCAAGGCCTTTTCTGATTTGAACTCCTGGAAAAAACCTAAAACAGCGTTTAAAATGACTATTCCTATTATTATCAGGCTGTTTGTCATCTCTTTGAGAAAGAAAGAGACTATGGACGCCGCTATTAGTATCAATACCAAAGGGCTCTTGAACTGATACACCAGAACTTCTAAGAAGTTTCTCTTCTTTCTTCCAGGCAAGTCGTTGAAGCCATATTCTTTGATTCTTTTCTCGGCCTCATTCTCGCTCAAGCCCTCCTCGGAGGAATCCAGATTTTTTAGAACATCATTTTTATCAAGCATCCAAACTTTGGACAAGTCTTTCATTTAAATCTGGTCGTCTTAATTTTTTTCAGATATTTTAACAATCTCAGCCAGTCTTTCCGGAATTATATGCGGAACTGTCTCGTCCATTGCCTCAACGTAGCCTTCCCAGGACTTTACGCCATTTTCCAAGGGAGACCTTGAGAATATTCTAAACTGGTTGCAAAAATCATCTTTAGGGGACGCGCTAAGATTTATGATGTTGAATTGGTCTGAAACGTTATTCATGGTGATTCTTATTGCCTTGTCTAAAAATTTAGCAACAGCTTTTATCCCCTTCTCGCTCATATTCTTAAAAGAAGGATTCTCCAAGTTCAATACAACAAACTCTGTCTTGCCGAATGAGGGAGCCCACTCGACATAAAGAACGGTCTTGCTTTCCTTGTCAAAATCTATCACCAATCCGATTTCTAGCAAGGCCTTAACCCAAGACTTCCAATATTCTTTATTCCCTGATTTCATTGCCTGGGATGTTTTTGCCAAAGGCTCGTCCTCGCAATGGAACTGGCCATGAAAATGCTCCAAGGAGGAGGCTGCCTTAAAACCACTGTTAACATTCATCGAGACGTATTTTTTGTTTGAAATCTTTCCAACCTCTTGCACGAGTTTAATTCCATCAGCCCAATTGCCCACTGTCAATCCTCTGGCGTCTTTTATGTGTTGCTTGTAGTTAAAAACAACCACGCCGTGCATGTTTCCAAATGAGAACAGGTTTGGGAAGGCAACAGAATCGTTTAAAAAATATTGTTCTTTCAAACCGTTTTCTTTATCGAACTTGGCGCATTTCTTCTTAGGGTCGCAGAAAAAGCACTCCATTGAAGGCGGAGTCTTGAAACCCAGAGAAATGGTCTCGGTTTTCCTCTTTTCTCTTTCAGGAGCTATCCTTGACCTTGAGTTGAAAACAGGGTTTTTTCTTATTTTAATTTCATATCTCTTTGGCTGGCCTGCAGGATCTATGATGGAGCACTTTGCAATATCCTCTAATTTTTTAAGATCAGCCTTCTTGGCATTCTTCAGATATTTCTCCAAGCCGTCTAACATAAAAATATTTCATATAACCTTTATTAATAGTTTTAGGATTCAACTATTATCTCCATCAATGCCAACCGGGTGTTTCACTGGGTTATTTTCATATTCGCTTGTACTGGTTAAATAGGTAAAAGTTAAAGGAATTAATGATTCAAGACAGAATTGGAATGTATTATTTGTGTGGTTTCTCTAAGCAAATAAATTATATATGAATAAAAGAAATACCGCTATTATAAATATGAAATATATGAGAAATGTTATAGCAAATATCCTTACTGTTCTTGAAATTTCCTTTCTCATTTCAATTTGAATTTCGGAGGATGTTTTGTTTTTCTTCAAACCTCTTAAACGATACCAAGCGTAAATAGATGCAAAATAGACTGGGACAAACCCTAGGAAGATATTAATCATGGCTGCTATGCGAAGATTATTAAGTATCTCCAATTCTGCTGTGTCTTTACCAGAGTCCTTAAACTTATGATAACCTTTCAGGCATCTTAACATACCATATGCAACTGATATAAGAAAGAGTATAAACAAAATTATTAGAAATCCAATATAATAAAGTAAAAGTGTCATAAATCTTAACTCCAACTAAGCTGTTTACTAATTTCACCTGTAGAGACCATCATCTTTCCATTATAAATGTAGTATAAATTAAAGCTTACTGGATAAGAACTAGGATTGGTCCAACTCCCAGAGGTTACGATAGCTTTGAGCATCATGTCAACGTCAGCAGACTGAGGGCTTATGTTAAAATCTCCAGTAGTCGACATGTCGTTTCCATTCAAAAAGCTCCAGCCTATTTGGACACCGTTTATAGTGGCATTTGCATACTTTAATGTTATCGAACCATCCTCGCCGTTATGAACATTTATGTTTAAGGAGCCCGCTGGCAATATTCCTGATTTTTCATAGACGCCTACATTCCTAATAATCACATTAGAAACCGTTTTAGCATTTCCTGAATTATTCTCTTCAGTCTGTGTTAGATTGCTATTTGACTGTAGTTGCTGATGGGTTTGGGTGCATCCAGCTATTAAAACAACTGCTAAAATGAACAGAACCAATATCAATTTCATGATTATAATTTGCAAATCTTAACTATAAAAGTCTATTATACTATGTTATATCCAATTTACCTAATGTAGCTTTGGAAACGTTAAGGAACTTAACTACTACCTATTTAATCCAACACTATGTAAATTTCATATAACCATATGAAAAGTAGTGCCCTCGCCGGGATTCGAACCCAGATCTGCTCCTTTCCACTTTAAAACCGCAGGGAACTGTGTTATCCAAGTTGCACCACGAGGGCATTAATAGAATATTATCATCAATAACTGTTTAAGTTTATTTATAATTATACAGTAGCGTTCAAATCACGGTAGGGGCATATCAAGCAATATTTGAACATTCATGCATAATATTAAAAAGTAAGTTGATGTACATGGAAACGAGAGTAATAGTTAGTGCAATTATAGAAAATGATGGAAAACTTTTATTCGGAAAAAAATTAAGCAATGTAGGTCCTTATCCAAACACCTGGCATTTATTAGGCGGCGGAATAAAGCAGGGGGAATCTATAATTGATGCCATTAAAAGAGAAGTTCTAGAAGAGTCTAGTATAGAAATAACTGACATAGAACCAGTATCTTTTGATGAAGATTATGAACCTAACAAATGCGGCATAAAAACACACTACGTATTCTTAGTCTTCAAGGCAAAATACAAATCAGGAGAATTAAATCCAAAAAGTGACATAAGCGAACTAAAGTGGATAGATAAAAGAGTTATTTCATCGATTGAATTAAATAGACCAACTATAAAATTATTCAAAAAGGTCAAATTAATATAAGTTTGATTATAACTTCTGAATCAATTTTGCAGTCTCAGTCAATATTTTTTCCAATCTCTCAGGCTCGACTTTCTCGACCAAAACGAACTCGACGGAGTTTACAAAGCCTTCCTTGAACAAGAAGTTGGGTGTGACCTGGACGTACAGAACGCCTTTCTCTATTAGGCTGGAAAGAATCTTGTTCCTGTTGAGGAACGAGCAAATCTTGTCTGCTTTCCTGTTGTTAAACGAAAACAACCTGTACAAGCCGACGCACAGACCATAGAGGCCCACGAAAAAGAATAGGAACAAGACTGTTGCCCTAAAGAATATCAGGTATATGGCTTGAGTTATGGTGAACCAGATTAAGAAAGAGGTGTAAATCATGAACAACGATATCAGGATTGTTAAGAAGACCCTCACAGGGAGGTTGCCCCAATCAGCAGTCCTGAACTTCTTGGTTTTTTCATCATAAACTATCCACAGGTTTTTCGGGTCTGTGTACGCCCTTAGAACATAGGTAAGAGGATACTGAACAGACTCTATTCTTATTTTTCCAATCTTCTTTACCTTGTGACCAGAAAGGAATATGTATAATCCTACTGCAATAACCAAGGCATCTATTATCATGAACATCGCAAAGGTCTGCGCAGATATCAAGGAAACGGGGAAGGACAGTATTAGTATTACAAAGAAAGCAATCAACAAAAACTTTAGTTTGTTCATATATATAGATAGATTTTTATTTTATAAATGTAATGTTTATTTCCATGGCAACGCTAGAAGACTTCCAAAAGATAGACATAAAGGTAGGCAAAGTAATTGACGTTCAGGACGCAGAAACAAGAAAACCGATGTACGTATTAAAAGTAGACTTTGGCGAACTAGGCATTAAACAAGCTATAGCAGGCATAAAGCCCTTTTACACCAAGGAAGAGATACTGAACAAGAAGTTCGTGTTCATATTCAACTTGGAACCAAAGAAAATAGCAAACATAATGTCAGAGTGCATGATACTGGCAGCGACAAAGGACGACAAGGTAGTTGTCTTGCAGCCTGAAAAAGACATAGAAGTCGGCTCGAGGATTTCATAGTGATTTGATGGTTGACTTGTTCGTAGAGTTTGTCAAAGCCTTGTTGATTATTTTCCCAGCTTATGCTGCTAACGGATTCCCACCGTTATCCAAAGGCCATAGACCCATAGACATGAAAAAAAACTGGTTTGACAAGAAAAGAATATTCGGCGACGGGAAGACATTTGAAGGCTTTGGCTTTGGTTTGTTTGCAGGTTTTGTGATAGGTGCCTTAGAATCTTACCTGTATCCTGATTTGAGTTCTTATGCAATGCAGTACGGAGTTAAACTGCCTTTGATTAGTCTGCCTATTGCTTTTTTGATAGCCTTGGGAGCATTGAGCGGCGATTTGGCTGGAAGTTTTATAAAAAGAAGGCTTGGATTGAAAAGAGGCGTTGACGTACCTTTGCTAGACCAGTGGAATTTTATCATAGGAGCTGTTCTATTCGTTTGCTGGTTCACTGATATAACAATATGGATGTTTCTGATAATGCTTGTAATAACACCGATAGTGCATAGAGTAGCCAATATAATCGCACATAAAATAAAGATAAAGAAGGAACCGTGGTGAAATGAAAATAGACTGTCATTGTCATACCATTTATAGCAGGCACGCATTCTGGGGCTCGGATGCGTTAAACACTCCTCTGGACATGATAAAAGCTGCCATGAAAAATGGTTTAGACGGCCTAGCAGTAACAGACCATAACACTGTGAGGGGAAGTTTGGTTGCCAAAAAGCTTGCTAAAAGATTTAAATTTTTAATAATAACTGGTTCCGAGATAAAGACCAGAGAGGGAGAAATAATCGCCTTGGGCATAAAGGAAAATGTGCCGATCGGACTAACAATAGAAGAAACCGTGGAAAAGATTCATGAACTGGGCGGCATAGCAACAGTTCCTCATCCGTTCGGCAGTTATATTTTCAGAAGATGCGCTGGCAGAAAAGGCCTGATGGCTGACGCCATAGAGGTTTATAACTCGACCTTGACAAAAGGCCAGAACAAAAAAGCCCTGGCCATGGCGCAGTTGTTTAAAAAATCAATTACAGCGGGAAGCGATGCCCATTCTTCAAGAAACGTTGGAAACGCCGGAGTGATAGTTAACGGAGACCCCATTGAAGACATTCTAAAGAACAAGGTAGAGATTTTTGGAAAACACACGCCAATACTGGAAATAGCCAATATAACCTATAGGAAATTTGCAAGGTCTGTTGAATGGAGAATAACAGGCAGAAGGAAGAATTACGTTTAAAATTTCATCAATTCTGTTTTCCTTCTGGTAAATCTGGCAATTTCATCGTAACCAATTTCTTTTAACAACTTTATTGCTTTGCCAAAGTTATTGCCTATGTCCCATGACTTGTGAGCATCGGAACCCAATGTCACCGGAACTCCGTTTTCAAAACACATTTTTAGAATATCTTTGCTTGGATATATTTCCTTACAAGGTTTTGTTAAACCACCGGTATTAACCTCGACACAAGTTCCATTTTCTTTTAGAGTTTCAGCGACACTCTCTAATAAATTGTCTATATTGTTTTTAGGTCTAAAGCCGAATATCTTAATCAAATCTATATGGCCAATGGTATCAAACAATCTAGATTCAGAGGCTTTCTTAACCAAACCAAAATATTTTTCATAAACTTCATTAATATTTGATTTTTCATATTCTAGGATGCTCGCTGGAACGTCAACAGCAAAGTTTCCAATAAAATGAACTGAACCAATAACGTAATCAAAGGGATAAGAACTTGTAATCTTTTCAATTTTACTTTCAAGACCAGGAATAAAGTCCATCTCCAAACCAATTTTTATGGGAAATTTCATAGAGTTTTTCAACTTTTGTATAATCCCAACGTATTGGGGCAATTCTTCGTAATCCATAGCATAGTCTATAACACCTATTTTTTCAACAGAAAAGTGATCAGAGAATCCAATTTCACCAAGACCTTTACTTTTTGCGTTTTTTACATATTCTTCTGGCTTATATTTTGCGCCAACATCATGAGACATAAAATGCAGGTGATAATCAATCAGCATTTAACCGCCTATACCAAAGCTTTTCAAAATCCAGTCTATTCCATAAAAGCCGCCGTAAGCCAAGGCCAGATTTAATATTAATTTTCCTATAAAGGACGCAACAAAAAACTTCTTGACAGGATAATCCAAAGTTCCTCCCACTATCCCAACTATATCATCCGGGAGAGGTGTTGCGGCAAACAGCATTATAACCCAGAATCCACCATATTTTTGAAACAATATTTCTATTTTCTTTATCCATTTTTTCCATTTCTTTTCTATTACCTTTCTGCCGCCTGCGCCCAAAGCGTATCCTGTAAACTCTCCAAGAGTGGCTCCTAAAGCAGAGGATAAGCCAACTAAAAATGGATTCATAAAGGCACCAGCTGCAAAAACAACTATAGCAACAGGTAGTGGAATGATTATTGTGGAAGTTGCCATTAAATTTGCCAAAAACAGTCCAAAATAGCCATAAGTTTTGATTAGCGACGCAAATATGTCTAAAAACATGAAATCACCGATAAGTATATTTTATGCATGCTGTAAATATTAATATGCTTTACAAGAAAAGAAAATACTTTAAAGATGTGAGCGAGGGGCTTGGCTATGCTTTTAGCAGACTTCCTATCTCTCCCGATCAATGGACGTTATCGAGCCTGTTCCTGTCATTAATCGTCTTTTATTTCTTGGTCAATCAAAACTTTTTGATATCGTTCTTTGTGTGCATCCTTGCCATTTCCATTGACATGATAGACGGGGCTGTAGCAAGGGCAACTGGGAGAACAACAAAATTTGGGGCTTATCTAGACACTGTGACAGACAGGTTCATAGAATTTTTCATAATATTCGGTCTGTTCTTCATAGGCTATCCTAGTTTTATTTTTAGTTCCCAAGCTTGGTTAATGATTCTGCTCTTAGGTTCGATGATGTCCACATATTCAAAATCGGCTGCCTTTGAAAAGGGTCTGATTAGAAAGGAGTCAAAAGGCGGTGGAATACTAGAGCACACTGACAGATTATTGATATTCTTGGTAATAATATTGCTCTCTTATTTCTCATTGCAGTATGCAACTTATCTAATCGCCTTAACGTCTGTCCTGACCCTAGTGTCTTTCGCACAGAGATTCCACATATTTACAAAAAGATATATATGAATAAAACAATTCTGGTTTTATGAAACAAGCTATTCTAATAAGAACTGATTTGAAAATGGGCAAGGGAAAGCTCGTGAGCCAAGGATGCCATGCAAGCATAGCGTCCTTTTTGAAGGCTGATGGAAAAATCAAGGAAAAATGGATAAGCAACGGCATGAAAAAGGTTGTTTTAAAAGTTTCTGGCGAAAAGGAGATAAAGGAATACCTTAGGCTTGCTAAAAAAGAGAAACTGCCTTGTGCCTTGATAAATGACGCTGGTCTAACACAAATAGAGCCTGGAACCATAACCGCCTTGGGAATAGGACCTGAAGAAGATAGCAAAATAGATAAGATAACCGGAAAGTTGAAATTGTTATGACGCTAAAACAATTCTTCAAGCCAGACTGGAGAAAGATTGTGATATTTGTAATTTTGTCTGCTTTATTTTTATATCTATATTTTTATTGCGTTGTTATTTGGTGTGAATCATCATTAATTTGGGCTTTAGCTTATCCAATAACATTAATATATCCTCTAATTCTTGCTTTGGAGGAGATTAATCTTTTTCTATTTATGGTGGTAAATTATTTCATTACTGTTTTTATATCTTTTTTGTATTGGTATGTCCTGTCCTGCCTCATAGTCTGGATTTATGATAAGTTGAAGAAGAAAAAGTGATATTAATGAAAGATGACGACTTTAATTTCAAATGGAAGCTGACAGAGAACTATTTCAACGCTTTGATAGTCCTTGTATTCAGCTTGCTTATCATATACGCATATGTCTATAATAGTATGCTGCACATGGTTCTGGCAGGACTATGGGGTCTGGTTTGTCCGTTCATAGCGACATTCGTAGACAAAAAATCGCATGAGAAGGTTAAGAAGTGATTTAATGATAGAAGAGTTCGTTAACGATAATTTCCTGATTCCTTTGTGCCGTTACTATACGACGATCGGAACACTAACCTACGGATTAATACTGGTTTTGGCTGTTCTAGGAACCTACAAGCTTCTTAAAAGATTGAAAGTGAAAATTGACAAGAAATTCCTTATCGGTTTATTACCGTTCATAATCTATGGCGGCTGGACAAGAGCATTGAGAGACCATGAACTGGGCATTTATCAGAGCAACCTCTTCTGCTCCCCGCCTATCTATTTTTTCATATTTTTTATTGCCTTGGCTTCTCTGCTGATAGGCTTAGCAGTGGAGAGGATGATAAAAAAGAAGAAAATTTCTTATGAAAAAGTAATGGTCGCAATAGGAGTCTGTTTCTTGCTTTACAATGCGACCCTAACCAGAATAACAAACATGTTCGCATTCTCCCTTGTCTTGATGCTTGTTGGTTTCTGGTCCTTAATATTTTGGGGAATACACAAACTAAAGCCAAAATTACTTTCGCTGGAGAACGCCGGCATAATAGTTGCGCACCTGTTTGACGCAAGCTCAACCTTCACTGCATTGACCTTCTTCGGCTATAATGAACAACACGTCCTGCCGACTTTTCTCATAAACATTGCCGGCCCTTGGATAATGTTCCCATTGAAGATAATAGTGGTCTGGCTGGTTTTAGAGGTGATTGACAGGTCAAAAGAGGACGTATTCTTCAAAAGGTTTTTAAAGATTATAATCTTAATATTAGGACTGCCATTAGGTTTAAGAGATTTTCTAACCATTATTTTAATGCGCTAAACAAGATTTTAATAACTATAAGTTTAAATGATTTATATGAACCCAACAGATATTTTTTACCTGTTTTTCAGCATGGTAGCAATATACCTATCAGTGGTTTGGATAGTTGTCTATCTGCAAAATAAAAAGTCCCTTTTCAAGTATCCGAAGATATTGAATTTTCCCTCTGTCACCTTTCTAGTCCCAGCATACAACGAGGAAAAACACATAGGAGAATGCCTAAGATCGCTAATAAGACTAGATTATCCGAAAGACAAACTGAAGATAATAGTGATAAATGACGGCTCTAAGGATAAGACGGGGGAGACTGCGAGAAAGTTCAAAGGAGTAACCGTATTGGACAAGAAGAATGAAGGCAGCAAAGCAGCAGCCCTGAATTATGGCATGAAATTTGTTGACACAGAATTGGTTGCTTGCATGGATGCTGACAGCATGCCAAGCAAGAACTATCTGAAAAAAGTAATAGGTCATTTTAATGATGAAAGTGTAGGTGCTGTAACCTCTGCTGTCAAGATCAAGAAAATAAGCACATTGGTAAGCAAAATACAGTGGGTAGAATACCTGATGTCAGTGATATTTAGAAAACTGTTCGCTATCTTAGACTGCCAGTTTGTTGTGCCAGGACCCGGAGGAATCTACAGGACAGAAGTGTTAAAGAAAGTTGGAAATTTTGAAACAGAGAATCTGACAGAGGACATGGAAATGGCCCTGAGATTGAAGGTCAACGGATATAAGATAGAGAACTGCCTTGACGCATACGTTTACACAGTATGCCCTACGGATTTCAAGTCATTGTTCAAGCAGAGAATGAGATGGTACAGAGGATATTTGGAGAACTTCAAAAAATATTCGTATGTTTTCTTTAACCCGAAATATGGCAACTTTGGAGTATTTTTCATGCCCGTAACGATTATTTGGATATTCATCATTATAACGCTGCTGCTGGTTCAAGTTGGATCGTTTATCGCTGATTCTGTAAAATCGCTTGTTTTTTGGAGCTTGATAAATTATGGTTTTACAATGCCAGATTTTTATATAAACTTGTTTAGAATAGATTCCGTGTTCTTAGCATTGACAATATCCTTGCTCGTAGGGCTGTTGCTAAGCTGGATTGGCATAAAAACTGGCGGTGTTGAAAGGATCAAAGGCAGGAAGTTCTTTTATGTGATTTACATGATAGCTTACTCTCCCCTATTCTCGTTCTTCTGGCTTTGCGCCGTTGTATTGCATGTACTCGGAGTGAAAAGAAAATGGTGAAGGAAAAAATAAGCTGGAGAGTCTACATGATTGCAGCTGTCATTTCTCTAGTTGTTTTTTCCCTAGGAGTTGGACTAGGATTTTTGATAAACAACGAAAAATATGACATAATAAAGAGTGATTTAGAAAGCCTTAAGCTACAGCAAAGGGACATAGAGACCGAGATGATGCTAACTAATTCTTTGGGGGCAAACTCTTGCAACACATTAAACTATGAGATAGAAAAAACTGCAACACAGAGCGCAGAATTGGGACAGAAAGTAAGCTACTATGACAACGAGATGATAAAGAACCCTGATTTCTACACTATAAAGAGGAACTATATATTAAACCTCATACAGCTCTGGTCTTATTGGGAATTGTTCAAGAAGAATTGCAACAGCTCCGTCAACACAGTGCTCTATTTCTATGCTATAAAGAACTGTGACGACTGCCAGGCCCAAGGCTTTATACTCTCCTTCCTCAAAGAGAAGTACCCGGACAAGATAATGACATTCGCCTTGGACAAGGACGAGGACTTGTACAGCTTAAATCTTATCAAGAATGTTTACAACGTTACAAAAGCGCCTACGCTTATCATAAACAGCAAAAAATATGAAGGGCTCAAGGATATAAACGCTCTAAAAGATTTGTTAATCCTTTGAAAGCATCAATACCAAAAGCATCTTGTCAACCACCATATCCAAGTCATTATAGTTTCTGTTTACCTGAGAAAAATCCTTGCCTTCTAAAATTATTATATTGCCTTTGACTGTAACGGCTGTTTGATTGGCTTTAGAAGGGCCTAACAAAAGTATTACCGGCTCCACATCAGTAGAGACTAACTCACCGGTTAAATTTATCGGCAACGACTTGAAGCATTTTGTTTGTTTTTCTTGGAAGAAAAGCATGCAAGAGCTATTATCTTCATCCTTGAAAACGCTAGGTTGCTCATTGAAGTAGCTTCTGTAAACCAATGCTAATTTGTTTGTTATCTCAAAACTCGAGGCAAGATAATTAGCATTCTCTGTTTCATTCGGAATGTATGCTATGGTTATTTTATAGACATCTGGGTTTAACAGAACATTTTTTACAGCGTCTTCATCAGGATAGACAACAGTCTTGTTTGCCTCGAATAAATTCGCCCTAAAGTGCCTTACATCACCTGCATAGTTTAAGGAATAAGGGTCTTTGAAAGGCCCCGCATTTAGAATTCCTGAATTTATTATAAAGGCTATTGCAAAGCCTATTGCCAACAAGGTTATGAGTATTTTCAGCAAATTTTTCATATAATATCATCTGTTGCTAAGAAATAAAAAGAAAAAGAAAAAAAGGGGGAAACCAAAATTCTCCCCTATATAGCTATTATGAATAGCTAGGAGTTGCTACTGTTCCTGTTACGGTTAGTGTTGTTCCCGCTAACTGAGTTGCTGTGGCACCTGGGAATCCTGTCTGAACGATTCTAGCTGCCAAGTCTGTGTTGTCTGCTTCCCAACCAGCTATCAATAGAGCTGTCTTACCTGTTGCAAACTTGTCTGTGAATAATTGTATCAAAGCTGCGTTTTCAGGTATTCCTGATGCTGCTCCGCATGCTGGATAAGTCTTGCCTAATGCCTGAGCCGCTATCTTGTTGATACAGGGTCCACCGACTACTATCACATCGTTGTTCTGTATTGCTGTGCTTATGTCTGAATCTGTGTCAAGCTTTACGACATCGCCTACGATTGGCAATACTTGCTGAGTTGTCATAGTGCCTCCAGTGCCGCCACTTGATATTGTTCCTGTCGGAGTCAACACATAAAGGTTTCCAAACGTGAATACGTCTGGATAGTTTATTGTTGCTGAACCGCCAAGCGTTGAAGACAAGTGATCTACAAGAGTTCCGTAGGTCGTCAAACCTTTGTACTGTGTTGCTGTTCCCAAAACTGAATTGTCTGCATAGTTTGTATCATCTGAATAGATTGTGGTTCCAATATAGGTTCTTGAATTTGTGCTGTCCCACTTTGTCGGTAGGAATACCCAACTGTGAGTTGTTCCACCTTGTTGAGATTCTTCAACTAAGACGAAACCTGGGTCTGTTAGTATTCCTGAGGTAGATGTTCCAATACCAACGTTACAAGTAAATCCAGCTGTACAATTCACAACCATATCAATGTAACCATCGTCTGAAGTTCCTGTTATATTGTTTATAGTTCCGTTGGCTATAGTACCTATGCTAGTTGAACCTACTCTCAAGTTTCCTGCTGTAGCACTTGAATTTGTTAGGTTGAAACCGTATAGACCAATTCCTGCCACTGTGCCCCCAGCTGCTGTGATTATTGCACTACCCATTCCCTTGTAGAAGTACAATCCACCTTGTCCTGTTGTTATCAACTTAGGAGTAAGGACACTGTACTCTCTTCCAGTTTCATTTCCGATACCCACATAACTTGCAGCTACTGTTCCTGCTATGTTTCCGTTTCCGTTCAAGTCAACGCCAATTATTTTCTTTGTAGCGTCTATGATTTTAACTTTGTATGTGTTACCATCGACTATCAAGTCTGCAGCTGTTGCTGACGAGTTTGTAGCTGTTATTGAATTGCCAGACTCGTCTGTAAATGTCATTGTGCTTGTTGACGGTGTAAATGAACTGAACTGCATCGTGTGGGAAAAACCTCCCTTGCCTATCACAAGGTAATCTTGTTCTATTGCACTGATGTTTGTCCCTTCATCGAATACAATATCTCTATAACCGTTATCTTGATTTGTTGCTGACACTGATGCCGACGCCCATCTCCAATCACTATTAACTAATCCGACTGTTGTGTAAAGCGTGTACATTTGTTTTTCAGCGTCTGCAGCATTCTTGTATGTCAATAACATGTTGTATCCTGACGGGTTGAATGATATTGTCTGTCTATTTGCAGTGTCTGTTAGATCTGGTATAATGCTGTTGAATTTTATATTAAATGTCGATGCTAATGGGTCTGTTTTCATGTCTCCTGCAGATAACCAAGCATCTGTAGATGGTTGGTATTTTATTATCAATGTTGACCAACCAGCTGTATCACTTGAAACTATATCTGATGTTAATTCAGATACTACTGTTGTTCCTTTTGTTATTGTTCCTGTTGCTCCTGAATCTAGTCCATTTTTCGAACCTGCGGCCAGTTTGACTTTGTCTGCACCTATTGCTATTGTTGCATAGTCTGCTGCTCCAGTCTTACCTTGGAAGACTTTTATTGCAGCAATCATTGTCCCATCGGACATTACTTTAGTATCTCCTGCCTTTAGTGTGAATGATTCTCCATTTATGTCACCAATGGCAGAATAATATGTGGATGAACCTACTGTCTGTGCAGCGACTCCTGTCAATGTAACTGTATAGTCTTTTGTACTAAGTGTCACTGTTTTTGGTGTTCCTGTTTCTACAGTAACTACATTATTACCTCCAAGCAGTGTTATATCAGAAATGTATTCGCCTCCTGCTATTCCTGTTCCGCCTGCTGTACAATCTGATACTATAAAGTCTTTACCAAGAATGTTTATTGTTGTACCTTGAATTGCAGTTTGTAGTAATGAGGTACTTATCACACCGGACAATGAAACTGGTGTTGAAAACGTGAGTTTGTATGTCCATAGTGTTGAAGATCCTGGTGTCTTGAATGCTATTCTTGGAGAGTTTTCTGTTGTTGGTCTAGCAAATACAATTTCTGCGTGATTTGAGTTTGTTTCCTGTCCCAAAATGTATAGATATTGTTTGTATTGGTAAGATCCGCCTGATGATGCTGAATAAGTTCCGGTTCCTAACAAAGATGGTATATCCGAAGCTGTCAAAATACCCTTTACATCTTGTGGGTTGTAATAAGGTGTTAGGTATATACCACTTGTAGCTATCTTTGCTCCGCCTGTAACACTTTCTCCTGCTATTGTTGATGTTACACTCGAAGTAACTACGGCATTTGATGCCAAGTTAGTAGCTATATTCACAGCACCTGCAACATCTGCTGTTTGGGCAGATGCACCAATTACGAATATTGGGAAGCTAGCTGTTGTACCTGATACGCTGACCATATCTGATATTTTTCCTAATTGAGTTACTTGTGTTGCTATTACTGGGCCTGCGAGTGCTAATCCAGCCATAAGAGCTGAACCGGCTACTGCGGCCAATTTTCTAAATTGCATATTTTATTCCTCCATATTTTTTATTGCGCGGTGAATGCGCTTAATTTCTGGCGCCAAAATGCGCTTACGCGCCAAAAAGATTAATACTTCTGGATATTTTTGGCACCAATTGTTAGAAGTTAATTGCGTTAAGGAGGGATATATAAACTCTAAGAGACTGTTCACGAGGTATCTACGTATTGTTTCTTCATATGATTTGAATATAAAATAAAAGTATTTATGTCATTTAATTGTTTCCGGAAGCTTTTTGTGGCTTCTTTTCGAAATTCTTCTCTATATGCACCTTGTTTCTCCTACCAATTCGCTCAAGTCTTAAAATTCCTCTTTCCTCTAAACTTTTGAGAACTTTTGATACTTTTGCCTTTGAATAGCCGCTATCATTGACAATTAATTTTTGATTGGCACCACTTCCATGTTTCATAATGGTATCAAATATTTTTTTTTCGTCCTTTTTCAATATTGGTATAATTAAATTTACACGTCTGTGCCTCCAATAGAACTGGTAGAAAAATGCAAAGCCTACAATTATCACAAGTGCGATAACCAAAATAATCTGAATGGGAATTTCTGAGATAACGACTTCACCTATTTTTTCGTACGCGATTGAAACGTCAAAATTTTTACCTTTTTTCAAGTCATTTTCTATCCAATTTATTATCGTTCTCCTGCCATCAGAACCGATTAGAGCACCTGAAGGGCCGTAAGAATTTTCTATTGGTTCCTTTAAACCCGTGCCTTCTGGCAGTTTAATTAAAAAAGAAGCTGTGTCAGAGTCGCTGTTTATTTTAAAAGAATCTTGGAACAAGAAATAATTGCCTTTTTTACTAACTTTCTGGTTTGAATCGTAACTTATAACTACAACGGTCCTATTTGAAACTTTCAAGTTACATAATATATTTGTCTCCAACATTCCTGATTGCACGTTACAGTCAGCAATAGATTCAACTTTAACATTGTTTGAAGAGCTTATTGGAAATATAAAAGTTTGATCGGTGTTATTTACAAAAATCAAGGTTAATTTGTAGCTAACAGTATTATTTTCAAAAATCTCTGCTGTAACTCCGTACTGGTATAGTTCTTTTGAGAAGCATGGAACTGAGAAAAAGATAAGGAATAATAAAATAAAAATTTTCTTCATGATATCATCCTTCGTTTTTCATAACAACTATGCCACCGGCTCCGGCTGCCGCAAGCGAGTGCATCATAAACGCGATCGAATTCAGAATAGATTGAGCCTCTCCTGCCTTTAAAATAAATTTTTCCGGTTCATATATCTCTATGGCAGATGGACCATATTCTATCACTGTCTGAGCAAGATTGTCAAAATTTTTAGATATGAGACTGACTTCGCACACAACCGAATAACCAACTTCTATATTTTTAAGCGGTTTTTCAATTCTTTTTGCTTCCCCGAAAACTTTTTTATAAATCTTTACTCTATCATCCTTGTCTAGTTTGTTAGTCAAACTCTCCAGACTTTCTCTTGCCACGTTCTCGTTTATTGCCAGAGCATTGAAAGCAACCCATGCCCTAAAGCATCCTTCTTCGACTTTTTTATTTGCTTCCTCTTCACTTATCATAAGAATTAATTTAATCTCCAAAGCTTTAAATTTATTTCCAAAGCTGCTTTGGCATCCATTTTTCCCCAAAAATAGGAATCCTTTCCCCGCATTTAGGGCATCTCAAATCTTTCTTTAACAGGAACTTTTGAACGCCTAGAATCGTTCTCTCGACAACGAGTTCACCGCATTTAGGACAATAAGTGTTCTCTAGCTTATGATCGAAAACATTCCCTAAGTAAACGTACTTTAATCCTTCTTTTTTTGCTATTTCATACGCTTTCTCCATGGTTTCAATAGGTGTTCTTGGCAAATTTGTCATTTTGAAGGTTGGGAAAAACTGAATTATGTGAAAGGGCGTCTCATCACCCAGATTATCCACAATCCATCTACAAAGTTTTTTAACATCTTCTAAATCTTCTCCTATTTTAGGAATCAGCAAATCTGTTATCTCAATGTAGACCTTCTTTTTCTTATACGCCAACAAAGCATCGAATATTGGTTCTACCTTAGGAACTTGGGAAAATTCTTTATAAAATTTTGGGTTTGCAGAACCTTTGAAATCAACAACAACTGCGTCAAGATATTTTGATATCTCTTCTATTGCTTCCGGGGACGTGAATCCGTTCGAGACCCACATGTTATAAAAACCGTTCTTGCTAGCTATTTTTGCGGTGTCATAAGAGAATTCATAGAATACTGTCGGCTCTACGTATGTATAAGAAAAGCCTTGAATGTCTTCTTCTTTTGCTAATTCAATCAGTTTTTCAGGAGCGTATTCTTCTCCGCTTATATCTATCCATTCTTGAGACAAACCATAGTTGCAACAAAAATTGCATCTAAAATTACAGCCAATGGTAGACATGGACAAAGCATGAGAACCTGGAGCAAACATGTACAATGGTTTTTTCTCTATAGGATCTACTGCCACAGAAACTAACCTACCATAGACCAACGAGTATAACTTTCCCTTTACATTTTTTCTAACCCTGCAAAAGCCTGTTTGGTTTTCTGGTATAATGCAGTTTCTAGCGCAAAGGCCGCATTTGACAGCACTCTTTAACTGTTTGTAGAACATGGCCTCTTTCATGATATTTATATAATTTTAGAATTTTTAATAGTATTATGCCCCAGTAGCTCAGCTTGGTGGAGCGTCTGATACAAAGGCGAATCTCGTATCAAAGCAAGAAAACAGAAGGTCGCCAGTTCGAATCTGGCCTGGGGCTAATTTCATATAAGTTTATATAATTAATATCAAAAATGATATAAAGTGATTGAATGGATTGGGCGGCATTTGTCAAAAGGGAAAATGTAAGAAAGGCTGAAGAGAAACTAAAGAGCGATTTTGATGTGGCAGCCAAGCAAAGCATAACCATCAGAGACGCAAAGTCTTTAGATATAGAAAAAGATGGAAGCTTCTTTTTAATCGATGGAACTGAAGAAGGAATAGCAAAATGCAAAGAACTTATAAAAGAGTTTGTTGAAAGCGTTGACGAGAAATGCTTGAGCAAAGCAAAAGAAAAGATTAAAGAAGAGGGAGAAAAGGCAGCAGAAGCTTTTGGAGGTATATTGGGATGATTGCTATATTTACCATCGGAGCTGACGATATAAGAATAAAGCAGATGGAAAAGACGGCGGAGGCTTGGGGATTTGCCGGCAAGTATATGGACGCAAAAATACTTCTGAACGATGCCAAAAAAAAGAAATTTAATTCTGTCTTGGTCATAGACACGGAAGCTTTGGACGATAATATAAAAATGGAATTAAAGAACCTTAAAATAGAAATAATTGACTTTAGGAACAAAAAGGTCTTAGAGAAGAAGATTTTATAATTAATAATCTATTTCTATTCATGCGCCGATAGTCTAATGGTTAGGATATGAAAGCCGTGCTGTATAAGCTTCCCAAGTTCACGATCCGGGTTCGAATCCCGGTCGGCGCACAAGTGTTTTATTTAAATAAAAACAACAATTTAGTATGGCTGAACAGACTTATATGATATTCCATCCGGCTAGACTGGCGTTCCTTAAATGGTATATTCTAGGAGTAATAATAATAATTCTTGGTTTTTTGTTCTTTTTCGATATCATACCAATCTCATCTTTGATTAAGGACTATAACATTTATTTCTTGTTATTCTTTGGTGCCGCTGGAATAATTTTAGTAGGCATAGCCGAGATTCTAAGAAAGAATGACAAGTACGCAATAACAAACAATAGGATAATTGAAAAGTCTGGCATAATAACTATAGAAGAAGACTCTATCTATTGGGAAAAGGTAGCTAATTATGAATTAAAACAGAATCTTTTTGACAGAATCTTTAAGGTGGGAACAATTAAAATCTGGAGCACAGGAGGGGAAGAAGAACCTGAAGTTATAGTCAAAAAGGCTCCCAATGTTAAGAGGATAAGGCTTCTTCTGGACAAGCTGATACAGAAGAGATAATTCTTATATATTTGATGTTTAAATTAAATAAGAAGGGCCGGTGGTCTAGCGGCTATGATCGATTTTCTTGGATTAGCCAAGAAAATTAATAGCAAACGCTACCTTGACAATCGGCATCAAATAGGTAGAAATCGAGAGTTCGAATCTCTCCTGGCCCACTACGTGATTTCATGAAAGCTTGGAAAATTATAGTAGCAGGAATCGTGTTTGCAATAATAGCTCAATTAATACATACAATAGAATCGTTTGCAACAATGAGCTTCTATACAGACTCAGCTTACATCTATGTGTGGAGCACAATAATGATGCCTGCACAGGGACCTCCGCCGACAGAGTTCTACATCTATTCAATTGTGTTTGGAATAATCGCAGGAATAATTTATGCATTGGTATATGAGATGGTCAAGAAAAGCTTGCCAGTTGGAACGATACTAAAACAGGGATTTTTCAGCGGTACAACATTTAAGCACGGCTTGTACTTTGGCCTTCTTTTGTTCTTGCTGGGAATACCAATGTCTCTGACCACGTACTTGCTGATTAATCTGCCGACAATGCTTTTGGTTTATTGGTCCATATCAGGCCTTATAGTCGACTTGATAGGCGGAGTTGTTATTGCTAGAATAATGAAGTGATTAAATGAAGATATTCGCAGATCTGCATTTGCACAGCCATTATAGCAGGGCGACTTCTGACAAGATGGACATAGAAAACTTGGAAAGGTATGCAAAAGTTAAGGGCGTGAACCTCCTTGGTACAGGCGACTTTACGCATCCCCTCTGGCTGAACGAGTTAAAGAAAAAGTTAAAAGAAAACGATGGTTTGTTCCAGTTCAAGGACAAGGATGTTTTCTTCATACTTCAGGCAGAGGTTTCAAACATATACAATGACGGAGAAACAAGAAAGGTTCATAATGTTATTCTGGCTCCTAGCTTCGAAGTGGTAGAACAGGTGAATGAATTTCTTAAAAATTATGGCAAGTTAGAAAGCGACGGCAGACCTATACTAACAAAAATAGACTGCGCAGAAATGGTGGAAAATTTGATCAATATCTCTAAAGAGATAATGATAATACCTGCGCATTGTTTATTGCCAAATACAAAAATCCTTGCTAATCCAGAAATCAAAGACATCAAAGACATAAAAATAGGGGATTATGTCTATACTCACACAGGTTTGAAAAGAAAGGTAACTAAACTGTTTTCCCATAGATACAAAGGAGTTTTATTTAAAGTTACACCATGGTATTTTTCTGTCGAGACCCCTTCAACACCTGAGCATCCTTTTTTGGCCGTAAAAACCATGAAAAACTGTTCTTGGACCAGTGGCATCTGTAAACCGTCTGAAACTCATTTGAAAAGGTGCATTTCAGGATCGTATAAAAATTACAAGCCTGAATGGGTACAGGCTAAAGACCTAGAGATTGGAGATGTTTTGGTTTATCCTAGATTTAAGGAAAAAAACACAGATATCGATTATATAGATTTTGAGGATAAAAAAATTGAATTAGATAGAGATTTCTGCAGACTGATTGGTTATTTCATTGCTGAAGGTTATACACAAGGCAATGAAGCAGTTGCCTTTACGTTTAATACGAATGAGAGTGGCTATATTTTTGACGTCTGTTTTTTAATGAGAAAATTATTTAATATAAAATCCTCTAAAGGAAAAACAGAAAATGATATAATATTTTATTCCAAACTTATAGCTAAAAAGTTCCAAGAATTGTTTTACACGAAAAAACCTTATAGAGCCTTTAATAAGAAATTGCCAGAATTTATTCTTTACTTGCCAGAAAAAAAACAGATTGAAATTCTTAAGGGTTGGTGGAGAGGTGATAAAGGAAGCACATCATCTAGACTATTAGCAAACCAAATGAAAATTATTTGCTTGAGGTCTGGAATAGTACCATCTTTCATAATCGATACTGTAGAATCTCATAGAAAAAGAGGTAAGCATTTTATAAAAAACAGAGAGGTTAAAGCAAAGCATGATAATTTTGTACTTTATCGATTAACTTTCTTTGAAGATAGGTTCGGCCTCCTAAAAGATATTGCATTTAAGAAGTGTATACCTAAAACAAAGATAAAACACGGATGGTTGGATGAAAAATTTATCTATACGCCCATAAGAAAAATTGATAGGGACTTTTATGACGGCAATGTTCTTAATTTGGAGGTCGAGGAAGATAATTCATACTTGACTGAATCTGCAGCTGTTCATAATTGCTGGACACCGTGGTTTGGATTATTTGGAAGCAAATCCGGCTTTGATTCGATAGATGATTGCTTCAAAGACCAAATAAAAAATATATTCGCACTGGAAACCGGTTTATCTAGCAATCCTGCAATGAACTGGCGACTGTCTGCTTTAGACAGGTTCGCTCTCGTTTCGAATAGCGATAGTCATAGTCCTTGGCCCTCAAGACTTGGAAGAGAATTAAATGTATTTGAAACAGAAATGAAATACAAAGAAGTGATAAACACCATAAAAGAAAAAGACCCGAAAAGGTTCTTGTATACTATTGAGGTTGACCCTGCTTACGGCAAGTATCACTGGGACGGTCACAGGATTCACAATGTCTCTATAGACCCGAAGGAAGCAATAAAATACCATAACCTATGCCCTGTTTGCGGCAAACCCCTTACAATAGGCGTTTTGCATCGGGTTGAAGAATTAGCAGACAGGGAAGAAGGCTTTGTTCCTAGAAACGCCATACCTTTTAAATCATTGCTGCCTTTATCAGAGCTGATAGCAGAGTTCTACGGCACTCAGCCGTTTTCCAAGAAAGTCTGGGAAGAGTCCACGAAACTAACAAAAGAATTCGGTTCTGAGTTAAACGTCCTTTTGAATGTTGATGAAGAAAGATTAAAGACTTTGGCCGATGAGAAACTTGCCGAGATCATAATCAAGAACAGGGAAGGCAAACTAAAAGTCCAACCGGGCTATGATGGCGTCTACGGTAAACTTTTATTAAATGGAAACGTTGCTAAGAAGCAACCTCAGAGAAGTATAGATAGCTATATTTAAAAATAATAAAATTAGAGTAGAGAATTTCTTCTCTACTTAAAAAATCGAAAAAATTATCTACCTGAAACGGTTATGCTAGTTGTTCTTTCTGTGTAATAACCATAGCTTGCAGTTATTGTAATTGGTAAGCTCGCGAATGTTGTTGGCCTAGTTGTGCTAACATCACATGTTAATGTCAAATCTTTGCCGCCAACTAATTCTTTGGTACCTACACAATCGCCTGTTGTTATAGGTGTTCCTTCTACATCAACAGCAACGTCAACTTTGTTTATATCATCTGATGTTAATGCAAGATCGTCCGGACTTGTTGTAGCGTAACTGGTGATAGCTCCTTGATCATATAATACTCCACCACCTGCATTACCAACCTTTATAACTAAGGTAAATGTGGTTTCGCCGCTGAACAGAATAACTGGATCTTGAGTTACTTTTGCATTTATAGCCACTGGACCTGATGTTGCACTCCAAGTTGCTTTATTCAATGTCTTGCCAGATGTTCTTGCTGCGTCTGCTTCTGTATCAGAATAGACCCAGACGTTTCCGTTAACCTTGGTCTCATATTTGTAATAAGTTCTTCCTATAAACAAATATGATGTTGACTCACCTCTTGAAATATTTGGAGCTGTCATAGACCAAGAAATTGTCTTTTCATCTGCTGGAGTATCTCTAACAGTGTCTGCTGGCTTTAGTGCGCCAAGCGGCTTTATTAAATAATCAGTTGTACCCCAATAAATTGCTTTTTGAGCAGCGGTGGGATCTTTCAGTAAAGCCTGACCTGTTAAATAAAATAGAGATTCAGTTGCTGGAACTGTGTGTCCTCCCTTATTGCTAACTGTCACCATTATTCTATCTGTTTGAGCGTTGTAAGCTTGTGGCTGATCTGCAGAAAAATCTGTCATTACTAATCCTGTACCACTTACGAATGTGTTTGTATTTTGCTGAAATATTGTAGTTAAATTAGTTTGTGTACAGCCTGCTACGAAAACTATGGCTAGCGTAGCTATTAAAATCGTTTTATTCATTTTAAAATCACCTTTTATTTCTATCATAAGATTGTAATTCTTGTATTTATAGATTTGCGTTTAAGAGTATAACATCGTTTGCACTACGGAAAATCTACGTTTCAGAATTGTTATCTTCCTTGGACAGTCACGGTTGCAGATCTTTCTGTGAAATAACCATAGTTCGCACTGATTGTTATTGGATATGACTGGAATGTTGTTGGCTTTTGTGCAGTCGGTATAGAGAAATCGCAAACCAATGTTGTTGATTTGCCTGCTGGTAAATCTTGCGATCCTATACAGTCTGCTGAATTTTGAAGATCTAACACAGTGTCGTCATAATCTACATTGACGGTTAAATTATTGTATTCTGTATCCGCTATTGAAAATGCAGTTGTGCCATCTTGCGGGTAAGTTTTGTCTGCCCTATATATTGTGCCACTTGCTAAATTCGAGACAGTTATATAAATGGAAAATACTTCGCCACCTGTGGTATCGCTATAGTAGATTACTGGATCTGGGGATACTTTTACGCTCAGACCTACAGGGCCTGCTGTCGAAGTAAATGATGCCCTGTTCAACGATCTACCTGATGCTTTTGCTGCGTCTGCCTCTCCTTCTGTATAAACCCATATATTTCCGTTAACAGCTGTTGTGTAATCGCAATAAGTTCTTCCATAGAAAGTGTCTGTTCTTGTCTGACCTGCTGGAATTACCGGAGCTGTCAAAGACCAAGTAAATCTTGTGGTATCAGCTGAAGTTCCCTTTACAACGTCTGCTGCCCTCATATCCCTTGTAAATGGTTTGTATTCATCGTCAGTGGAACTTCTCCAGTAGCTATCATCACTGCTCCCTAAATTCACATTAGAGCCTGTTAAATAAGACAAAGCTTTAGTCCTATTAACAGTTGTTCCTCCCTGGTTTTCAACTTCCATGGTAATTCTGACTCTGGCATTACTATAAACCGGGGTGGGGTCTGCTGTGAAAGTTGTTATCTCTAGTCCTTTGCCGCTAGTGCCTATGGTCGTTGTTCCTCCTAGATCAAATCCTGGAATCGTGCATCCAGCAACTAGAACTATCGCCAATAATGATATTAATATTTTTTTCATGGCTTCACCGTTATTGATATAGAATTGTCAAGTATGTATTTATATTTAGCGGTTATTAGGACTATGCAGGTCTGGTAGATGTAGGCACTTTGATTCTCCTCTATATGTTTTTTAATGTACGTTCGTTCCTCTCACTGTGATAGAAATAGAATTATAAAGAGTGTAAGTGTAGTCAACACCTATGGACAAAGATCTTATATTTAGTGTTGGAGCTGAGATTGTACTAAAATTGCAGTTTGTTGGAACAGACCTTCCATTTATGAAATCTAATTTTTTATTTAAAGTCAGAATTGACCCAGATTTACTATAATTAGCACAACTCAAATTCTCTATATTATCTGGAGCTGTCAAGTTTATTTTACCGCTCATGTTCCCGAAAAAACCGTTTCCTGCATTATTATAATTTATGTACATGCCATAACCCGATTCGTTTGCAATAAACGGCTGCGGCTCGGAAAATGTTAGATATACATTCAACGGACCAGCTGCCGAAGACGAACGGACGGGAATGTTAGAAAGTGTTTTTGCCAACTGCCTCTGGATGTACTCGGTTTCTGGCAGGATTGCTATGTCCTGATAGATAGAATTTTTCGCCTCGTAGGTTACTAAAAACTTTATCGAACACTGTCTGTCCATATCCGAAGTGTCAGAGTCCCATCTCCAGGACCAGATGCAGCTTTGGTTAGCTCTCAATGTTCCTCCGTTACCGCAATCTGTCTTATTAAATGCTGGCAAAGGTTCTCCTGAAACAAAACATGGATGGTCATAGACAACCAACTTAACGTTGTTCAAATTATAATTCTGCTTGTTTCCCAACTCAAAAATAACTTGAACGCTTCTGCCTCCCTTGATGTCTGCAGAAGTTGTTTCCGCATTCAAAAACAGATCTGGGCTTCCTGAATCAATGCTAGCAATTTGTGTGTTTCCTGTCAGAAAAGGTAATTGTAAATCAGGAAGATACGAGCATAAAGAAATCAAGACTATTGGCAAAAGTATTAATATTATTTTTTTCATGAAAATCATGGGTTTACTTGGACGTCGACCTCTCCTGCTACATAATAATCATAGTCGAGAAACGAGCTTATGAAGTATGTTTTTTCAGGAATTCCAACTCCGATGTTAGCTGGCGTTTTGATGCCTGAGCATCTTATATCAAGAGATTTTTTGCTTATTATCGGAATAGATGCATTGTTCTTACAAACTCCACTAGTTTTATTGCAGTTAAAATAAGGGCAGTCAACATCGGCAAGGTTAAAATCTTTAAATGTTATTGTAAAACTATCATTTGCAATCTCTTGCAACATCCCTGTCCCTTTGTCCTCTACTCTTATGTATACGGGCAAACTAGCATTGTTCTTTACAGGCAAGGTTGTTCCAAAATCAAAGTAAGTTTTTATAGGACCCCTTCCGACGTTTACAGTCGGTGAAAAGGTTGTTGCTTTCCCTGCTTTTTGCAATTCTGAAAAGTGCTCGCTACTTATAACAAGAACATCAATCTGTGATTTTGCATTATATGAAAAATCGAATCTGAACCTTATAGGGCATGTAACTTTGATGTGGGCGATTTTATCTGCATCAGGCGCTTGAAAAGCCCATTCGATTTGCCTTGTTTCTTTGGGAGCGAGTTCAGGAGCTAAATTACCGCTTGTTGACGCCGAAGAAATGGCAGGTTGTCCTCCTGCTAAAACTTCACATAGACCAGTATCATAAAGGTTGTAACTTACATTAGTATAATCAAATTCCTCTTGATTAAACAACTCAAAATAAAGTGAGAACTCATCCTTCGCACGAACAGATGTTGAAGGCAACACAGTCACGTTGTTTATTGAAATAACATCTGGCGGTAATTCCTTTACTTGAGTACCTCCACTTTGAAAAGGGTTCCAACCTCCGGGTAACGTGCATCCTGACACAAGCAAGACTAATATTAAAGTTAAAAACAATCTTTTCATATTATCATATTTGTTTTTCTAATTTATTATTGTGGCGGTGCGTTAGCCACTGTTAAGGTTTGCGAGGTTGTTTTTCTATAAGTATAATCAGCCTGCCCAGTAATTTGAGTAGTTTTCTGGTCTATTGTAGCGTTATTTGGTGTTATGTAAAATGAAACTCTTTTATATTCTCCAGGCTTTATAGTTCCTATACTGTATTGTGGAAATGCACTGTATGAATAAATATGTTTACAATTTATAATGAAATTTCTATCCTCTGGAATACCAATCTTACAACCATCCGGTATTGCTACACTCTGAGGAGAACTCTCTCTGAAAGATGAACCTACTAATGTAACATTGCTTATAGAACCGCTGCTGTTATAAATGGTAATTTTAAAATTGTCTATTTTCAATATTTCTCCTGAGCCATCATTATAAATAGAAGCCACAACCAAGAAAGGAATATCTGTTCTTGCAGGTTGCTTTGGAGTCCATAAAGTTGCCTTTGTAGGCCCGCCTGTGTATTCAGATGTAAAGTCTTGCAAGATTATATCTCCAGCCTGAAGTTTTTTCAAATAAAGATCAGAACCAATAATGTTAATTGGCATTGATACATTAACAACATAATCATAGGTTAGATTAGCGTATACCTTAACGCTCGTACCTGCATAATCGTATGTTATATTACCAGTTTCTAATTTGCAACCACCAAGCCCACCACCCAAGCAAGGAGTACACGAATTTGGAGGAGGAGTAGAACTATCTGAACATTTGGTAAATATATCTCCCCATGCGTCTTCTTCATCAAGCTTAAATGTAATAGATCTCGTCTCTGTTGGATACGTTTTTCCTGTCCAATTGCAATTAGCTGGAGTTAAAGTATTGCTAGAACTGCCACCATTTGAACTACCATAAGGAGCAACAGCTTGACTGCAATACAATTTGGAAATTTCTCCTGCTGGTAATTCTTTAAGTTCGGTTGCATTTACACGTCTAACAAACAAATCTAATTTTATTTCTTTTGAAGTGAAATCTCCTTGATTATGAAGTTCCATGTTTCCTATCACTGGTTCGCTCGGCTCTAAGGTTCCAATCATTGACGGTATTAACTCGAATTTTCCTATCTCTATTGACATGGGAGTCCCGCCTGTCATTATCACTGATTTTGTCGCCTGCTGCTTCATTAGTTGTTTCTGATAATAGCACTGGGGGCAGGTCATCATTTCCCAAGCGTCACCCATGCTGGCTTGAGCCTGTGCCCAAGCAGTATTCAAAGGACCTAGATACGTATCGCCAAAGGATTGAATCTGAGGCCACCAGTAACCGAAAACAGCTTGTCCAAAATAACCTGGATATGTGCTTGATAATATGAATGCCATGATAAGAATCATTATAACCCCCAAAGCAGGCCTTCCCTCTGGACCAGTACTAAAACCAGTAAATAATGCCATGCCACCAACAAGATAAAATATGATATGGCTAAAATCAACCAAGTCTCCGCTCATTGTGGTTGAAAATGAGAAGAGAGATGCTAGCACAAGAAATGCGAAAAGCATTCTTTCTGCCAGTTGAACTTCTCTTCTTTCTGAAAAGTTATTTAGAAGTGTTATATTAAACACACCGTTTTGGTCTTGAATGTGTATGGGAAAAGTTACAAAGAAAGCTAGACCCAATAAGAAGAAAGCTAAACTAATAGAGCTTGATGCAGGGCCAAAGCCGCCAAAAGTCATTGAAAGAATGTACGCTATAAAAAGACCGAGAATCATTCTAAACCATGCTTCTATCATTTTGTAAGGCTCGCTGGTCCTGTAATGCATTGGCATTGAAAAATAAAACAAAAATGCGATTGCTACGGTGATTAAACGGAAAGTAGTAAAGCCTATAGTAAAGGATTGATAGATTATTAGACCAAAAGCAAAAATCTTGCAAAAAGACTTTAACGTTAATGAACCGATTTGCCATGGGGCTTCGTGAGAAATTCTTGCGCCCCCAAGCGACTCAACAACTTGGCCCTGAGCAGCAAGTACTGAGTAAAGAGGAATGAAAACAATGAGTGCGGCTGCTAGAAATGTTAAAGGCGGCATGCCAAATAAAGGAGGAATATAAATGCATAATATTCCGGCTATTATGTAGATTAACAGTTCATAACGCAAGCCATGGACTCTTCTGCCAGTCACGGCGCCTAGACGTTGATTATGTGGAACAGTAGCAGCGTTATAACGTGGTCTTGGCCGAGGTGGTTGTGCTGCTGCATACGCACTCGGTCTAGGTGGAGGAACTGCCACAGGTAAACCTAATTCTCCACGATGGAACACTGTATGACAGATTGAACATGTCATAGTCCCTTGAGGGTTTGGAAGCGGAGAGTTTCTAAGCGTACCAGTGCCCCCTGGACCTTCTCGACCACATATTGGACAGATTCTAGGCATTTGTCTTACAGCTACTCTAGAATAATGGTCAGCACCTGGATTTATGTCAGCTCCACAATATGGACAATAATCGCCATGAGCCCAATTATGACCACAAAAACCACAAGTCGGCATTATAACACTTAATCTAAGATTTATCGAAGTTGGTATATATTATTTATACTCTTATTGATGATGTAAAATTTCGAGATTATTTCTTTATCATCTTCTTAGGCAATTTGACTCCCATTGATTCTAATTTCTTGGCAACTTTTTTAGAAACTTTATCAGGAATACTTATGTTTATTTGAGATGGTGACGGAACCTGCTCGGATTCTGGACCATATTGTTCCTCTTCTACTTCTTCCAATTGTTCAGATTCTCCTTGCGTTTGTTCTTCTAGATTCTGTTCTGCTTCTTGATATTCTTCTGGTTCTGAAGGTTCTTCCATAGATTGCTCTGGATACTGCTCTTCTTCCGAGTATTCTTCTGTTGGATATTCTTTCATAACCTCGTCTGTTTCAATTGCAGGCTCTTGTTGTTCAAGCTTTGCGGCAACTGCTTCTGTCACTCTGCCATATGCTGCTTTGCCTATTTCTGATGCAGCCCTCTGGAAGAATCCACCAACGTTTTCTAATCCTTTCAAAGTACCTGCTATTGCTCCTGCCTCTAATGCCGATTGCTCGATGTTTGAAGTTTTTATTTCTGTTTCTGTTGCAACTCTCTGAAAGAACTCATTGCTCCCTTCCAGACCTTTATCAATATATTTTTGCATCTGCTCTTTTATCTCCTCGAATTCCTCAGCTGTAGCATTAACACGTCCCTTCTCATCAACTGATGGTTGAAGTTGCTCAGGAGTATATTCTTGTATATATTCGTCGTACAACTTGCTAGGATTCTCTCCAGTAATTTTCTCTCTTTCTTGGATTTTTTCCTTTAGTTTTTCAACCTCTCCTATTTCGCCTTTCTTGCCTGTAAATTTAAGAATAAGATTTTGTGCATAATCATTGTCTGTTATCAGCCTATATCTTTCTTCTCGGGACATGTTTTTTACTTTAAAAAGATAGAAAGCTGCAGGTTTCTGTAGAATATGAAGTAACTCATCATCAACAGATCGATAACTTTTAACGAGTCTATCAAATTCTGCTTGGCCAAATCTGGCAACACCACTTTTATATAATAATGGATTTCCTATTCCTATTTTGTTTTTGAGTTCTGCCTCTTTAGAAACTAAATCTTTCAAGTATTCTTTAAAGTTTAAAGCATCTCTAATTAAGATGGAATATTCATATTTAAAGCTGCCTGGAACAATATCAGCAACAAGAAATCTACACATGCCACCAAAAAATTCTCTAAGTTGAGGATTTTTTTCTCCAGCTACACCTTCTATGAAATGTCCAACCTCTTCTCCAAGAATAGCTTTCCAACCCATGAAACCGTATGGTTCTTTCAGAAATTCCTTAGAAAATTGAATTTCATTTGTTTGTTGTTGATAAAAAGCTCCATTCGGATGTTTAACCTGTTCTCTTGGTAAAACTTTTATTCTGGGTATTTTTCCTTCAATCTGGCTTCTAGGAATGCCCCACCAGTCAGCCAATTTCAAAGACAATTGATTTACAAAACCTTGCATTTCTATTTGCATTTCTAAATCTCTCTGTTTTTCTATTATTGTTTGCACTCCTCTTCCATATTCTGTTTTTCTATGTTCCTCAGCGACTTTTTGAAAGAATGATGCTGTTCCTGGCGATTGCTCCAATCCAAATTTCGTCATTACAGCGTCCGTAAACTTGCGAGATTCCCTTTCATATACCTTCGGACCTATACTATTTAGTTTTTCAATCAATTTTTTTCCTTCTATGATAGAATTTCTAATCTGCTGAGGACTCTCCATCAATAGCTCAAACCTTTGGCACGGGTTCATAGCCTTTACTTCATAATAATAGGCCGCGCCAGGATAGTATGAAAGGTGATTCAAATCGTCCTTAATCTCTTTCTCCTCATCCTCAATTCTTTTCAATTCTTCAGGGTTGGTCGGTCTGCCCTCAATCATATCACTCTGTATTTTTCTCTTGTCTTCAGCTAGCTTCTTCAATGCATCTTCATACTGTTTCTTTTCTATGCTGAAACTGGCCGCCTGATGCAAGTATTTCCTATAGTCTTCGTGAAACATCTCTGGATTTTGTTCGGATATGCAGAAACGGGAGATGATGCCAAAAAACTCTGAGACATATATGTCTTCTGTAAACTTTCCATACATGCTTTTCACATCGTCCTCAAGAAAATGACAAACCTCCTCTGCGAGCACGGATTTTATGTTGATTAATCCTGAACGGAACTCCTCATTCAGATAATCTTGGTTGACCAAAATGAAGTGGACGCCATTCTTATCAACCGCTCCTGCCCATGGAAGAGATTCTCTCGTTTTTTTGTCCTTTCCTATATCAAAAATTTGAACCTTCACCGAAAAGGGTTTAACATTAGGAATTCCCCAGAAATCAACCAGCTGCAATGTGAGCTTGTCGGCAAGCTGTTGAAGCGATTCCTGTTTTTTCACCCCTATTTCTTCATCTCTAGACCTTATTCCACGTAGCGCATACATCACTTTCGATAGGAAGCCAGAAGTCGTCGTCTTGCCCATTCCAATGTCAATTATTTTCTTTGCCTCTATTTCAGAGACTTTGGGAAGTAAACTTTTGTTTGGGGAAAATAACTTGTTCTCATCCTCCCTCTCAACCACTCTGAAGAAGTCTGCTGTCTGAGGATACTGTCTCAAAACCATTTCTTTTTTTGCTGCTTCTTCAGCCTTTTCAAACATTTTTGCAGAACCTTCCATTGCTTTTTCATCAAGTTCTTCTCTTCCAAATTCTCCCTTCTCTCTTTTTCTTTTTTCTCCTTCCACTACCTGCTTTAATTCTAAATCTCTAGGCTCAACGCCATAAGCTCGCGCAATCCTTCCTAAATCATTTTGCATTTTTTTATCAGCCTCTTTTGATTTCAAAACTTCTGTTGCAGCGTCCCGAAATTCTAACCATTGTCCGCCTAGCTTTGAATTTTTATCTAAATAACTTTCGATAGACTTTAATTCTTTAACATCAAATATTCCAAAAAATACCTTAGCTGCCGCAGGATTTTTTTCCATTAATTGCTGTATCTGCTCTATTGTTTCTTTGTTAGGAGGCTTTGTTTTAAACATGCTAAATATTCTCGTGAATAAAGAATCTTTGGTTTTTTCTTTTGATTCGGTTTCTTTAGATGTGGCCTCCGATTTTTCACGTCTAGGAAAAGTTCCACTGGTATCTTTTAATAATGAACCGAATGGAACAAATGTTTTAGACTCTTTCACAGTATTTGAAGAAAGTTCTTTAGCAGAATAAACATATTCCTCTACTTTATCTGCTTTAAATAAATTTTTTAGTTTATCAAACAATCCCATGAATAAAGAATGTTAAAGCCTGCATATTAAATTACTCGAAGAACACTATCACCTGTGCCGAAGAAATGTCATAAGTGGTGTTCGGCTCTGTGGAAAATTCTATTTTTTCTCCAGATACTTGGCCGCGCAACAGGCAAACACGTCCAAATCTCCCAGCTTTTGCAAGTTTTTGTGTAATTCGCCCAAATCTATTTCAGCATACTTATGCACCAGTATGTTCCTGAAACTTGCAGCGGGAGCGAACTTCTTGGCGAATTTTTCTGGCAAGATTCCTTCCTTGCCTAGTATTTCAATTACATCTTTGTAATCTTCCGGTTTTCTGAACTCTTCCATCGATATTATCATCTCGCCTATGTCCAAAACGCATTCCAAGGCCAGCTGAAAGTTTCTCTCTATCGCACTTCTCAGCAAATAATTCCTTTCCAACTCTTCTTTCGCGGTTTTTTTGTGCGATTTTAAAAAATCAACATAGCTCTTCATGCTTCTGAGCTTTAGCAAGATTTTTTCTTTGTCTCTCACAGTTTGCCCCTCTTCAGTATCTTCTCCAAGAAATCGTTCAAGCCTCTTCTCTCATAATAAACCCTATCCAAATATTTTGAAAGAATTTCAGACTCTAGCTTTACCCTCTCCTCTTCGCGCCTGGCAATCAAAACTCTGCCGCTCTTTATTATCTCTTGATTTAGGTTTATCGGCGCGTCATTCATCACGATCACATCGATATCATTACTCTTCAAGACGGATGATATTTCAGAAATCAGTTTTAATCTTTGTTCAAACCTCTTTGGCTTGCTCATTCTTTCATCTAAGAAAATTGCTATGTCTATATCGCTGAGCTTGCCTTCTGTTCCTTTTGCTACAGAGCCAAAAATATATGCAAGCCTAACATGTTTCTGCTTTTTTAGGTATTCGATTAGTTTTTTGGTTTCCATAAAACCACTCTATAAACTAATTAATGGAATTTAATATATTAATCTATTCAAAGAACACTATCACCTGGGCGGATGATATGCCATACGTTGTGTTCGGCTCTGTGGAAAAATCAATCGTGTTGTTTCCTGTCAGAAGAACGCTAGTGGGAAAGTCCTGGTAAGCCGTCGTCAAACCGCTATAGATTTCTTCACCGTTTATCCTGACTTTAAGGTTTCCAGTGCCTGTCCTGTCTCCAAAAACGACAATCCTGGCCCTGATCATATACTTTGTCTCTTCCTCATTCAAATCAAAAGTAAAGCTCTTGGTCTTCTTGCCAAGATATTCTATGTCGACGTTAATGTCAAAGGAATAAAGAGTAGGAGCCCATATCCTCCAGCCGGAACTCTCGGCCATCACCTCTAAAACATTGTCATCTTTCAGAAGACTCTTATCAAAGCTTATTAGTTTCTCGCCAACAGGAGGATAGCCCTCGTAAACTTCTTTCCCGTTGACCAGGATAATCAACCTGCCATAGTAGTTAGAATCCCAAACCTTGAGGTCTAGCAGAGCCTCAGAAACTTCCTCTGGATTTGAAACCGAAAAGCCTATTTTTTTATCTTCCTTGTCAAACACGCCATTGGAAACCTCCCCACCGACATATCCTCCGTTTTCCTCTGAGGAAGTGTAATAGACTTCAAAGTTATTGAACTCTATCGTCCTGTCAGATGGAAAATAATGAGAAGGTTGACCACGCGATCCTGAAGGCACAGAAACAAGACCTCCGCCGAAAACTATCAGCAAGCCTACGAAAAGTATTACTGCTATTAACAAGACAGGCATAAAGTCTGGCATAAGTGATATTTAAACAGTTAATTATAAAAATATAGTTTATGCGCTCTGGTTTTGATTTAAAGCACAACATAGGCAAGATAACCCCCGAGTCTGCTGAGGACTTGTCAATATTGAAGGATGTCATAACTCCTGGCAGCCTCGTCACTGCAAAGTCTCCTAGAAGCGTTAAGATAAGGAGAGAGGGAGACCTGATAAGGGCAAAGACAGGCAGGAGAGAGGTGATAATGAAGGTACAGGTCGAGAAAATAGAGCTAAAAGAGAAACTAAGGCTCACCGGAAAGATAGTGGAAGCGCCAGAGGACGTGGAAAGGGGCTATCACACCATAGAGATAGAGCCTGACAAGTTTCTGAAGGTAGAAAAAGAGTGGAGGTCTTGGGAAGTAGACATGGTCAAGTCTGCAGAGAGAAAGCCTGAGCCTGTGTTAATCTGTATCTTGGACGAGAACGATGCTGACTTCTACTTCTTGAAGGAAAGATACAAGCACCTGTTCAGTCTAACATCAGAAGCCTCTGGAAAAAGGTTTGACTCAAAGAAATCTGAGGTAAAAAGAAATGAATACTATGCAAAAATACTAAATGAACTGATGACAAGGTCTGGAAAGGTTGTGAAAATAATAATCGCAGGCCCGGGGTTCGCTAGGGATGACTTGCAAAAGCTAATGAAACAAAGGGCAAAGGAATTGTTAGATAAAGCAATAATAGATTTCACTTATCAGACAGGAAACCTAGGCATGCAAGAACTGTTAAAAAAAGATGTGATTGAAAAGATAACTAAATACAGCAGGATAACAGAAGAAACAAAAGCAATTGAAACATTGCTGGAAGAAATTAACAAGAATGGCAAAGCAGTCTATGGTTTAGAAAAGACTAGAGAAGCCTTGGATAATGGAATTGTCAGCTTTCTGCTGGTCTCTGATACAAAGATAAGAGAATACGAGGAATTTTTGGATAAAGCTGATAAATTAAGATGCAGCATAATGGTTATATCTTCTGATCATGAAGCCGGTGAAAAACTCGTAGGCTTGGGTGGAATAGCAGCTTTAATTTTCTAATACAGGGAATTCATAGTTGACGAAGCATAGCGAAACCAGAGCGGTTCCAAACTTCTTCTTTGGCACAAAACTCTTTAGAGAAATTTCAATGTCCTTCAAATCAAAGTCAATTTTAAATCCTTCATACAGTTCTAAAAGGCTTTTCTTCAATGTTTCTTCTGCGTCTTTCACAGCCTTATGACTGTTGTACTCGCAGACCAAACCGCCATGCTTTTCTCCTGTTTCCTTGTTTAAAAGCCAGCCCCAGATCAAACCTGCTGTTGCACGTTGACCTCTTCTAGAATTAGAGCAAGCCATGATAGACTCCATAACAGAGCCATGCACGAGTTCTTTTGGTTTTTCTATCTTGTTAGCAATTGCAGGAAGTATTGAAGAATAATTCATAATGTTGTATTTCTCTATTCCCGCATCCTTCAAAGCCAGATGAAAAGAACCTGCATGAATTGTTATATCGCTTTCCCCAATTCCAGAAGTAACAAAAAAATCCTTGGGTATTCTATTTCCCAGAATTATTTTCTTCTCTTTTTCCAAGGTTTTGCTCTTCAGCAAAAACTTTTTTTCCATTTGCTTTGTTGCTCCGTTATTTCTCAATAATAAAATAATTATTCATAACAGATATTTAAAACTATCACTTTTTAGAAAATAAAAGAAAAAATAAAAATATTATATCGAACAAGGTCTGCAAATGCCTACTTGTGTACAATTTGGTATCGGTACATTGCTACACTGATAAGTGCTATTACCATAGCGATCTGTACATTTCAATTTAGGACATGCACTCCAAGCTGCTTGAGAGCTGAAATAATACCAACCGAGAACTGCAATCACTAGAATAACTAGAACGACTATCGCATATAAAATTGTTTTTTTCATGAATCTATTAGGGTATTTTTTAAATATAAACTTAACCAAAATCTAAGCATGATTGACGAGCTATTAAGAGCTTATTTGGTAGAGAAGAAACCTTACTACGGCATTATCGTAGGCTTTCTGTTCGCGAGCCTGGGAATTATCTTTGCCTTCCTTATTTTCAGAACAGAGCCCTCGTTTCCCGCAGTCTTTTTAACAACCCTGGCCTCGGCGCCTTTGATTGTCAAGATAATAAAAAGTGAAAGAAAAGAGAAAAGCATATTAAGAAGGCATGAAAAAATCATTGAAGTTTATTTTTATCTGTTCTTTGGAATGACCATTGCCTTTGCTTTCTTTAGCGCTTTCTTACCATCTGAAATCTCTAACGCTATTTTCAGCGAGCAACTGAGCAAATTCTCCTCGGGATATTTCATCTCGGGCTTTTTCACCCAGCAGTCAGTGATGTTCTTGGAAATAGTGATAAACAATCTCGGCCTAGTATTGTTCTTTTTCATATTGTCATTGTTCTATGGTTCTGGCTCAATGTTCCTTTTGGCCTGGAACTCGTCAATACTCGGCGTAATGTGGGGCAATATACTTAAGGTCTCGCTCTCATTAATGGACCCATTTGTCTTTGTCAAGAATGTCTTATTCATATTTCCCTTCTTACTTCCTGAGATAGAGGCTTATTTCCTGGCGTCAGTAGCAGGAGGCATAGTCTCTGCCAACCTCGACAATAAGAAAAAGCTAGAAGCCGCAATGAACGACTCTCTTGTATTCTTGATACTGTCAATAGTGCTGATAGTTGTCGCTGGATTAATAGAAGCCCTCCTGATTGCTTAAGTAATCGTTATCGACGAGTTAGTTGAATGAAACGTCTTATTGCTGAAACCTGTGGTTGTCACTGTGAAATCGCCTATTGCCGAACCTAGGGAAGCTATGATTGTTAACGTAGAGACTGCCGAACCTCCGATAGGAACATAAACAGGGCTTGACGAATAAGAGCAGACCGCTCCCAGCGGGCAATTGGAAGCTGTCAAATAAACAAAATCCGAAAAACCGTTTATTGAGGTTATGTTGATTATAAAAAAAGCTTTCTGGTTAGCAATTCTGCTGTAAGAGGGCGTTGATTGTATTGAAAAACCCTTGATGCACGAAGAGTTGTAGGCGCATCTAGATTCCAAATCGCATCCTTTTGGCTCACAGCTCCTAACGACGTACATCTGATAATCGCATTTACCTCCGCAGCCCTCGCTAACCCACGAAGTGCAAATGCATTCTTTAGTTTTGATGGTTAGATAAAAGGTCGCCGCCTTGTTAATGCCTCCACCTGTCGCAAAAACATTTATCGGATAAATACCTTCAGGCGTCAGCTCGGATGGCGTAATTGTCAGGTCAGAAGTGTAGGTCGGATTGGCATTGCTCGTTGAAAGAACGCAAGTAGAGTATTTGGGACAATTAGAAACATATATTTCAACAGGTTGAGGTTTGCCGAAGTTAGAAAATATGATTACAGTGGATGTTATGGACTTTTCTTGGGTAACGGTCCCTTCGCTGTTTTCAAAATAAATGTCAAAATCAAAGGGCTTCTGAATGATATTGAGCACAACTTCTAGATAAAGCCAGCCAAAGGCAAATACTAACAAGATGATTAACAAAGCTATTATCTCAAAAAATTTCTTTTTCTTAATGGCTAGCTTCATAATTAATCTTTAGATTGGTTATATAATAAAGTGGACTGGGCGGGATTCGAACCCGTAACCTCATATGGCCAAAAAGGTTTCCACATTGGTTTCAATTGCCAAGGAAGCGATCTTCCGTTGATCTACCAGCCCATAAAATGATGGGTCGGGGCAGATTTGAACTGCCGATTTCCACCTATCCTAGTAGCCTTGTAAGGGTTGCGTGTCCATTTTATTATAAATGAACTTGGCGTCATAGGCCACTAGACCACCGACCCATGAATATTCTTATTATTTTAATTAACTTAAATTTATAAGAATTAGAAAAAAGAAAAAAAATTACTCTATATTCAATATTGCATGCCAAGAACCAGATCTTATATTACCTATTTTCTGTCCAAGAATTGCATTAAAATCTCCGTCTCTTATAATCCAGTTTTTTCCTGCAACTTTTCCTTCAATCCAACCATTGGATGAAAGGAAACCACAAGTTCCAACGCCACCACTGTAGGTGCAATATTGAACGAAATAGAAGAACATATCTTTGTTATTCATTTTCATATGGTAAGCTTGCATTGTAACTTTGCCGTCTTTTAATTCCTTATTATAGAATATCTTAAAACCTGTATAGCCTCTATAATCAATTGGTAGCATTGGTTCTGGAATTATTGCACTCGGAGGTTTCTCTGAAATTGGAATTCCTCTAGTTATTATTCCTGAACTTGTATCTGCAAAAGCTGTTGAGCTAACTAATATTAAACAAACTAAAGTTAAAGTTAATATTTTTTTCATACTTTTTCACCTCAAAAAATAAAGGTTAGGGTATAGCCTTAAATAGATTAGATTTTTTAAGGTTTTCACCGAATAATTTTTATGAAGCTTTCAAGGAAATTCTATTCAAGAAGCACAAGAATAATTGCCAAAGAACTGTTAGGCAAGGTATTAGTTCATAAAACAAAGGAAGGAATCTGCAAAGGAAAGATAGTCGAAACTGAAGCCTACCTAGGTTTTAATGATCCTGGCTCAATAGGTTATAGAAAAGTTAAAAACATACCTAAATCTTTGCTAAAGGAACCTGGCCATGCTTTCGTCTATTTTACTTATGGTAATCACTGGATGCTGAACGTTGTCGCCAAAAGAGCAGGCCTTCTAGGAGCTGTTCTCATAAGGGCTCTAGAACCTTTGGAAGGCATTGAAATCATGAAAAGGAACAGGCAAACAAATGACATTAGAAATCTAAGTAATGGGCCTGGCAAGTTAACAAGAGCTCTTGGAATAGATAAGAGGCATGATGGTTTGGATTTGACAAAAGACATGTTGTTCATAGAAAACTCTAAAGACAAATTTGAAATTGTCAAGACAACAAGAATAGGGCTTTCAAAAGGTCAGGACTTGCCATTAAGGTTTTATATAAAAGACAATGAATTTGTTTCTAAAAAATAAAAGGGATAATGGGCGGGGAGAGATTTGAATTCGAGGACCTCTATCCCTGAAAGGTCTCTCTCGACCACCAGTTTTTACAGAACGCAGCCATGAAAAATGACTAGACGTCATTTTATAAGACTGGCGCTCCACCAGGCTGAGCTACCCGCCCATTATGAATTTATTTATTGCTAAACTAATT